>ERZ834859.520-NODE-520-length-53396-cov-8.554583_pt1 | contig 53396 bp, 44 predicted proteins | sample MGYA00519947_ERZ834859 | MGnify/ENA primary metagenome ERZ834859 (study PRJEB31850, sample SAMEA3708763) | human gut metagenome | biome: human gut; feature: human-associated habitat; material: faeces | place: China | collected 2014 ...
TATGGAATGATTTTTAGGGCAACACAATCCGTCGAATTATTTTGCGCTTACCTTAAAACTTCGATATAATAAAAATCTCCGGCTACTTTTCAGTAGCCGGAATATCCTGTTGCTGGCGTAAACGCCTCAAATATATTTTTTTAAAATTTCATTCATCTTGTCAAACTGTTCTTCCATTTCTTTTACCAGCCTGAACTGTGTTCTGGCACGAACAAGATTATGTTCCGGATATGCCGTCTTAAAATATACATCTCCCTGAAGGAAATCAGCCAGAAAACGCATACCACATTCCAATGTCATTAATTTCGCTCCCCAGGGAAGACTCTCTATTTCTGCAGGTGTAAGAACATCCTTTGCCATTTCCAAATATCCTTTTACATAAATATCATAAAGGTTAATATCGAAATGTACCTTATCAAGATTCCTTTCATCTTCTTCTGCTGTAGATGCACCAAAACGAATAGAATCTCCAAAATCATTGCAGGCAAGTCCTGGCATTATCGTGTCAAGGTCAATGATACACAATCCCTTATCCGTATCTTTATCAAAAAGAATGTTATTCAGTTTTGTATCATTGTGCGTTACACGAAGGGGAAGAATGCCTTCTTCCAACTGTTTCATGAGAACGCCGCAATCATCTTTTCGGGAAAGAACAAAATCAATTTCCGGCTGGCATAATCTGGCTCTGTTCTTTACATCTTTTCTCTGAGCATCATCAAAATCTCTGAAGCGTTTCACCGTATCATGGAACTGGGGAATCGTCTCATAAAGCTTGTCTGCCGGATAATTGCCAAGCTGTTTTAAAAAATGTCCAAAGCTAAGCGCGGACTGATAAAACTGCTCCGGACGTTCCACCTTTTGATAACATACTGAATTAGGAACATAATGAAGACAACGCCAGGGCTGTCCCTGCTCATCTTCAAAATATGTATCTCCACTCTTCGTTTTGATATAAGATAAGGATTCTCTATCCAAATCTCCGCCATCCTGGCGAATAATATTACGCAAATACTCCGTCACACCAAATATATTATCCATAACCTGGTCGGGATTTTTAAATACATTGATGTTAATACGCTGAAGAACAAATAACGGCACATCATTTCCATTGGCATCCGGCATATAAACCGCATAAGTTTCATTAATGTGACCTTCGCCAAATGGTTTTACATAACTGCACTGATCTCCAAAACCGAATGCATAAACTGCATCTTCCAGGCTTCGGCTATCTGCTCCTTCAATATTTCTTCTGGTTGAAAAAATTACTTCTCCAGCCTCTACTCTGCCACCGGCTTCTATTGTACAATGCGCTTTTACAACACTGCCTAAGCCAACATGAGCGCCGGCACCTATCGCAGAGTCATGATCCACAACAGCTCCACTGTTGATCAATGCAGCTCGTTCCACTTTTGTATTGGCGTTTACAACTGCTCTCTGCATGATAAAACATCCTGCTTCTAAAATAACGCTTGGGCTTACAACTGCTGAGAGATGTACAATCGCAGGAACTTCGTATCCTTCCTCAAGAAGCTTGTCTGTCCAATATAAACGCGTTTTATTATTTCCGAAAGCCGCCACTGCTACCGGATAGTTTTTATGACAAATCCGGTAATCACAACACCTTCCAACAACATATTCTCCCTTAGCTGCATCATCTAAAAATACAACTTTTTCATAACCTAATTCTAATGCAGTTTCCTTCACCATCTGACCGAAACCGCCCGCACCGAGTATTAATAAACTTTTCATATGGTTCTCTCCTATTATTTCTGTTTACTACAGAACTTTTCAAATGCTTTTATAGTGTTTTTTAATACAAAGATGAGAATCTCCCAGAAAAAAATGACGATTCAATATATTCATACTTTATAAAATTCTTTATACCACTGTGCAAAATTTCTTAATCCAACCCTCAAACTAGTATTAGGTTTAAAATTAAAATCTCTTTCTAAAGGCGTTGTATCAGCATATGTAATAGGTACATCTCCTGGTTGCATAGGAACAAGCTCTTTGTAAGATTCAAAATCGTAATCTTGGGGTAAAACTTCCGCACGAATTAATTCTTCTTGCAAAATTGTAACAAAATCCAAAAGATTTTCAGGATGATTGTTCCCTATATTATAAACTGCATATGGAGGAATTGGAAGTCCATCTTCTCCATTTTCCCTTTTTGGCGGAGCTTGCATTACCCTTTTTACCCCTTCTACAATATCATCTATATATGTGAAATCCCGTTTACAATTACCATAATTAAAAATCTGTATTTTTTCTCTTTTTAATAATTTATTTGTAAATCCAAAATAAGCCATATCAGGTCTTCCTGCCGGACCATAAACTGTAAAAAAACGTAATCCCGTAGACGGAATATTATAAAGCTTACTATAAGCGTGAGCCATTAATTCATTTGATTTTTTTGTTGCCGCATAAAGTGACACCGGATTGTCTACTTTATCCTCTGTTGAGTATGGGACTTTTTTATTTGAACCATATACAGAGGAACTGGAAGCATATACCAAATGCTCTACTCCCTTTTTCCCATTATCATATGAATGTCGGCAAGCCTCTAAAATATTATAAAAACCAATTAAATTTGATTCTACATATGAATCTGGATTTGTGATACTGTATCTGACTCCTGCCTGCGCTGCTAAATTAACAACAATATCTGGTTCATATGTTTTAAAAATTTCCTCTATTTTATTTCTATCAGAAATAGAACCTTTTACAAAAGTCCATAAAGATTTAGGGCAAATAGAAACAGCCTTATCTATTTCATTTAGCCTCCACTTTTTAATATTAACATCATAATAATCGCTCATGTTATCAATACCAATAATATGAATTTCAGGAACAGATTTCAAAAGTGTTAATACCAGATTCGAACCGATAAATCCTGCAGCCCCGGTAATTAATATTGTTTTATTTTCTAAAGCGTTTTTAATATTCATTTTTATCTCCTATAGTCTATTCAAACATTTTACATAATCCAACTGCTCATAATACCTTTTTCCAACCTTTTGATACTCTATAACATTTCCCAAACATGTTTTTTTAATACTCGTATATAAAAGAAACTTGAAAATCTAATTTTTTGTTTTCTTTTATTTCACATAATCTTAGCTTTTTGAAAACTACTATAATGCAAGAAATGAATCCTTATATCTCCTAATCTTCCAATTCAAGCTATTATAATATTAAAAAAATCTTCAGGGCAGAAAAATAAATTCACTGTTGGAGAAGTACATTTTAAACCTAAATCGTGATACATTAAATCCACTTATACAGTTGTTAGATATAATACTAAATTTCTTGTTTTTCAGTCGAAATCAGCAATAAAATTTATATAACAAATACAATACAAATTTTAATGTTTTTTCATATCCCTCCCTTTTCTCTTATTATTTATTAAAAGAACTTTTTAAATTCTCTATGATTTCTATATAATCATTTTTAGCAAGAACACGAATTGCTACAAAATACACAAGCGCACTGATTCCTATTCCCATAAAATCTGTTAACAAAGAGTTTGAATTTCTTTGTAAAAAGAGTGCAAAAATTGCCATTACTGTCACACAAGTAACGGGTTTATAAACACTGCCTATTATTTTCTTTATTTTAGTGCCTATCTGACATCTCATTACTATAATCTCCGGAATAATCAAATCCAGACGCAAAAAAGCTCTAACATAAACAAATAGCATAAAATCTCTTCTTATAGAATACATACTTCCGCATAGCAATACTAATAAATCCAATAACTGAAGCAACAACGAGATCTTTGGCTTTCCAATTGCTCTCCACATTTCTGAGTATAAACTCACAAAAATGGTTCTTATAGATAATGTTAATATTGTTAATCCTATAATAATATGACTTTCTTCCCAACCTTTTCCTAATACAATATTTGAAACTGTTGATTGGTATATAAAGCCCCCTACACCAAGCGGCAACAATATGTATGCTAATATTTTTTGAAATTTTAAAAACACATCTGCAATTTTTTTGTTATTAAATTGAAGTCTTGATAATGTTGAAAATAATACTGGTGTAAGTGCTGCTGAAAAAATCCCCAACAAAGAAGTCATCATATTTACAGGCGTTTTATACAATCCTAAATAATAAGCAGATAAATATGTTCCTATTATAAAAGAATCAATCCATGCAGTAAACCAAATTACCATTTGATCAATCAAAGTCCACATGCTATATGAAAACATCTGTTTTAATATATTTATGCTATAAAAAAATCCCGGTTTCCAACCAGACTTAAAGGATAATGCAATAGCATTATATATAACACTGCATAACGTCCCTATTATCAAGGACCAATAACTCATTCCCAACAAAGCCAGCGGAACCGTTATAACTAACGGAATCATAGAACCGATAAAACGTATACCAAATAAAGTTTTAAAATTAAAATTTCGCCGAAATCTTGCGGTTTGCACACTTACAAGAGGAGTTATCAATATCTGTATACTCGCAATAACTAATGCAGTTTCATACCCTTGCATTCCAAGTGTAGTAGATAAAGTATCTCGAAAAAAGAATATATTGCAAAATATTATCATAGCTACAAAAATATTTGTCCAGTATGCCACATTTGAATATTTATCATATTCTTCATCTGACATAAATTCATGTTGGATTATATATTTTTGGAATCCTGCATCTACAAAAATTTCAGAAAAACTAATAACCATATTTACAATGGTAACGATTCCTAATGCTTCTTTGTCAATAATTCTGGCTAATATCATTTGCACAACAGGTGCTACTAATTTCGCCATAAGTTCTGTAATTGTAGACCACTTTGTAGCATTACGGACTTTTAAATCAAAACTAGTTTTCTCCATATCTAATTCTTCCTGTATTTAACTTTCTTTTATACATAATTGCTATCAATTTAATAAAACCTAAATATAATAAAACCCCAAGGAACCATTGCTTAAAAGATAAATGACAACTTCCACGCATCATAGAAGCAAAAGCATTACAAGAAGTCACTTTAAATGCTATAGATAACATACTGCCCCTATGCCTTTTATCTTCATTTACTTTAGTAATTGTCGCAATAAAGAAGCCCAGAATAATCATATAAATAAACGCAAAATTTCTTCCGCCATTTATAAAGGCCTCACCAATAAACGAGAATCCGCTTCCCCATGAAATATTTAAAAAATCTTGTGAAAACCAGTTCTCCAAAAATGTAAAATCTATGCCAAAGTATTTAAGCCAAAATGTTGCGGGCATACCTAAAATAGCAGCAATATAAGTATTATATCCGTTCCATATTCCTTTTCCTTCTATTAACAGAATCGTAATAATTCCCATATTTCCTCCCATCTCAAAAATGGCTGAAATAAGCGGAAAATTCATTAAAGAAAGCGCTTCCGTAATATCTTCCATCGAAATCTCAGAAAGTGCAACTGAACGTAATTGTACAATTACATAAACGACATATAGCCCTACCACACCCATTACGCTCCATTTAATAAATTTTTTTGCATTAATCGGTTTATAATACTTATGCTCTAACCATATAAGAATTGCCAATTTATATAACCAGTTTCCTCTTTCTCCTGCCAGAAGATATAAAACTGCGTATACAGCAAAAATACAATACACGTTTCGTCTTATCTTTTTATTGTAATGACTGCCCAACAATAAGCCTATCAAAACAGGAAAAAAAAGATATTCTACCTGGGTAAGAAGGCCATCAGATATACTGTGATCTGAATAATATAAAGCCTGATACCCCCACTTATAAGAAATAAAAATAGTCTGAAAAATACGTGCAAAGGTGAGTGGAACAATTATAAAAGAAGCGAATTTAGATATTTTGTAAAGTACATTATCTTCTAATTCATATCCTATCTTTTGCTTTATGTTTTTTCTCTTTTGCACAACACCACTAATCATAGAACCGCTTAAAAAAAACAGCATCATTAAAATAGTAAAAAATTGAGCATCTAAAATTTCTGCAGTCGTTGGTATTCTATAATTACTATATAAATTTGTTTTCCCAATTTCTGTATCTGTATGAATGCCCAAGGACCACATAAAGCATTGCCCCCAGTTAAATAGATACATGAAAGCAACTAAAACATTAAATAGTGTAAATACTTTCTTATTTAACATATAAAAAAAACACAAATACAGGATTAAAATTGTATTTCCAAGCCAACTAGCAATAAAAATTTTTGTAGAATCATTCAGGTAGAATGCTTCTATAAATAATTTAAATACCAGATATGTTACAATAGCACTAAGAAAAAAAGCAATTGTTGTTTTTTCACCCTTAGATTTCACTATTATTTTCATAGTTTATTTTCTCGCTTTCAATCAGTTTTCTCCACATACCAGTTATTTTCTCTACATTTAACTCTTCTCTAATTGCACTTGCTTTTTTTCCTAGTTTTTCTGCTGTACACTCGTCTTCTATCAAGGATAAAATCGCAGACACCATTTTTTCCTTATTATTAGTCGGAATTAATAGACCATTAACACCATCATTAATGAACATTCTTGCCCCACCAATCGGACAATCTGTCGCTATAACAGGGAGTCCCATTCCCAATGCCTCTAACATTCCATTTGAAATACCTTCATAATTAGATGACATAACATACATTCCTGCATCGACAATTGATTCATGTACATTTTTAGCAAAACCATGAAAAATTACAGATGATTCAATTTTTAACTCTTTTGCATATTCCTGAAGACTTTCCTGTAAATATCCTCTTCCATAAATTTCCAATACATATTCTGGATATTTTTTATGAATTTCTGCGAATGAAGACAGCAACAACGGAATATTTTTCTGTGGTTCCAGACGCGCAATTGTAACAATATTCTTTCTTCTTTCGCCTGTATAAACTTCTGGTAAATTCGTAATTGGATTTGGTATAATAACAGACTTCCCCTTAATCTTTTTCCCAAAATAGTTCATCGCATCCTGAGTTTGGAATACGAAACCATCACAGCCCAGGAATCTATAGCAGAGATTACGAAATACTCTGCTAATCTTATGCGCAGGCTCTTTTGCTGGATCATTTCTCTCTGATACAATAACTTTTTTTCCAATTCCAACATTGGCAATCAACGTAGTCATATTTACAATAGCTAAAAATGAAATAATCGCATCGGGGTTAACCTCTCTAATAATTTTTTTTAGCTTTCTTATTCTTTCAATATTTCGCTGTATGCGTCCTCCATTCAACTCAATTGAATAATGCATAATATCATCATCTAATTGATACTCCACACGATTATCAATAATTGTTACGATAGAAACCGAGTACCCCTTTTTATTCAATCTGTTTGCAAGAACCGATATAACACGTTCTGCTCCTCCATTAGCCATTGTTCCTATAACAAATAATACTTTCTTCATCAATATTTTCTCCTTAAATAAACATCATATATAAAAACTGCCATTTTTTTATTAAACCGAAATAAATTTAAACGCAATCGATCTATCTTGTTCAATTTAAAATTTTCAGGTATTTTTGCTATACTATTATAAAATTCATCACATACCCGTTTATAATATTCTTCTTTATTTGCTAATTTACTTTTCCATATGCTATGATACAAATAAAATGCGTTAACTGCTCTCCAATAATATACATAGGGAACATACTTAGAATTTAATTTTTCTGTCTTATCCAAGACATATTCATATGCATAAATGGAATCAAATTTTTTTTCAGTGAAATTTGATTCCATAATACTACTGGAGCGTTTTAAATAAAAATAGCAAATATTTTCTATGCTCAAAATTTTTTTGATATACGGAAGAATATCAACCATAAACATAGTATCTTCGTTATTTCTGCCCTCTACCATCCGCCTAGATGCAATTAAATCTCTTTTAAAGATTTTATTACATAACATAACTGGTATCATCGTAGAAGTATAATATTTATCCACTATTTCATCATATTCCATTTTCCAATTTTCCACATGAAATGCTACTGATTGATTTCCTTTCTCGTCTACTCTCGTCACTCCGCACTGTACAATATCCGCATTTTCATGTTCTGCAGCACTTATCATTAACTGATACATATCGCTCGAAATGTAATCATCGCTATCTATAAAACTAATATAATCACCAGTCGCAATATCTAAACCTGCATTTCTTGCCGAACTTAACCCGCCATTTTTTTTATGTATTACTTTAATTCTTGTATCCTTTTTTGCATATAAATCACAAATCTTCCCACTATCATCTGTTGATCCATCATCTACCAAAATAATTTCTAGTTTCTTATATGAATTATTTATAATAGAGTCTATGCATTTTCTCAAATATACAGAGACATTATAAACTGGAACAATCACGCTCATCAAACACATATTTCTCTCCCCAAATAATAAAATGTTTTAAAATTAATTGTTATTATTATATATCTTGCGAATTTCTCTTCGCACAATTCTAATTACATATTTTAGTGAATAAAAAACACGTAACAGCATATAAAAAGGAACAGATATAACTTTTTCATTTTTAAGTTCTCGAATGTTTTTCAAACTTCCCTGCTGCATTCCTTTCAAATTTGATGTCAGACCAGACTCCGCAAAATATTTCTTTTGAAATCCTATTTCGACAAGTTTTTCCGGCAAAAAATAGTAATTATAGTTGGTAGCTATTTTTTGAAAATAATTTATATCTTCAGCATATCGTTGTGTTTCATCAAAATATCCTATTTTTTGAATAATTTCTCTCTTAAAAATAACAGAAGGTGTTACAGGAAAACTTTTAATACAGAGTTCTTTTACATTTGCATTGTATAATTCTGTGATTTTTTTCAATCCGATGCGCAATGGGCGTTCTTCATGATTGCAACCCAAAAAAACTATTTCTGGATTTTTTTCTAATACCTCCATCTGCCGCTCTATTTTATTTTCCATCCATAAATCATCTGAATCCAAAAAGGCAATATATTGACCTGTGGCGATTTTCATGCCTGTATTTCGTGCTGAGGAAGCTCCTCCATTTTTCTTCTGAATTAATTTAATTTTATGGTTAGTTAGTGCCATTTTTTTTACAATTTCTACAGAAGTATCCGTGGAGCCATCATCTACTACTATAATCTCTCTAATCAAATCTAATCTTGTCTGCTTTAAAACAGATTCCAATACTTGCTGTATTGTTCTAGCACTATTATACATTGGAATAATTACACTAATCATTCTTTCTCTCCTGCAAATAGTTTTATTTATATTTTTTGCAAAACATCTTCCAAACTTTTATTAAAGCTCTCTAAACTTAATTTATTTTCAAAGAAAGTTCTTGCATTTTGTCTTTGCACAATCGACTTTTCAACAGAAACATCAGATAAATCCGAAAAGTTCACTCCCATATCATAATCTTCTACCAGTCTCCAAGTATCCCCTTTTATATTATTAATAATAGGAAGTCCTGCTTCAAAATAATCCACGCTTTTCATAGTAAGTCCTACGTACACGGAATCTTTCATAATATTTAATCCATAATGGCATTTTGAGAAAATTTCCTCTTTTTTTTCTTTATCATAAATTTTTCCATGATAAAAAACTTCTGCACCTGCTGCTTGTGCATTTTTGATAAACTCTTCTCTTTTTTCACCATCTCCTATTATATGCAACCTAACAGGCTGCTTTTTTGAAAGTTCTTTTATTATCTGTTCAATTGCAGGGATATTGATAATATTGTTAATAGAGCCCAAATAGCACAATGTAAACCTGTTTTTTTCTAATTCGGATTTGTCCATAAAAGTTTGGCATTCCCTTGCCAAATAAATTGTAGACATTTTCTTTTGATCAACAACTTCTTTCAATGCCTCTTGAAACAGATCACATTCTGTTACTACATAATCAGCTTTTCCAATTCCTGTATCTCTAATTTTTTTCCATTTTTGTATTGGAAAAAAATTCTTCACTCGTTCTACAGGCATTGTCTCTGGCCACATATCAATAACATCAAAAATGAGCTTCATTTTCTTTTTTTTACATTTTAATTTTATCGCCTCTTTCACAAAAGAATTAGGCGGAATTAAAACCCATAACAAATCAACTTCCTGCTTTTCTAAAATGCTAAATATTTTTTTTGCCAAACTAGCATGAGAAAACATACGACTTACGGAAATGTTTTTTTTATAAGGTTTTGCGGTACAAAAAATATACCCTTCTTTTACATCTGTACGTTTCACTTTTTCAATATGACGAAAATCCGATGCATATACCGTTACATTATCTTCTCTTTTTTTAAAATATTCATATAACAGCTCTACTCTGTGTTCGTATGTATCAAAACAGTTTACAATCACTACATTCATTTATTTTCCCCTTCTGTTAAATGAATTGATTCTGCTAATGTACAAACTCTATAATTGTCTTTATATTCACTCATGGACATTTCATATGCCGAATCCCCAAACGCTTTTGCTGCCAAAGTTCCTATTTTTCCTGGGAATTTTTCCAACAGCCTTATTGCCCAACTCAAACCTGAAAGCATAAAAATACGATGTCCTCTTATCTTCGCTATTTCTCTTACCATTTCTGATGTGTTGCTGTATTCTTTATTCTGTGGAAAAAAAACACCATTTTCTTCATTATCGATCATCAGCTTTACAAATTCACAGAGATTATCAATATACAGCATAGATCGTCTGTTTTTCACTATTGGAAATACCGGTAATTTTTCTGCTAATTTTGCTAACTGAGGATAATTACCTTTACTTCCCCTCCCATAAATCATAGGCGGGCGCAAAACAACAACTTTAAAATCATCACTTTCCAATTCCCTGATTTTTTTATCAGCCTGCCATTTGCTGTCCCCATAAAAATTTAACGGGTTGGGCATCGTCTGATTAGTAATAAATTTCTCTTTACAACCTGAATAAATAATCATAGAGGACATAAAAATAAACTGTTTGACTCCTGCTTCTTTTGCTTTTTGAGCTACATTTATTGCCAAATCTGTATTAATTTTATAATATAATTTTTTTTCTTCTTCATTTACAGAGCCAACATCTGCATGTGCTATTCCCGCAACATGATAAACAACATCATATTGAGAAAAATCTGTATTATCCCAATTCTTGTCGAGCATATCTAATGTATCTATCTTATAACACTCTGGATTTTTCTCCATCCATTTTTCGAAAGATACTCCTATATAACTATTGGCTCCTGTAATTAATATCCTTTTAGGAAATTTTTTCTCCATATTATTCTTCCTTTTCTCTCCGCTGCATTTCTCCCGTTCCACCTTCTACTACTCCATCTGATTTCAGAACGGACAAAATTGTACCGAAAAAGCACTTCACATCCATCAAAAATCCCATTTTCTCTACATATTCCCCATCAAGTTTTGCTTTTATAGGAATTTCCAATTCATCTCTTCCATTTATTTGAGCCCACCCTGTCAGTCCGGGAGCAATATCATTTGCATCATACTTATCACGTTCTTCTATTAAATCATACTGATTCCACAAAGCCGGGCGTGGTCCTATAATGCTCATTTCTCCCTTAAATATATTAAAAATCTGCGGCAGCTCATCCAGGCTTGTTTTCCTTATAAAATGCCCGATTTTTGTAATATATTGTTCAGGATTGGTAAGCATATGTGTAGGCATATCTTTAGGTGTATCTGTTCTCATGGAGCGAAATTTCCATATTTTAAATATTTTTTTATTCTTTCCCACACGTTCCTGTTTAAACAAAACAGGACCTGGAGACTCAACTTTTATAGCCAGAGCAATCCCGAGCAAAACAGGACTGAGAATTATAATTCCCAATCCAGAAAGAACAATATCAATTCCTCTTTTTAATGGCAGATATAACTTCTGACCTTTTGTTAAACTATATTTTGCATCTGACATCTCTCTACTCTCCTACCTGTATATTCCTTTTTACTTCCCCGGCATCTACTTTTTCAAATGCTTTAACGGTACTACCAGACATACAAACTGAACCTGCATTAACATGTGCATACTCCCCAATTATCACATCATGGTCAGCAATTGCGCCAACCGATATAATAGCGCCTTTCTTAATCACTGCCCGAGTGTTTACTATTGCATACGGCTCTACGATTACCCCTTCTTCAATCACAGCACTTGAACTTATATAAGCGGTCGGATGAATCAGAGTAGCAATCGAAAAGCCTAATTGCCTGGCATCTCGTAAAAGTTCAAATCGCTTCTTATTATTTCCTATTCCACAAAAAACCTCATCATATAAATTTTTGAACTTTTCCATTTCGTCAAGTTTACCTACTGCATTTTTATCTAAATCATCTAAAAACCCTACATATTCATATTTTCTTTTCCCATTTTCCAAAATACTTAATGCCACTTCTTGAGCAACTTTTCCATGTCCGCCGGATCCTAAGACCAACAACCGTTTTCCCATAATTACGTTTTATTTCTTCCCTTTCTCAACAGTTTTTCGCTGCCGCTGTTTCTTTCAGAAGCGCCTCATATACATCTGTGTGCTGTTTCAGATCTGAGCCCGCCGGATGATAAGTCGGCACAATCTTTTCTACCATACGGCAGATTTCTGTATCATTTGCATAGCTCGCGTCCGCCAGAACTTCTAACTGATGAAGGAACTCTTTTACATCAAAAGGAATCGGCTTTCCTATGTGAATCAAATCGTTGTCTGTTTTCATCAGACCTTCCTCTGCCATCAGCTTTTCTTCATATAACTTTTCTCCCGGACGAAGTCCCGTATATTTTATCTGAATATCCACATCCGGCTCATATCCGGAAAGCTTAATAAGATTTCGAGCCAGCGTATCGATTTTTACAGGAGCTCCCATATCCAGAACAAAAATTTCTCCGCCCTGGGCATATGTTCCAGCCTGAAGTACAAGGCTTACCGCCTCAGGAATTGTCATGAAGTACCGGATAATATCCGGATGTGTCACTGTAACAGGACCACCCTTTTCAATCTGTTTGCGGAAAAGCGGGATTACAGAACCGTTGCTGCCAAGAACGTTTCCGAAACGAACTGCCACAAATTCCGTTCTCTGTCTGTTACAGGGAATGGTTGCCGCCATATCCGCTCCAAATTCATCGTCCTCATAATGTGCTCCAAGGAAAGGAAGCAGTTTTGCATTTCCCGTTTTACTAATCATATCCATAGACTGGATAACCATTTCGCAAAGTCTCTTGCTGGCTCCCATAATATTAGTAGGATTTACTGCTTTGTCTGTACTGATAAGCACAAAACGCTGGCAGCCGTTACGGAGTGCAGCGCTTGCCACTTTATAAGTTCCCATCACATTATTCTTGATTGCCTCGCATGGGCTTGTCTCCATCAGAGGTACATGCTTATGCGCTGCTGCATGGTATACAATTTCAGGCTTATATGTACGGAAGATACTGTTTACTCTCCTGCTGTCACGCACGGAGCCGATTAAAACCTTCAAATTCAAATCAGGATATTTTGATTTCAGTTCCTGCTCAATGTCATATGCATTGTTTTCATACACATCAAAAATAATGAGCTGTTTCGGATTATGCCCTGCAATCTGACGGCAAAGCTCGCTTCCGATAGAGCCTCCGCCGCCTGTAACAAGAATTACCTTTCCTTTTAGGTATTGAAAAATTTCATTCATGTCAACTTTGATCGGCTCTCTTCCGAGCAAATCTTCAATAGAAACCTTACGCATTTTGCTTAAAGCAATCTCTCCTGTCACAAGCTGATAAATTCCCGGAAGAATTTTAAGCTCGCAGCCTGTTTCTTTACAGATATTTAAAATATCTCTCTTATCTTCTGCGGAAGCGCTTGGAATTGCAAAAAATATCTGGTTTATTTTATATTTTTTTACATTCACCATGATGTCGTCTCTTCCGCCCACTACCGGAACGCCATCTACGTATCTGCCCCATTTGTTGGAATTATCATCTATAATGCAGCAGGTTTTTCCCTTAATCTCTCTTGCGCGGCTCATTTCTCTTAAAATAGTCTGACCTGCTGAACCTGCACCAACGAGCATGATGCGGTAATAGCTGCTCTCCTCTTCCTTTTCCTTTCTTCCACGTTCCAAAAGAACAAAGCGATAGGAAAAACGGACTCCCGCAGTAAGCAGAAACTGGATTAAAATGCCGAACATATAATAGGAAATGGGCATTCTTCGAACAGCAAATGTAATAGCAATCGTATGGAACAGTCCTGTTATCACTGTTGCGGAAACCACTCTCACAAACTCACTGTAACTTGCGAAACGCCATATACTTTTATATAACCGCAGCAGCCAGAATATCACTACTGAAAATATGGTGTACCACGGTGCAAATTTCAGATATGACGATAAATATACCTCCGGAATCTCTGAATACCGGCAGTCAAATCTTATCCATAGTGCAAGAAAATAAGCCGCATTTACTGCTATGGCATCATAAACCGCAAGATATATGGCAATAATCTGCCAGTGCTCCAACTTTCCCTTTTTCTGCATTCCCAAATATCCTCCTGCTATCAATGCGAAGATGCCCACAATCAATATAAACCGTAACATATCACTCTTCCTTTTCCTTCATTTATTTCTTTATTTTTTCCTGACTGGAGGGATCAAAATAATACGTCTCAAAGCCCTGCAAAAGTAAAAAAAATCATACACCAGAAGCGTATGTTATTTTTTTCGCATATTTTAGTATGACCACATTTATTTTACCCCCCCATGCCAAACGCATGAGCGAATATGTTATTGATAATCTCTTTTTTTCTGCATTCATCGCTGTATTATCGAGAATATTTTACACCGAACTCATATGTAAGTCAATACTCTGTTCAGCATTACACGACTTTTGTCATAATTTATTATTTTTTCATATTATTGATAAAAATTTTTATCTTATATAAATATAAATTGTATCTTTTAAGCACTTTACTCCCAATGTCCTGTTTTGTTATTTTAAACATCATATATTCCAGTTGATTTTCTTTTGTACCTGTGTTATATTGGAATTACTTAAAGGACAGGCTTACTTTTTGTTATTATTATTAACATTTATTAGAAAGGAAATATCATATGAAAAAATTATCTATTTCTGCTCTTGCAGAAACCGTAAGTACAAAAAGAAAAGACAAATCCATGACACAGCAGGATTTATCTGACGCAACCGGCATTAACAGAGCGCTGATCTCCCGTCTGGAACAGAAGGATTTTATTCCTTCCATCCCGCAGCTTGAAAAACTGGAGGAAGTTCTTGGTTTTGAACTGGAGGAAGTTTTTATGAACAGTGAAGAAAGTCATAAGCTTTCTTCCCCTTCCCCTCTTAATATCGCAGTTGCAGGAACAGGATATGTGGGACTTTCTATTGCTACGCTTCTTGCACAGCACAATCATGTGACAGCCGTTGATATTATTCCGGAAAAAGTGGACATGATCAACAACCGGAAATCTCCGATCCAGGACGAATATATCGAGAAATATCTTGCCGAAAAAGAACTGGATTTAACAGCAACTCTTGATGGGGAAGCCGCTTATAAAAACGCAGACTTTGTTGTCATTGCAGCTCCCACCAATTACGACAGCCAGAGAAACTATTTTGACACTTCTGCTGTAGAAGCGGTAATTCAACTTGTTTTAAAAGTAAATCCCAAGGCGGTTATGGTTATTAAATCTACCATTCCTGTTGGATTTACAGAATCTGTGAGAAAAAAATACAACACAGAAAACATTATTTTCAGCCCGGAATTTTTAAGAGAATCAAAAGCGTTATATGATAACCTTTATCCAAGCCGTATTATTGTATCTACTGACCCGGAAAACAAAAAACTCACAGAAGCAGCACGTACTTTTGCCGCTCTTCTTCAGGAAGGCGCCATCAAGCCGGAAATTGACACTCTGTTTATGGGCTTTACAGAGGCAGAAGCTGTAAAACTTTTTGCAAATACTTACCTTGCCCTTCGCGTTTCTTATTTTAATGAACTTGATACTTACGCCGAAATCAAAGGGCTCAACACGCAGGATATTATTAACGGTGTATGCCTCGATCCACGAATCGGAACTCATTACAATAATCCGTCCTTTGGATACGGCGGCTACTGTCTTCCTAAAGATACAAAACAGCTTCTCGCAAACTACAATGATGTTCCTCAGAATATGATTTCCGCTATTGTTGAGAGTAACCGCACACGTAAAGATTTCATTGCAGACCGTGTTCTTCACATGGCAGGCTATTACAATTATGCGGACAGCAATCAATGGGAAAGCTCCAAAGAAAAAGAAGTAGTTGTAGGCGTATACCGCCTTACTATGAAATCAAACTCCGACAACTTCCGCCAGAGCAGTATCCAGGGCGTTATGAAACGAATCAAGGCAAAAGGCGCTTCTGTCATTATTTATGAGCCAACTCTGGAAGACGGAACTACTTTCTTCGGAAGCAAGGTTGTAAATGACTTAAAGAAATTTAAGGAAATGAGCAACAGCATCATCGCAAACCGCTACGACAGTTGTCTAGAAGATGTAAAAGAAAAATTATATACAAGAGATTTATTCCAGAGAGATTAAATCCGTTTGCAAAAAGAGGGAGTGACTCGCCAGGAGCCGCTCCCTTTTTATAGCATTACATATTTTTATTACAGACTTGCCCGAATTACCTTAGGACGGCATCCCGCTTTTTCCAAAGCTTTTACAATCTGGTTCTTATGGTCTGTTCCATATGCTTCCATTGTAATTTTAAGTTCCACTGCCGCATTGCGGTTGGTGCTTACAAACTGGTTATGGTCAAGTTTGATGACATTGCCCTGGTTTTCGGAAATGATGGTGGCAACGCGTACCAGCTCGCCCGGCTTATCCGGGATTAGAAGAGAAACCGTAAAGATTCTGTCTCTCTGGATCAGCCCGTGCTGCACTACGGAGGACATGGTGATCACGTCCATATTTCCGCCGCTTAATATGGAAACTACTTTTTTGTTTTTAAAATCAAGATGACGAAGAGCCGCAACTGTGAGAAGTCCGGAATTTTCCACGATCATCTTATGATTTTCTACCATATCAAGGAAAGCTACGATGAGTTCATCATCGTCAATAGTCAGGATTTCATCAAGATTTTCCTGGATATACGGAAAGATTTTCTCTCCCGGGCGCTGTACAGCCGTACCATCCGCAATGGTATTTACACTGGAAAGGCCCACAACCTCGCCTTTTTCAAGAGAGGCTTTCATGCAGGCTGCTCCGGAAGGTTCTACTCCTATCACTTTAATATGGGGATTTAAAAGTTTTGCAAGTGTGGAGACTCCTGTTGCAAGTCCGCCTCCCCCAATGGGAACAAGAATATAATCTACAAGGGGAAGCTCCTGCACGATTTCCATTGCGATCGTTCCCTGACCTGTCGCAACTGCCGGATCGTCAAACGGGTGAATGAAGGTGTAGCCTTCTTTTTCTGCAAGCTCCAGGGCGTAAGCGCAGGCTTCGTCGTACACGTCTCCTTTCAGGATCACTTCTGCTCCGTAGCTCTTTGTACGTTCTACTTTAATAAGAGGCGTTGTGGTAGGCATGACGATCACTGCCTTTGCCCCGAATTTATGCGCTGCGTAAGCCACTCCCTGGGCATGATTTCCCGCAGATGCAGTAATCAGTCCTTTGTTTCTTTCTTCTTCTGTAAGCGTACTGATTTTATAATAGGCGCCTCTCACCTTGTAAGCGCCTGTCCGCTGCATATTTTCCGGTTTAAAAAACACGCGGTTTCCTGTCAGTTCCGAAAAATAAGAGCTTTTGATCAGCTTTGTTTCCTGTGTTACCTCCCTGACAATTTCTGAAGCCTCTTCAAATTTTTCCAGTGTAAGCATATGGTTTCCTCCCCTTATGGTGTCTTTATTCGTTTTTGTTATCTACGTCAAATAAGGCGTTTACAAAGGCATCCGCATCAAACTTCTGCAGATCATCAATGCTTTCTCCCACACCTATATATTTCACAGGAATATCCAGTTCTGACTGGATTGCCACTGCAATACCGCCTTTTGCTGTTCCGTCCAGTTTTGTAAGAATAATACCATTTACATTTGCCACTTCGGAAAACTGTTTTGCCTGGGCAAGCGCATTCTGTCCTGTTGTTCCGTCGAGAACAACGAGCGTTTCCAGATATGCTTCAGAATATTCTTTTGCCAGAATTCTGTAAATTTTCTCAAGCTCTGCCATAAGATTTTTCTTATTGTGAAGTCGCCCTGCCGTATCACAGATCAGAACATCTGCATTTCTGGCTTTTGCTGCCGCAACTGCATCGTACACAACAGATGCCGGATCTGCTCCCGACTGTCCGCCTATAATATCAACGCCTGCCCTGTTTGCCCACTGAGTGAGCTGCTCTCCCGCCGCTGCACGGAAGGTATCCGCCGCTGCAAGAACCACTTTTTTGCCCTGGTCCTTTAATTTTCCTGCCAATTTTCCAACAGATGTTGTTTTTCCCACTCCGTTTACGCCAATGACAAGGATTACCGATTTTCTGTCCTCGAAAGCATATTCCGTGCTGTCTACATACATCTGTTTTTTGATGCTGTCGATCAAGAGCTGCTTACATTCCATTGGCTCTTTGATATGCTGCTCTGCAACCTGTTCCTTTAAATTTTCCAGGATAGATGTTGTGGCGTTGATCCCTATATCGCCCATGATCAGAATTTCTTCCAGCTCCTCATAGAAATCTTCATCAATACTGGAATATCCTTTAAAAATAGAATCAAACCCTGCCACAATGTTATCGCGTGTTTTTGTCAAACCACTGACAAGGCGTTTAAAAAAGCCTTTTTTCTCCTCTGCCATATTTCCTCCTCATTACTGCGTCAACTGATTTTCTACTAAATCTACAGAAACAAGTGTCGAAACACCTTTTTCCTGCATGGTGATACCATAAAGGCGGTCTGCCGCATTCATGGTACCGCGTCTATGTGTTATTATAATAAATTGTGTGTTTTTCGTCAACTTCTGAAGATACCCTGCAAACCGCCCTACATTGGAATCGTCAAGCGCCGCCTCAATTTCGTCAAGAAGACAGAACGGGGACGGCTTTAAGTTCTGAATTGCAAAAAGAAGGGCGATTGCTGTAAGCGCTTTCTCCCCACCGGAAAGCTGCATCATATTTTGAAGCTTTTTTCCCGGCGGCTGGGAAATAATACGGATTCCCGCCTCGAGAATGTCCTCATCTTCAGAAAGCTCCAGGGTTCCCTTTCCTCCGCCAAAAAGTTCTTTAAAGGCTTTGTCAAATTCTCGCTGGATTTCCCGGAATTTTTCCGAGAACTGTCTGCGCATTCCCTCATCCAGTTCTTCTATGATCTGTTCCAGAGTCTTTTCTGCCTGCCGCAGATCTTCATACTGATCAGAAAGGAAGGTGTGGCGTTCTAAAAGCTCCTTATAATCCTCAATAGCATTTACATTGACAGTTCCGAGCCGCCGGATTTCTTCTTTAATCTTTCCGATTTCCTTTTGCATTTCCTGACGGTCTGTCAGCTCTTCTTTTCTATATTGAAGGGCATTGTTTGGAGTGATTTCATACTCCTCCCACATATAGGAAATCTGCGCTTCTCTGTTTTCCTCTATTTTTTCTGCCTGACTTTTCAGACGGAAACATTCTTTATCCAACAGGCTCATCTGACCGGAAAGCGCGTCACGCTTTTCGAAAAAGGCTTTATGGCTTTTATTTCTCTCTTCCTTTTCCTCAGTAAGCGCCTGCAGGTTCTCTTTCGAAACCTTCTCTTCTTCCTCAAAATGGGCAATGGTGTTCTTAAGACGGATAATATCCTGCCGTTTTTTCTCCATCTCCTCTTTTCCAAGCTCCAGATTTTCCTGTATCTTCCCACGCTCCTCTGTAAAAGAAGCAATCTCGGAAGACAAGCGGGAGAGATTTTCCATTGTAAACTGTGTTTTCTGTCCCATAGAGGAAACTTCCAGACGGATATGTTCCAGCTCCTTTAAAGCCTCGCTCTCCTCATTTTTCCACTCGTCCAGTTCCTGCTGCCTTGTCTCAATAAAAGTTTCCAGTTCTTTTTCATCTTTCTGGGATTCTTCCAGCTCTTTCTTTATACGACTGTGATCTTCCTGAACCTCGCGCACCTGCCTCTGCATATCCATCTGATCTCTCTGCACCTGCAGATACCCTCTCTGGATCTGCTCATTTTTTTCCTCAAGCTGATTCATACTCATTTTCGCAGTATTTTGTTCGATATACTGAAGACGCAGTTTTTCTTTAAAATCTGCAATCGTATCGCGGATCACATTTCTTCTGCTTCTATTCTCGTCAATGGACTTCTGCATTTCTTCCAATTCCGTTTTCAGAGAACTCACTTTCTTTTCCAGTTCTTCAATCTCTCTTTTTCTTCCAAGAAGATTGCTGTTGTTTCGAAAAGCGCCTCCTGTCATAGAGCCGCCGGGGCTTAAAGACTCTCCCTCTGTGGTTACCATTCGAAGGGTATGTCTGTATTTTCTTCCGATGGCAATGGCATGATCAATATGATCTACTACGAGAACCCTTCCCAGAAGATACCGGATCACGCCCTGATACCTGGGCTGTGTATTTACAAGATCGCTTGCAAGACCGATCACGCCTTCTTCTTTCAGCGCTTCTTTTTGGGCAAACTCTCCTCTTGCATTTACACTGCTTAAGGGAAGGAAGGTCGCGCGTCCAAAACGGTTTTTCTTTAAAAACTCAATCATCTGTTTGGCAGTCTGCTCATTATCTGTGACAATATTCTGAATGCTGCCTCCAAGCGCCGTCTCAATGGCAATTTCATAATCCTTATTTACCTGGATCAGATCTGCTACTACGCCCTCGATTCCCGGAACCCGTTCTTTCTGCTCCATCACTCTTCGGATACTGTTTCCGTAACCGTCATAGCGTTCCGCCATATTTTTCAGAGAATCCAGTCTGGACGCTTCTCTGTGGTAGGCAGCCTGTCCAGCCTCCATCTGCCCGTTCTGATTTTTTAACTGCTCCTGAATAGAGAAGACTTCTTCGTTCAGGCGATTACACTCTTCATTCATCTCCTCTATGAGAGCAGTGATCGCCTCATATTTTGCAGAAGCCCTTTTCATGGCGCCTGACTGTTCTTCTTCCTCGCTTTTCAGCTTGAGGATTTTCTGGCTTAATTCCGCTTTACGGATACCGATCTGCTCCATCATGGTGTCAAAACGCTGTGCTTTTCCTTTTGTTGTGGCACGGGTATTTAAAATTTCAATGATCTCGTTTTTTCCATCTTCCACAGCCGCGCTGCATTCCCGTATATTTTCCTGAATATTTGAGAGAGCCTCTTCTTTTTTCTTCATCTTCTTTTTCATCTCAGATGTTTTTTCTTTTAAAAGCTCTCCCTCTTCCTGCTGCTCTTTTTTTGCCTCTTCTTTTTTAGAAAGTTCTTCCGCAATGGCAAAAAGACGGCTTTCGTAATGCTCCCGGTTCTGCTCGCCTGCCAAAAGCTGTTCGTTTAAGACATTGATCTGTCCTTCCATTTGCTGTTTCTGAAGAGCTTTCCCCTGGGTTTCCTCCCGGAGAGCCTCCATTTTCTCTTCCAGACTTTCCAGCTCTTTTTCCAGACGGTCGTATTCTTCTTTTGTCTTCTCGTAAGCGCCACCTGTTTCCTGAAGCTGGCGTTCTGCTGTCTTTGTTTTCTCTTCCAGCTCTTTTAAAAGACCTTCTGTATGTTCGTTTTCTGCAAGAAAAAGATTCACGTCCAGTTCTTTTAATGCCTCTCTTTTTCCAAGATAGATTTTCGCTGTTTCCGCCTGTTTTTCAAGAGGTGTAAGCTGCCTTGTAAGTTCGCTTAATATATCGGTTACACGGACAAGGTTCTGCTGCTCTTCTTCCAGTTTTTTGATGGTCGTATTTTTTCTTCTCTTAAATTTTACAATTCCTGCTGCCTCGTCAAAAAGCTCTCTTCGTTCCTCCGGTTTTCCGCTCAGGATCTTATCGATCTGACCCTGCCCGATAATGGAGTATCCTTCTTTTCCAATACCGGTATCATAAAACATCTCATGAATATCCTTCAGTCTACAGGCGCTTCCGTTAATAAGATATTCACTTTCCCCGGATCGGTAGAGCCGCCTTGTGACAGTGACCTCCTGAAAATCCACCGGAAGTTTATGGTCGGAATTATCGAGAGTGATGGCTACAGAGGCAAAACTTAATGGCTTTCTTGTCTCTGTCCCGGAAAAAATAACATCCTGCATATTTCCGCCTCGAAGCTGTTTTGCGCTCTGCTCTCCCAACACCCACCGGACAGCATCTCCTACGTTGCTTTTTCCGCTTCCGTTCGGCCCCACAATTCCTGTAATTCCATTATGAAATTCAAAGTTTATTTTCTGTGCAAAGGATTTAAAGCCCTGCACTTCAATGTTTTTTAAATACATATCCCACCTGTTATTGTTTTATCCTGCGTATTGCTTCATAGGCAGCCGCCTGCTCCGCCGCTTTTTTTGTGTGTCCTTTTCCTCTTCCCATTGCCGCTCCATTTACAAGAGCGCTGACTGTAAAACTTTTATTATGATCCGGACCTTCCTCTTTGATAAGCTGATATTCTACAGGCTGACCGCCGTTCTCCTGAACGATTTCCTGTAAGATGGTCTTGCTATCATAAAAGAGCTGTTTATGCTCTATGTCATTTAAAATAAACTTCAGGACAAACTCCTTTGCGCTAGCAAAACCACCGTCCAGATAAATCGCTCCAAGAAGAGCCTCCGTTGCATCTGAGACAATGGAATCCCGATTCCTTCCCCCTGTCATATCCTCTCCCTTCCCGAGAAGAAGATACTCCGGAAGCCCAAATTCTCTGGCACAGTAGGCAAGACTTGGCTCACACACAAGGCTGGCACGTTTTTTTGTAAGCTCGCCCTCCGGAACCTTCGGATATGCAGCAAAGAGAAAATCGCTGCTGATAAGCTCAAGGACTGCATCGCCAAGAAACTCCAGACGCTCATTGCATCCTGCTTTTCCCAGCTTTTTTTCATTGGCATAGGAACTGTGCGTCATAGCCTGAGAAAGTAGCCGTTTATTCTTAAATGTATATCCTACAATTTCTTCCAGTTTTTTAAGATCTCTCTCCATAATTTTTCTGTTCCTTTCACCCTTTGATCAGACGGCGAAGGAGCATAACAGCATCGCCCACTGTCTGGATCTCCTCAGCGTCTTTTTCTTCAATTTCAATATCATACGTTTCTTCCAGGCAGAGAAGGATCTGGAACAGATCCAGTGAATCTGCTCCAAGGTCATCTACAAATCCGGAGGATTCCGTGATTTCCTCCCTGTCTATATGAAGAATTTCTTCTATGATTTCTTTCAGCTTTTCAAATTCCAATTTCAATCTCCCTCATTAATATGCTCTGCAATCTTTTCATTGATCTGCTGCTGTTTGAAATCCACACACTGGAAAATAGCATTCTTTATTTCTACAGAAGACGCACTTCCATGAGTTTTCACAACAAGCCCTTTAAGCCCCAGAAGCGGTGCTCCGCCATGCTTTGTGGTATCAAATTCTTTTAATGTCTCCTTTAATGCCGGCTTAATAAGAAGCGCTCCCATTTTGCTTCTCGTATTTTTCATCATGCCGCCCTTGATTTTACTCATGAGAGTTGCTGCAAGTCCCTCATAAAGCTTTAAAATCACATTGCCCACAAAGGCTTCACATACAATAACGTCTGCATATCCGGAAGGAATATCTCTTGCCTCAATGCTTCCGATAAAATTAATACCCTTGCATGCTTTTAAAAGAGGAAAGGTTTCTTTTACAAGCGCATTTCCCTTTTCTTCTTCCGCTCCGTTATTTACAATGGCAACTCTCGGATTTTTGATCCCCACAATATGCTCCATGTAAATAGATCCCATTTTCGCAAACTGCACGAGATGGGAAGGGCGGGCATCTACATTTGCCCCGCAGTCTACAAGAAGAGAAACACCTTCTGCTGTTGGGATCAGGGGAGCCAGCGGCGGACGTTCCACGCCTTTGCTCCTTCCTACGATCACCTGTCCTCCTACGAGAACTGCACCGGAGCTTCCGGAAGAAACAAAGGCATCAGCCTCCTGTTTTTTTACCATATTTAAACCTACTACAATAGAAGAATCTTTTTTCTTACGGATTGCCATAACAGGAGGTTCTGCTGTCTCAATCACTTCTGTTGTGGGAACAACGTGAATCCGTTCTTTCGAAGCGGAAGTATATTTTTCCAGTTCTTTTTCAATTACGTCTTTATTTCCTGTAAGAATGACTTCTATATCACTGCGCTCTTCTACAGCTGCTGCCGCTGCTTTTACCGGTTCTGCCGGCGCATTGTCGCCGCCCATAGCGTCCACTACTACTTTTACTGTCTCTGACATGTTTTTTTCCTCCTGTTTTCTATTGCAACTGCCATATATGATACTCGATTTTTATAGAAAAAGTCAATAGGAAAGCGCCTTTCCGTCAAGAACTGCCTCCATAAGACTGTCTCCTTCATAGCGAAGCTTCAAAGAGAAAAACGGAGCGTTTTCTGCCATAAGGCGAAGAAAAATCTTATCCCCTGTCCACAGGTTCAGATTTTCAATCTCAGATTTTTTCACCCATTTAAGCGTCCCCTCGTCACAGTCCTTTAATTCTCCTGTAAATCCCTCTGCTGTGTAAAGGCACATATATTCTGTTCCGTAGCCCTTCTGCGTAAAAGTGACAATCCCGCGGAACTTCCAGGAAGTAAGAATGAGACCTGTCTCTTCTTTTACTTCTCTTAAAAGACATTCCTCCGGGCTTTCTCCCTCCTCAAAATGTCCGCCTACTCCAATCCATTTATCCTTATTTACATCGTTTTTCTTCGATACCCGGTGAAGCATAAGATAAGAATCTTCTTTTTCTATGTAGCAAAGAGTTGTCATGGGACTTCTCATAATCCATTCTCCTTTTCGTTTTTCTGCGCCGCAATGCGCTCTGCAAGGTCGTTTAAATAAACCCACCTGTCCATTTTTTCTTCCAACGCCTTTTCTGCCTTTTCTTTTTCCTCCACAATCTCCCGGAGCTTTCCGGAATTTGTCGCGTTTTTCATCATATCAGCCTCAAGAGACGCGATTTTTTCTTCCAGCTTTTCTATGTCCTCATCAATTGTTTCAAATTCCCGTTCCTCTTTATAAGAAAATTTAAGTTTTTCCTTCCGGTTCTGTTTCCAGTCATTTTTGGAAGGTTTATTTTCTTTTACAGAAGAGCTTTCTTCCACAGACACGTCTGCCAGCTTTCTTTCTCTCGCTTCCAGGTAATCTGTATATCCTCCCTCATACTGCACAAGATGGCCGTCTCCCTCAAAAGCGAAAATCCGGTCTGCCATGTTGTCAAGAAAATACCGGTCATGGGAAACCGCAACCACGATTCCGGCAAAAGAATCCAGATAATCCTCAAGAATAGTAAGCGTCGGAATATCAATGTCATTGCTTGGCTCATCAAGAAGAAGAACGTTTGGCGCTTCCATAAGAACCTTCAGAAGATAAAGGCGGCGTTTTTCTCCTCCGGAAAGTTTTTCCACAGGCGTGTACTGCATGGCAGAATCGAAGAGGAAACGCTCCAGCATCATGGACGCGCTGATTTTTCCGTCTTTTGTAGGAATATATTCCGCAACCTCGCGTATATAGTCAATAACACGGAGACTTCTGTCCATATCCGGCACTTCCTGGGCAAAATATCCGATTTTGATGGTATCTCCCCATTCAATTTCTCCCGCATCCGGCTTTAAAACTCCGGCGATCATTTTCATAAGGGTGGACTTTCCGCATCCGTTTGGCCCGATAATGCCAAGACGCTGATTGCGGAGAATAATATAAGTAAAATCATCTATTACTTTCTTCTCCCCAAACGCTTTGCTTACATGATGAAGCTCGATTGTTTTCTTTCCCATGCGGGTTTCTACAGAATCCATCTCCACCCTCTGGTCTGTCACGGGAGCTGCTCCGTTTTTCAGGGCTTCCAGACGCTCCAGACGCGCTCTCTGTTTTGTACTTCTTGCGCGGCAGCCGCGTTTTGCCCATTCAAGCTCCATTCTGAGTACGCTCTGGCGTTTCCGCTCTCCTGCCAGCTCCATCTCCTCTCTCTGAGCCTTCAGTTCCAGGAATTTTGAATAATTCGCCTCATAGGAATACAGTTTTCCATGACTGATCTCCAGAATCTTATTTGTCACTCTGTCCAGAAAATAACGGTCGTGCGTTACCATGATCAAAGCTCCCTTAAATTTCTGAAGGTAATCCTCAAGCCAGGATGCCATCTCATTGTCAATGTGGTTTGTCGGTTCATCGAGAATCAAAACATCTGCCGGGTTTACAAGTGTTCTTGCAAGAGCCACTCGTTTTTTCTGTCCTCCAGAAAGATGCTCTATTTTTTCTTCGTGGTCTGTAATTCCAAGTTTATTTAAAATATTGGCCGCCTCGCTTGCAGTCGCCCAGTCCCTCTGCCACTTTCCATCTGCCACATAATCAAGAATCGTGGCATTCGGGGGAAATTCCGGATTCTGAGGAAGATACGTAATACGAAGCCCGTTCTGCATAATGATCTGTCCTTCATCCGGTTCCTCCAACCCTGCTATTATTTTTAATATGGTAGTTTTTCCGGTACCGTTGATTCCGATGATTCCGATTTTATCTCCCTGGTGGATTCCATAGGAAACATCATCAAAGATTACTTTTTCTCCAAATATTTTGCTTACATGTTCTATATTTAAAATATTCATTTTCTGTCCTCGCTTTGATTTTGCTCTCGTTTTTGCACGGTATATCCAGTATAACATTCCTTTTCGACAGATTCTACTGTTTTTCCTGGAAATATGTGGTTTTTAATATTGACTTTTTTTGTCAAGTATATTATAATATCCGTTGCCTAATACAAAAATAATTTTTAATTTTTATAATTTCAAGGAGGAAATACTTATGAATCAGTGCTATGGCTGCAACACCTGCAAAAGCGCAGACAAACCCCTGGAGGATTTTATCCGCTCTCTTCCAATGGAAACCTCTCATCACAGAGTAGATACTCAGAAAACAAAATGTGGTTTCGGTCTTCAGGGCGTCTGTTGCCGTCTCTGTTCCAATGGTCCCTGCCGTATTACCCCAAGCTCCCCAAGAGGAATCTGCGGTGCCAATGCAGACACGATCGTAACACGTAATTTCTTAAGGTCCGTTGCAGCAGGAAGCGGCTGTTATATCCACATTGTAGAAAACACCGCTTTAAACCTGAAAAAAACAGCACAGGCAAAGGGAGAATTAAAAGGAATGGAATCCTTAAATCACCTTGCAGAGCTGTTTGGCATTGAAGAAGAAGATAATTATGTAAAAGCAGAAAAAATCGCAGACGCCGTTCTTGCAGATCTTTACAAACCGGAGTACGTACAGGCTGAGCTTGTAGAAAAAATCGCCTACGCTCCACGTGTAAAACGCTGGAAAGAACTTGGCATTATGCCTGGCGGTGCAAAATCCGAAGTATTTAAAGGCGTTGTAAAGTGTTCCACAAACTTAAACTCCGACCCTGTCGATATGCTGACAGACTGCTTAAAACTTGGTATTTCCACCGGTATTTACGGTCTTACCCTTACAAACCTTTTAAACGATGTTCTTCTTGGACAGCCTGAGCTTCGTCCTGCCCCGGTAGGTCTTCGCGTCATTGACCCGGATTACATTAACATTATGATAACAGGTCATCAGCATACGATTTTTGTAGATTTACAGGAGAAACTGGTATCTCCTGAGGCAGTGAAAAAAGCACAGGCAGCAGGCGCAAAAGGATTCAAACTCGTTGGCTGTACCTGCGTAGGACAGGATTTACAGCTTCGCGGCTCCCACTATCAGGAAGTATTTGACGGCCATGCCGGAAACAACTATACAAGCGAAGCAATTCTTGCAACAGGCGGAATTGATGCCGTTCTTTCCGAATTTAACTGTACGCTTCCGGGTATCGAGCCAATCTGCGATGAGCTGAAGATCAAACAGATCTGTCTTGACGATGTGGCAAAAAAAGCAAACGCAGAGCTTCTTCCATATAAATTTGAAGAAAGAGAAGCACAGACAGAAGTTATTATTGACAAAATCATCGAGGCTTACAAAGAGCGCCGCGGCAATGTTCCGATGAATCTTCTTCCGGAACACGGAAATTCCAACACTCTTACCGGCGTAAGTGAAGGCTCCTTAAAATCCTTCCTTGGCGGAAGCTGGAAACCGCTTATCGACCTGATCGTATCCGGCGACATCAAGGGTATCGCAGGCGTGGTAGGCTGCTCCAACTTAACAGCAGGCGGACACGACGTTTTAACAGTAGAGCTTACAAAAGAACTGATTGCCCGCGACATCATCGTTCTCACAGCAGGCTGTTCTTCAGGCGGAATCGAAAACTGCGGTCTTATGACTCCGGAAGCAGCAAAACTCGCAGGTCCGAAGCTTCGTGCAGTTTGCGAAAAACTTGGTATCCCGCCAGTATTAAACTTTGGTCCGTGTCTTGCCATCGGACGTCTTGAAATTGTGGCAACAGAGATTGCAGCAGAACTCGGCGTTGACCTTCCGCAGCTCCCTCTTGTTCTTTCCGCAGCACAGTGGCTTGAAGAGCAGGCGATCGCAGACGGATGCTTCGGTCTTTCCCTTGGTCTTCCGCTCCACCTTGGTCTTCCGCCATTTATGACAGGAAGCCCTGTTGCAGTAAAAGTTTTAACTGAAGACATGAAAGAGCTTACAGGCGGTCAGGTAATCATCAACTCTGACGCAAAAGCTTCTGCTGATATTCTGGAGAACATTATCGAAGAAAAACGCAGCGCATTACATATCTAGGAGGTGTTTCCATGAAACGTATTTTCATTGATGCCGAAAAATGTGACGGCTGTAAAAACTGTACGGTTGCCTGTATGCAGGCACACCGTACAGACAAAGGAAACGTATATACTCTTGATCTCACAGACGTTCTTAATGAATCAAGAAATCACATTGTCTGTTCTTCTGACGGCAGCTACAAGCCTGTTTTCTGTCGCCACTGCGACCAGCCGGAATGCGTCATGTCCTGTATGAGCGGCGCGCTTACAAAAGATCCGGAGACAGGTCATGTTCTTTATGACGAGAACAAATGCGGTTCCTGTTTTATGTGCGTTATGAACTGTCCTTACGGCGTTTTAAAACCGGATAGCGCTACGCATACAAAGGTTATGAAATGCGATTTCTGCGCAGAGGATCCGGAAGGTCCGGCATGTGTACGTGCCTGTCCGAAAAAAGCAATCTACATTGAGGAGGTGGCAGAATGAAGCATGTAATCATCGGTGCCGGAGCAGCCGGTATTCAGGCAGCAAAAACCATTCGCGCTCTTATGAAAGATGCAGAAATTCTTGTAATTTCCACAGATACACATGTACACTCCCGTTGTATGCTGCATAAATATTTAAGCCATGAAAGAGATGAAAAGACACTCTCCTTTGTACCGGAAGATTTCTTTGAAACAAATCATATTTCCTGGATAAAGGATAAAACCGTTACCTCCATTGATACAGAAGCTTCTGTTGTTATTCTCCAAGATGGCAGCAAAGAATCTTACGACCGTCTTTTGATCGCAACAGGTGCGCACAGCTTTATTCCTCCTATAGGACAGTTCCGGGAAGCGAACAACGTATTTGGTCTTCGTGATTTAAGCGACGCACAGGCAATCCGCCCTCTTGCAGACAAGGCAGAGAATATTCTTGTAGTAGGATCCGGTCTTGTAGGTATGGACGCAGCGTACGCTTTCCTTGAGCAGGGAAAAGCAGTTACTGTAGTAGAAATGGCAGAGCGCATTCTTCCTCTGCAGCTTGATGAGGCAGCAGGCGATGCATACAGAGAAAAATTCGAAGCTCACGGCTGCCGCTTCCTTCTTGGCAAGAAAGCTTCCGAGACTGTTATGAACGCAGAAGGCGCGATCGAAGCAGTCATTCTGGATGACGGCACAAGAATTGACTGTGACCTTGTAATTGTAGCTGCAGGTGTCCGCCCTGCTATTGAATGCGTACAGGGAAGCAATATAAAAGCCGAACGTTTCATTGAAGTAAATTCCCATATGGAAACAAGCTGCCCTCACGTTTTTGCAGCAGGCGATGTTGCCGGCCTTTCCGGTATCTGGCCAAACGCTATGAAGCAGGGCGAAACTGCAGCTTATAATATGTGCGGCGTTGAAAAAGAATACACAGACCTGTATGCCATGAAAAATACCATGAATTTTTACGGCATTACTACTCTCTCACTGGGCCGTGGAGTCGCAGAGGAAGGCGATGAAATTATTATTCAGCACGATTCCAAAGGATACCGCCGTGCAATATTAAGGGACGGAAAACTGGACAGCATTCTCATTCAGGGAGAAATTGATTACAGCGGCGTGTATCAGTATGTGATCAAAAACAAAATTGATATTTCCTCTATGAAAGATAAAATTTTTGCATTATCCTTTTCTGATTTCTATGGAATCGATGAGAAGGGACAGTATCAGTATCGGTACTAAATACTATTATATATATAATTTCACACATTCATTCTATGGAAAAGATGGCTGCAAAGCCATCTTTTCTGTGTTATAATATATTAAGTGACTGATGCACTGCGAAGATCTTTTCAATTATATCAAAGAACAATATGCCATTCTTCATGACAGCAAAGAACTTCCAGAAATGAGAGAAAATCTTCTTCTGCACTATATACGAAGCAAAAGAAAAACTTCTTCCAGAAAAGACTAAAACAGGGAATGGAGATTATCCATTCCCTGAATTTTACTTACATTCCCGTCCCCTTCTCCGGTTTCGGAAATTTTTTTATGTAATAGATAATAAATAATATGGAAGTAATTCCCCAGGACACCGGGTAACTTAGCATAATCGTATCGATTCCCGGCATAGCAGGAAGCACGGCAAACATCCATACAATACGAAGAACACACACGCCTCCGCAGGTAAGAAGCATAGGAACAAGCACCTTTCCCGCCCCTCTTAGCGCTCCGGAAAGAATTCCGATCACTACATACAGGAAGTAAGACGGGAGCAAAAACTGCATCATATGCACGCCAATTTTAATCACATTGCTGTCTGTTGTAAAAATGCGGTACAGGGGCTCTGCAAAAGCAAACAGGAACATACTGAGCACAATAGCAGACGCATACGACATTACCATACATACGCGTACGCTTTTTCTCATTCTGTCTTTTCGTCCTGCACCGTAATTCTGCCCTACAAATGTAGTAATGGCAATACCGAAGGCATTAATCACCATCCAGAACACCGCATCTATTTTCGCAAAAGTTCCCCATGCCGCCACCGTATCTGTACCAAGCTTATTTACGAAAATCTGAATGATAAGATTCGCAATATTATACATAACTGATTCCAGTCCTGCCGGAAGACCGATACGCAGAATAGAGCGAAGAGCCGTTCCATGAAACGCAATTTTTTTCAAATGAAGCTGATACATGGTATCTTTTTTCAGAAGCATTACCGTTACAAGGACTGCGCTTACCGCCTGAGAAAACACGGTTGCAACAGCTACTCCTGTAACGCCCATATGCACCCATACAACAAGAATAATATCAAGTATAATATTCAGTATACAAGTGACGATTAAAACGTACAGAGGGCGCTTAGAATCCCCTACAGCTCTTAAAATAGAAGACCCTACATTATATATCAGATTAAATACAAGACCGCCAAAATAAATGTATAAATATATCCTGGAATCCCTCATAATCTCTTCCGGCGTCTTCATAAATTCAAGAGCCGGACCGGAAATCAAAATACCGATCACTCCCATGACAATGCCTGCCGCAATGGAAAACGCATAAGAAGTATGTAAGGTATGATGGAGATTTTTCTTATCTCCAGCTCCATAAAACTGTGAAATTACAACGGCTGCCCCGGAGGAAAGTCCTACAAAAAAACCTACAATCAGATTGACAATCTGTGTGACTGAGCCTCCAACTGCCGCCAGAGCTTCTTTCCCAACAAAACGGCCGACAACAATCGTATCTGCCGTATTATAAATCTGCTGAAAAAATGTTCCAAATACAATGGGAAAAAAGAATAATAAAAGCTGTTTCCAGATCACTCCCTCTGTAATCTGATTTTTCTTTTCCATACCAATACCTCAACTACAAGTAATTTTCGTGCTTCAAAAATTATACATGAAACCTTTTTTATATTTTATTTCTGAAAAGTGTGTAAAATGAGAAATGAGGGACTTTCAATCTCTTGAAATCCCCCATTCTACAAGAAAACTATTAGTCTTCTACTTTAATGATTTCTTTTTTGTTATAGCTTCCGCATTCCTTGCAAACTCTGTGAGGCATCATAAGAGCACCACATTTGCTGCATTTTACTAAGTTCGGAGCAGTCATTTTCCAGTTTGCTCTTCTCTTATCACGTCTAGCTTTAGATGTTTTATTCTTTGGACAGATGGACATATGTTACACCTCCTTAAATTTACTAAATATATCACTGATGGCTGCCATACGCGAATCCTTCGGTTCCTCCACACAATCGCAGGGACCCTCATTCAGATTCTTCCCACACTGGCGGCAAATCCCCTTGCAGTCTTCTTTGCATAAAACTTTCAAAGGCCAGTTCATCAGCACCTCAAAATAGACCAGTTGGTCCACATCCAGGTCCATACCTGTGAGATAGGCATTTTCATCCAAATCATTCACCCGCTCTTCGTCTGTCAGCTTCATATCCAGCTTTCTTTTAAAAGAAATTGGAATCTCAACAGAAACCGCTTCCAGACAACGGTCACAGGGAATGCTTACTGTAATGCCTCCCGTACCCACAAGCTCGAGAACCTTCTTTCCTGTGTTGGTAATGGTAAGCTCAAGGGGCTCCTTATGAAGAACCGGAAAGCTTCCCATCTGGAAGGTAATGCAATCCATCTCAAGCGGTGCAGTTACCTGCACACATTTTCCCTCACAAGATGAAATATCTGATAAATGTATCTGCATAGTAATCTCCTATCCACACTTAATCAATTATACATACAGGTTCCGGATTTGTCAACGATATTTTGTCCTGTTTTGGAAGAAAATGTATCCTACCAAAATATATCTTAAACAAGAGCGACTGTCTCTCTGCAGATTGCCAGTTCCTCGTTTGTCGGAATAACCGCAACTTTTACTTTGGAATCCGGTGTGGAAATTACAATTTCCTCGCCTCTTACTCCGTTTGCTTCTTTATCGAGAGTTACTCCCAGGTATCCGAAGTAATTTACGATTTTTTCACGGACAGGAATTGCGTTTTCTCCGATACCTGCTGTAAATACGATCGCATCTACGCCGTTCATGGCAGCTACATATCCGCCCACAAATTTTGCAATACCGTAGCAGAGAACGTCGATAGCGTTTGCTGCATCTTCGTTTCCGTTCTGTGCTGCTTCATTTAAGTCACGGAAGTCGCTGGAAAGTCCGTTGGAAAGTCCGAGAAGACCAGATTTTTTATTCAGCACATTCATAACGCCTGCAATGTCCAGATTTTCTTTCTTAGCGATATATTCCATAATGGCCGGGTCAATGTTTCCGGAACGTGTTCCCATTACAACGCCTTCAAGAGGAGTCAGACCCATTGTTGTATCAATACATTTTCCATTTACAACAGCGCTGATGGAAGAACCGTTTCCAAGGTGGCATACGATCACTTTGGAATTGTCTTTGTCAAGGCCTAAAAATTCTACTGCGCGTTTGGATACGAAACTGTGAGATGTTCCGTGGAAACCGTATCTTCTCACTTTGTAGTTTTTGTAGTAATCGATCGGAAGTCCGTAAAGGAATGCTTTTGCAGGCATTGTCTGATGGAAAGCTGTATCAAATACGCCAACCTGCGGAACGCCCGGCATAAGCTCTGCACATACGCGGATACCGATTAAGTTTGCAGGATTATGAAGAGGAGCAAGATCGTTGCACTCTTCTACTGCTTTGATCATCTCGTCTGTGATCACTGCAGAGGAAGCAAATTTCTCGCCGCCGTGTACGACACGGTGACCGATTGCATTTACTTCTTTCAGGCTCTTGATCGCGCCTGTTTTTTCGTTTGTAAGAGCGTCCAGAACCATCTGGATCGCTTCTTTATGTGTCGGCATGGAAGCTTCTGTGATTTCCTTGTCACAGCCGGATTTCTGATATACAAGTCTTCCGTCGATGCCGATTCTCTCGCAAAGACCTTTTGCGAGAACTGCCTCTGTCTCAGAGTCAATCAACTGATATTTTAAAGAAGAACTTCCGCAGTTAATTACCAATACATTCATGATTTTACTCTCCTGATTTTAAATATTTTTCTTATTTGTCTTCTGCCTGGCACTGTACAGCTGTGATTGCAACAACACCTACAATGTCGTCTGCGGAGCAGCCGCGGGACAGGTCGTTTACAGGTTTTGCGATACCCTGTGTTACAGGACCGTAAGCTTCTGCTTTTGCAAGACGCTGAGCCAGTTTGTATCCGATATTACCTGCATCAAGGTCAGGGAAGATAAGTACGTTTGCTTTTCCTGCAACTTCGCTTCCAGGAGCTTTGGACGCACCAACGCTTGGTACGATTGCAGCATCAAGCTGGAATTCTCCGTCCAGTTTCAGTTCCGGATGCTCTTCTTTTGCGATTCTTGTAGCTTCGATTACTTTGTCTACATCTGCATGTTTTGCGCTTCCCTTTGTGGAATGAGAAAGCATAGCAACAACAGGCTCTTCCTGAACAAGAAGCTGGAAAGATTCTGCTGAAGAAGCTGCGATAGCTGCAAGTTCTTCCGGATTCGGATTCTGTACAAGACCGGAATCTCCAAATACAAATGCACCGTTTGCGCCGTATTCACAGTTCGGAACAACCATCAGGAAGAAAGCGGATACCAGTTTTGTTCCCGGTTTTGTTTTCAGAATCTGTAAACATGGTCTTAATGTATCTGCTGTGGAGTGGCATGCACCGGAAACCATACCGTCTGCATCGCCCATTTTTACCATCATAACACCATAGTACAGGTACTGATTTAAAAGAATGTCTTTTGCCTGCTCAGGTGTCATGCCTTTTTTCTGTCTTAATTCTACTAATTTGTCAATATAACCCTGTGTTTTCTCAGAAGTTGCAGGGTCTACGATTTCTGCACCGGAAATATCAAATCCGCCTTCTGCAGCACTCTTCTTAACAGTTTCTTCATTTCCTACAAGAACAACTTTTGCAATGCCCTCTTTTAAAATTTTCTCTGTGGCATCCAGAGTTCTCATATCCTCTGTCTCCGGCAGTACAATTGTTTTTACATTTGCTCTTGCTCTGTCTTTCAGTACATCAATAAATCCCATAGTTAAATGGCTCCTTTCTATTTCACCCTTTGCGGGCAGCACTCATAGCTATTAATATTATACCCCTATACTCCTTGTATTTCAAGCGTTCAAATGCTAGAATATGCTATAAGAAAGTATTTTTTGAGGTGCAATTATGAAAATCGCGGGAATTATAGCAGAATACAATCCTTTTCACAAAGGACATCAATATCAGATTACATATACACGGGAGCATCTTGGTGCAGATTACGTCATTATTGCCATGAGCGGAGATTATGTGCAGAGAGGAACGCCTGCGCTTCTTCCAAAACACACACGTGCAGAGATGGCGTTAAAGTGTGGCGCAGACCTGGTTCTGGAGCTTCCTGTCTCTGTATCAACTGCAAGCGCAGAGCTTTTTGCAAAGGGAGGTGTGCAGCTTTTAGAAAACCTGGGCGTTGTGGATTTCCTGTGTTTCGGAAGCGAATCCGGTTCCATATCAGAATTAAATACACTTGCCTCACTTCTTATTGAAGAACCAGAGGAATATAAGCAGGTACTAAAAAAAGCCCTGGCAGAGGGAAAAACATTTCCTTCTGCAAGAGCTCTTGCTTTACAGGAATATACCAAAACCGTTTCCTGCGATTCTCTGAAACACGCAGAGAAAATCCTTCTCTCCCCTAACAATATTTTGGGAATCGAATACTGTAAGGCACTGCTTCGGTTAAAAAGCCGCATAGAACCATGTACCCTAAAAAGAGAAGGCGCCGGGTATCACGATACTTCTCTTTCCAAGACAAATCCCTCTGCCTCCGCAATCCGAAAGCATTTTCTATTTTCTGAAAGTAGTTTAAAAGACATGGAATCCGCCCTTCCGAAAGCGGTTTTTCCTACACTTTTAAAAGCCGCCGAAAAAAATGCTTTTGTGACAGAGGAGGATTTTAGTCTTCTTCTTCATTACCGCCTTCTGGAAGAAGAAAATCCGGTTCTTTTTCTTGATGTGTCTCCGGAGCTTTCCAGACGCATCTGCAACACAAGAAACAAATACCAAAGCTTTTCTCAATTTGTTTCTCTTTTAAAAACAAAGGAAATGACTCAAACAAGAATCCAGAGAGCACTGCTTCATCTTCTCCTTCAAGTAAAAGAAACTCCGGAAAACATTCCTTTTGCGAGAGTACTTGGATTCCGCAAGGAAAGCACGCCGCTTTTAAAAGAAATCAAAAAAAGAAGCTCCATTCCCCTTGTAACAAAGGTCTCCGACGCTGCAGTTTCTCTTGCAGATCCGGATAAGAAGCTTCTTTCTGAAACGGTTTTCGCCTCCAATGTATACGAGAGCATCCTCTGCTCAAAAACAGGAAAAGCCTTTCGCCACGAATTTGAAAAACAACTTGTAATTCTCTAACAACAATTTTTTGATTTTTTATATTGTAATCAGTTTCCGCATTCAATGCTGATTTCATTAAACTTTGCCAGAATGTCATCTATGGAAACTGCGGCTTTTTCCGTTCCTCCGCAGTCCATGACATTCTGTCCCTGGTGCATCATAAGAATCCTGTCCCCGTACTCCACAGCATATCGAAGATTATGAGTCACCATAATGGCCGTAAGTTTTTTTTCTTTTACAATTTTTCCGGTAAGCTCCATAATGATTTCTGCTGTTTTCGGATCAAGTGCTGCCGTATGCTCATCCAAAATCAAAAATTCGATAGGCGTCATGGTAGACATCAAAAGAGCCATTGCCTGACGCTGTCCCCCGGAGAGAGACCCTACCTTTACGTGCATTTTATCCTCAAGACCCAGATTTAATGGTTTTAAAAGCTCCTGGTAATATTCCATACGCTTTTTACTGACACCTCTCTGCAGTCCGAAAAATTTTCCTTTATGGTCTGCAAGAGACATATTTTCCAAAATTGTCATGCTGGGACATGTACCAAACGCAGGATTTTGATATACTCTTCCGATTTTCCGATTTCTTTTATATTCTTTTTCATTTGTTATGTCTTTGCCATCCAAAAGAATTTTTCCATTCTCCACCGGAATACTCCCACAAATAATATTCAGCATGGAGGTTTTTCCGGAACCGTTACTGCCGACAACAGATACAAATTCCCCGTCTTTTACTGTAAGATTATAATTTTCAAACAGACACATTTCATTTACTGTGCCGGGATTATAGTATTTATAAATATTTTTCAGCTCAAGCATGATTTTTCACCTTCTTCTTTCTCTCCATACTGATAAGAAGCACAATCAGAAACAGAATGGCTGTGACAAGCTTCATATCCATCGGTTCAAAATTTCTCATGGCAACCGCCGTACACGCCTTATAGAAGACAGAACCTATGAGGACAGCCGTTGTCGCCTTCATAAATCTTAAATTCCGGAAAAAACCGGTTCCTATAATTACACTTGCAAGACCGATCACAATCGCTCCTGTTCCCATAGAAATCTCAAACACTCTCTCTTCCTGACAAAAGATGCAGCCGGCAAGCGCAATCAGACCATTTGCGATGGCAAGCCCTAAAATCTTTGTATTTCCCTGATCTTTTGCAAGAGATGTTACAAGTTTTTCATTATCACCTACCGCCCTTAAAAGAAAACCTGATTTGCTGCTCATATAAAAATCAAGTATCAGCTTTGTAATTACAGTTAAAACAATAATAACGAGAATCGTAATATACGGAGCTATGCTTTCTGGAACTGTTTTTTCCAGAAAACCGTTTTTAAAAATGGTTTCTTTGGAAAACAAAGGTACATTTGAGGTTCCCGCAATGCGGAGATTAATCGTCCAAAGGGCTGTCATCATAATAATTCCTGAGAGAAGATCCCTCACTTTTCCTTTTACGTGAATAAGTCCTGTACACACTCCTGCAAGAGCGCCTGCACAAAAAGCAGCCGGAAGGGTCAGGTAAGGATTTACCCCGTTTCCGATAAGGGCCGCTGTCACTGCAGCTCCTAAAGGAAAGCTCCCATCTGCTGTAAGATCCGGAAAATCTAATATTTTATAGGTAATGTAAACTCCGAGACCAAGAATCCCATAAATGAGCCCCTGTTCCAGAATCGTAATCAAAAAATCCATGTCTCTTCTCCCTCGCCTTATTTTTCTGAAATTTCTGCAAAGCTTTCTACTGCAGAATCCTTTAATTCTGACGGAATTTCAATTCCCAGGTTTTCTGCTGTCTTTTCATTTATATAAAGACTTGCTTCTTCAATTGTTTCATACGGAAGTTCTGAAGCCTTTTTTTCGCCTTTTAAAACCTTGGCTGCCATCTTTCCCGTCTGACGTCCAAGTTCCACATAGTCAAGCCCTTGTGCTGCAAGGCAACCGATTTTTACCTGTTCTATCTCGCTTCCAAATACCGGAATCTTTGCTTCGTTTGCCATTTCAAGAATCGCAGGAAGAGAACTTACCACCGTGTTATCTGTAAGATTTGTAATACAGTCCACCTTCTCGAGAAGCCCCTGCGCTGCAAGGGGAATATCTGCTGTCGCGGTAATTCCCGCCGTTTCAATGGTAAAATCATACTCTTTTGCAAGAGCTTCGTATTCTTTAATTGCAGATTCGGAGTTTGCCTCACTTGTTGTATACAAAATGCCGATCGTTTCTGCCTCAGGAAGCATTGTGCGGATCATTTCAAGCTGCTGCTGAATCGGAAGCTTATCGCTGGTTCCTGTAATTTCTCCCACAGGGTTTCCTTCTTCATCTGCGAGCTCTGCAGCAAGCGGATCTGTTACCGCTGTGTAAATAACCGGGATTTCTTTATCCATAGCCGCATTAAAACAGCTCTGTGCGCTTGGCGTTGCAATGCCGCAAAGCAGATCTACATCAGAGGAAACAAAGCTGTCGGAAATCTGTCCCGCTGTTCCCATATCTGCGGCTGCATTTTTATATTCCACAGTAAGATTTTCCCCTTCTACAAATCCCTCTTCTGCAAGTCCCTCAAGAAAACCTTCTCTGCAGTTATCAAGAGAACCGTGTTCTGCAAACTGCTCGATTCCAATGGTGTAGGTTTCTTTTTCCGCATACACCGTAGATGCTGATGCAAGAGCTGCTGTTACAATACCTGCTGTGATCACTTTGTTCATAATTGTTTTTTTCATGGCTGTTTTCTCCTCTCAAATGAAATATTAAAATGTCTCTCCGGAATATATGCCAATTCCGGCTTTGTCTGTGAGAAGAAAGAAATCCGTCTGCAATATGAAGGAAACTTTTCTGCGGCAATTTTCTTATAAATACAAAAACCGCCTCAAGCTAAATGCTTGAGACGGTAATAAGATTCTTATTATCGCGGTACCACTCAAATTGACAAAACGTCCACTTTCTCATGTACAAACATACACTCCTGATTGGTAACGGGTTCGGTTCCCGTCAGCGCCTACTTTCTTTTGGGGTTCGGGCTGCCCTCGAAAGTCCATTCAACAATCAGCTTCATACGGAATCACACCAATCTCCGCTCTCTGGAATGTTACTTAATTGTTTACTCCTCTTTCTCATCGGTTTAACTATTTATTACTTTAGCACGAAGATGTCGTTCTGTCAAGAATTAATTTTTAAAACTGTGAATTGGGGCAGGAATTCTTCCGCCGCGCTCTACAAACGCATCGCAGGAGAAGGAATTTACCGGCATAACAGGAGCATATCCAAGAAGACCGCCAAATTCTACTGTCTCTCCAACACCTTTTCCGATTACCGGGATCACACGGACTGCAGTTGTCTTCTGATTAATCATTCCAATTGCAGCTTCATCTGCAATAATACCGGAAATAGTGGTCGCTTTTGTGTCTCCCGGAATCGCGATCATATCAAGACCTACAGAGCAGACACATGTCATTGCTTCCAGCTTTTCAAGGCAAAGTGCACCCTCGTTTACAGCATCAATCATTCCCTGGTCTTCACTTACCGGAATAAATGCGCCGCTTAAACCGCCCACTGCTGTAGAAGCCATAACGCCGCCTTTTTTCACCTGGTCATTTAATAGAGCAAGGGCTGCAGTTGTTCCCGGAGCGCCTGTTCTCTCAAGACCGATTTCCTGAAGGATTTCTGCAACACTGTCTCCAATTGCAGGAGTCGGAGCAAGAGAAAGATCCACGATTCCAAACGGTACGTTTAAACGTTTGGAAGCTTCCTGTGCAACAAGCTGTCCCACACGAGTTACCTTAAATGCTGTTTTCTTAATTGTCTCGCAGAGTGTCTCAAAATCTTTTCCTCTTACTTTTTCAAGAGCAGTCTTTACAACACCCGGTCCGCTGACACCTACGTTAATGATGCAGTCAGCTTCTGTCACACCGTGGAAAGCGCCCGCCATAAACGGATTGTCGTCCGGTGCGTTGCAGAATACCACAAGCTTTGCACAGCCGAGAGAATCCTGATCAGCGCTTGCCTTTGCTGTTTCCAGGACGATTTCTCCCATAAGTTTTACTGCGTCCATATTGATTCCTGTCTTTGTAGAGCCTACGTTTACAGAGCTGCACACTCTCTCCGTCTCACAGAGAGCCTGCGGAATGGAGCGGATCAGAAGCTCTTCTGCCGGAGTCATTCCCTTGCTTACAAGAGCAGAATAACCGCCGATAAAGTTGACTCCCACTGTTTTTGCCGCTCTGTCGAGAGTTTTTGCGATCGTAACAAAATCTTCAGAAGTCTTGCATGCCGCGCCGCCTATTAATGCAATAGGAGTAATGGAAATTCGCTTGTTTACAATGGGAATCCCAAATTCCATAGAGATTTTTTCCCCTGTCTCCACAAGGTCTTTTGCACGTGTTGTAATTTTGTTATAAATTTTTTCGTTGAGTCTGTCAAGATCGCTGTCAATGCAGTCAAGGAGACTGATTCCCATTGTAATGGTGCGCACGTCCAGGTTCTCCTGCTCGATCATTTTATTTGTCTCGTTTACCTCGAAAATATTAATCATTGTCTTTCTCCTACGTTGAATTTTTAGATCCTGTGCATTTTATTGAAGATGTCTTCATGCTGACATCTGATTACAACACCAATTTCATCTCCCAGTGCGGAAAGTTCTTTGGAAAGTGTTCCGTTATCTTTTTCAGACGCAGTTGTATCTGTTACCATCATCATATTAAAGTATCCCTGTACGATTGTCTGTGTAATATCCAGAATATTTACATTCTGTTCCGCAAGATATGTACAAACCTTTGCGATAATTCCTACTGTGTCGTTTCCTACTACTGTGATAATTGTCTTTTTCATCTGTGTTTCCCTTTCTATACTGTAATCACTTCTGATATGCAATCCCTTTTCGCCACCTGGATTTTAAAGTCTCTGGGCTTATAAGGGTTATCGCCTAACATTACTTCTGCGCAGACTGTCTCATACGCCAGTTCTTCATAATTGTTTTCTCTGCTTAAATGCCCGAGAAAAACAGCTTTCAGATTGTCGTGAAGAAGACGGCAGAGAAGCTTCCCTGCATTTTCATTTGAGAGATGTCCTCTGTCTCCCAAAATCCTCTGTTTCAGATAATACGGATATTTTCCAACCTGCAGCATACGAATATCGTGATTTGCTTCCAGAAGAAGCGCATTCAGATTCTGGAGGTTTTCTACTATGTACTCATTGTATTTCCCCAGGTCCGTTGCAATGCCCACAGACCGTTTGCCGCATTCTATCCGGTATCCTACCGGCTGCGCCGCATCATGTGGAATGGTAAACGGCCGGATTGACAGATCCTTGATAAAAAAAGGCTCGTCCTCCCTTATTTCATGAAAAATCCCTTCCGGAAGCTCACCAAGGCTTTTGCTTCTTGACAGTGCGTCTGCAGTGCCGCCTGTTGTATATATGGGAATCCCGTATTTTCTCGCCAGAACGCCGAGTCCTTTTATGTGATCCGAGTGTTCATGGGTTACAAGAATTCCGTCAATGTCTTTTCCTGTAAGCTCCAGACTGTTCAAACCCTTTTCAATGCGCCTGCCGCTTATTCCTGCGTCCACAAGAACATGGGCGCGTTCAGAGCCTACGTAAATGCAGTTGCCGCTGCTTCCGCTGGCAATGCTCATTAATCTCATAATTTCTGAATCCCTTCTGCAAGCCGGAGGCGCGCTTCCTCCGGACTTTTGTTATTTTCTATTACAAAATCTGCGTGACGGAAGAAAAAATCATCTGATTTCTGGCTTCGGATAATGCTTTCTGCCTTTTCTCTTGTATATCCTCTGTTTTCCATAAGGCGGGAAATGCGGATTTCCCTGTCTGTATGCACATACCACACAGAATCACAGAATTTATCATACTGTTCCTCAAGAAGAAGAGCAGCCTCCACCACACAGAGCTTTCTTCCGGATCCCCTTTCTTTTTCCAGTGTTTCCAGAATATATCGCCGCACAGCAGGGTGAACGATTTTATTTAAGGCGTCCAGTTTTTCCCTCTGTGAGAATACTACATCGGAAACCCGTCTGCGGTCAATAGTTTTATCACTTTTTATGATTTCTTCTCCAAAAAGATGAATGGTCGGTTCGTAGCATTCTCTTCCGGGTTCCATCACAAGATGCCCTACTTCGTCTGCCTGCAGGACAAATGCGTCCCAGTCTTTTTGAAGAAATTCGAGAACGGTACTTTTTCCGGCGCCAACCCCGCCGGTTAATCCAATTATTTTCATTTATTTTGCCTCATACCAGCTGCTGCCCTGGTGCATGTCTACAGAGAGCTGAACAGAAAGCGCAGCAGCTCCCGTCATTTCTTCTTCCAGAATTTTGGAAACCTCCGGAATTTCTTCCTTGTATGTCTCAATGAGAAGCTCATCATGAACCTGAAGAACAAGACGGGATTTCAGGCCTTCTGCTTTCAGTCTTGCATACACCCGGTTCATGGCAATTTTGATAATATCCGCTGCTGTTCCCTGAATGGGTGAATTCATTGCCACCCTCTCTCCAAAGGAGCGCTGCATGAAGTTTCCGGAAGAAAGCTCCGGAACAGGCCGCCTTCTTCCAAACATGGTCGTCACATATCCCTTTTCTTTTCCTTCCTGTATCATGGAATCAAGGAAGCCTTTGATCTTCGGATATGTCTCAAAATATTTTTCGATATAATCAGCCGCTTCTTTTCTTGTGATACTTAAATCCTGACTGAGTCCAAAAGAACTGATCCCGTACACAATACCGAAGTTTACGGCTTTTGCGTTCCGTCTCTGAAGCTCTGTAACTTCGTCAAACGGAATGTGGAACACCTGGGAAGCAGTCAGCCTGTGAATATCCTGTGCCTCTCTGTAAGCCTGGATAAGCTTTTCATCTCCCGACATATGCGCAAGAACACGGAGTTCAATCTGGGAATAGTCGGCATCAAGAAATACATATCCCTCCTCGGGCACAAAAACCTTTCGGATCAGTCTTCCAAGTTCCATACGGACAGGAATATTCTGAAGGTTCGGTTCTGTGCTGCTGATACGTCCTGTCGCTGTAATCGTCTGGTTAAAGGTAGAGCGGATCCTTCCATCCTCTTCTATCACATTCCCAAGTCCGTCTGCATACGTAGATTTCAGCTTGCTGAGCTGACGGTATTCCAGAATATTTTCTACGATCGGCTGGTCAGAAGCAAGCTTTTCCAGAATATCCGCTGCTGTGGAATATCCTGTCTTTGTTTTCTTCCCGCCCGGAATCCCCATTTTTTCAAAAAGGATCACGCCGAGCTGTTTTGGAGAATTAATGTTAAATTCCTCTCCTGCCTGTCTGTAAATTTCCTGTTCCAGCTCCTGAATACGAACAAGAAGTTTATCGCCGTAAGCCTTCAGTTCCTCCCCCTGCACACGGATTCCTGTTTTCTCCATAGAATCCAGGGTAAAAATAAGAGGAAGCTCAATTTCCTCATACACTTTCCACATTCCGGTGTCTTTCAGGGCATTTTCTATGGGCTCGCGGCAGGCAAGCGCCGCATACGCCATATATCCCGCATAAAGACCAAGCTCCTCTTTTTCCTTTTCCCAGGCTGTCTCATACGTCTCTTTCCCGAGAAGATCCTCTTTTGAAGGAAGCAGCATGCCGTTTAAGTATTCTCTCGCTGTATCGTCATAATCGTAAGAGGATTTCAGGGGATTTAAGAGATACGCCCCCACTCCTGCATCAAATACATGGGCTGTATCTTCTATCGGAGCATGTTTCAGCATGGCTTTTACATCCCAGGAACAAAGAAGCGTCGTTTTGGAAAGCGCAAGCAGTTTATCCGCCAGGTAAGCTCCCGTTATCATGCCCTGCACCGGAATGTAATACACTTCTTCTTTTTCAAGTGCAAGTCCCAGCATATAGACGCTTTTTTTATCGGATAAGAGAGCCACTCCTGCTGCTGATTTTCCTGCCGCCTTCTCAAACAGGCTTTCACAGCCGGAAAGCTCTGTGCAGGCAAAAAATTCCTGCTCCATCGTCTTCTCTGAAACGGCATCCTTATCAAACCGACTGAGAAGATTTTTAAATTCCAGTCTTTTGCAAAGCTCGTACGCTTCTTTTGTATAAAGATTTCCCATTCGGGCAGCTTCTGAAGAAAATATAACCGGGCTGTCCGTATTAATGGTTGCCAGAGTTTTGGAAAGCTGCGCCTTATCGTAATGTTCTCTCAGGGATTCTCTTGCTTTATTCGGCTTCACTTCCTCCAGATGTTCATAAGCATTTTCTATGCTCCCAAACTGTACGATCATTTTTGTTGCTGTTTTTTCACCCACCCCCGGAATACCCGGAATGTTGTCAGCGCTGTCGCCCATAAGCGCTTTTAATTCAATAATCTGAGGCGGCGTCACCTGATATTTTTCAATCACCTGCTGCGTATGGTAATCCTCAATTACCGTCTTTCCCTTTGTTGTTTTTGGAAGGCGGATCATAATCTTGTCTGTTGCAAGCTGAAGAAGATCCCTGTCTCCTGATAAGATTGTGACATCCATCCCTGACGTCTCACACCGTTTTGCAACAGTTCCCAGAAGGTCGTCCGCCTCATAACCTTCCATCTCTATGATATTTATATCCATTGCCTTCAACATTTCTTTTATAAGAGGAACCTGCTGACGAAGCTCTTCCGGCATGGATTTCCGCGTTCCTTTATAGGCATCATACATTTTATGGCGGAAGGTTGGCGCATGAACATCAAAAGCAACCGTAAGATAATCCGGTTTTTCTTCTTCCAGAATGCGAAAAAGGATATTTAAGAAGCCATATACTGCGCCTGTATGAAGTCCCTCTCCGTTTGTAAGATCCGGAAGTCCGTAAAATGCCCGGTTTAAAATACTGTGCCCGTCTATCAGTAATATTTTTTCACTCATAAATGTCCCCCTGCTTCTTTTATTACAAACAGCAGAAAACCAGTAAGAAGTGCAATCAGGAGAAGAACTGCGATTCCTGCAAAAAACCGTTCTATTTTCATAATACGGATTCTTCGTCTCGCTCTTTTAATGTCCTGATTTAAAAGCTTACGAAAATCAAGAACCGTGTCTCCATCGTCTTCTGCAAGCTGCTGCATTGCCTCATGAACAATAAAATACGTTTCCAGCTCGTCATAGCATGAAGAACACGACTGAATATGGTCTAAAAACTCTTCCATTTCCTCGATGGAAAGCGTATGGTTCATATACTGGTTTACCATTTCTTCCGCTGTCCGGCAGTTCATAGTCCTTCCTCCCTCCTGCTGTACGTTTCTGCATATAAAATGCGTTGTTATCTGATTTATTATAACGGAAGAAAGAGAAAAACACAAGGCACTTATACAAAGAATCCTGCGGACATTTTATCCGCAGGACCAGATTTTACAAGCGCTTATATTTCTTCTGTTTTTTCCTGTATTTCCAGAGGAGGCGCGTTTAAAATCCGCATAAATTCATCTCCTGTGATCGTTTCCTGTTCATACAGATATTTTGCAAGCTCATGAAGCTTTCCAATGTTATCCTGAAGGATCTGCAGAGCTTTTTCATGCTGTCTTCGCACAAGCTCTACCACTTTTTTATCAAGAAGAGTCTGTGTCTCAAAGGAGCAGCTTAAGGAGGAATCCCCTCCCAGGTACTGATTTCCCATGCTTTCCATTGCAACCATATCAAACTCATCGCTCATTCCATATCTGGAAATCATCGCTCTTGCAATTTTTGTTGCCTGTTCAATATCGTTGGCAGCCCCTGTTGTTATGGAATGAAAAATCAGCTCCTCCGCAGCGCGTCCGCCTGTGAAAGTGGCAATTTTATTTTCCAGTTCTTCCCTGCTCATAAGGAAATGTTCTTTCTCATCTACCTGCATTGTGTAGCCAAGCGCTCCCGACGTACGTGGAATGATCGTAATTTTATGAACCGGTGCGGAATCTGTCTGTCTGGCAGCTACCAGGGCATGACCGATTTCGTGATAGGAAACGATCAGCTTTTCTTTGTTGGAAAGCACGCGGTTTTTCTTCTGATAGCCGGCAATGACAACCTCAATACTCTCCTCAAAGTCTGCCTGTGTGGCAAATTTTCTTCCATCGCGCACAGCGCGAAGTGCCGCTTCGTTTACGATATTTGCAAGCTCTGCTCCGGAAGCTCCTGCGGCAGCTTTTGCAATGGAGTCAAACCGGACAGTATCTGCAATTTTTATTTTTTTTGCATGAACTTTTAAAATTTCTTCTCTTCCCTGAAGATCCGGAAGCTCTACCGGAATTCTCCTGTCAAAACGTCCCGGACGAAGAAGCGCCGGGTCAAGGGAATCCGGACGGTTTGTAGCAGCCAGAATGACAACGCCTTTTGAACCGTCAAATCCATCCATTTCTGTAAGAAGCTGGTTCAGTGTCTGCTCCCTTTCATCATTTCCGGAATATCCGCCGCCATCTCGTTTCTTTCCAATGGTATCAATCTCATCAATAAATACGATACAGGGTGCTTTTTCATTTGCCTGCTGGAATAGATCACGCACTTTGGCAGCGCCCATGCCCACAAACATTTCTACAAACTCAGAGCCGGAAATTGAGAAAAATGGCACTTCCGCCTCTCCTGCAACGGCTTTTGCAAGAAGGGTTTTTCCTGTTCCCGGAGGTCCCACAAGAAGGGCGCCTTTTGGCATGGAAGCTCCGATTTCCGTGTATTTCTGAGGGTTGTGAAGATAATCTACGATTTCTGTGAGAAGCTCTTTTGCCTCGTCCTCTCCTGCCACATCAGCAAACTTAATGCCTGTAGAAGATTTTACATAAACCTTGGCATTGCTTTTTCCAAAAGACATCATGCCTCCCGGTCCCCCGGAACCCATAGATTTCATCATTTTTTTGCTGAGCCATCTTCCAAGAAAAATAAAAATCACAATGGGAATAACATATCCGGCAATCAGACTTAAAAAAATGGACTGCTTCTGAGGTGCAACTGCTTCCATCTTTGTTCCCGCCTCATAAAGACGGTCTACAAGATCCGGATCTTCCATTCTTACGGTCTTACATAATGTATCTTTTCCATTTTTCCTTACTTCATAATAAATATAATCTTCCTGAACCTCTGCTTTCGATACGTTCCCTCTGTCTACATTACTTAAAAATGTACTGTAATCTGTCTTTTCCACACTTCGTTCCTGAAATGCAGGAAGAACAAGAAGATTAATAAGAAAAATTACAGCAATTGCAATAAAATAGTAAACGTACAGCGGACGTTTCCCCGGCTTTTTATTGTCAACATTCATATTCTCTCCTCCATATCCTCACTGAAAAATCCATAATTTCAGTGATTAGTGTAGAATACAATACCACCATTTCCTCTTTATTTCAATTCCAATTCATAGATTTCACAAATATTTTAGAAATTACACTAATATTAACAAAAAAACAAAAAAACCAAAAATAGCTTGTCAAAAACACAATTATATGGTATAGTAATTACTGTTCTAAATGCCGGCATGTCGGAATGGCAGACGAGGCAGACTCAAAATCTGTTGTGGGCAACCACGTGTGGGTTCAAGTCCCACTGCCGGCAGTACCTAAAATCGCTGAAATCCTTGTGTTTACTGGGTTTTGGCGTTTTTTATATTCCAAAACTTTTGATTACCTTTGATTACCTCTTGTAAAATCAGCAAATTGTCCCAGAAGCCTTTTTAAGAATCTTTATCTTTTTCCATATTTTTTTTAAACGCAGATATAGGAAGTCACTACTTCTTATATCTGCGTTTTTATCTGCACTTCATTTTTTATTTCTCTGCATCTTCCAAAAGCTTTTCATAAACAGGAAAACAGTCAAATGTTGCAAAGTAATCCTTCGGTGTCTCTGCACGACGGATCAGCTGAAAGCTTCCGTCTTCCTTCAGAAGGATCTCCGCTGATTTTAATTTGCCGTTATAATTATATCCCATAGCAAAACCGTGCGCTCCTGTATCATGAATCACAAGGAGATCACCCATATCAATTTTAGGAAGATAACGGTCAATGGCAAATTTGTCATTATTTTCGCAAAGAGAACCTGTTATATCGTAAAGATGATCGCAGGGCAGCTTCTCTTTTCCCATGACTGTAATATGGTGATATGCGCCATACATGGCAGGGCGCATAAGGTTTACTGCACATGCATCTACTCCAATGTATTCTTTATGTGTATGCTTTTCATGAATTGCTTTTGTCACAAGACATCCATATGGTCCCATCATAAAACGTCCAAGCTCTGTGTAAATAGAAACCCCTCCCATTCCTGCAGGAACAAGAACTTCCTCATAAGCTTTTCTTACTCCCTCGCCGATCACACGAATATCATTTGGAGTCTGATCCGGACTGTAGGGAATGCCGATGCCACCGGAAAGATTAATAAAGGAAACATGCGCTCCTGTCTCTTTCTGAAGCTTCACTGCCAATTCAAAAAGCTGTCTTGCAAGAAGAGGGTAATACTCATTTGTCACGGTATTACTTGCAAGAAACGCATGGATTCCGAACTCTTCTGCTCCCTTTTCTTTTAAAATGCGGAACGCATCAAAAATCTGCTCTGTTGTCATACCATATTTGGAATCTCCGGGATTGTCCATAATATCATTGCTGATTTTGAAGACTCCGCCCGGATTATAACGGCAGCTTATTGTCTTCGGAATTTTTCCTACTGCCCTCTCCACACTTTCAATATGCGTAATGTCGTCCAGATTAATAATTCCGCCAATCTCATCTGCGTATTTAAACTCTTCTTCCGGAGTATCATTGGACGAAAACATAATGTCACCCTCTTTGCAGCCAATGGCTTTTGCCATCATAAGCTCTGTCATGGAAGAACAGTCACAGCCGCAGCCATACTCCTGAAGAATCTGAATGAGGTACGGATTTGGCGTAGCCTTCACTGCAAAAAACTCTTTAAACCCCTTGTTCCAGGAAAAAGCTTCTTTTAATGCTCTGGCATTCTCCCGGATCCCCTTTTCGTCATAAAGATGAAAAGGAGTAGGATATTCCTTTTCAATCTCTTTTAATTTTTCCAATGTCACAAACGTTTTTTTCTTCATGGTATTCTCCTCGTATATCTCACTTTGCCTCGATCACGTGCATCATATTTGTGGCAGCGCCCTCTCCCGTCCGCATATTCGTTGCCGGGTCGCCCGCTGTAAACACAACAAGATCGCCCTTCCTGATCATTCTTTTGCGGCGGACCACATTCATTGCCTGTAAAATAATGTGCTCTGTAGAATCCTTTTCATATCCTTTTAAAGGAGTAACGCCCCAGGCAAGCTGTAATCTGTGCATTACCGTATCATTCGGCGTAATGGCATATATAGGCACTTCCGGGCGGAAATTTGAAATCATAAAAGCTGTCTTTCCTCCCATAGTAGGCGTAATGATTGCTTTCGCCCCAAGATCTGTAGCTGTTCTCACTGCCGCAAGCCCTACTGCACTGGAAACTTTTCCATCACAGTACATGCTTCTGTTGCTGGCATGCGCCTGATTATTTACATGCGGCTCTGTTGTCTCCGCGATCTCCACCATCATTTTAAGAGCTGCCAGAGGATATTTTCCTGCTGCCGTCTCCCCGGAAAGCATAACCGCATCTGTGCCGTCATAAATGGCATTTGCCACATCTGCCACCTCCGCCCGCGTCGGACGTGGATTTCTTATCATAGAATCCAGCATCTGAGTCGCTGTAATAACAGGCAGATAATTGTCATTGCATTTCTGGATGATCATTTTCTGGATATATGGAACCTGACTTGCCGGAATTTCCACACCCAGATCTCCTCTGGCAACCATGATCCCATCTGATACAGCAATGATTTCATCTATATTTTCCACGCCTTCTGCGTTTTCAATCTTGGCTATAATTCCAATATCACTGCCTCCGTTTTCATCGAGAAGCTGACGGATTTCCCTGATCGCTTTTGCATTTCGGACAAAAGAAGCTGCAATGTAATCAAATTCCTGTGAAATACCAAAAAGAATATCTTTTTTATCCTGCTCCGTGATACCTGGAAGCTTTACCTTTACATAAGGTACATTTACTCCTTTTCGCTCTCCGAGCTCGCCTCCGTTTAAAACACGGCAGAAAATATCTCCATGCTTAATATCCTCGATTTCCAGTTCGATCAGGCCATCGTCGATCAGGATTTTTCCGCCTTTTTTTACATCTTTATAAAGTGTGTCATATGTAATGGCAACTTTATGCTCATCCCCTACATAATCTCCTGTTGTAAGAACGAATTCACTCCCTGCTTCCAGACGTACCTTTTTTCCATCCTTTAAAAGCCCGGTACGGATTTCCGGACCCTTTGTATCAAGAAGCATAGCAACGGGAAGATTTAATTCCTCCCTTACATTTTTAATCATATCTACACGTGCAGCGTGTTCTTCATGACTGCCATGCGAAAAATTAAAACGGGCAATATCCATTCCGGCCCGCATCAGCGACCGGAGAATTGTTTTTTTATTTGTAGCCGGTCCCAGAGTACAGATGATTTTCGTTCTTTTCATTGTTTTTCTCCCTTTATTTCACGTGTGTATGTGTAAACAGATGATCCTGACAATATTCATAGTTTCCGTTACATTTGGAGCAGAAGCGGAACTCCAGATCAGGATTGTCAAGCTCCGTACGTCCGCAGATTGCACATTTATGCTTTGCAGCACTGCCTGTAGACGGATTTACACGGTTTCCTGCCATCGCTTTTTTAAATTCCTGTTTTCTCTTTACTTCTTTCGGATTATAGCGGCTCATATCCCTTGTTCCCAAAAAGAAAATAACAAAGTTCAAAAGAGATGCCACGATCGGCACAGCCATAAACCACGCCCCGATTCTTACATATTTAAAAATGTCGTATGCGACAATTACTGCATACAGGATTGCCATCCATTTCATTTTAACGGGAATGATAAACCATAAAAGAATCTCCATATCCGGATAAGACAGGGCAAATGCCAGAAAAATGGAAAGAGTCGAAAATAGAGGATTCAGTATCGTATTGACCTATAGTTAGTTTTGCATTCATTGCTGGGATTGGGCGAAACAAATAAATACGCGGAAAATCCAGGTTGGTCGCCTGGCTTTTGCCATTGTTAAATGACTGATCGTACTGGTAATCAGTACGCAGGCGCCAGGCCCCAAGATTAACCCCAGCCTGCCCATAGGAACTTATATTTTGCGAATTATCGCCCTGATGTGGTGCATAATGAGAGGCATATAAATTGTAGTCAAGAAATGCCCCAGCAATACCATGATTCCAAAGTTCAGGAGGCGTCCAGTTTGCATCTTTGTATTTTAACCATGCCTGAGGTGCAGATATGGATAATTGCATTTTTCCTTTATCGAGATAAGTTGTAATTTGTTTTTCTTTTTCGATAGGGTAACAACCATCGATCAGGTTTTGCTGAGTTTTTTCAATAAATTCATCAGTAAATCCTAATAATGTTAATTGCTCTGGTGTCACGCAAACTGCAGTTTGGTTATCAATTAATACCCATTGGAGGTCAAGGTGGATTGGCGTCCTCTTATTATTAATCAGAGTGCTTAGTGAATATTTGCCGACGGGTAATTGGCCATCAGTTTCAAATTGGGAAAGGTTAACGTTTTCACGATCTTCGGCTTCGATTAAATCTTTGTTGAATTCAAAGGCATAAGCTGACGCACAACCAATGATGATAACGGATAATGAACAATAAATATTTTTAATCAATTCGCTTATTGTGGTTAATTTTAATTTTTTATACATCTGATCCACTTATCATTAATCCGTTAATGATGTGGCCGGGCGAACCCGGCCAAATGCGATTACTCGTAAGCAATCTTGTAGTCAGCCTGAGCGTAAACGTTGCCCGGGGTGGCATCTTTGCTTGGGGATTCCATACGAGCTTTGAAATTCAGTTCCTGATAGCTGTTGGTATTGTTGAACGTAATTACTACCGGAGTACCTAAAGTTACTTCGCCGCTCTGGCTGTCCAGAATACGTACGCCAACGCCAGTGGCGCCGCCGATTTCAGTTTCTTTGGTATTTTTCAGAAGATCAGACTGACCCGTCATGGTATTTGCTGTAGTGAAAGTAACCTTCGCTTTTGAATAAGTAGTTCCACCCTGACTCAGCATGCAGTCCTGCAGGTGAATAGTGAAAGGTTCAGCCAAAGATTTCTGATCGCTTTTCAGTACGGTATCTGCTACTTCACCCAGATTTACAGTTAAATCTTCGTCACCTGGTTTAATAGAACATGGAGCAGAGATAACTTCACCTTTAAATTTAACAATACCGTGACCTTCATCAGCAAACACGTTATTGGAAAGAATCATTGCTACGCCAGCAACAAGAAGTGACTTTTTAAAAGCGGACATAATATTCCTTTATATAAAGATAAGTAGAAAAGAGAATGATTAGTAACTGTTATTTAAGGACTACTAATCATTGAAATATGATATTTTATTTTGTGTTTTTTATAAAATTAGTTTATCTAAATATCGATTAAGTAAAACTTAAAAAATACATTGCAATTATACTTTCAATTGTACTCATTCATTTTTGTGATGGTTTTCTGAATGGGATTACGCGATAAGGTAATAGAAAGCACTATAAATTAGAGGATTAATTCATAATTTACAGTGCATTAAAGACGAATGTTTACAGCGTTGGGGGGAGAGTCTCTGGATCTGGCTGCTTTTTGATCTCAGTACTGCGATTTTCCAGTTCGCTGATTCTTTGTTCAAGCAGCGCCAGTTTTTCACGAGTCCGTAACAGGACTTGCGTTTGGACGTCGAACTCTTCACGGCTTACAAGGTCGAGGCGCGTCAGCTGCGCTTGTAGGGTTTGGCGGATTTTTTTCTCCACATCTTCCCCGAACTCCCTGATTCCTTTAG
>ERZ834859.521-NODE-521-length-53383-cov-28.890283_pt1 | contig 53383 bp, 45 predicted proteins | sample MGYA00519947_ERZ834859 | MGnify/ENA primary metagenome ERZ834859 (study PRJEB31850, sample SAMEA3708763) | human gut metagenome | biome: human gut; feature: human-associated habitat; material: faeces | place: China | collected 2014 ...
GCCTGCCCGAAGACACAAAGCAAACTGTTTTCGGGCGAGCGAACCTCGCCCCTACAAACTAAACGACAGCATTATCCACGTTTTGACACACTCCCCATTTCGATAAAAAGGAAGTTTTGATACATCCCCATTCTGCGGATGGGAACTGAAAAGTATGGAGGAAAGCTGAAAAGAATGTATTATTGCGGGTGATACACCTGCAAAGGCAGCTCTCCTTTCAATGCCCCCAAAGCATTGAATGCCAGCGAACCCATTTCATCCTCCCCGGGAATCAGTACAACAGGAGCCAGATAGTCTATCTGTTCACGAAGAGCACCTACACAATAATCGCTATGGGCTATTCCTCCTGTCAGAATAATGGCATCCACTTTCCCGCGAAGCGAAACATACATCGCCCCGACCTGTTTGGCAACCGTATAAAGCATGGCATCCAGCACTCCTTTATAGGGCTCCTCGCCTGCTTCGGCTTTATGGGCAATAGAAGCAACATCGTTTGTCCCGAGATGGGCTATCAAACCACCCTTACCGTTCAACATCTTCTTCACCTGACGCAAGGTATATTTCCCGCTGAAACACAGTTCGGCAAACTGATCGGCAGGAATAGTACCGGCACGCTCCGGGCTGAAAGGGCCTTCACCGTTCAACGCATTGTTTACATCAATTACCCTGCCCTGACAGTGTGCTCCGACCGAGATGCCACCTCCCAGGTGAACCACAATCAAATTCAATTCTTCATAATGCTTTCCGATGGAAGCGGCATATTTACGGGAAACCGCCTTACTGTTTAATGCATGGAAAATAGAAATACGTTCTATCTCGGGGATACCGGTATAACGCGCTGCCGGCTGCAACTCATCCACCACTTCCGGGTCGGCAATATAAGCGGGGCAACCGCATTTTTTTGCCATTTCATCGGCAATTAAAGCCCCCAAATTACAAGCATGCTCCATACGTGCGTGAAGCAAATCATATTTCATCTGTTCGTTAATGGCATACACTCCCCCCGGAGTCGGTTTCAACAAACCGCCCCGCGCAATCACAGCGTCAAACTCAATAGGAATACCGGCCTCGGCCAACAATCGGAATATAAAATCCCTGCGATACTCATATTGCTCATTCACATGATGAAAATGTTGCAAGTCTTCTGAGGAATGGTGAGCACCTGCCGCCCATATTACTTTTTCATTTTCAAAAAGAGCCAACTTCGTGGAAGTAGAGCCCGGGTTAATGACAAATATCTTCATATAACTTTAAGGTTTTATCCGGCCACGCAAGCCAATGCTAAACTATAATATTTCGAGTTTCCCGAATCGGCACGTGAAGGGACAACAACCGGAGCTATGGTTCCGCGCAGCATACCTGCCATATTAGCATCGCCGAATAAGGATACTGTTTTATAAAATGTATTGCCTGATTCGATATTGGGAAATATCAACAGGTCAGCATGCCCCACTACAGGCGAACTTATGCCTTTCACCTCACCACTATGAGCATCGCAAGCCGTCTTTACATCCATCGGCCCGTCCAGAAACATGGAGCCGTAAGCACCGGATGCGGCACGTTCCTTTAAAACAGCATAATCAAGGGTATGGGGAAACTTTTCATTTATCTTCTCGGTGCAATGAATAAGTGCCACCCGAGGTTCGGAAATACCCAAACGGCGACAAACTTCCAAATCGTATTTCAGCATAGCCTCAAACTGAGCCAATGTAGGTCGGGGGATTACTGCCGCATCCGAGAAAAACAATAATTTATTATAAGTAGGTATCTGAGCCAGTGTTATATGGCTCAATACATTTCCCTGAGGAAGCAAACCATGTTCCTTATTAAGAACCGCACGCAGCAGGTTATCGGTGTTGATTATTCCTTTCATCAACACATCGGCATGTCCTTCTCTGACCAATGCCACTCCTTCTTGAGCAGCTTTGTCGGGACTTGTCGCCTCATACACTTTTACATGCTCCGGGTACTGCAACCGGATATATTCGGCATTCAATAAATGGGGAGTATCAGCCACCAACAGGAAATCGGCAAACCCTTCGTGCAAGCTACGGGTAATAACATACTCCGTATGCGGGTCGTTAGGGCAAACCACTGCAACTCGTTTACGCTCCTTTTGCGCACGCAGACGGCTGATTAATCGGGCAAAGTCCTGTATAGGTTCCATAATCATTAGATTTTTAGCAAATATGAAAAATAAATCTGGATTTATCCCTATCTTTGCTTAGTTTCTATGAATAATTTAACTTATGAAAACCTTTCAAACATTTGACATTTCAGCAGCGTACGATGATATACACCGCACATTCCCCTGTTACAAAAAAGCACCGGTTATCGGACTGACCGGAAACTTCAGGGATGGGGAATGCACCTTGGCAGAAGGTTACTTTACTTCCATTCTGAAAGCAGGCGGAGTGCCATTCATTCTCCCTTCATTCGATGACACTGACAGTTTGATAAATGCACTCGAATCGCTGGACGGAATCCTGCTGACGGGAGGTGCGGATATCAATCCTCTTTTCATGGATGAAGAACCGGTAAAGGAACTCCACAGCATCAACCCACACCGTGACAGGCAGGAACTCTTATTGACAAAGCTGGCTGCCGACAGACAAATCCCGATACTGGGTATCTGCCGGGGCATACAGATGATGAATGCCGCCCTCGGAGGCAGCTTGTATCAGGATATCCACTCACAAATGGAAGGAACGCGCATAAAGCACGACCAGGACCTGGAAAGAAGTTACGCATCACATTCGGTTCGGATAGAAAAAGATTCATTGCTACACCGTCTGTTTGAAAAAGATGTCCTGCCGGTAAATTCTTTCCACCATCAGGCTGTAAAAGAAGTTGCACCGGGTTTCCGCGTGTGTGCCCGGGCTGCGGACGGAGTGATAGAAGCGATGGAATCCACCGAATATAAATCAATGCTGGGAGTTCAATGGCATCCCGAATGTTTCATCTTACGGGGTGACGAATGCATGATGCCACTCTTCCACTGGCTGATAAAAGAAGCTGCTTCTTTTCAGGAAGCAAAACGTCTGCACAGCCGTATGATTACGCTGGATTCGCATTGCGATACGCCGATGTTTTTCGACCGGGGCATTGACTTTGCTTCCCGCGACAAAAAGATATTGGTGGACTTACATAAGATGACGGAAGGCAGACTGGATGCCACAATCATGGTAGCCTACCTGAAACAATCGGAACGTACCGACGAGGCATTGCCGGCTGCTACTGCAAAAGCCGACCGCATTCTGAACGAAATAGAAGAAATGGTTGCCAAGAACTGTACGGCCGTTGATTTGGCTTATACGTCAAACGATTTATGGCGGCTGAAAATGGAAGGGAAGAAAGCCATTATGCTGGGAATAGAGAATGGTTATGCCATTGGCAAGGATATAAGTAATGTGGAGCGTTTCCGAAAACGCGGAGTGGTGTATATGACACTCTGCCACAATGGGAATAATGACATTTGCGGTTCGGCACGTGATAATGCCGAAGGACTGGGAGTCAGTGCTTTCGGAGAAGACGTAATTAAAGAAATGAACCGTGTAGGCATGATGGTAGATATCTCGCATGCCGGAGAAAAAAGTTTTTATGATGCGTTGGAAATCAGCACGAAGCCGATTGTTGCCTCGCATTCTTCCGCACGTGCATTGTGCGACCATCCGCGTAACCTGACAGACGCCCAACTGAAGGCTCTTGCCGCCAAAGGAGGGGTAGCCCAAGTAACGTTATACGACGGCTTCCTGCGGAAAGAAGGCCATGCAACCATTAAAGATGCCATCAATCATCTGAACCACATGGTGAATATCATGGGAATAGAACATGTGGGTATCGGTACCGACTTTGACGGTGACGGAGGCATCACCGGTTGTGCTTCTGCATCGGAACTGATAAACTTCACCCGTCAACTATTGTTAGAAAGATACAGCGAAGAAAGTATCCGGCTTATCTGGGGAGGAAACTTCCTGCGGGTAATGGAAGAAGTACAAAGAAAATAATGTAACTTTGCAACCGGACAAAGTGGAAGATTTAAAAGAGAAATATATGAAGAATAAGAACATTTTAACCATCCTGTTCCTGATGCTTGTACTGACCGTTATTTCTTGCGGAAACAGCAATAAGAAAAGTGACCGAATAGATGCAGTGGAAAAAGAAGTAGTCAAAGCACCCGAATTCAATGCAGACAGTGCTTATGCATACGTCGGGGCACAAGCGGATTTCGGTCCGAGGGTGCCGAATACAAAAGCACATGAAGAATGCGGAGAGTATTTGGCTCAACAACTGGAAAAGTTTGGAGCCAAGGTTTATAACCAACGTGCAGACCTCATAGCTTGGGACGGAACCATACTGAAAGCACGGAATATCATCGGAGCCTATAAACCCGAAAGCAAAAAACGCATCATGCTTTGTGCGCATTGGGACAGCCGGCCGTATGCCGACAATGATCCCGACCCCAAGAATCACCACACGCATATTCTCGGAGTAAATGATGGCGCAAGCGGTGTAGGCGTATTGCTGGAAATCGCCCGTCAAATTCAACAGAAAGAACCGGCACTGGGCATTGACATTATCTTCTTTGATGCGGAAGACTACGGAACGCCGGAATTTTATACAGGACAACCCAAACAGGATACATGGTGTCTGGGATCACAGTTCTGGGCACGCACTCCCCACGTACAGAATTATAATGCCCGCTACGGAATTCTGCTTGATATGGTAGGCGGTAAAGATGCAACTTTCTATTATGAGGGTTATTCCTCGGAAACGGCACGTTCCGAAATGAAAAAGATTTGGAAAAAGGCACATGAGCTGGGCTATGGCAAGTATTTCGTGAAAGCGGACGGCATTCCTGTAACCGATGACCACTTGTATGTACACCAACTGGCACGTATCCCGTGTGTGGACATCATCAATTATGATGCCAATAACGAACGTTCTTCTTTCGGCTCTACCTGGCATACGATAAACGATACGATGGACAATATAGACCGCAATACACTGAAAGCTGTCGGTCAAACAGTGATGGATGTAATTTATAATGAGAAATAAAATTCAAAACAATGAAAACAATAAACGAACTTCAAGACGAGGTTATCGAGGAATTCAGTGACTTTGACGATTGGATGGACAAATACCAATTGCTGATTGACTTGGGAAATGAGCAAGAACCACTCGACCCTCAATATAAAACGGAACAAAACCTGATTGACGGTTGCCAAAGCCGTGTATGGTTACAGGCTGACCTGACAGACGGCAAAGTGGTTTTCCAGGCAGAAAGCGATGCATTGATAGTAAAAGGTATCATCGCATTGCTCATTAAAGTCGTATCAGGACACACTCCCGACGAAATATTGAACAGCGATTTCTACTTTATAGAGAAAATCGGTCTGAAAGAACATTTGTCTCCCACACGCAGCAACGGTTTGCTGGCCATGGTAAAGCAGATGCGCATGTATGCCTTGGCATTCAAAACAAAAATGGAAGGCTGAAACCGTTTGAACGGTAAACTACCGACGGATTTACTCCATTTATTTCAGGTACAGACTTTACGGACAAACGCGGACTTTTTCTATTCCGCGCTGTCCGTACCTAAAGTATCAATGTCCCAATCGGCTCGTATCCACTTCCTTACGCTTCTTTTCCTTATAGCCGCCAAATTTATAAAGGAATGACAGAGTTATATTCCGATTGGATTTATTAAACTTTGTACGACTATGTTGATTGGCATAGTCAATTCTTAAATCCATCCGGTTACGGCTGTCAAAGAGGTCATTGCCGGTCAATGTCAACTGTGCCTTCTTGTCGGGCGATGTCCACTTCACCGAAGTCGTCACATCGCAATAGTTGCCTAAATCATAGATTCCCTGACGCGCTTTGGTCTGCAAGAAAGCACTTACGTTCATTACCACATCAGGTTGCTTCGACAGGGTGAGCGTATTACTCGTCCGAAAGACGAATACCCACTTTTTGCGGTCAAACGGAATATCATAAAAATCATCCGCCTTGTCACGGCTCTGCATCGCTATCAACATGCCGTTGCCCGACCACCATTTGCCAATCTTATAAGGAGCCATCATTCGTATCCCCATTTGCCGCTGGAAATTATAATTGATGAACTTATTCACCTCGGCCAAGCGGTCGGGCAATTTATAAGGTAACTGGGCAAAATGGTCAGGTTTCTCTTCATAGAAAAGAGCAAAAACATACTTACTCTTCAATATATAAGCCAAGACAGCCAGATAGTCGGATGACGGTTTCAGCACCGGATTGCCATGCACCTCTGTATAACTATCCACATACTGCACTGTGGGTTGTGTACTCCAATAGTCAGGATAAGAACGATTACTGCTGAAAGACAGCTGAAACATATGTCCGTCCTTTGCCCGATAATTGGCATTCAATGTGGGATAAAGCATCCATTCATGCCACGTTTGCGAGTTATAAAGTTCGGCAGCCAGTGAAAAGTCAAAAGAGAAACGTTTGCCGAAGTTTTTACTGAAGCCCGCATAACCGTTAAAGGTATATTCCGTCCGGCGTGACTTCAACGAGTTGTCTGTCAGCAAGTCTCCCGTCTCGCCATCGTAGTAAAACTGGTAACTGTTATCATGCGCAGTCCTATATTTCGCACCATAATTCAACTCCCACCCGTTATTCAAAGCATGTTCCTGATTAAGATAAAAGAGCAGGCGGTTGATACGTTGATTACTCTTATAGAAGAATGATTTCTTTTCCTCTTCCATCACACCGGTCAGTACCGTCGTGCCGGGAGAATCAAAATAGGTAAAATCCATTCCTGCCGTAAGTCCGAAAGAAGATTGATAATCCAACTTCACATTATGAAGCCGACGGTCTCCGTCATCTGCCTTATCACTGTTTCCCGTTCCGTGCATCGACGTACGGTCTTGCCCGTAACCGAGTTGGGAAGTATATACCATGCTCAACACATTCTTTTTCCCAAAATCATAATCCGTCCCCAAACGGATATTATGCCGTCCTCCGTATCCGCTACTCAAGGTATTCAAGGTAAGCTCATGCATGCCGTCGGCCAGTTCATGTTCCGACCACTTTTCTGTCTCGTTCTTAGTATGCCCGAAAGAGTAGGTATACATCAAGTCCGCCGCAAAACGGCCTGATGTATAAAGCAATGTGGCTCTTTCATTGATGTGTTCGCGTCGTGACTGTTCGTAGGAGGAAAAGAGCTCTCCTTTCAAAGAAGACCGTTGCCCTAAGTTTGATTTTAATATTAAATTTATCATCGGTCCGCGCACCTGATAACGGGCAGGGGCGGCATACATGATTTCTGCTTTCTCAATGCGGCTCACAGGAGTACCTTCGAGCATGGCACGCAACTGCTCCTTATCCAATGTGGTCACTTTGCCGTTGACCACCACCGTAACCCTCAGTCCTCCCAAACTCAGGGTTCCGTTTTGCTCGGTCACTCCGGGCAGTTCTTTCAAGACTTCATAAGCATTTGTCACCGGCAGTTTTTCGATAATACGCGGCACATCATAAATCAGTTTGCCCTTTTCAGCTTTAATCACCGGTCTCTCACCCCGCACCAGCACTTCGGGAAGTTGCTGGAACAGACTGTCCATATAAAGGAATGTGGTATCCTGTTGCCCCCATACCGAAAGAGCAAACCAACAAAAGCAAATGGTAAGTAAGTTTTTCATCATGCAACAAAGTAAGCAGGAAAAGCGATTCCTTCATGTTACCATCCGCTTACAAAGTCTTATTTAGTGTTATCAAAAAGAAGAAGTTGGCCGATTTCTCTCTATTTTCGTAGATAAATGAGAAAAACAGTACAATGAAAATACCGTTTAAGGCCATAGCCGTATTAATTATCCTTTCATTGATAGGCGTATTTGCTTATCAGGCATATTGGCTGACAGGACTCTACAGCTCGATGAAAAAAGATATGGATAACTGTCTGGCAGAGACCCTGCAAGTAAGTGACTACAACGAAATGATGGCTCGTTGCGACTCACTAAAAAGAAACAGTAACATTGATAAGTATATCAAATCGAGCTTTGAAGTAGACAGCATCATGACCCATGCAGGCAACTCTTATGGAATCCATATTCCTAACAGAATCGGACTGGAAATCAATGAACCTCTGTCAAGCACTGTCGATAAAAACGGAACACTGGAGTTGCTCACCAAGTATTTTCAACGCGGCATACACAGCCAGCTTGATTTGTTTACCGAAATCAACCTATCCACTTTCGACAGCCTTTTCAATCGCACACTCGCTATGCGGGGAATCATCTTCCTGCCCCACCGTATAGAAATGCTGAAGCTGCACGACAAGGACACGACCATTGTACGAAGTCTGAATTATCCGCCCGGCTTCATTCCAAGCAAGAAAGCCGATTCTTTTTATTACAATTATGATTTATATAATAAAAGATACTACCGTTTGTGGGTGGAACCGACAGATATGCTCGTATTCCGGCAAATGAAAGGTATTCTCTACACTTCCTTCTTTATCATTATCATATTGGGAATCTCCTTTTGGTATCTCACCCGAATCATTTTACGCCAAAAGAGTGTGGAAGAAATGAAAGAGGATTTCACTCATAACATCACTCATGAGCTCAAGACCCCGATAGCCGTAGCCTACGCTGCCAATGACGCCATGCTGAACTTCAAGGGAGCCGAGAACCCGGAAAAAAGACACACTTATCTGCAAATCATCCAAGCACAACTCAAGCAACTCAGTGGCTTGGTGGAACAGATTCTGTCCATGAGCATGGAACAACGTAAGAACTTCCGGCTCGATTATGAAGAGATAGATTTGAAACCGATGTTGGAAACACTTATCAGGCAGCACCAACTTAAAGCGAACAAACCAATGGATTGCCACCTGGCAATGATGGACAACACCACCATATATGCAGACCGCACCCATCTCTACAACATGATAAGCAACCTGATAGACAATGCAGTGAAATACTCCGGTGAAAAGGCGGATATTTGCATTTCCGTAACGGTGTGTAATGGTTATGTAACGGTTAAGGTGAGTGACAAAGGCATCGGCATACCCGGCGACAAACAAAAACACTTATTTGATAAGTTTTATCGGGTTCCGACCGGGAATTTACATAATGTAAAAGGATACGGATTAGGACTCTATTATGTCAAGACAATGGCAGAACAACACAAAGGAAGCATCACCGTAGAAAGCAGCATAGGAAAAGGAAGTACATTTATTCTTCAAATACCCGGCAAATAATGGAAAAGATACACGTTTTATTGGTAGAAGATGAATTGACACTTGCAATGATTATCAAAGACACATTGGAAGAACAGGAGTTTATTATCACCACAGCTTCGGATGGCGAAGAAGGGTTACGTACCTTCTTTGCACAGAAACCGGATATCGTAGTGGCAGATGTAATGATGCCCCGCATGGATGGTTTCGAGATGGTTCGCCGCATCAGGCAGACAGACAAACTGACACCTGTACTGTTCCTCACGGCACGCTCGGCCATCAATGATGTAGTGGAAGGATTCGAGCTGGGGGCAAACGACTATTTGAAGAAACCTTTCGGAATGCAGGAATTGATAGTACGACTCAAAGCATTGATGCATAAGGCATTCATAGAAAAAGAAGTCAGTCATTCTTATGAAATAGGAGACTATCAGTTCAACCCGGTTACCCAACAGCTCACCTTTGCGGGAGCGACACAGGAGTTATCACATCGTGAATCGGAAATATTGAAACGGCTATGCAATAACCGCAATGAAGTGGTAAGCAGTCAAAGCATTCTGCTGGAGCTATGGGGTGATGACAGCTTTTTCAACTCCCGCAGCCTGCACGTATTCATTACCAAGCTAAGGCATAAGTTGGCAAAAGACAGCCGAGTCAGGATTGTGAATGTCAGGGGAATAGGCTACAAACTTATCCTCGGCTTATAAAGAATGAGAAGAATTCACTTTTCTGCCTCTTATCAGGACCTTTTGTTCATCCGATAAGGTAGTAGCAAAGATATAATCTTCCCCACCCTCTTTCAGCTTCAGGCGTTTCCGCAGTTCGGCCACCGAAGAAGGAAAGTTTCGCACGGTGAGATTGGCTTTTCCCATATCCTGCAAAAAGGATTTCAGCTCTTTTTTACCAAAACCCGTCACCGACTCTACCTTGAACTTTCTTCCGGGGAAGTCAGCCACAAAAGAGGAAGAGGTATATAGATGACTATTCACATGCAACTTTCTTACCGGATATGCCTGAGTCAAAGAACGAAAAGCTCCGGCTTTCAGGATAGACGCATTCGGTTCATACAAATAGGTTTCCACTTGTCCGGCAAGAGGGCACGGTGACAGCCTTTCCTGTTTCTGAGTAAACACATAATGCTGACTCTCTCCTATATGTGTACTCAGTTCACAATGAATAAAAACATCTGATGAAATGGGGCTTTTTTGCAATACAAGCAGTAGTTCCTTACACTCATTGCCCACAGACACGATATGTACTTCACTAACGGTTTTCAACTCTTTCAGAGCCAAAGACAAGTCCAGCATCGGCGAGAGTTTTACCATTACCTTATCCGCTTTCTCAACCAGCAAGGACTCTAATACGCCAATATCCGGTTCACAGTCCGAAATGGCAACCGTCTTACCTCCATGCCCATCCCTACGTGCCGGGTCCAGAAAAAGACAGTCCACATGAGACATGTTATGCAGGTAATCGACCCCGTCCATATTGTGGATACGGACATGCTCCAGTCCCAATAAAGGAAAGTTATGTGCAGCCAGCGCACATAATTCATCTTGCCGCTCCACATAATCGGCATACTTAAAACGGCGGGAAATAAAAGCACAATCTATGCCAAAACCTCCGGTTAAATCGGCAAAAGACTCTCCCTCCAACAAATGAGCCTTATACTTTGCCGTCAACTCGGACGAGCACTGTTCCATTGACAAATGCCGGGGATAAAGCAATCCGGACAATGCATACCACGAAGGTATCTTCTGCTCTGCAATTTGCCTGCCGGATATTTGTGTCACAGCCAAAGCCATATCCACACCCGGATACTTCTTCCCCTGCAAGGCAAGAGTTCGAACATCATCATGCCTATGTTCCTCGATGAAATGGAGAGTTTCTGCCGATAAATTCATGCTATGCCTTATTTATTATAATACGGATTTTACATAATGTGTCCATATCTTATTCTTTTGAACAGCTATTGCACAAAAATACTTATTTTTTCAATAGCAACTCATCAATGGCCTTCTTAAAAGCTTCTTTGGGAAGAGCTCCCTGTGCCATTTCCGGCTTTCCGTTCATCGGTATAAACAGAATGGAAGGAATACTGCGGATACCGAAAGCACGCGCCAATTCCGTTTCTTTATCCGTGTCTACCTTATAAATAACAATCTGTCCGTCATACTCTTTTGCAAGCTCGTCCAAAATAGGAGCTACCATTTTACATGGACCGCACCAAGTAGCATAGAAATCGACAATCGCAGGTTTGTCACCTTCATATTTCCATTCATCGGGATTTTTCTCAAAGTTATATACCTTTTCCAAAAATTCCGCTTTGGTCAAGTGAATGACTTTAGCCTTAGAGTCTTCTGCCGCCGTCACCCGATCTGAATTAGCATTACTATTCGTTCTTCCGCATGCCACTGTCGACATCAGTACAATTCCCAATAAAAACAACGTGATTCTTTTCATAATTATTTCTCCTTCTTTACTTGTTTATCCTCTTTAAAAACTCTTTCGTCATAATCTTCACTTTTAATACACTCATCCTATACCATAGATATTTGTATTGGAAAGCTTTCCAAAAATATTCTTGGGTTCCTTATAAAACAAATTTCCTTAGGAAAATATTAAATTCATAACTTTCCTTCACTATTCCGGTCATTGTTGCGCCCATTCCAGCACCGACAGGCTTTGTACGTCTACTCCGAATATAGCTGCTTTCTTCAGAATATTACGGGCCAACTCCGGCTTTTTCTCTTCTTTCCATATCGATGATAAATTAATAGTTTAAGTAAATAACAGATGACCAAGTCCGAAAGATGGATGGAAAGAAGTTAATCTTACTCAATTTTCATCCGACAAGGACTTACCCTACTATATATTTAGAGCTCTTACCTGTCAATTTACGAATCAAGTTGACAAGTAACCACGATACGGTAAATGCCACCACAGCTGCAGCCGGAATCTGAATACAAACAGGCACCCCGATGGCACGCATCAAAAGGACACCGGGACCGGTAAAGAAGAAATGAACCATATATACCCCGAATCCGCAAATCGTTAAATTGGCCAATAGCTTCCGAACAAGCTCCGAGCGCACATTCACTTTCTTAGCCAACAAAAAGAAAGGTATCGTCATCATCACTACATTCAAAGAGTTGTAAGTAAAAAACAGCTCAAGCAATTCATCACTATATTCAGGTAAAGAAGTTACATGACGGAAACCGAAGAAAGTCACCACAAACCCTACCAAAAACATAGGAACACCGAAAGACAGGATTCTGCCCAACGACCAGTCTTTATTGCGTAAGTAGTGTCCTAACAATAAGTATCCGTTGAAACCGGCAAAATAATAAAGCATACCGAATGAGTTCCATGAACAACTACCCCATAAGTAAGGCGAAACATATTCATAATAATAAGGTAACAGAGTAGTAATCCCCCAAGCGGCCAAAAACCATAATTGAGCTTTCTCCGATGCTTTCTCCACCCATGCAGAAAAAATGGGTAAATAAAGATATAACCCTATCAACAAATAGATATACCACATGTGTACATCTAAAAGAGAAAAGTTCAACGGAATCTCTGCAATATTCTTCAACGAGACACTCAAAGCCTGACGAGTTGCCTCTTCACCCGAATAAGGAAAAAAGTCGAGAATCACTTCCGGTTTGAATCCCAACAAACCGGTTATCCAGGGAAACAGATTATAAAGCACTGACCAAAGAAGAAACGGCCAAAATACACGGCTGATCCTTTTCTTGTAAAAAACCGACGTCTCCCCTCGTACCGGCAACAGTAAAGCACCTGTAATCATAACGAACAGGGGGACACAAGGGCGAAGGAATGCTCCGTATGCCGCGCCCCAAAACTTTATTTGTTCAAGCTCGGCAGAAGGCTCACCCGAATAAAAATTAAAAGGGTCTGCGCAATGACAGCAAACCACCGTAAACATGGCCACAAAACGGACAACATCCAACCAAACTACACGATTCTTAGCAACAGATAGTACACTAGTGTTATTCATAGACGAAAATTTTATTTAAGTTGCAAAGATATATCTTCTTTGAAGATGTTTTGTTGTTTTACGGCAAAAAATAGGAGGATGTTCTCACGAACACCCCCCTCGATAACCTAAATTACTATCTAATGTTGTGAAGAGAGCCTTCTATTCATCAGCGGCTTCAGGATCCGTCACAGAAACCGAATAAAATTTAAATTCTGACATTGTCCAGAAAATACTACTCGTATTAGTAGCATTAACTACCATTCGGATTTGACTGAATGGTTGCGGTGCATCATAAATCTCAGAAGTAAATGTACCCGTAGAAGTAACCGGTAGTCCATCTGCATCCTTAGTGAAGTTACGGATAAGGAACCAGTTGGTACCATCCGTACTACCCATCAAGTCAAAATCAGTCGGTTTATTATTGCCGTTATTACGAGGCGCATAATAGAACTTATAGGAACCTGTTATTTCTTCTTTCAAGTTAACCTGCATCCAATGAGGAGCCGATATATTGACACTCCATGCCGTATGGAAAAAAGTGCCGGTATTGCCATCCAGCAGATTAGCAATAGGTCCTTCAGTCGGCTCCTGCGCATTCGTACTCAAGTCAGCAGCAGTCAAAGCTATCTGTGTACTCACAAAAGTAGGTAATGCCGGCTCCGAAACCTTTGAGATAGTTTGAACCGCACTCTTATCACCTGTAGGGCTTACTGTTTGTACCGAGAACTGATACTCGCCAAACTTCTTACGTGTATCCGGTATTTCAATACTATCTGCATAAATGCTTGCAGTACGCATAACATCTTTTTTCTGCAATGGGTCGTAATAGTTCACTTCAATATAACGGATACCGGCATCTTCAGGAGTATCCCAACGAAGTACAATGCGCCCGGAAGTACTTTCTGCTGTCAAATTTGTGATTTCGGCCGGTGTAATCCCATCTTCATCACTGCTGCAACTGATGTTTGCCAAGGTAACTCCAATCAGGAGCATTCCGGCATAATATTTAAATGTATTCTTCATCTTTATTTATTTTATTAATAACCAGGATTTTGAACCAGATTCATGTTACGGTTGACATCTGTCAAAGGAACAGGCATTAAATATTGAGTCGGACTTTCAAACTTACGTTCAAAAGACACTTCTGTTTCTTGTGCAAACTCATCTATAGTCTTACCTGCAATATTCATACCTTTGGCCTTCACGCCAAAATATTCTGCTGCCTGTTTCCAACGGCGCAAGTCCCAGAAAGTCTGATTTTCCAAATAGAACTCAATGGTACGTTCCTGACGAACAATCTCACGCAGTTTGGCCTGATCCAACGTAGCAATGCCATTCCATGATGTTTCTACCGTAGGTATACCGGCGCGAGTACGCACTTTGTCCAAATAAGTTTTTGCTGTATTTAAATCATTACATTCCACACAAGCCTCGGCATACCCCAAATAAAGCTCAGCCAAACGGATGACAGGCCATGGATAGAACGGTGGATTGTATAAAGAAGTACGTACATTGTAACCGGGAACTACTCCCTTTTTATTCAGATAACCGGTAGGTGAATAGTTATTAGTACGCAAACTGCTTCCTGCCGGCTGACGAGAAGTATTACCGCCTATCACAAAATCACATACCAATTTTCCTCGACCGGAGTCACTGTATTTATTATAGCTCTCATCGTTCTGATAAGCTCCGTTACCGTCTGACGCACTCATAATTTCATAGAATCCTCCCTGGAAAGCAACCCATGAATAAAAACGAGGCTCACGATTTAAGTTGAAACGGATAGTCTTTGCTTCCGGGTCACCAATAGTGGCATTTTCTTCACCCAAAGCAGTCACTTCATAAATACTGTTACCTTTCGGGAACTCAGGATCTTGATCCACAGGAAGTCCGTTCTTGGTATAAAAACGTTTCAACATGGCAAGAGTAGGAGACACACCATTGTAAGCAGAACCATTACAGAATGGAAGAGACTTGTTCTGAACACTGTAGGCACCTTCTGAACGGCAATCTGCCCAAATCACTTCTGTGTTGGCGGGCTCGATGATGGTGTAACGCAATCTGTGCTGCACGGGGTCGGCCGGTTCTGCATTATCATATCCGTCCAACATATAGTCGGTGCTGGTATAAAGACTGTGTCCGGCTCCTTCTGCCGCACGAATAGCTTCTTCATAAGCCACCTTAGCCTTCTGCCATTTCTCTGCACTGTATGCTTGAGGCATCAACGCCGTTCCGTCTTTATTGACAAAGTTGGAATAGAATTCGCTGTTTCCATTAAACAACGGAGAAGCAGCATACAGTAACATTCTTGCCTTCAACGCTTTGGCAGCCACACTTGTAGCCAGTCCGTAGTTCTCATTGATACGAGTTGCGGGAAGTTCGGCAGCAGCTTCATCAAACATCTGACAAACATAGTCCACACATTCATCATAAGGCGAACGTGCCGCATATTGGTCGGCAGGAGTAGTAAGCGACGGTTCCTCCTTAACCAAAATAACCGGTCCATAGTTACGTACCAGCAAGAAATGATAATAAGCTATCAAGAACTTGGCCTGGGCAATATAATCTGCCTTAATAGAAGCCTCCAATGCAGGAACCATATCGATATTGTTCAGTAAGATATAGCATTGCTTGATACCTTGAAACAAAGAATTCCAATAAGAGATAACCGGATTAGACGCAGAATAATTACCTTTAGGGAAAGCAGCAAATGTTTCATGCTCAAATGCCGTTACCACTTCATCGGAAGTAAAGAGGTCCAATGAACTTGTACCACTTCTGGGATTAGGGATATATGCATAGCACGAATAAACAAAGCGTTTAGCAGCATCCTTATCTTCAAATGCATCTTTTTCTGTCGCCTTTTCGTCAGGAACGACATCCAAGTAACTACAAGAAGACAAAATGCCCAAAAGCATACAAGCCGCTACAATAAATATTTGATTAAACTTTTTCATATCTGTTCGTTTTTGGATTATTTAAATGACAACTGTAAACCAAGATTGAAGGTACGCTGAGTCGGGTAACTCAAACCTTTACCACCACCCATTTCAGGGTCCCAAAGATCGAAAGGAGAGAAAGTAAGCAAGTTAGCTCCACTTATATAGAAACGAACTTTCTTCCAAGTATAACCTATTTCTGCATTTTTCAATTTCAGGAAAGCACCATTGCGCAACCAATAATCCGAAGACTGAGTGTTGTGATTGTTATCATTCTTGGTCAAACGCGGATAAGCGGCATTAGGATTCTGATTACTTGGTGACCAATAGTCATCAGCAATCCATGACAATACATTACGGTTATACTGAGTACCGAATGGAGCAAACCCTGACATCATCAACGAAGTATTGGCTACACCCTGGAAGAAGAAGGAGAAATCCCAGTTTTTATAAGAAATAGATGGGCCAAAACCATAAACAATTTCAGGAACAGTAGGATAACCCATAGCTACACGGTCATCACTCGTTATTTTTCCATCATAAACACCATCTCTGTCGGGCTGGTCCACATACTTAATATCACCCGGAGCGATAGCAATATTACCCAATGTAGAGCTCGGGCTATTGGCAATATCAGCCTGGTCGATATAAAGTCCGTCGGTTACATAACCGTAAATGGTATTCAGTTTCTTACCGATATTAGACAAAGAGGGACGCACACCGGGAGCCTCATCATATTCCAGAATCTCATTACGTGCAAAAGTAAATGTTCCTTTAAACTGAATGGCAAGATCTTTATTGATCTGTTTTCCATAATCAAGAGAGAGGTCAAAACCATAGTTCTTCACTTTAGCCAAGTTACCATAAACGGCAGTACTGGCCGTACCCAGGTAGTTAGGAATAGAATAGCGTTGTTGGAAGATATCACGACGGATTTCGCGGAAAGCATCCACCGTAACATTCAAGGAGTTGAACAACTGCATATCAAAACCTACATTTAACTTCTCACCCACTTCCCATGTCAAGTCGTTATTTTGATAACGAGTGTAGACAGGACCATTTAAAGTAATCTGCTGCTTGTCACCGGTAGTAAATCCTGCATTTTCACTCTGAAGCGTAATATCAGACATATAGATGAAACGGATAAGACCACCCGATGAATCGAGCAATTGGTCATTACCTACCAAACCGTAAGAAGCACGGAGCTTTAAATTAGAGATAACGTCTTTCAGAGGTTCGAAGAAGTTCTCCTGACTTACATTCCAACCTACTGCTACAGAGGGGAAGAAGCCCCATTTATGTCCTTTGGCAAAGTTTTCGGAACCATTATAACCGGCATTCACTTCGAACATATAACGATTGTCATAATCATAAGAAAGACGACCCGCAAATCCCATCTTGCGGCGGGGAAGTGAAGCGACCAAATTACCGGGAGCATTATTATCATATTGGTCAATATTCCAAAGAAGCATACCGCTCACATTGTGATTACCAAACTTATTCATATAATCTACATAAGATTGGAAATAGATACGACGGTCACCCGCAACACTCGAAGTTGTACTCAACACCGGCTTACTCGGATTGGAGGAACCAAACGGAGATATGTTCAGACTATAACTACCGTCAGCATTCTGAGTATAACCGGTCAATGTATAACGGTTAATGCCTTGAGAACGGCTGGTAGTGGTTTTATTATAGTTTTTATAAGAGAATAAAGCCTTAAAGCGAAGTCCCTTCAACAGAAAATCCAACTTTTGTTCAAAGTCAATATTAGCCATTACCGTACTTTCAAAAATATCAGTATAGCCATTGGTCAAGCTGGCCATCGGATTGACTGCACCTTGGTCATTACCACCTGCATACGCTCCCCAATAAATCCAATTATTTACACCGTCTGCCGGATAAGCGATAGGGAAATCCACCGGATTGGAGTTCATTACAGCCGAATAAAGGTTGCCTACAGAGGTGTTAGGCTGTCTCAAGTCATTCAACTGCACATTCAGGTGCAAAGAAATGGTTGATGTCTTAGACATGTGAAAATCAATATTGTTCTGGAAGGTATACTTCATCAAATCAATATTATTCTTGTAAGAGAAATACTTGGATGCTTCGTTTTTCAGCATACCGGTTTCGTGATTGGCTCCCACATTCATGAAGTAAGTAATCTTCTTCGTACCTCCGCGGATATTGAAGTTGGCTTTTTGGTTGAACGCCAAATCTTTGAACAAAGAGCCATACCAGTCTACATTAGGCCAGATATAGGGATTTACCCCATTGCGGGTATTCTCTATCTGTTCTTGAGTATAAAGGATATTACCTGTTCCTTCATTAGTTACAGCTTCATTATACAGCTCCATGTAACGGTATCCGTCTACAAAGCTAGGCACTTTCGTAGGTTGTGTGATATTCGTTTCCACACGCACGCCAATAATAGGCTTCTCAAGGTCGGCACCACTCTTGGTCGTAACAATCATTACACCATTGGCTCCACGCGTACCATACATGGCAGTGGCAGTCGCATCTTTCAAAATAGAGAATCCTTCTATAATTTCAGGATCAAGCGCATCCAAATCTGCCGAACTCACTTCCACCCCATCCAAAATAATAAGCGGAGAAGTCATACCACTCAAAGTAGAAATACCACGAATGTAAAAATCAGAACCATTACTGCCCGGCTGTCCGCTACGCTGATAGGCAATAACTCCCGAAAGACGTCCGGCAAAAGAGTTAGAAAGATTGGCAGAAGGCACTTTCAAGTCATTAGGACGAACCGTTTGAATAGAACCCACGATAGATTCTTTCTTTTGTCCGGTTCCGAAAGCCGTAACCACAACCTCTCCCAAAGTCTCGCTATCCTCCTTCATTTTAATTCTCAAACTCTTTTGGTCTCCCACTTTCACTTCTTGAGTCTTATAACCAATATAAGAGAAGACTAAAATGTCTTTCGAAGACACATCGATAGAAAATTTACCGTCATAATCGGTAATTGTCCCCAAAGTAGAATTTCCCTTAACTCGGACATTAACACCAATAACCGGTTCTCCTGCTTCATCTACTATAATGCCCTCCACCTTACGATTTTGCTGCACAATAGTAGATTCATCTGTGACAGGAATACCGGATGCACCAATTTCCGGGAAAAAGGAGCATAGCAAAGCTGCCAATAGAAACGTCTTTTTCATAATACTCTCTAAATTTTATGTTAATAAATAATCAATGTCATTTATTTCCCATAAAACGGCTAACACATCATTTGTCGAATCAGTTTATACTCATATTTTAACTCTACTTTAAGCTAATATTTTAACTTAAACTTGATGTTATAACCATCTTTCTTAGTTCCTGTAGAACTAAGTATATCTTATGGCTTTTGTATACTGGGTGCAAATATATAAATTTTTTAAGATATAAAAAGAAATGGAGAGATATTTTTATAAAAAAGAATTAATTATATAAAATAGAGCGTCAAATAGGTTAGTTTTATACAAATAAAACATTTTTTTCTCTCTTCCATTTACCATTATTAAACTATATCTCGATAGAATATAAGTAGAATATGGGTAGAATGAATCAATATATACTCTCTCAATATATCATAAATCGGTCCGTTTGCAATATGGAATATTTACGTTTCTTAGTTCTACAGGAACTTTATATAATTACATAAACTTCCCTATCCGATCTGGCTTTAAACCAACCTTCAATATATAAAATAGAAAAAGAGTAGAAATGCTAATTTATCTGTTTCCCAATATATTATGTAAAGGAATACATATATTAGTCACACAGATGATGCGTGTCAACCGTGCACGTAACCATATCAAGTTACGATTAGTGACTGAACAAATACAGCATCAGTGAAAATTTCATAGGTACAACCATCGGTATCCCTGTCCTGTCTACATACTTCCAATAAGTCCATCAATAAAAAGCAAGTAATGCCCGTCCTTATAGAGCAAATACATAGCTTGATGGAAAGCAGGTTGCGATTGCTTAACCACGGACGTGGTTAAGCCTGCCCACCCGGGTGGTTAGAGTTAGTCACAGGGGTGGTTAACGTTAGCCACGACCGTGGTTAAGAGAAAATTCACTTTCATCAATAAAGGAAGAAACGAAAGCATTGTCCGGCGGAATACTTCACGGCCAACCGAAGCTTAAATGATTATCTATGACATCAAGTAGAAGAAAAAACGGAGAAATACCACATTTCACAAACAAACTGTTTCTAAGTTGGATTGCATCAGACCCTATCGCTTGGTAAGAGCACAGCTTTGTCATTACAAATGAGAACTCGACAAAGTGAGGACTTGTACTTTATGAAATGGCGTACCTCTAAACAGAAAAAAATGGAAGTGGCATGGTATCAGATAGAGAAAGAACTCACTGTAATAGATGATATATCTACTGAGCCATTATTAACGGTTGCGTAAGTAAGATAAAATCGGATAGTTAAAAGGGGCTTGGTTGACATTCTGTTGACACAAATAAAAAAAGACTCCTAACAAACTGCTGAATAACAATCTATTAGGAATCTTTATTGTGGACCAGCCTGGGCTTGAACCAGGGACCTCCAGATTATGAGTCTGTTTAGGCATTATTTTATAGTATTACATGTGTTTTAAATATGCTGATTATCAGCAATAAAAGTATTTTGATAATTGCATGAATTTCCGTATATTTGCAGCAGTTTTAAGCCTAAAAGGTCACCTGAAGGTCACCAAAACAGGTATTGTTTAACTTGAATATTAGGGTATTATGGAGAATAAAATTAAACATAAGGTCACCTCAACGACATTAGTGGAGAAAAAGTCTAGTTCAAGAGGTGAAAAATGCCTTGCCAAATTCATCGCATCTAATGGTATTGTACATGGTTCTCTAACGCTTGATATTCGCAAGGCAGGTGATTACTCGCAACCACTTCCAGTTTCCGTGCGAGTATGTTATGCTGGACAAAAGGCCTTTTTAAGGTTGGGTAAAAGTTATACTATGGATGAGTGGGTGACTCTCTGTGATTATGAAAAGAGCGGTAGGCGTATCCAGCTGGCTGAGCGGAATGATATGAAAAGCCTTATGGATAGGGTTGAACTTATTGCTAACCAACTTATCCTGGAAAATAATTTTTCACTACGTAAATTACAGGATAGATTCCAAGGAAAGAAAGAGGACGATAGCACTCTCATTACCATTTGGGATGCCTATATCCAATCTAAGACTGACGAGGGGAAAGCAGGGTCGGCACGTTGCAGCAGAGATGTGCGTAATCGTTTCGTAAAGGATATGGGAAGTGACCTGTCTTTTTCTGATATTAACCGCGAACTCATTTTAAAGTGGGTAAAGATTATGAAGAAGAATGAGTTGAGTACTACAACTATTGCTATCGCGCTCCGTAGTCTTAGAACGATTATCAACAGGTGTATTACACAGGGCTTGATGAAGGGCGATACTAAAGAGATGTTCAAGGATACGGGTTACAATAAAGCCCTAAGTCGTAAGCATGAATTCTTGGATGTATCTACCATGCGCAGGCTCTATGACTTTTGGAAAGCTGATGAAGCTGTAGATTCGGAGGGGAAAGAACTATTTCTTAAAAGAGAAAAGCATGCTATATTTCGTGATTTAGGTCTGTTCCTCTTCATGTATCTGGGCGATGGTCAGAACTTGGCTGATACGCTTCGCTTGACCTATGATGAGTTGTATTATGCTACTCATGGCAAGCAATTACGTTTTCTTCGGCACAAGACCCGAGACAGGAATGAAAGTGCCAGTGAAGTTATCTTTCCTGTAACATCCGAAATCCAAGAGATTTTGAATCGTTATGGCAATACCCCCAAACTAGGGCGAAGAGTATTTCCTATTATGAGTGATTTATTATCTCCCGAACAAGAAATATGGGTTATCCAAAGGTATAACCGCTATATACGTGAGCACATGGCTAAAGTTGCCAAACTGCTAGGCCTGGAACAAATGCCATCTCCGACTTGGGCAAGGCATAGTTTTGCCACCAATCTTAATAATTCTGGAGTTGTACCTTATAAATACATAAGTGACAGCATGGGACATAGCAGCAATGGGGATATAACGTCTAATTATATTGGAGCCTATCCTCTTGAGAAGATGCTGGAGTATAACCATTATTTGCTCAATGAGAAGTCGAAAGAAAGTACTCCTGTGGTAGATAAGAAAGCCCTGCTTGAGATGCTAAAAGGTTTGAGCGAGGAGGAAAGGATGGAGCTTATATCCAAGCTATCGGAAGAATAATCTTCTAATTACTGTAAAGTACCAAGTGAAATGCCACAAAAATAAGGAATAAATGACCGCAAAAATACTGAATTACATACCGCAAAAAAGTGGATTAAAACACCACAAAAAACACGAATACACTAAGTCGTTTAAAGAAATTCACTATCTTTGTATTTGAAATAAAGTACATCATATGAGCTATTACAAAAGAACAGCCGATGCCCTACTGCAAGACTTACTAGATGCATTTGGGGCTGTATTGATAGAGGGACCCAAATGGTGCGGCAAAACTACCACCGCATCTCAACTTGCAAATAGCATTTTGAAAATGCAAGATCCAAGTATGCGTGCTGAGTATTTAGTTACCGCTAAAACCAAGCCGTCCATTCTGTTGCAAGGAGACACGCCACGTCTTATAGATGAATGGCAAGATGCTCCCATGCTGTGGGATGCAGTGCGAACAACTGTCGATGACCGCCAAATCCCCGGACAATTTATACTCACTGGCTCCAATGCTGTTGACAAGTCTCAAATACATCATTCTGGAGCTGGTCGTATTGCCAGACTGCGTATGTTACCTATGAGTTTGTGGGAGTCACAAGAATCTACAGGAGAGGTTTCGTTGAAAGAACTTTTCAATAATTCCGACTATGATATTGATGGAAAGATGTCTAAAATGACCATAGAAAACCTAATCTTTGCTGCATCCCGAGGTGGATGGCCTGCTTCTTTGTTGGCTCGTACCCCAAAGGCTCAATTACTTGTAGCAAAGAACTATGTCCAAACTATTTGCTCTGATGATATTTCGGGTATTGATGGCAGAAAAAGAGATGCCAAGCTGACCAGTATGATACTTCGGGCATACGCAAGGAATGTTTCGACATTGGTCAAGAAGAAGTCTCTTTTAGACGATGTGACTTCGTCTGGCGAAGTTAGTTGCCACGTGGACACATTTGATGACTATGTTGCCGCGTTGGAAAAATTGTTTGTTATTCAGAATATAAGTGCATGGTGTCCTGCAATCAGAAGCAAAACCGCTATCAGAAGTAGTGTAAAACGATGCTTCTGTGACCCTTCCATACCGATTGCTCTTTTGGGACTATCTCCTGAGGCATTAAGTATGCAGCTCAGAACATTTGGATTTATCTTTGAACAGATGTGTATTCGCGACTTAAAAGCATACACCATTGATTTGAATAGCCATGTATCTTACTACCATGACCGATACGATTTGGAAGCGGATATAGTGTTGCATCTGGAAGATGGGCGTTACGCTCTAATTGAGTGTAAACTTGGTAGTTGCGAAATAGATGATGGTGCCAAGCATTTGCTTGAACTCAAACGACTTATACAAGAGCATAACAAAACGGAAAAGCAGGTTCCTATTCGTGAGCCTGATTTACTTATCGTCATGACAGGTGGAACGATGGCCTATACTCGTCCCGATGGAGTGAAGGTTATTCCGTTGGCATGTTTAAAAGATTAGGTTGGCTATTTAACCTCAAAAACATGGTAAGAATGAAATCGTTCCTTAGTGCATATGCTGTCCGTTATTCTTTGAAGAGATGGCTTCAAACCAATCAAGAAGTTTATCTTCAATTCAAGATAAGGATTCAATCGGTGTTGGAGTCTTCTTCATGGGATATGATAAAGCAATTGGATGAAGCGCAGACTGAGTATTTTCAAAACTGTCTAAATAAAATGGAGGCTTTGGAAGAGGTCAGCGAGGAAGAAGTAGTTTTGTGTATCGAAAAAGCATTGAAGGAAGATGATCAAGATGCCTGTTGCTGGTATTGTTTTCTTATTTTAGATCAAGGGTATGAAACGTTTCAACAAGCAATAGAACGTTTTAAGCAATCAGACGACGGACGTTTGACGAGAGATTGTATTCAAAGTTACTTGCAAATTCACGCTCAAGAAAGTCAACAGATAGTTCACGCAGAATTGAGTTTATTAGGGTTGCGTCGTTGGCACTATGAACATTCGAAAGAATATTCTGACTTCCTAAACAGCTTTAGAGATAGTTATGAAGGGAATATGGACTTTGCTTACAAAGGTATCTTTCATTTAGTGGATATGCTGTCATTTAAAGGACTGAAAGAGATAATTTCTCTTTTTCGCAGTCATTGTCCAGGAACTGAAGAGCATCAGTTTGCTCAGTTGTCCGAATGTCATACAACTATGTACGAGCAACTTGACTGTTTATTTGGCTCTTCTGTTGACAAAGCTATTCCTCATCAGAAATTGTTACGAAACAATCCTTATCTGTTCAGTGCTTATTACTGGATGATTTTTGACGATGGTTTCATCAAGTTAGCCGACTGGGTATCTGCATCAATGTTGAAGGCAGATTCTTCTAGATGGAAACGTATATTGGCTGAATCGATTATAGAATCGTTGGTTCATACCAGCTTTAATAAGTTGCCATTTGCATATAGCAAGAAAAAATGGGAATCGATGAGTAAGGGCACAGCGAAAGAAAAAGTGCAATCCATTTTACAGAAAATAAGCGGCAGACGTGGACGCAAGCAGGTTTATGTATTGTTGGAAGAGATGCTTAATCCGGATGATGTGCATAAACTAATGACGGAAATTACTTCCATACTGACAGAATGGAAAGAAGAGGATGGTGAGAAAAACACCATTCTTGCATGTTTGTATGCAGCATTGACGAATTGCAGGCTGTTGAACGGAACATTCAATTACAGAACTTTTCATGCGGCCATTTTGGAGAGGTTTCCCTTATTAGGATTTAAAGCAGGTTTTGATTATGCAGAAGCCCTTTATTATGCGATTTTAGAGGGGGATACTTGTAAGGGTAACACCAGCTTGACTGACAGTGTAATACAGAAAGGGAAAAATAAGGCGCAGCAATTAGGCTTGCATTTTCGCATAGTACTATCTTCAGATGTTTATTAAGAGGTATAGCGTCATGGAATAATATTGAGTTGTTAAGCGAATACATCATTAAGTTAAAAGTACCTCGGCAGAAATCAGTTGATTTTATGCCGAGGTGCTTTCGTTTTATTCCATCGTATTTTCGCAGCATAACTTTTAAATACTATCCTATGCAAGGTAATTTCTTAATGTTACAGAAGGACGACCTGAAGCAGGTTGTTGCTGAGTTGGTAGAAGAATTGATTGGCAAAATGCCCCAGTCTGATTTGTCACCGGAAGAGAATGACGAGTACTATACTCGTGATCAAGTGTGCGAGAAACTGCATATTACTTATACAACCCTTTGGCGTATGCAAAAAGAGGGTACGGTGCTTGTGCATAAATTAGGTGGACGCAACCTGTATTCTAAAAATGAAATCACGTCATTGGTGAAATCTACAGCAGCACTTTCCACAACTACGAAGTCTTTATAGTCTAATTAAAATAGAATGCACATGGACGAAAAATATATCCGCGTGGCCACTACTATCTATAAGGTGGTAGAGCAACCTTTGGCTGATGGCACAAAAGCTATTCGCAGAATTCCATGGAGCCTTTCTGCTCTTCGTCAGGATTATGGCAAAGGGCATATACCTCCAATGGATAAGTACAATGGATTCTGTACGGTGCCGAGCCATACTCATTACCAAAAAGAAATAGATGGTTTTTATAACCTCTATGAGCCTATTGATCACGAGCCTGTGGAAGGCGATTTCCCAGATATAGAAAGCATTCTTCAACATGTGTTTGGAGAGCAGTATCAGCTTGGACTGGACTATATGCAATTACTATATACGCAACCCACGCAGAAACTGCCGATTCTGTTGTTGGTATCTTCGGAACGTAACACTGGTAAAACCACGTTTCTTAATTTTTTGAAGCATATATTTCAGGATAATGTAACGTTCAACACGAATGAAGAGTTCCGCAGCCAGTTTAATGCTGATTGGGGTGGCAAATTGCTCATTGTTGTGGATGAGGTGTTATTGGACCGGCGCGAAGATGCTGAACGATTGAAGAATCTAAGTACGGCACAAACCTATAAGATAGAAGCAAAGGGAAAGGACAGACAAGAGGTCAACTTCTTTGCTAAATTCGTGCTATGTTCCAACAATGAACTATGTCCTGTAGTCATAGACGCTGAGGAGAATCGCTATTGGGTACGTAAGATACATCCACTAAAAAGTGATGAGCCTGATTTTTTACAGAAACTGACGTTGCAAATACCTGCTTTTCTATACTTCTTGCAACAACGGAAACTTTCTACGATAAAGGAAGGACGCATGTGGTTCAACTTCGACCTTATTCGAACAAAAGCATTGGATGCTATTGTTCAATGTAATCGAGATCATGCCGAGGTGGATATGGTGGAATTGATTCGGGATATAATGGAAACACTACATGTAGAACAGTTTTCTTTTACGCCTCAGGATTTGGTATCGCTTATGAGAAACAATGGTACTAAAGTAGAAGCGTGGCAGGTGCGTAAGGTACTGAAACAACAATGGCATCTGTTGCCTGCTCCTAACGGACTTACTTATCAAACATACAAAAGTGTGCAAGGAATACCGAATCAGTTTTTACCCGAAACTAGAGTCGGACGTTTCTATACGGTCACGAAGGAACTGCTTAAATCATTAAGGCTTTAGTTTTTTGTTGAATTGTTGAGTTGTTGAAAAAGAATAGATAAATGTAAGATAATCAGCATTTTTATAATTCAACAGATGCTCAACAAAATAGTCATTGAGGTCCAATATGAATGCTTACGCTTTTATAATGATGTTCAACAATTCAACGTTTCATCAACATAAATTGAAAACACCTTCTAGTGAATATGGTTTTTGGCTTCATCCCTTTGAAAGTTGTTCAGAGACTAGGAGGGAAAAGAATTGCATTGAAAAGAAAAAATGTAGCATGAAGTTGAATGCATCTATACTCTGCATCATGTTCTGATTGGCGGTGAAACAATGGAACAAAACTTCTTTTCCCTCCTGTTGGGTAACCCTTGGTGCAACGTATTGAGATAGCAAGGAACAAGGATTGATGGAAACAAGTATTCGACAAATCCTTATACTCCAGTTCGTAGGAAGACAGTTCATGGATTTCCAAATTCGTTTTTCTTTTCACTGCAAGTATCTTGGACACTACATACAAAGGAGCAACCAACCTTGGAAAGGGTGTAACAGCTGATCGAAGAACGATAGTTCACCTGACTGAAGTACTTCGAAACAAGCATCCTACGAAGCAAGGGGCACGTAAGAAATTGAACGGTGACGAAGCAAGCGTACCCTGTCCACAGCATATCCAGGGCTTTGCAGGATTTGTGAAGCAAGTTGTACTTTTGGTGCACAAAAGTAACTTGCCGACTGCTGCGCTGCGGAGCGATGGCATCGCTGTTTCGCCGGGCGAAAAGAGGTTCGGGAAACCTTACCACCCTGGTAACCTTGTATAAGGTAGCATCCTCATGAAATACCCATGTATAACGAATCATTGTATGAAGAAACTGAAAACCCATAGTATCAAGGTGCGGATGACCGAAGAAGAGATGGCATTCCACCTGAAGCAAGCGGCTTCCTACACCAGTATGAGCCACTATGTGCGGTCGGCGCTGAAGGAATATTCCCATCCCAATCTCAAATTGCAGCATGAACTGATTCCTCAAATCGGTGAATTTTATCAAAAGGTACACAACGAGCTGTCTTGGGCTGGCGGCAATCTGAATCAAGCAATGAAACGGGCCAACGAACTGGCTGCGGTCCATTTGCTATCGCCCAGCTACGTACTGGAGGTCTTGGTACCAGCGATTCTGGAAACCAAAGACGCAATCAACCAGATACAAAAGCGTCTTGATGTACTGGCACGGATAGCCACGAAACCCTAATCTTTCGAACGGATGAATCGAAGTAGATTGAAGCAATGCACTGAGGTTCATCCGTTCTTTAAACTCACAAACTTTAAAACTTAGAATCAAGATGATAGCAACCATATTACCCGGAAGCGAAAACTTCCATGCCGTCGGTTACAACGAACGCAAAGTGTCGAAAGGGACAGCGCACCTGCTGGAGATGCGTAACTTCGGAGCGCTCGGAGTGATACAACCGGCCACGCCCGACGAGAAGGTGAGATTCCTGCAACGATACAGTTCCCGTAACGACCGGGTCAGAAAGGCACAGTTCCATGTAGCCATCTCCTGCAAGGGACAGGAAATGACTGAAGCCCAACTGTTGGACTTTACACACCAATATCTACAGGAAATGGGCTATGCCGAATCCGGACAGCCCTGGCTCATCTATGCACACCACGATACCGACAACCTGCACCTGCATGTCGTCACCTCCCGTGTGGCACCGGATGGTCATAAGATTGACCACAATCACGAACGCCGACGTTCGCAAGTGGTGGTGGACAAACTCATGGGTATCAATCGGGAGAAGCAGACTCAAAAGGATATAAAAGCAGCAAAGCAATATCACTTCTCCTCCTTTGCCCAGTTCAAAGCCATACTGGTTTCAATGGGCTATGAAGTCTATAAGAAGGAGGAAATGGTCTTTATTAAGAAAGGAGGAAGGATTCAAGAGGAGATTCCGCTACCTGTTTTGGAATTATTCTACCAGCAACCCCAATCGGACAGAGCACGCAATCGGCAGCTTCGGGAAATCTTGAAGACTTATCGGGATGTGAGCGCCAATCAGGAAGACTTAAAGCAAACTCTTAAAGCTAAACTGGGCATCGACCTCGTGTTCTTCGGTCGGAAAGATGCTCCCTACGGCTACATGCTGGTGGACCAAGCCCACAAACGAGTCATTCACGGTGTCCGGATTCTTTCAACCGAAGAGTTGCTGGACTTCGCCACACCCGACCAACGCTTTGAGCGTATCGAACGCTTCATCGACGACCTCTTGACGATAGACCCGAAGATGACACAGGATGAAATCTTCCGCAAACTCAGGAAGCACCGGGCGTACATCAAGAAAGGTGTCATCTACTACGATGGAAAGAGCCGGAAGTTGCCCCCATTCATGGCCGCAGCCATCGACCGCAACAAACGCATCCACCACATCGAGCAGTTCCATCCCACCACCGAAGCCGAACGAGATTATCTTTGCAAAATTTATAAAGTCGATCGGAAAGACCTTGTTTCCCTCTCGTCTGAACGTCCGGAGTCGCATGCCGATGCCGTGAAGCGATTCCGTGAGATTTTCAAGGATGAAAGCTCTCACTCGGTCCGAGCTGCTCTTCGTGAAGAAGGCTTCAAGGTGTTACACGATGGCGAAACCTACTATGCCATCGACTTCCAGCACCACATGCTCATCAACCTCAATGCCGAAGGCTTTGATCTGGATCGAGTAAAATGGCAGTCACGAAAGCAGCAGCCATCTAAGCTACAAACGAAAACAAAGGCAATTGTTAGAATTGCTCCAGCGCCCAAACCGCAAAGGCTTTCTACTGCTTTGAAGAACACTGATGTGGGTAGCCAAAGTGCCAATAGAGAATGGGAAGTTGGGCAGAAAAAGGATGAGGAGGATATGAAAAGAGGACGTGGGATGAAGTGGTGATAGATTGGATAAGTGGTGATAGATTGGATGTTTTCGCTGTTGGAAGTTTACATTCCTCACAAAATGACGTATGGATATGTAAACTTCCAATCCTTCTTCTGATCTTACTCTAAAATATCTAAGAATTTACTCATTCTATCAATACATTTCTTTTTCTGATTTAGATTGGGATGTACATACAGATTTAGAGTCGTTGCAATATTAGAGTGTCCAAGTATAGCGCTTACTGTTTTATAATCGCACTGACTCTCAATACATCGGGTGGCGAATGTGTGACGAAGTCCGTGAAATACCATTTTGGGTATTTCAAGTTTTTTCAATAGTCGATTAAAATAGTCACGATAAATACGAGGCTCTTGTGCTGTTGATGAGGTACCGACAACGAAAGTTCCTTTAGCTTCTTTGCGGATAACCTTTAAACATTTCAGTAGCATGTTTGATATCGGGATTTCTCGATAAGAGTTCTTGGTTTTTGGGGTAGATATAATTTTCTGAGTTGATTTTGTTTCACAATCATATACTCTCCCTATAGTCTTTCTTATGGTAATTGTTTTTTGGTTGAAATCAATATCTTGCCATTCAAGAGCGCAGACTTCTCCTATTCTCATCCCTGTATAAAGAGCCAATAGTATACCGATATTCTTAGTGTTGGGTGCTTGAACGATATGCCTTACTAACACTTGCTGATTTTTGAATGATAACGTAGGCAGGCGGTGATCGCTTGTGTCAGTGGGATATTTGATGTCCCAATCATCGTAAGTAAACATTTTTTGCTTCCGACCATATTTTACTACAGATTTCAGAACAGCAACCATATCTCTCACAGACTTCTTGGAATGGCCACTGGATAATTTATTCATAACAAACTGCTGAACAACATCTTCTGTTATATCTTTCATTGAGCCAAAATAAGGATCTAAATGCTTTTGAAGGATTAACAGATATGCACACATGGTGGAATACTTCACGATAGGACGTTTTGCTTTGCTCCAATCTTGAGATACTTCATAAAAGGTTTTCTGCATATATACTATTTTGAGAGGGTTAGACATATTCACCCTCTCAAAATAGTTATTTTCCAGCATTTATTTGTTTCCTTTTGAACGATTATGTGTTTTGCATAGCATTTCGCAATTATCCAGCGTTGTAGATCCTCCCTTACTCCAAGCAGTTACATGGTCGGCATCCATTTCCTTTAGTTGATAGATGCGGGTTTTGTTTGCATTATTGCCCAGGGCACATAAGGGACAGTTCGAGACACCTTTCTTCTTGGCTTCTTCGGTTTGGCGATTATAGGCAGCTTTTTTGGTAGATTCTTCGAATATTCTGATATCCAATAGTTGCTTTTCTTTCTCGCCACCTAAAATATATTCATAGATGTTTTTCTTGCACCGCACACTTTCGTCTGCTTGCAGATCTTTTACTCGTTTAGTAATATGGTCTATGCTATAAGGGGTGGTATGGTACTTCTCATACAGCCGTCCCCATTCCAAACCGCACATATCACGCTCTACCATAGTAAAGGTAGCTGATACCCAGTCAATCACTGAACGAAAATAGCTTTCTAATTCTCCCGTAGATGTATCGTAACGGTGCATGCTCATATAGGCATCGATTGTCATATGCTTACTTTCGCATACCCACTTTAAGGCTTCGGCCAGATAATCTTGTCGCTTTACATCTCCTTTTACATAATGACTCCACTTCTGCACTTCTGCATTGGTTGAGTTACTGAATACACGTTTGGCTGCATTGACAAAAGAACCCGAGTAGATGGCATTAAGGAGTTCTTGCTCTTTAAGGGGAATACCTGTAATATTGATGGTTTTGAACCATTCTTTTATTTCCTTTTCTTCACCCTCACATTCGTACACAAGCAAAGACGATTGACATATGCGTTTCTGCAATTCTTCTGGAAGCCCAGAAAAGTACTGTACATTATCTGCATCGTCCTTAATAGCGAACTTTCCTGTTAAAAAACGACCGATGGAAGTAATGCGCTGCTGTCCATCAAGCACTTCAAACCTTCCGTCAGCAGTTCGATTAAAATAAATCAAACCTATAGGATATCCTTTTAGCAGAGACTCAATGACAGCCACATCACGCTTTCCGTCATTGTAAATATAATGACGTTGATACTCCGGTTGAATGGTTAGTTTTCCATCTAAACCAAACAACCCTTTCCCTTCAAGTTCGTTATATGCAAAACCTTTGCAGATATCTGCTACGGTCCATTCAGTATGTAAAATTGTCTTCATAATATTTTTGTTTTAAGTTGAAATCTTAGGTCAAACTCAAGGAGATTCTGGACGGGAACTTGGTTTACGTCCATATCCTCGTGAATTGAAGAAATTAAATCCAAGTTTACGCGATGGCCAACTATATTACATGGAAAATGGAATACCACAAAAACCATATGCACGTGTTTTAATCAGAAGAATTAGTCACTCATGAAGCCTTTTGAAATATTAGGGATAGGCTTAGAACTAGCTGATATGTCAAAAATCAAGGCCAAATTAGGGAAACTCAATGGCGGACCAAGGCTCTACGTTGAACGTGATGGACAACTTGTCCGACTTTATGAGAGGGTACTAATTCGTAAGATTTTGAAATCTTAGGGATAACTGATAGGGGTAATGAATGGGGATTAAAAAACCAAGAATACACTAGTACAGACTCTCCTAATTGCAACGATCTTAATCGCCGAGGTGCTATTTTAAGTAATGGTGTACTTATTTCAACATATGCTAGATTGCTCATAAGGAGGATTATAAGTTAATGTGCTTAATTAAAACTCTAGCATAAACTTGAGTATAGTATTTTCCACTAACAATGTAATAAGTTTCGTTTGTAGGAATCTCATTATGAAGCAATACAGCACCATCATTAAGTTTCGTTACTTTCGTTTCTTTGCCATGACGGTCCACTTGAATCTGCTCAGGATAGACCTTGGAAGCACTGCCATACCAAGTTTTAGTTATCCCTAATATTTCAAATTGCTCCGGGCAATATTTATCCAAGAACGAGATAGGTACCCCCATTACACCATCATAATCCGAGGGGATAGCATCGGTAAATGGAACTTCTATAGCATCGTAATTATCATAGTGGTCATAGTCGGCTTTGCCTTTCAGTTCCTTGTGTTTGGAAAAGCGCAAGTTATCAGCCATAGTCATAAGGGGAAGAGGTTCATGGCGGCGACCATGATCAATGTTAGTAAACCATCGTACACCTTTCACTCGAATAAACTTCCGTCCATTATCATCTATTCTCCATCCTGCCGCTGTCAAAGGATATTCGTCTGGGACTTGAAATTCTCTATCTCCACTATGAATAGAATACCCAAGCCACATCTTATTATCCTTTATTAAAGGAAATGTTTCTTTGTAAGTGATTGCATTCATATTACCTATTATAATGAATTGTTTATGAGCTTCAATTATCCATGCAAGGAACTCCCTAAATAGTGAAAAAGGGGGGTTAGTAATTATTATATCAGCTTCGTTTCGAAGTCGAGTGACTTCTTTACTTTTAAAATCACCATCACCTTCCAAATACTCCCACTCTAAGTCATCAATATTGATATGTCCATCACCCGTATGATCTTTTTCAAGAACAAAGATTTTCCCTTTTGTCTGTGCTTTCTGTGGATCAAACTGTGGAGCTTCTGTTTCAAACAAAGAAGGTTCTGTCAATAACTTCATTTTTTTTGCATCTGGTGCATAGCTTGTAGAGATGAGCTTCTTCAAGCCCAATTCATCAAACTTGGCTGCAAAGTAACGGGTAAAGTTACTCCATTCAGGGTCGTCACAGGGTAACAAAATCGTTTTTCCACGAAAAACATTCGGGTCGTATTCCAAATACGCATTCATCTCAATTTCAATATCATGAAACTGAGTATAGAATTCATCGTTTTTAGCCGCTTTAGCTTCTTTTAGGTTGGTATTTGCCATATAGTCATGTTGAGGTTTAATAAAATGCGTGTGCTTTTAGTCTTATCAGTTTTGAGAACTGCACTCGTTTTTCATTATCAGACAAATATACGAAATATAATCCAAACTAAGAGAACTATAGGATTGGTATGAGAATTAAAAAGTTGGGGAATTGTTTTTTCATTAGCAAGAAACTAGTTGCACAATGGAGCATGAAACGTTATAAAAGCGTGTGGTAGTTACATGAATTTTCTTCGGATTGCATTAAATCTCAAAAGGTCACTTTTTCAAAGTTTGGTTTTAAAAAGGTCACCTGAAGGTCACCATAAACGAAATCAGGCATCTACGATTACTCGTAAATGCCTGATTTTCAGTGTGGACCAGCCTGGGCTTGAACCAGGGACCTCCAGATTATGAGTCTGTTGCTCTAACCAACTGAGCTACAAGTCCGAGCTATGAGAATTTCTTCTTAGCAGGTGCAAAAGTAGAACATTTCTTTGAGATTTGCAAAGAATCACACCCAAAATTTGATAAAAAGATTTAATTCACTTATTCGTAAGGATTTAAATTGTATTTTTGTACTTCACTAATTAATTGATAATAGCCGTATGGCACATACAAAACAGGAAACCGCCTTTACAGGGCTGACAAATAAAGAAGTTCTTGAAAGCAGGGAGAAATTCGGGATGAATCTCCTGACACCCCCTAAACGTCCTTCTATGTGGAAACTTTATCTCGAAAAGTTCCGCGACCCGGTGATACGCATCCTTCTCGTTGCAGCATTCTTTTCACTGGTCATAGCCATCATTGAAGATGAATATGCCGAAACTATCGGAATATTCTTCGCTATATTTCTGGCTACCGGCATCGGGTTCTATTTTGAATATGATGCAAACAAGAAGTTTGATTTGTTGAACGCCGTAGGTGAAGAAACGCCCGTCACGGTCATGCGTAACGGCAAAATACAAGAGATTCCGCGCAAAGACATCGTTGTGGGAGACATCGTCATATTAAATACCGGCGAAGAGGTGCCGGCAGACGGCATCTTGTTGGAAGCCATTTCCATGCAGATTAATGAATCCAACCTGACCGGAGAATTAATGGTGAACAAAACGGTCAACGAAGAATTATTTGATGACGAGGCCACATATCCCAGCAACACCGTCATGCGTGGAACAACAGTAGTGGACGGTCACGGCATGATGCGCGTAGAGCACGTAGGCGATGCGACAGAAATCGGCAAAGTGGCTCGCCAGGCAACAGAGCAGAGCCAAGAACAGACTCCATTGAATATTCAATTAACAAAGCTGGCCGATTTCATCGGTAAAATCGGCTTTACCATTGCCACACTGACCTTTATTATCTTCACGGCCAAAGACCTTTATGGATATTTGAGCATGAACGAGATAACCGGCTGGCAGCAATGGGTGCATATCGCCCGTATTGTTTTAAAATATTTCATGATGGCCGTTACCCTGATAGTGGTCGCCGTTCCCGAAGGTTTACCGATGAGTGTTACTCTCAGCCTTGCACTGAATATGCGCCGTATGCTGAAAACGAACAACCTTGTCCGAAAAATGCATGCCTGCGAAACAATGGGAGCCATCACAGTCATCTGTACAGACAAGACCGGCACACTGACACAGAATCTGATGCAAGTGCATGAAGCAAAGCTCGACACCTCCAAAGCAGACTTGATAGCTGAAGGCATCAGTGCCAATTCCACAGCTTTCTTGGAAGAAGCAGAGGCCGGAAAGAAACCTTCCGGTGTAGGAAACCCGACCGAAATCGCTTTATTGTTGTGGCTTAACGAGCAGGGAAAGAATTACATGGAGCTGCGTGAAAGAGCGACTGTTGTCAACCAGCTCACATTCTCCACCGAACGTAAATATATGGCTACGTTGGTCGACTCTCCCATCCAGCAAAAAAGAGTGCTATATATAAAAGGTGCGCCCGAAATTATAATGGGTAAATGCAATCTGAGCCCTGATGCCATTGCACAATATAATGCCGACCTGCTTGCCTATCAAAACAAGGCCATGCGTACTTTGGGACTGGCTTATAAATATATCCCCGAAGGCGTCGGAGAGGATTGTTCTGAATTAGTGAATGAAGGCGGAATGACTTTCCTCGGTATTTTTGCCATCAGTGACCCCATTCGTCCCGATGTGCCCGAAGCTGTCGGCAAATGTCAGTCAGCCGGTATCGGTGTGAAGATTGTAACCGGTGATACTCCGGGAACTGCTACCGAAATTGCCCGCCAAATCGGATTATGGAAACCCGAAGACTCGGAACGCAACCGAATCACAGGGGTGGAATTTGCTGCTTTAAGCGACAAAGAAGCACTCGACCGTGTGCTCGACCTGAAAGTAATGAGCCGTGCGCGCCCGATGGACAAACAACGCCTGGTGCAGCTGCTCCAGCAAAAAGGTGCGGTAGTTGCTGTTACCGGTGATGGAACCAACGATGCCCCCGCTCTCAACCACGCACAAGTGGGACTTTCGATGGGAACAGGAACTTCTGTCGCAAAAGAAGCCAGCGATATTACACTGCTGGATGACTCTTTCCACAGTATCGCCACTGCCGTCATGTGGGGACGTTCGCTCTACAAAAACATTCAACGCTTCATTGTCTTCCAACTGACAATCAATGTAGTGGCATTGGCAAGTGTATTGCTCGGTGCCTTTCTGGGAACGGAACTTCCGCTGACTGTCACTCAAATGTTATGGGTAAACCTCATTATGGACACTTTTGCTGCCATGGCACTGGCTTCCATACCGCCCAGTCCCGATGTTATGAACGAAAAGCCGCGCAAGACCAATGACTTTATCATCACCAAGGCTATGCGCAATAATATATTAGGTGTAGGACTTGCATTTTTGGTTATACTGATGTCACTCATCGTAGGTATCAGACAACTTCCCGCCTCACAAACAGAGTGGGCTCTTACCTGCTTCTTCACTATCTTTGTAATGCTTCAGTTCTGGAATCTGTTCAACGCCAGTGTTTTCGGAACCAACCATTCTGTATTTAAAGATTCACGCCATGCACTGGGTATGCTCAGTGTAGCGGTTATCATACTGATAGGTCAGATATTCATTGTCGAATTCGGAGGAAAAGTATTCCGCACCGTACCGCTGAACCTGACCGAATGGATTATAATCATCACCGCTACCTCTTTGGTGCTGGTAGCAGGTGAAATCTACCGACTGATAAAACGGTTGCAAACAAAAAAGTCAATTAGGTAAAAGAGCATAAAGAGTTATGGACAGTAAGATTAAAAATGTTATTTTCGATTTAGGTGGAGTATTAATAAATCTGGATTTTGACAGTTGTCTGAATGCATTCCGCACAGCAGGATTCACCAACATAGAAGAGCAAGTTCGTCAAATACAAGGTAATGGAGTATTTTCCCGATTCGAGTTGGGAGAAATCTCACCCGAAGAGTTCAGGGATGCCATCCGCAAAGAAGCCGACGAATCGTTGACCGACCGCAAGATAGATGATATGTGGAACCTGATGCTACTGAATATTCCCCGCGAAAAGTTGGATTTACTGTTAGAGCTGCGCGAACGCTACATGGTTTACCTGCTTAGCAACACCAACCAAATCCATTGGGATTATGCCGGTGAAGAAATGTTTAACTACCGAGGTTTTCGAGCTGACGATTTCTTTGAAGACATCTTTCTTTCTTTCAAAATGCATTTGGCTAAGCCCGATAAGGCTATCTATGAGAAAGTAATGAAAGAGGCAAATATTCTTCCTGAGGAAACGTTCTTTATAGATGATTCGGAAACTAACTGCCGGGCAGCAGCGGCACTTGGCATTCAAACCCACCACTACCATATCGGTGAAGATTTAAGTTTATTATTCGACTAATGGAAATTATATCAGACATAAACCATCCGGCACTTCCCCCATCGGTTGCCACCATCGGCTTTTTTGACGGGGTACATCGCGGTCACCATTTCCTCATCGACCAAGTAAAGGAAGTGGCTGTAAAAGAAGGATTATGTTCTGCGTTAGTCACCTTTCCGGTACATCCCAGACAGGTGATACAAACCTCTTATTGCCCCCAACTCCTCTCCTCTCCTCAAGAGAAATTAAACTTATTGAAAACAACAGGTACTGATTATTGCATCCTGCTTCCGTTTACACATGAATTGTCATTGCTTTCTGCACGCAAATTCATGCAATTGCTACGCGACAAATTCAATATCCGCATACTGGTAATAGGCTACGACCACCGCTTCGGTCACAACCGAAGTGAGAGTTTTGAAGATTATTACCGTTATGGAGAAGAACTCGGTATATATATAGTACGCGCGCGCGAATATACCGACGGTGAAAATAAAATCAGTTCTTCCGTCATCCGACGGTTACTAAAAGAAGGAGACGTAATCCATGCCTCTCAGTTCTTGGGATACAATTATTATTTAGACGGAATCGTTGTCGACGGTTATAAAGTCGGCCGTAAGATAGGCTTTCCTACCGCAAACCTAAAAGTAGATTATCCCGAAAAACTCATTCCTTCGGAAGGAGTATACGCCGTATATGTACATATAGAAGGGAAAAGATGGGCAGGGATGTTGAACATAGGGCATCGTCCTACCATGAATAATGGAAAAGACCTCAGTATCGAAGTGAACATCCTTCATTTTTCGGATAATATCTATCACAAAAAAATGTGCATTGAGTTCGTCCAATATCTGCGTCCCGAAGAAAAGTTCGATAACATTGAAAGCCTTATCTGCCAAATGCACAAGGACAGAGAAGAAGCCGCAAAGATTCTATTATAGAACTATTCCCGCCTCACAACAAAGTGTCTTTTTTACCGGCATTTCCTACCCCAAACACATAAAAACAGCATCCTCATCCTCTTTCATCCCCACAAGCAACGAGAAAGGATATATTTTTATCGAATTTCGATAATTTTTTCTCGTTTTTCTTTGGTGATATAAAAATAAGATGTACATTTGCATATCGATAAACGATAAATGAATATCGAATAACAAACACAAGTAGAACATTAAAACACAAAGTAAAATGAAAAGGTCAGTATTGAAATCAGGTTTAGCAGCAGCAATTGCAACAGTAATGATGAGTTGTACAACAGCAGCACACGCACAAACAACAGGAAACACGAAGTACATTTATTGTCAAGACGACACAAACACAACAGTGTACACACTGAATGAAGACGGCAAAACATTAACACGCAAAGTGAAATATGAGTACAAACGCAATGAAACAGGACAAGTAATTGAAAAGAAAGCGTATCGCTGGGATGCCTGTCGCGAAATTTGGAAGCCGGCTTACTTGCTTACAGTAACTCCCGGAATATCTGAAACGAAACTGAGCTACACTGAATGGAACGCCAAGAAAAGCGCCTTTAATGACAACAAACAAGAAACAATTTACCGTGAAGACTGCAACACAAACTTGCTGGCCGACACACAAAACAAAAAGTAACAAGAACTTAAAAATCCATTAAGATGAAAGCATTCAAACGTATTTTCGCCGCAGCTACCCTATTGGTAACCACCGGCCTCGCTTCCGAAGTCAATGCACAAGTGCCTTTGGAAGACTTCTTTAAGAACCCCGAAAAAGTGGGTTATCAAATCTCTCCGGACGGCAAATACTTCTCGTATATGGCACCGTATGAAAACCGCCTCAACCTGTTCGTACAGGAAATCGGTTCGGACAAGACAACCCGAATTACTTCGGAAACAGCACGTAACCTGGCAGGAAGTATGTGGGCAAATGGTCATCGGATTCTTTACATAAAAGATACTGCCGGAGACGAGAATTATCAACTTTACGGAGTCAATGTAGACGGAACAGAACCTAAAGCATACACTGCTTTTCCCAACGTAAGAACACAAATCATTGACCCGCTGGAGAATATCGACTCACTGGTCATTATCGGTCTGAACAAACGTAATCCACAGGTCTTCGACCCCTATCGACTCAACCTCAACACAGGCGAACTGACCCAACTGGCTGAAAACCCCGGAAACATTCAGGGATGGATGACCGACCACGACGGTAAGTTGCGTGTAGCCCTGGCTATTGTAGACGGAGTGAATACCCAAATTTTATACCGTGAAACAGAAGAACAACCATTCCGCCCGGTATTGACTACAAACTTCAAAGAAACAGTCAACTTCGCTACTTTCACTCCCGACAATAAGATGGTATATGCCTTGACTAACATCGGTCGCGACAAAACCGCCCTTGTCCTGATGGATCCTGCCACCTGCGAAGAAAAGGAAGTGCTTTACACCAATGACAAATATGATATTTCCGGATTGGGCTATTCCGAACTGAAGAAAAAACTGACTTCCGTATCCTGTACCGGACACAAAGGAATAATCCGTCACTATTTCGACAAAGACGAAGAGGCTATCCGCACCAAACTGGAACAAAAACTAAAAGGTTATGATATAGGCACTACCAGCCAAGACAAAAGTGAAAACATCCGCATGATTTATGCCGGCAGTGACCGCACGTATGGCACTTACTATACCTATAATGTAAAAGAAGACAAACTGACAAAGGTGGCCGATGCCGCTCCCTGGATTAAAGAAGAGGAGATGGTTGCCATGACTCCCATCACTTATACCAGCCGTGACGGACTGACCATCGAAGGATATCTCACTCTGCCGAAAGGCTATACAATGGAAACTGCAAAAAAACTGCCGGTAGTGGTGAATCCTCACGGGGGTCCATGGGCACGCGACACTTGGGGATATAACCCTGAAGTACAGTTCCTTGCCGCACGCGGTTATGCCGTATTGCAAATGAACTTCCGCGGTTCCACCGGTTACGGACGCAAATTCACCGAATTGGGTTACAAACAATGGGGACAGACCATGCAGAATGACATTACCGACGGTGTGGAATGGTTAATCAAGCAAGGAATAGCCGACCCGAAACGGATTGCCATCTACGGAGCAAGTTACGGCGGTTATGCAACACTGGCAGGTGTCACTTTCACCCCCGACCTTTATGCTTGTGCCATCGACTATGTGGGAGTTGCAAATCTGTTTACTTTCATGCAGACCATTCCTCCATATTGGAAACCATTGCTGGACATGATGTACGAAATGGTGGGCGACCCGGTGAAAGATAAGGAAATGATGGAAAAATATTCTCCGGTGTTCCACGTAGATCAGATTAAAGCCCCGCTCTTCGTAGCACAAGGAGCCAATGACCCACGCGTGAACAAAGCCGAGTCCGACCAGATGGTGGAAGCGCTGAAAAAACGTGGCATCGAAGTAGAATATATGGTAAAAGACAACGAAGGACATGGCTTCCACAACGAAGAGAATAAATTTGATTTCTATCGCGCCATGGATAAATTTCTGAGTATTCATTTAAAGAAATAATAATCATAAAAACAAATTAAGATGGGACGCACGATTAAATTAATACTTTACTATTTTGCTTATCAGTTTGCTGTAGCCATTCCGGGAATGTTCGGATACACAATATGGAAATGCTTTGAAACGCAAAGTTTCGACCTGCATAATGCCCCTACTTCTTTGGCCATTATCCTTTCACTGTTGGGAACCCTGCTCATGGCATGGCATCTGATACATTATAAATATGTAAAACTGGACAAACAGACTCTTGCGTCCCTGCCTCTTAAACCCACCTGTCTCTACATCCTTATGGGAGCAGCCGCCATTATATGGATGAACTGGCTGAGCGAGATGGTCCATCTCCCCAATATAGCCGAAAACGTCTTTGCACAAATGAAAAACAATGTATTCGGTATTTTGAGCGTATGTATCATCGCTCCTATATTTGAAGAAATCTTTTTCCGTGGTGCCATCGAAGGATACTTGCTGCGCAAATGGGAGAACCCCCGTTGGGCCATCCTTGTGTCAGCCCTTATCTTCGGATTGATACACATGAATCCGGCACAGATACTTTTCGCCTTTCTGTTCGGTATTATCTTAGGAGAGCTTTATTACCGTACCGGCAGCCTGCTTCCAAGCATCATTCTTCACTTTATCAATAATACTCTGTCATTGATACTGATGAATGTTTTTGAAGAGAAAGATACCCTGACCGATATTTTAGGAAACACCACTGCCGTTCATGTATGGGGAATGACAGGAATCGCCATCTTCTGCCTCACATTCCTGTTATTCAAAAAAGAGGTGAAACCCGTGCAGTGGGCGGTAGAAGCGACCGAACCTGTTCCTGCGGAAGAAACCAACCCACAAAATTGATTAATCCAATAATAAAATATAACGATGAAAAAGAAACTGAATCTGCTTTGTGCCATGATATTTGCCGTCTTATTACTCTCCTTGTCCGAGAATATCTATTCCATGGTATGGGGAGCCATCGAAGGTGGGAAAGCCGGTATGGAAAATAAGGCAGGAGAAATAAATAACCTCCATCCGCTGATGTTGCTCCCGGACAATCTGATTAGCACTTCTGACTCTATATACAATGAGATGACCGGAAAGAATGTACCGATATGGCAGATACAATCCATGGTGACTGTCGACACCGATGCACCCGGCTGGTTGGCCCTTATCAACACCCTTCTTAGTTTCATCCTCATCATTTTCGGCATCAAAGCTGTCCTGCAATTCATCAAGTTCATTCGCAATATCAACCGCTCGGACATCTTCTGCTGGGCAAATGTAAAACTGTTGCGCAAGTTAGGCACCTCTTTGCTGATTACTTTCGCCGCCACTTTGACCAGCACTTATATGCACACTTGGCAACTTTCGCAAGTATTGAAGATACCCGGTTATTCTTATAACTGGCTCAACCCCTTTTCACACTCCAGTCTTTTGCTTGGCGTACTGGCATTCGTCATTGCCGAAGTATTTGCCATCGGACTGAAAATGAAAGAAGAACAAGACCTCACCATTTAAATATAGAACAACTATGAAAGAGAAGAGCAAAGAGCATTCTTTAAAAGAAATGAAACTGATTATGACTTGCCTCACCATCATCTGTTTCTGTTGCACATTCATCACTATCTTTCAAAACGCAATATTGTGTTTCGAATTGGGAACCAATCGGGCTGCCATAGATGCCGGAAAAGCAGCGGCATCCGAACAATTTATCTGGCAAGCATTTCCACAAGGTATCACTTTATTATCCATGGCTGTATGCAGTGTTTTTATCTATCTGATGCTCCGCAATGTAAAGCGCAATCTGATATTTGTAAGAGCCAACGCCAATCTGATATATTATATCGGTCTTATCATCGAGTTTAACGGAATTCTGCAAGCTATCCTGAATGAGTTCGCTCCTGTAACAAATCCAAGGCAAACCTATATGATATATATCCTTATTGGAGTATTCATCATCTTTATCGGATATCTGTTCCAGATAGGCATCTGCATGAAAGAGGAACAAGAATTAACCATTTAAGGAACAACCGCCATGAAAGAAAAAGATAAAAAAACTATTTCGATAGTTTGCCTGATAGCCGGTTTCATAATAACACTGTTTGTTGTCCAACTCATCTATACACTTACGCTACGCCAATGGCTGGATCACAAAACAGCAAAAACCTTTCTTAATATCGGATGGATATACTTCTGTATGTATGTCTATTACAGACTGAGCAAACGCTATACTTCGTGGTGGAACTCGCTAAAAAGAAAAAACAACGAATAATTAAAACCTGAACTATGCCGATAATAGTAAACTTAGACGTAATGATGGCGAAACGAAAGATTTCGCTGGGAGAACTGGCCGAGAAGATTGATCTCACCCTGGCCAATCTCTCTATCCTGAAAACCGGAAAAGCAAAAGCTATCCGCTTCTCCACACTGGAAGCTATCTGCAAAGAATTAGACTGCCAGCCCGGAGACATTCTGGAGTATCGTGAAGAGAATGAATAACCTGACAGGCACAACACAGACACTCTAACATAAATTCTCTCATACCTGCCCCCTCATAACTCTTACAGTGGGAAGGAATAAAGGATTGCATTGAGCAATCCTTTATTATTTTCTCCGGCACCTTTTAGTCAATTTTCTATAAATTGTACTGTCCGATCAAACAAATATTTCATATATGCCATATAATCCCATGATTATCCGTATCTTTGTAACGAATTAGATATTTGAAATAAATGAAGACATTTGAAGAGTTAGGCGTTTCCCCCGAAATCAGGAAAGCAATAGAAGAAATGGGTTATGAAAACCCGATGCCTGTACAAGAAGAAGTTATACCGTATTTACTCGGTGAAGGAAACGATGTAGTGGCCCTGGCGCAAACAGGGACTGGAAAAACAGCCGCATTTGGTCTGCCGCTAATCCAGAAAATTAATGTAAAAAACCGCGTACCGCAAGCGTTAATTCTTTGCCCCACACGCGAACTGTGCTTGCAAATCGCAGGTGATCTGAATGATTACTCCAAGTATATTGACGGACTGAAAGTCCTTCCCGTATACGGCGGTTCATCCATCGAAAGCCAAATACGCATGCTCAAAAGCGGAGTTCATATTATTGTCGCAACTCCCGGACGACTTATTGACCTGATGGAACGAAAAGTAGCCAAACTAGATACCATCGGTAATGTAGTAATGGACGAAGCAGACGAAATGCTGAACATGGGATTTACCGACAGCATCAACTCTATTCTTGAAAAAGTACCCGAAGACCGAAATACACTGATGTTCTCGGCTACCATGAGTCCCGAAATCTCACGCATCTCCAAACAATACTTACGTAATGCAAAAGAGATTACCATCGGAACCAAAAATGAAGGAAGCAAAAACGTAAACCACATTGCATACGTGGTACACGCGAAAGATAAATATGCAGCGCTGAAACGCATTGCCGATTATTATCCGCAAATTTACGGTATCATCTTCTGCCGTACCCGCAAGGAGACACAGGAAATTGCCGACAAATTGATACAGGACGGTTATAATGCCGACTCGTTACACGGCGAGCTGAGCCAGGCACAGCGCGACCTAGTGATGCAGAAATTCCGTCAACGTCACCTGCAACTGCTGGTTGCCACCGATGTGGCTGCTCGCGGACTGGACGTAAATGACCTGACACACGTCATTAACTACGGTCTGCCCGATGATACCGAAAGCTATACCCACCGAAGCGGACGTACCGGACGCGCCGGAAAGACAGGTATCTCTATCGCTATCATCAACTTACGCGAAAGGGGAAAGATGCGCGAAATAGAACGTATCATCAACAAAAAGTTCATTGTGGGCGAAATGCCAACCGGCAAGCAAATCTGTGAACAGCAGCTCATCAAGCTGATTGATGACATAGAAAAGGTAAAAGTAAACGAGGAAGAAATCGAATCTTTCCTACCGGGTATTTACCGCAAACTGGAATGGCTCTCGAAAGAAGATTTGATAAAGCGCGTAGTGTCTATGGAATTCAACCGCTTTTTAGAGTATTACAGTAATGCACCCGAAATTGAAACGCCGACCGTAACCGACCGCCGCGGTGAACGCGAACCCAGAGAACGCAAGGAGCACGGCAGCAGTCGCGAAAAGACAGAACGCAAAGCAGAAAAGGGATATACACGCCTTTTCCTGAATTTAGGCAAGACAGACGGCTTCTATGCCAACCAAATTATTGAGCTGATTAACCGCAACATGAAGAAGCAGCGCACCACTATCGGAAGAATAGACCTGATGCAAAACTTCTCTTTCTTTGAAGTGGCGGAGAAGCAGGCAAATGATGTTATCAGCGCCCTTAATAAAGTCAACCTGAACGGACGCAAAGTAGTAGTGGAAGTAGCAGGTGAAAACAGTGGAAAAAGCGATAACGGAGGACGCAAAAACAGCAGTTCTCGAAAATCGGCTTCTACTAAGGAGAAAACCGCCAAGTCCGCTTCTCCCAAGGCAGCAAAGGAAAGAAAGCTTAGCCGTGCCGAACGCGGATATACCGAAGAGCGCGGTCCGAAGAAGCAAGATGACTGGAAACAGTTTTTCAACAGCGACAACAGCAAGAAAAAAAGCAGCAAACTGAAAGGGGAAGAACCCGACTTTAACGAAGAAGGCTGGGCACGCAGAAAAAAACAAAAATAAAACCGTTTATAAGAGAAAAAAGGGAGTATCAAAAACTGATGGTACTCCCTTTTTTTATCACCAAAACATGCGGGAAAAACAATAAGCATTCCTCACCCCAAAATGCTTACTCCACTAATTTCAATTCATTAATCAAACGCGTAGACTTTCCATATTTCTCAATCATATAAAGTACATAGCGAATATCCACCCCAATACAACGCTGTAAATTGGGTTCATAAATAATATCACTGCTCATCGCTTCCCAATTCCCATCAAAAGCTAATCCTATCAGCTCTCCATTTCCATTAAACATACCGCTGCCGGAATTTCCTCCTGTAATATCATTATCGGAAATAAAACAAACATTCATATTTCCATCTTCTGCCGCATAACGACCGAAATCTCTGTTCTCCAGCAAATCAATGACGGAGGGAATGACTTCGAAATCGCTATCGCCTTTGTATTCACGTATCTTATCGAAGATACCCTTGGTCGTTGTATAATAAGTATATTCTAATGCATCTTTTGGCGAGTATCCGCCAATCATTCCGAAGCTGAAACGCATGGTAGAGTTAGCATCCGGGTAAAAATCCTTATCTGATTCCATCTCACGCACAGCCTCATTAAGTAAACGCTCATTCTTTTCTATTTTCATATTATCATCATCTGCAGCCGCACTGAGTTCGTAAGATTTCACCAACATATCAATGACAAACGAAATAGCCGGGTCTTCAAAAAGAACATAAGTACTGTCCTTTTTCACTACACGTTCAAATCCATGGGGAGTATCCAATTCTGTGTGGCTGTATAAATCGTCCACATACGCCTGATAATCACCTTTGAACTTCTTTTCTATAGTAGCATAAGTTTCCGAAAGGCTCTCCGGCTCTACTACTGCCGCATATTCTTTAAGCATAGCCACAAAAACTTTCTTATCAATGTCCAAATCAATATTGGCATAAAGTTCCAACAATTGACGAACCCTCTCTTCCAAAACCGATTTTTCCGCTTCAAAATCAAAGTTCAGGACAGACCATGCAGCAGTAACCAACTCGGGACCATTGGCAAAACATTCACCAAAATAAGCCATTGCACGGGCATTCTTATAACGATTGCGATAACTGTCTTCCAACTCCGTCAATATCCCGGCATACTTGTTTCGTTCTTCCGGCTTCCGATGAATCCATTCCGTCAGTTGATGTTCCAACCGACGTTTTTTCCCGATAATATTCAGCTTTTTAATAGACTGATTCATACCAATGCTATTCTTCCAATAGTTGGCACTTTGAGCATACTTCGAAGCATATTTTATACGAACAGCATCACTTTTCTCCATTGCATCTTTCCAAATAGCCTGTTTGATAGCACGAACATCTATTCTTGCCATATTATCGGCATTCATACGTTCTTCCACACCATAAGAAGACAAATAACGGCTGGTAGTCCCGGGATAACCCATCGTCATACAAAAAGAACCTTCCTTATAACCTGCCAAGGAAATAGGAGCATAATAATCAGGATGATAAGGAACATTATCTTTAGAATAAGCTGCCGGTTCGTTATGAGTATCCGCATAGATACGAAAAACGGAAAAGTCTCCGGTATGCCTCGGCCAAACCCAGTTATCGGTATCTCCCCCAAACTTGCCAACCGAAGAGGGAGGAGCATAGACTAAGCGAACATCATAATAATCCTTATACACAGACAGATAATATTCATTGCCGGCATAGAAAGACGAAACAACTGCCCGCAGTAAAGTGTCATTCTTCACTGCTTCGTCAGCAATCAGTGTAGAAAGAGAGTCTACAATCAAAGAACGATTATCTTCAGTCACATCTTGCGGCAAAGCCTGTAAAATGCGCTCTGTCACATCTTCGGTACGAACAAGAAAACTGACAAATAAATCGGGATTGGGAAGTTCGTCCGATAACGAATCGGCCACAAAACCATTACGCAGGTAGTCATGCTTCACCGTGCTATGCTGCCGGATAGCATCGAAACCACAATGATGATTGGTGAACACCAAACCATCCGGAGAGACAACCACTCCAGAACAGAAACCTCCAAAACTGACCACAGCATTGGAAAGTGCAGCACCGCCGGGATTATATAATTGCCTGGGAGTAAGATTCAACCCCATATCTTTCATCACTTGTTGAGTCTGCTTGCTCAGGCAGCAAGGCAACCACATACCTTCATCAGCCCATATATATATAGGTAAGAAGACGAGCAACATCAATATTTTTTTCATGGCACGAGTGTTTTGCTTGGTGTCCTGTCTTTATTCCACCACTAATTTCAGTTTCTTTGCTCCGACACGGGCTTTCAGCCATTCGGTTATCTTTTCCTGTTCCTTCTCGCTAGGGTGCTTCGCAAATTTCATCAAAACCAAAGTTAATGTATCCATGCGTGTCGAATCAACGGAAAGTTCTACTGTTTTTGCCATTGCAATGGTTTCGGCCGACGGATAAAGCACCTTCAGTTCGGGAATGATTTTCTTGTCTACCGCATTATAAGCGGCATAAACTTTCAATTCATCTTCCAGCTCATGTATCTTGTTCTGTTGCTCCAACAAACGCTTTTCACTATTCTTATAGAAATCTTCCATGACCTGAGCCTTCAAGCTTCCTATGTCCATAGCCTCATTATTCATCCCCTGCATGACAATCAATTTCGTACCGGCCAAATTATAATGTTTCAAATTATCTTTAGCAGCAGCAATCTCTGTTGCAGGAACTTCATTACCAATCAGCACAACACGAATTTCCTTATTCTCATACGAAATCTTACGGTCAATAACCTGTGTATCGGGAAAATTCAGTTCTTCGCTGATGAAATTATTGGCAGATGCCGTATAGATGGTATTCTTCACAATACCATATGTCAGATATATTGCCGGACACATGGTAGCCAAAGTAATGATAACAATGTACTTCTTAACCAATTTCTCACGCTCTTTGTCCACAAACTCTTTCCGCTGGAAGTGCATCACGCGCACTCCAATGAAAGTTGCCAAACTAATAAATACCGAATTAATGAAATATAAATAGAAAGCGCCCAAGAAATAAAGCAGGTTTCCCGTTGCCAACCCGAAGCCGGCGGTACACAAGGGGGGCATCAATGCAGTGGCAATGGCTACCCCCGGAATCACATTGCCCTTTTCCTTGGTGGAAAGCGCAATAATACCTGCCAAACCGCCACATAAAGCTATCAAAACATCATAAATAGTAGGCGAAGTTCGTGCCAGCAATTCCGATTGCACTTCATCCAAGGGAGTCAGTGAGAAATATAAAGTGGCAGTAATAACACTGAAAACAGTCGCTATCAGATAACTCTTCAACGACCGTTTCAGCAGTTCAAAGTCATTCTGCCCGATAGCCAATCCCACTCCCATGATAGGACCCATCAAAGGAGATATCAACATGGCGCCGATGATTACCGCCGTAGAATTGACATTCAGCCCCAAAGAAGCAATGAAAATGGCAAATATCAGAATCCAAAGGTTAGTACCTTTAAACTCCACTCCATTACGGATAGACTCGACAGTCACAGCTTCATTATCCTTATCTTTGCCCAAATCAAAATATTCATGAAGGAACTGCCTGATATAAGGCATATTCTTCAAATCGTTTTTTAACTTACCTTTAATGTCAGCCATAATTATTTCTTTATAAACCGATTAATAACAGGAATCTGATGCAATGGAAAATCTACCTTTATGATGTATGCCACAAAGAGCATCAGCAACACCGTACGAACAGACAGTAACAAAAAAATGTTCTGAAAAGGAAGGTATTCCGATATACCAAACAATACAAGTGCCAATGCAACATATTTACCTATTGCTTTCAAATCATAATGAATGGGGTACTTCTTCTGCCCCACAAAGTAAGAGAGCAGCATAGCTACCGCATATCCGGCAAATCCCGCCCAAGCACATGCCATATAACTGTACAAGGGAACAAAAATCACATTAATCAAGATTAAAACGATGCAACCGGCAAATGAAAAATAGGCCCCCCACTTGGTCTCGTCAATCAGTTTGTACCAAAATGAAAGATTAAAGAAAATACCCATAAAAATTTCAGCCGCCATCACAATAGGTACCACCCGCAATCCTATCCAATAGTCGGGAGCAAGAATGTATTTCAATATATCCAAATAAAACATAACAGCCAAAAAAGCCAATAATGTGAAAATAATGAAGTACTTCATCGCCTGTGCATAAATAATCTTGCTATCCTTGTCCCGGCTCTTTCCAAACACAAAAGGTTCATAAGCATAACGGAATGCCTGAGTGAGCATTGCCATAATCATGGCAATCTTGCTGCAAGCGCCATAGATGGCAAGTTGCGTCTTGGCCTCCACCTTATCGGGATATATATGACGAAAAATAATCTTATCTGCCACTTGGTTCAAAATACCTGCCACTCCCAATATCAGAATAGGATAGGAATATATCAGCATTCGCTTCGCCAATGGCTTGTCAAAACCTCCGTTAAATTTGAGATAAGGAACCATCAGTACCATGATGACCGAGGTGCAAATCAAATTAAAGAAAAAGGCATAAAAAACATCACTACCCTTCATCACTACGTAATAAACTAAATTCAGAGTGATATTGAGCAGAATGAAAAGAAGTTTCAGAGCGGCAAAACGTATCGGACGTTTCTTATAACGCAGATAAGCAAACGGAATGCACTGAAACGCATCCATCGCAATTACCAGTGCCATCATGCCGATATACCAAGGATGGTCGCCATAGCCCATCATGCCGGCAACCGGATGAAGAAACAGCATACACAAAGCGGCAAAAATCAAAGAAGTACTTCCCACCATAAACAGAACAGTGGAATACACACGCTCAGAGTTTTCCGTCTCCTTATTGACAAAACGGAAAAAAGTAGTTTCCATGCCATAGGTCAGAATGACCATCAGCAGCGCAGTCCAAGCATAAACTTCGGTCACCACCCCATAACCTCCCGAAGCCGCAGACATAGCTGCTGCATAAATGGGCACCAGCAAATAATTCAGGAAACGCCCCACAATGCTGCTTAGTCCATATATTGCAGTGTCTTTGGCTAATGATTTTAATCCGGCCATATTTAATCATCAAATAATGTCTTCTGACTATTATAGATACTCCGTCCCAGATGGATGTAAGCGAGTTCTGTCACTTCTCGTCCGCGAGGAGTACGTTTCAAGAAACCTTCCTTTATCAGGAAAGGTTCATAAACTTCCTCAATGGTACCGGGGTCTTCTCCCAAAGCAGTAGCGATGGTGGTCAAACCCACCGGTCCTCCTTTGAATTTATCGATAATAGTACACAAAATCTTGTTATCTATCTCATCAAGACCATAGCGGTCTATGTTCAAGGCCTCCAACGCAAACCGAGCTATCTCCACATCAATCCTGCCGGAACCTTTGACTTGCGCAAAATCCCTCACACGCCGAAGAAGTGCGTTGGCAATACGTGGAGTTCCACGACTGCGCGAAGCAATCTCACCCGCCGCCTGTACATCGCAAGGCACATTCAATATCTTTGCCGAACGGCGGATAATAGCAGTCAACACATCATCATCGTAATATTCCAAATGCAGGTTAATGCCGAAACGTGCACGAAGAGGCGCCGTAAGCAATCCGCTACGGGTAGTCGCCCCCACCAAAGTAAAAGGATTCAAGTCTAACTGAATGCTTCGAGCAGACGGTCCCTTGTCTATCATTATGTCAATCCGATAATCCTCCATGGCTGAATAAAGATATTCTTCCACCACCGGACTGAGCCGATGAATCTCATCAATAAACAGGACATCGTTTGGTTCCAAACTGGTCAGGACTCCCGCCAAGTCACCGGGTTTATCGAGTACCGGCCCGGAAGTAACCTTAAAACCGACTCCCAGTTCATTGGCAATGATATTGCTTAATGTTGTCTTTCCTAACCCCGGAGGCCCATGCAATAAAACATGGTCGAGCGCCTCGGCCCGCAAGCGAGCAGCTTTGACAAATATACGTAAATTATCCACTACCTTATCTTGCCCGCTAAAGTCAGAAAAATTTAATGGGCGTAAGGCATTCTCAAAGTCACGTTCTCTGCTTGTGAGCTGATGCTCACGTATATCAAAATTCTCTTCCATCTTTTTGTTTCTCGCACAAAGGTACAAAAGATATTATTATAATAGAAAGAAAGATCGAGGAATTCATTTTCAGTCCCTCATCCGTCCTTTATATAAATTCATTATTGTATAAATAATTAATTATTATGGGAGTTACACTAGGTAAGAAACAATTAAACAAAGGAAGAATTTCTCTTTATTTAAATTACAGTCACAACGGCAAGCGCCGTAAAGAGTATTTAGGCATTATTCTAGAAGCGCCTGTCACACCGGAAGCCAGAGCGGAGAACAAGAATAAAATATTGATTGCTAAACAGATTCGAGCAAAAAAAGAGCTTGAATTCTTGTCTGTCGAATATGCCTTAAATAAAACTGCAGAAACATTTGAAGATATCCTGCCCGAAGCACCAAGTAACGGACCGGATTTTTTCCGCATCATGAATGAATACCTAAGCACTTATTATAAGAAAGATAAGAAAATGGTAAAATCAACCATTCTCCATTTACGCACATTTAATAAAAAGAAAATCTTACCAATCAACAAAATTACAAGAGAATTTTGTGTAGATTTTCTCGACTATTTAAGATCTAAACTCCGTGGCAATACCCCTATTGGCTATTTCAAGAAATTCAGAATGTGCATCAATAAATGTGTTGAAAAGAAGTTAATTTCTCATAATCCAACAAATGGGATACGGTTATCGCAATTTGACGAAGTAACAAAGGAGATACTGACATTAAAAGAGATACAAAAATTAGCTGTTACTTCCTGCCCAAATAATGAGGTAAAACGAGCATTTCTTTTTTCATGTTATTGCGGATTACGTTGGTGCGACGTCTATCAATTACGATATAAGGATGTTGACTTTCCGGCAAGAAGATTAACCATCATACAACAGAAAGTACAAACACATTCCAAAAGTGCCATTTTGCACTTAAACTTAAACCACACAGCTCTCAAACTTTTACAGAAATGTAATGGAGACAGAGAAGACTTGGTTTTCTCACTTCCCTCCTACTCATATACAATCAGAATTCTTCGTAAGTGGGTAATAGACGCTAATATACGAAAGCATATTACCTTCCACTGTGCCCGCCACTCTTTTATCACAAATATCATGGCAAATGGAGCCAACATTAAAACCGCCGCTTCCCTTGCCGGCCACTCAACAACCAGACACACTGAAAAGTATATACATATAATAGATGAACTGAAGCAAAAAGCTGTCGATAGTTTACCGGATCTAACTATCAACTATAAATAATAAAAGGGTCCTCTACAGGACCTCACCATATTAAGCCTTCCTTCTATACTTCTGATATACTGAATATTACAAAGGGTAGATAGTATTCGGCACGAATACTACCTACCTGTCAAATGTCGTCAATCATTACTTTAAATGCAA
>ERZ834859.526-NODE-526-length-52895-cov-9.514629_pt1 | contig 52895 bp, 48 predicted proteins | sample MGYA00519947_ERZ834859 | MGnify/ENA primary metagenome ERZ834859 (study PRJEB31850, sample SAMEA3708763) | human gut metagenome | biome: human gut; feature: human-associated habitat; material: faeces | place: China | collected 2014 ...
GCATCTGCAGCATGTTATCATTCTGAGATAAAGCTGCACCTTTGATACGGTCCATAGTAGATACAACATATTCATAGCCATAGCCTACTGCTGCACTACCGATATTCATAACGATTTTTTCCGGATTTACGCCTAACTGAGTTGTTACAACGTTTAACTGTTTTGCAAGGTTGATGTCTACTGCAGATTCTGCACCAACAATCTGGTCATAGGCAAGACCTGCTGCTGCACCGATTGCTTTGTAGTTTTCTTCTTTTTCGGAAAGGATAAGAACGTTTCGTCCCTGAAGAACTTCTGCAACCTTAGGAAGCAGTTCCGCGTCTTTTTCAACGTTCTTGCATCCTTCTACTACTAACGGGCAGTCAACTGCTTCTGCAACTTCTTTTACCACTGCGATTAATTCGTCAATAGATTTGTTCTCACCATTCGGGTCTCCGCCTTCCAGAATCAGTGCAACAAAATCAGCTCCTTCCATAGCTGCTGCTTTTTTTGCAATTTCAGCCATAGTAGAAGCTCCGTCATAGTAAGCTTTAATTCCCTCAGATACTCCTTCAAGGCCCATATCAGAAATTTCTACACCAATCTTAGGTGTGTTTTCTGATGGTGCATCAAAAGTATAAAATGGGAATGTGCTGTCTCCGCCGATAGTAACGGTCTTGTCTCCGCTTCCGATTGTGACTGCATTAATCTTTGCATTAAATTTTTGTGGTTTCTGATTAAACGGCATTTCGCGTTAGCCTCCTTTAATTTTTATTATGCAGGCATACCACGCCTGGTATGCCCACAATATCCGACATTATTATACTACAATATCCCTTGAATTGACAAGGATAATTCCTGTTTTCACAGCTAAAGTTCAATGTGCTGACTGACAAACAAACTTTAGATTTACATCATTGGCTCAAGTCCAAGTGCCGGATGGTTTTTCTCTGTCAGGAATGCAACAAGTGTTTCCGGATCTTCAGCGATTGTTTCATCACCGATCATATCTGTAAAGTTGTCGATTCCGTAAAGTTCTTTTGCTGTCTTATTCAGACGTTCTGCAACAAATTCTTTCAGTTCTTTTGGCATCCATACGATACGCTCGATACCGCCTTCCGCCTTCATAAATTTCTTGGAACCGATGAAATGTTTTCCGTGACCCATGAATCCTGGTGTCTGAACACCGCCACCTGTCATAGATGCCATTTCAGGGAATGTCATTCCAAGAGGTGTCATGCCTGCATACTCACGGTTTGCAATAACAACACCGTTGGAGAATGGCTCGATACCACAGATACACTCGAAGCATCCGCAAGATGTCATAGGATCCTGCATAATGGAGTACAGTGTTACGTGCTCCAGAGCACCCTGGGAAAGTTTCTTAACTGCTTCATCTACATCCTCGTAAGCTCCAAGGTTTTCATCAATTGGACGCTCTTTTGTGATTACCTGGCAAGGTCCGTTCGGGTCAAGCTCGTTTGTAGCTTTTGCATCCAGCCATGAAACGGCGCCGCAAAGACCAAGTCTCTCTGGTGTTACTACACATACGTGAGATGGAGAGAATGCCTGGCAGAGGATACAGCTGTAGTATACATCTACAGATTCATCTGTAAGGTTTGCAAGACGGTCATCACGTTTTTCAAAAATCGGAATTGCAACTTCGTGACGGATTCTTGTACATTCTGCCGGATCTGTATAGATCACAACTTCACATTTATCTACAACTGCATCAAATTCATTTTTAACCTGGCTGTAGAGAACTTCGCCAAGGTGTTTGATACGGAAGCCTGCATTAAACGCATCAATGCTGATACGGATACGCTGCATATCTCTCTGTCCTGTATGGTAAACACCCTCGATACAGTTGATGTAGTTATGGAATTTACGCTCGATAACCGGCTCAAAGTCGGACTGCATGTTCTTTCCTGCAACTTTTACAACGTATGCAATGCTGTTCTTGCTTCCAAGCTCCATCTCATCTACTTCCGGTCCAACAACTGTAATCTTGTGATCTTCTACTTCAGAAGCATCACATGTCTGTACAAGCTCTGCACAGTCTACACGGGAACCGTCAAACTCAACCTGCATATCTTTACGACGGATAATTTCTCCCTCAAATGCAGATGCGAAAGCAACCGGAATATCAATGTTTGTAATTTTAATCTTAATATCACGTGCCTCAAGAGATGTAGCGTTGAATTTGCTTACATCTTCCTGAACGATTAAGCTCTTTGGTACACGGAAAATATTCTCTGTCTCGTTTGTTACAACCGGGAAGCCAAGTGCGATAGCACCAGCGCCACATGCTACAACAACATCATCAAGAGGAGCAAATGCGTTTACAAATGCAGGAACACGTTTGAATGTGTACTCCATAAGAGCTGCTGCATCGCCCGGTTTGATGTTACCAAAGATAAGAGCTGCACGAAGAGCTACAGATACAACATGGATTACAGATGTTACATCTTTTCCAAGCGGAATAACACGTACGTTTGCTCCTGTTGTCATGCCTGCTTCTGCTACCTGATCGCAAATGTCGCCTACGAGTGTTACAAGGATACCCTGTGCCTGGTAGGATTTTACAAGTGCTACTGCTTCTTCCTTAGTAGGAGCTGCATTTAAAAGAACAGCTACACCTGGAATATCGCCTGTTACAAGCGGAACACCAAGTTCACGGATTACAGCATCCGGAAGATGTCCGTACAGAGGCTGCTCGTATGGTGTTGCTCCGTCAATATATTTTAAAACTTCAATAAACTCTGCGCAGAGAGCTGTTGCAACACCGGACATGAACGCGTCATTAAGACGAGGTGCTCTTGTCATCAGTGTTTTCACAACGCCAAGTGCTTCTTTTAATTCTTTTAAGGTTGTTACCTTAACACCTGTTACAGAATAGTAACAAGGTAAGCTGTATGCAGTGTCAGGGAAGCTTACTGCTTTGTCTTCGCCATGCTGCGCGATTGCTGCATCAATTGCCTGCTCTGTAAGACCATATACAGCATCATTACCATTAAATACTCTCTCAAATAATGTCAATGCTATTTCCTCCTATTTATCGCACTCATCGATCTTGTCAATGGTTTCTTTGATTTTACGGATTTCATCCGTTGCAGACTTGCTGTAATCATAAGGAGAACAGCCCTGTCTGTCTGCGTCCATAATTTCCGTATTATAGTGGATAAAGCCCAGCAAATCTTCCGCCGGAATATGATTTTTCACAAATTCCTCGTCCTTCTCATCACGAACCTTATTTGCTACCACATGAACCTGTTTCACACCAAGGTCTTTTGCAAGGCGTTTCACATTTTTATATGTCTGCACACTTCTGGAACCGGGCTCAATCACTACAATAAACTGATCCATTCCCTCAGTAGTTCCTCTTCCCATATGCTCAAGACCAGCTTCCATATCAAGAACTACAACATCTCCCCGGTGAAGCACCAGATTATTGATGATTCTCCGAAGCATTACATGCTCAGGACAAACACAGCCTGCACCGCCTGTTTCTACAGTTCCAAGAACAAGAAGTTTTACTCCGTTGCACACCTTTCCATATGTATCGGGAATATCATCTACCTTTGGATTGATTTTATAATACTGATTATCCGGACCTGCGCCTGTACGCTCTTCCACAAGCCTGCGCATTTTACTGATAGGGACGATGCTGTCCAGTTCTTCCTCTGAAAAACCAAGCGCCAGTCCCAGATTTGCATCCGGGTCTACATCTGCAGCCAGCACATTTCGGCCTTCTTCTGCATAAAGTCTGGCAAGCGTTGCTGCAAATGTTGTCTTTCCTACGCCGCCCTTACCTGTAATTGCTATTTTCATATTTCTTCATCCACCTTACTTTTATTATGAATGTATTAGATTCCTAATGCCGCTCTCTTCTCTTCGATTCTTTCAATCATCAGGTCTACTAATTTCTCAATATCTGTCTCTACTGTATAGGCAGCGCCTGTCCATTTTTTTGTTCCCTCTGTCAGGAGCTGTGCCATCTGATCAGAGCCTGCAACATATGGATCAACACCGAGGAATGTATCGATACCTGTAGCAACTACATAGTTACCGATGGATACAGCCTTCTCGGACATCCACTCAGGAGCACATCCAACTACAGGAAGCTGATGAATCTGAAGTCCTGCATCTTTTGCAAGCTCAGCAGCCAGAACCATCATACGGGAAATATCTACACAAGATCCCATGTGAAGTACCGGAGGAATATCAGCCAGTTCACATACACGTTTCAGACCTGCGCCACAGAGATCTTTTGCAGATTTGTCCATAAGACCTGCTTTTGCTGCTGCCTGTGCAGAACATCCGGAAGCGATGATGATAATATCGTTTGCGATACATTTTTTCATCAGTTCAATGTGTGCGTAGTCAGGGCGGATTTTCGGGTTGTTACATCCAACCATTGCAACTGCACCACGGATAACACCGGAAGTGATACACTCCAGTAATGGTTTTGTTGTACCGGTTACGTCTACCTGAGAGTTTGTAACGCCGTCAAGAACTTTTACGATTGCTTCTACAGAATATCCAACAGTTGCTTTCTGTTTTAACTGAGGAATGTGTACAAGCTCCTGTTTTCTGTTCTTGAAGTTTTCAATTGCCATCTTAACGATTGCTTTTGCGTTTTCTCCTGCTGTCTCAGCGCTGAAACGGATAAATTCAGAATCCGGCATCTGTGCGATCGGAGAAGTTGTTACAAATTTTGTGTGGAAGCATTTGCTTAACGGTCCTAAAGCCGGGAAAATACACTGAACGTCTACAACAATTGCCTCACATGCACCTGTGAGAACTACGTTTTCCTGCTGTAAGAAGTTACCAGCCATCGGAATACCGCGGCGCATAGCTACCTCGTTGGATGTACAGCATACACCGGATACAGTGATGCCTTTTGCGCCCATTTCTTTTGCGTATGCAATCATTTCCGGATCATCTGCATATTCACAGATCATCTCGGAAAGGCTCGGGTCATGTCCGTGAACTACAATGTTTACGTTCTCTTCTACCATAACGCCAAGGTTAGCTTCTGTGTCGATTGGCTTCGGGGTTCCGAAAAGTACGTCAGAGAATTCTGTTCCCATCATGGAACCGCCCCATCCATCTGCAAGACCGCAGCGTAAGGACTGTTTTACAAGAGCCTCCGGAAGGGAAGAACATCCCATATGTGCCATATGTAAGGAAGAAGCAACTTCACGGTCAATTGCACGTGGTGCAATTTCGTTTTCAATCAGTTTTTCTTTCTGAGCTTCCGGCATTCTGTCAAGGAATCTCTGGTATCCGAATGGTTTACCATATTCCATAAGACCAACCTCTGCCATTTCATGAGCCAGTGCGTAAATGTCCTTTCCTTCTGTCTCTACGCCCCATTCTTTTGCGATGCGGATTAACTTCTCAGGATCTTTTACCTTGTAGTTTCCATCTTCTGCTGTACAGTGAAGTGTGTGGCAGATTTCACGTCCGTGGTCGGAATGTGTTGCAGCACCGCCTGCTGTAAATTTCAGGAAATTACGACCTACAATACCGTGTGCGTCACATCCGCAGATTCCTCTCGGAGCCTTGGAAGTAATACGACATGGTCCCATAGAACAGATACGGCAGCAGATACCCTGCTCACCAAATTTACAGTGTGGAGTCTGATTCTTTACACGCATCTGCCAGGAATCAGCACCAACCTTGGCACCAGTCTCCAACAGTCTGTTAGTGGCAGCTTCAAATTCTTCCACTGTAGTTAATTTGAATTCACTCATTATAGACCTCCTTTAAATTGTACATCCCATATGTACTTTGTCTTTCATGAAAAATTTTATAATAAGCCCGCAGGCAGGAACCCATCCCCGCCCATGGGTTATTCTCCTGTAAAAAAAATGTGTAACGCTATTTACTTCAAGTATACAGAAGTACACTTGAAGTAAATATAATAATCTTTATGATAACTCAAGTTTGTCCACGATCGCACGAAGAGCCATTTTTACCGGATTATCTTCCGGAAGGGATGCAGTAGGGCGTCCCTCGCAGTCATACTGATACACGGTATCATCCTGCGGAACCACGCCTAAAAGATTCAGCTTCTGATTTTCGATTTCCTCGCGGATCCCATCGTTCAGCTCGCCTTTTGGTGCTCTGTTGATAATGAGTCCTACTGTCTTCGGGTGCATACCGCATTCTTCGATCAGCCTTGCAATTCTGCCCACCGCCTGCACGCCTCTTCTGGAGCAGTCGCTCACCAGAATTGCCGTCTGCATAGTAGGAAGAACACCTCTGCTGATGTGTTCCATACCCGCCTCGTTGTCCACTACAAAATACGGATAATTATTCTGATATTTTGCAAGCTGAGACTGGAGAAGTCCATTGACAAAGCAGTAACAGCCCTTGCCCTGTGTCCTTCCCATTACAAGCAGGTCAAAATCATCATCTTCAATCAGAGCGTCCTCAAATCTCATTTCCGCGTAGTCCGCCTTGGAAACACCTGCAGGAATAGGATTCTCCTTTGACAATTCTGCACGCGCGATTTCTTCACGCACATCGCCAAGTGTTGTATCCACCTTCACTCCAAGCACTTCGTTAAGATTGGAATTCGCATCCGCATCTACTGCAAGAACAGGACCTTTTCCCTGCTCACAGAGATATTGAATCAGCATTCCGCATAAAGTTGTTTTTCCTACGCCGCCTTTTCCGGCGACAGCAATTACATGTGCCATAAAACCTGATGCCTCCTGATTATACTAAAGTACGCATACCGCTTCTGTCGATGATTTCAGATACATCTTTCCATTTGTTTAATGCGTAAAGATGAATGCCGTTTACGCCGAGCGCACGATATTCGTCAATCTGTCTGATTGTATACTCGATTCCTTCTTCTTTGAATCTTGCTTTCTTTCCTTCTACGTCTGCATCGAATGGCTCTTTGTCAAACGGATTCGGGAAGATCCAGTTTCTGGAAATGATCTCGCAGAGTTCACGCGGCATTACGCAGGCATTGCGGGAAAGTGCCATGTTGATTGTAGCTGCCTGATCAAGGATCGGCATGATACCTACATCTACAGGCATAGTAACGCCGGCTTCACGGATTGCATCGAGCCAGTATTTGAACTGCTCCATATCCCAGCAAAGCTGTGTCATGATGTAGTCTGCTCCGTTGTCCTGTTTCTGTTTCAGAACTGCAATGTCAGACTCAAGGCTTCTGCAGGAGATATGTCCTTCCGGAGAACCTGCAACTGCGATCTCAATCTTGTCGCCAAACTCTTTGCGCACATATGCTACAAGGTCTGTTGCATATGCAAAATCTCCGCCTGTTCCTGTCCAGCCGAAAGGAAGGTCTCCGCGAAGTGCAAGCATATGATCAACGCCGTTGTCAAGATAGTTCTGTAACTGATCTTTGATGCCTTCTGCAGTATTTCCGATACATGTGAAATGTGTTACCGGGATTGTGCCTGCATCTTTGATCATTTTACATACATCCATATTTTTACCAACGTTTGTTCCGCCGGCTCCGTATGTACAGGAAATATATTCCGGTTTGTATTTGCAAAGATGCTCAATTGTTCCCGGAAGGTTTTCCATACCTTTGTCTGTTTTTGGTGGGAACAGCTCAAAGGAAAGGAGCATTTTCTCTTTCATTGCTTCTGCTAATTTCATAGTTACGTACCTCCACGTCTTTTTTTATTGATCCAAAGGCTTTCGCCTTGCAGATTCCGCATATTCAAAGTGCATTTAAAACTCACTCACAGGAAAGTTTCACAATGCTGTTTGCCAGATCTACCATAAGAATGCTTCCTTCCACAACTCTCTCGTCTCCCATAATATCTCTGAGAACGATACGGTTTCCGTCCACATCAATACGGCTTACATTTTTAAATATAACAGAGTCATCGCTCTGTTTATAAACAGTTGCAAGACACATTTCTCACTCCTCCTTACTTCAGTTCTTCTTTTACAAGAGTAAGGGCAAGACCGAGGCGCATATTTCCCTTCTGGAAATCGGAAACACCTTCTTTAATTGTTTTGGCCGCTGCTTCCATTCCCATTTTCTGAAGGTTGTCTGCCATCTGGTCCAGCTCTGCCGCATGGTGTTCATTGTGCTGGAGCATGTAAGTTAAAAGAGCAACTGTCTCATTCTTACAGTCTCCTCCCTCACAGGAACCACAGTGAGTATGTCCACATTCCTCGTTATGAGAGTGTTCATGACTCTCTCCTGCTTCATGGCTGTGTGTATGTGTATGCTTCACACCATCTTCATGAGTATGCTCATGGCTGTGCTCATGACCGTGGTGAATCAGATTGCCATTTTCATCTTTAATTAAATGCATAGATTACTCCTTTCTACTCTGTCCCAGCCTCTTTTCCCTAAAAAAGGGCAAAGTTGTGACAAGAATTTATCAATTACAATCATTATACATCTTTCTCCCGGTATTATCAAGGATATTATATGAAATATTTCTCAATAATTCTTCTTTTTTCCCAGTAAATAACTGTGATTTCCGACAATGAACTGTGATTTTCTTAACCTGTTTGTCTTGTTTTTAACAAACTTCTTGTAGTAAATTTGTAACATAAATGATGTGATTCTTTCACATTTTTATGGTATACTTTACCGGATACAAGATACATAACTGTTTTTGAGGAGGAATGAACCGTGAAACAGACTGTTTTTCTGAACAACAACAGAGAAATGCCCCTTTTAGGACTGGGTGTATATAAACTGACCGATCATACAGAAGCAGAAACCGCCATTTCGTCTGCAATCCGCTACGGATACCGGCTGATAGACACTGCTTCTGTATATAAAAACGAAGAACTTGTGGGACATGCCATCGAAAAATCAGGTCTCTCCAGAAGAGAATTGTTTCTCACCACAAAGGTGTGGAACACTGCTCAGCGCCTGGGCGATATTGAGGGTTCTCTCTCCAGAAGCCTAGAACGTCTGAAAACAGATTACGTGGATCTGTACCTTGTCCACTGGCCGGTTCCCGGCTGCTATACAGGAACCTGGCTGGAAATGGAAAAACTCCTGGAAAGCGGACGCGCCCGTTCTATCGGCGTCAGCAATTTTGAAATCCGGCACCTGGAAGAATTGAAGCACGTTTCCGGTATTGTTCCCGCTGTAAATCAGATTGAATGCCACCCTTTGCGCTACCCGAAAGAACTGATTGAATATTGCCAGAACAACAACATACAGGTGCAGGCATACGCCCCCCTTGGAAGAGGGGCATATCTTGACAATGACATTATGTGCGTCCTGGGGACAAAATACGCAAAAACCCCTGCACAAATCGGACTTCGCTGGGCGGTACAGAAGGGAATTTCCGTAATCCCGAAATCAGCCAGTCCGGAACGGATTTTAAGCAACAGTGAAATTTTTGACTTTGAAATCGAAGAGGAAGATATGGCGATCATCGATACCTTAAATGAAAACCTGAGAACTTCCAGCATTCCTGAAGATTTAAGAGACATTCCGTTTTAAAATCTCATCACTTTTATCTTCTGACCACACAGAAAAGGCAGACGCATTCGCATCTGCCTTTTCTGTTCTGTTTTATTCCCACGGAAGCATGGGAGTCTCTACCTTCTTATCGCGAAGCATCAGGTCCATCACTGCCTCTGATGCCGCTTTTCCTTCAAAAAGAACTTTATTAACCTCTGTGATAATAGGCATTTCCACTTCGTATTTCTCTGCAAGTCCTTTTGCAGCCTTTGCAGAATACACGCCTTCCACCACCATCTCTACTTCCTTCATCGCCTCTTCCATTGTGCGGCCCTGCCCCATCAGAAAGCCCGCTTTTCTGTTCCTGCTGTGTACGCTTGCACAGGTAACGATCAGATCTCCGATTCCCGAAAGACCGTAGAAAGTTTCTGCCTTTGCGCCCATTTTCACCCCAAGTCTTGCAATTTCCGCAATTCCTCTTGTGATAAGAGCAGCTTTTGTATTATCTCCATATCCAAGACCGTCTGCTGTTCCTGCTGCCAGAGCGATCACATTTTTAAGAGCGCCCCCAAGTTCCACGCCGAGAATATCCGGAGTCGTGTACACACGGAACACAGGGCTCATAAAAATCCCCTGAAGATACTCTGCAGTTTCTCTTGTGCGGCTGCTCACTACACAGGTGGTAGGAATCCCTTTTCCCACCTCTTCCGCATGACTTGGACCGGAAAGGACACAGACGTCTGCATTTGGGATTTCTTCCTCAATAATCTCACTGAGCGTCATAAGCGTCTTTTCTTCCACGCCTTTTGCCACATTTACGATTTTCTGATTCTCTCTCACAAACGGCGCCATCTGGTGAGCTGTGCTTCTTGTAAAGGGAGAGGGAACTGCAAGAACTGCCACATCCGGCTCTTTCAGGCTTTTTTCCAGGTCTGTGGTGATTTCCATCTCCGCCGGAAGGATCACTCCCGGAAGCTTTGAGGTATGTTCTCTTTTCTCACGAAGCATCTCCACCTCATATTCCAGAGCAGACCAGAGAGTCACCTCATGTCCGTTATTATAAAGCAGCAGGGAAAGCGCCGTTCCCCAGCTTCCCGCTCCTAATACACTGATTTTTGCCATACGTTTCACCCTTACCCTTTCTTCCCGGATTTTCCCAGGAAAATCTTATTTTCAGTACCCGCAAGAAGGCGGAGAATATTTGCTCTGTGACGAAACAGCGCCAGCAGCGTAAGCGCCGCCATAACTCCATACAGTTCCATTGTATGAAGCGTATCCATACCGTAGCTTCCCATCTGTCCAAAAATCACCATGCAGATAAAGGCAGCCACGTAAGCACTGATAGAGCACAGAGACACATAATGCGTTGCAAAAAACAATACGAAAAACAAAACGAAACAGACCGCAAAAATCCTCCAGTCAAAAGCAAGGATCAGCCCCACTGACGCAGCAATGCCTTTTCCTCCTCTAAACTTCAGATAAACAGGGAAGTTATGTCCTAAAATACATCCTGCCGCCGCATAAAGGCTCAGAAGAGGAAGGATTTCTCCATAGTCTTCTCTGAAAAGCGCCTTTACGATCAAAATGGCAGCCACACATTTCAGACAGTCGCAGAGAAGTGTGATCGCCCCTGCTTTTTTTCCAAAGGTACGAAGCGCGTTTGTTGTTCCCGCATTTCCGCTTCCATGTTCCCGTATATCTGTTTTATGCAGTCTTCCAATAATATAGGAAGTCTGAAACAAACCGCATACATATCCGATAGCCAAGCAAATCAAGCGTTCCATAATTTCTTTATTCCTTCTCTCCCCGCTCCCGGATAATAAATTTGAGGGAAGTCCCCCGGAAACCGAAAGCGTCCCGTACTTTATTTTCGATATATCTTGTATAAGAAAAGTGCATCAGCTCTTTATCGTTTACAAAGATTACAAAAGTAGGCGGTTTTACCCCTACCTGAGTCATATAGAAAATCTTAAGCCGTTTTCCTTTATCAGACGGAGGCTGCTGCATGGCAACTGCCTCGGAGAGAATTTCGTTTAACACGCCCGTCTGCACGCGGAGGGTCTGGTTCTCGATCACTGTGTCAATGGTTTCAAACAGCTTCGGGATCCTCTGTCCTGTTTTTGCAGAAATAAATATAATCTCTGCATAAGGCATATAAGCAAGCACTTCCCGGATACGGTTTGTATGCTTGTAAATAGTCTTATCATTTTTTTCGATGGCATCCCATTTATTTACTGCGATGATCACACCCTTGCCTCTTTCATGGGCAATTCCCGCAATTTTTGCATCCTGCTCGGTAACGCCCTCTGTGGCGTCGATCATGAGCACAACGATACTTGCGCGCTCCACTGCCGTCACAGTACGGATCACGCTGTATCGCTCGATCTCCTCTTTTACCTTTCCTTTTCTTCGAAGACCGGCAGTATCAATAAAAATATAATCTCTTCCCTGCCATTTTACTTTTGTATCTACTGCGTCCCTTGTAGTTCCCGCAATGTCGGAAACAATGACACGCTCCTCGCCGAGAAGCTTGTTTACAAGAGAAGATTTTCCCACGTTTGGTTTTCCTACAATGGCAATTTTCGGTATATCCTCGTCTTCCTCTTCTCCCGCGCCTTCCGGGAAATGTTTTACGATCTCGTCCAGCATATCACCGATGCCCATGCGGTTCGCAGCAGAAACAGGAACCGGTTCTCCAATCCCGAGGTTATAAAACTCGTATACATCCATCATATATTTCTGCATACTGTCCACTTTGTTTACTACAAGGACAACCGGTTTTCCGCTTCTTCTGAGCATGTCTGCCACTTTGGCATCGGAATCTACAAGCCCCTGGTGCACATCCGTAATAAACACGATCACATCTGCCGTATCAATGGCAATCTGCGCCTGCTCTCTCATCTGGGAAAGAATAATATCGCTGCTGTCCGGCTCAATTCCTCCTGTATCAATTAAAGTAAAATTTTTATCAAGCCAATTTACATCTGCATAAATTCGGTCTCTTGTAACGCCCGGCGTATCCTTTACAATGGAAATTTTCTCACCTGCCAGCGCATTAAACAGTGTGGATTTCCCCACATTGGGTCTTCCCACAATTGCAACTACCGGTTTGCTCATACATTTGTCTCCTTTTTCGTTCTTTCTGTTCTGGCGAGCCGATGACTGCATCTACCAGGTCACTGCCGCCACTGTCTACTACTGTAATGGGAACTTTAAGTTCCCCGGAAAGCTCTGAAAGCGTCACATCATCAAGAAATACTTCCTCCCCGTCCCGCAGCATGCTGCACGGAAGGAAAAGACGCTCTCCCAGTTCCTTTCCCTTTAACTGTTCCATTAAATCCTGCCCTGTGATCAGGCCGGAAACTGTAATATTCTCCCCGAAAAAGCGGTTGATTACAGGCTGCACCTCCACGCAGACGCCGGGGAATTTTTCCTGAATGCTCTCCATGTGCTTTTTCAGGAAAGGCGCTGCCAGAAGCCCGGTTGCCAGTGTTCCCCGAACCTGTCTTTCGTCTCCCTCTTTCTCACTGAGATATTCCTTTACCTCTGTATCAAGAAGGCGGAGCATTCCCACTCCGTTCTCAAGCTGGAGATACCCGTCGTACCGCTCTTCTTCCGGAAGCTCTTCTCCCGCAAGAATATACCATTCGTCGGACGCGTGGATAAAATGGATCCCATGCTTTTTCATCATTTTTTCCTGCCAGAAGTGAATGGTTTTCAAAACCTCTTTTGCGTCCTCCCTGCCAAATGGCTCAAGAGGATAAAGACCGTCTCTGAATTTCGAAAGTCCAACCGGCACTACGGAAACGCTCTGAAGCACAGGCGCATATTCAGAAAGCTTTGAAAGACTGTATTCCAGCTCTTCCTTATCGTTTACGCCTTTACACAGGACGATCTGTCCGTTCATGGTAATGCCTGCCTCATAAAGCGCATCTGCTTTTTTGAGTGCTTCCCCTGCAAAACGGTTATGGAGCATCTCACAGCGAAGCTTCGGATTCATAGTCTGAAAAGAAATATTGATCGGTTCCAGATGATACTGAATGATCCGCTCGATGTTATGATCGCTCATATTTGTGAGCGTTACGTAATTCCCCTGAAGGAAAGAAAGTCTGGAATCGTCATCCTTAAAATAAAGGGTATCCCGCATTCCCGGCGGCATCTGATCAATAAAACAGAAAATACACTTATTACAGCAGGAACGGTACTCATCCATCAGACCGTTCTCAAATTCTGCACCAAGATCCTCCTCATACTCCTTCTCTACCTCAAGCTCCCATACTTCTCCGTCCGCCTTTTCGATCAGAAGCTCCACATATTCCTCATTCATGAGATAGCGGTAATCAAACACGTCCTCCACAGGCTGTCCGTTTACGGAAAGAAGGGCGTCTCCCGGGGCAAGTTCAAGTTCTTCTGCAATACTTCCCGGAAGGACAGAAGAAATAATATGCTTCTTTTCTTTTTTCATGTTCACCTCAACTGAGGCAGTTTTCAATTCTGCCTGTCTATCTTCAAAAGGGCATTGATACCCATGATTTATCATTATCTTCATTATCATACCAATTTTCCGGGTAAAAATCAATAAATTCCTTGACGATATTTAGGGCAAATGTTATAAATAAAGATAGAGCTTTATTTTTTCAAGAAAATTTAACATCATACTTAGGAGGATACTATGCCAAACATAGAATTATTGGAGAAATCTATGCCTGTTGCCCCTATTCGTATTGCCGCACTGGCAGGATGCCGCGAGCTTGCAGAGGAAGTAGACAGGAAGCTGGTAAAATTCCGCAAGGAGCTTGTTTCCAGAAAACAGCTCAGCATCATCCCTCAGGGATACAGCGAGAACACTTTCCTTGTAGATTGTGAGTGCCCGCGCTTTGGTACAGGAGAGGGAAAAGGCTATATCAAAGAATCTGTCCGCGGTACAGACCTTTATATCATGGTTGACATTACCAACTACAGCCTGACTTATTCCGTATGCGGGCACGAAAATCATATGTCTCCTGATAACCACTATCAGGATTTAAAGAGAATCATTTCCGCAGCTACAGGAAAAGCGCACAGAATCAATGTCATCATGCCGTTTCTGTATGAAGGCCGTCAGCACAGACGCTCCAAAAGGGAATCTCTTGACTGCGCTCTCGCATTAAAGGAACTGAGCGATATGGGCGTTTCCAATATCATTACTTTTGACGCCCACGATCCGCGTGTACAGAATTCCATTCCGCTGAACGGATTTGATAACTTCTTCCCGACTTACCAGTTCTTAAAAGCACTTGTACGCAGTGTTCCGGACTTCCATGTGGACAACGATCACCTCATGATCATCAGCCCGGACGAAGGCGCAATGTCAAGAGCTGTTTATTTTTCCAATATCCTTGGAGTAGATATGGGTATGTTCTATAAACGCCGCGATTATTCCACTATCGTAAACGGCAAAAACCCGATCGTGGCTCACGAGTTTCTTGGTGACTCTGTAGAGGGAAAAGATGTTGTCATCATCGACGATATGATCTCCTCCGGAGAAAGTATGCTTGATGTGGCAAAACAGATCAAAGAACGTCACGCAAACCGCGTATTCATCTGTACAACCTACGGCCTTTTCACAGACGGCCTTCATAAATTTGATGAATATTACGAAAAAGGCTGGATTGACAAGGTAATTACCACAAACTTAAATTACCGTATTCCTGAGCTTCTGGAAAAGCCATATTATGTAGAAGCAAATATGAGTAAATATATGGCAAGCATTATCGACATCATCAATCACGATGTTTCTGTAGAAAAAGTTCGTTCCAGCAACGAAAAGATCATGGATCTTATGAAACGCCTGAAAGGCTGATCAAAAGATCCCTCTCAAAAGCGGCAGCTTCCGGTTTTCCGAAAAGCTGCCGCTTGTTTTATTTCCTCTATTTTTCCTGCTTTCTGATCCCCAGAAACGCCGCAAGATTTCCTCTCTTTCCTTTTGACGCCCTGTGAGAAAAAAGAAATTCCGGATTATGACAGGTACAGATTCCCGGCATGGAAATATGACTTTCCCGTATTCCCGCCTCCATCATGATCTTTCTGTTCGCCTCCCACAGATCAAGCTGATATTTCCCGTTTTCTTTTTTATAAAAAAGAGAATCCCAGTCTTTTTCAGGGAAGCTTTTCCGAAATTCTTCAATGACGTCTTCACTTACTTCATAGCATTCCTGACAGATAGAAGGTCCTATGGCGCTGTATAAATCCTCCGGTCTTGTCCCGTACGTCTCTCGCATTTTTTCCACTGTCACAGCGCCGATTTTTCCGGCAGTTCCCCTCCAGCCGGAATGAGAAAGCCCCACTGCCTTATGAACAGGGTCTACAAAGAAAAGGGGCACGCAATCTGCATAAAACGTAGCAAGAATAAGCCCCGGAACATCTGTCACCATGCCATCCACATCTGTGTACGGCCGGGGCTTCGTAATTCCGTTGCCCCTGTCTTCTTCCGTTATCACGCGTACATTTGTGGTGTGCGTCTGGTCTGAAGTCACAATATCCTCGCAGGAAAATCCCAGCGCATCCGCCATGCGCCTGTAATTTTCCTTTACCGCCTCTTCTTCGTCTCCTCTTGTAAAACTTAAATTCATAGAGGAATAAATTCCCTTGCTGACACCTCCAAGCCTGGTGCTGAAGCCATGCACCACCCGGGGGATTTTTTCAAAAGCAGGATAAGAAAGATAGGTAACGCCCTTATTCTCTCTTATCTCCATTTTTCCGTTCGTTTCTCCGCTCCAGATAATCTCCAAAATCTTCCTCCTTACAGACAAAAATCAAAGGCATTTTTTATCCAGGAAATTTTTTCTTCCTTCCCATCAATTCCCACCACATCAAATCTGCAGGGAATATCCATATTTCCCATAAAGCAGGCAAGATAATACCTGGCTGCTCTGCATATCCGTCTCTGTTTTCTTTTATCCACTGCCTCAAGAGAAGTTCCTTTTTCTATTCCCTGCCTGTATTTTACTTCCACAAACGCAAGAAACTCCCCGTCTCTTGCGATCAGATCGATCTCGCCCTGCCTGCACCTGTAATTTCTCTCAAGAACAAAAAGTCCCTGCTTTTCCAGATATTCTGCCGCCAGATTCTCATAACGGGCACCTGTCTGCCTTCTGTTTTCATTTCCACTCAGTAAAATCTCCCCCGTTCCCCGGACGTCTCACACGAAATGTCCGATAAAGGATTTTCTATGAATGGGGCTTGGACCATATATTTTCAATGCCTCAATATGAACCGCCGCCCCGTATCCCTTATTCGACGCAAATCCGTACTGAGGCATGATCTTATCATACTCTTCCATCATCTTATCCCTTGTCACCTTTGCCACAATACTTGCAGCGGCAATGGATACGCTTTTTGCATCACCTTTTATAATAGGAACCTGCGGAATAATAACCTCCGGTATGGTGACCGCGTCATTTAAAAGGATCTGCGGGGTAACAGAGAGTTTTCCCACAGCTTCCCGCATTGCCTCATACGTCGCCTGCAGAATATTGATCTCATCAATTCTTGCAGGCGAAGCCATTCCCAATCCTACAGAAACCGCCTCTTTCATGATCACTTCATAAAGCTCTTCCCTCTTTTTCGCTGTGAGCTTTTTGGAATCATTTAAGTAAAGAATCTGGCAGTCCTTTGGAAGGATCACCGCACACGCCACAACAGGACCTGCAAGAGGACCTCGTCCCACCTCGTCAATCCCGCACACATATCCCAGATGCTCATACTTTCTTTCGTACTGCTTCATCTCTTCTGTGCGGACAAGCTCCGCCTGATAAGCCGCTTCTTTTTTCTTAAATTTTTCAATGAGCTTTTGTACGCCGCTTCTGCTGTCCTCTCTGTATTTTTCACAAAGAAGAGGATAATCTTTCAAAGAAGCGCCTTCAAATTCTTCTTTTATCTCCTGAATTTTTATCATCTTCTGCTCCTTTAAGCCCACTCAAGAGTAATGCGTCCGATTTTTCCGCTTCTGAATTCTTCAAAAAGGATTCCCGTAGCTTTTGTGTAATCCAGCTCTTCTCCTTTTTTCAGGCAGCCTCTGACCTTTGCAATCTCTCCCAGGATTTCAACCGGAAGTCCTTCCTCCGCAATATTGTATCGTTTCTCAAGTGCGCCGGGGTAATTTTTACAAAGATAAGAAATAAGTTCAAGAGCCAGCTCTTCCATATTCAGTATATCGTCCTTTACTGAGCCGATAAAAGCAAGACGCTTTCCAACCTCCTGATCCTCAAATTTTGGCCAGAGAATTCCCGGCGTATCAAGGAGTTCTACATTTTTATTCAGCCGGATCCACTGTTTCCCCTTTGTGACGCCCGGCTTGTTTCCTGTTTTCGCGCAGGCTTTTCCTGCAAACGTATTGATAAATGTGGATTTTCCCACATTGGGGATTCCTGCCACCATCGCGCGGATCGGTCTGTTCTTAATTCCTCTTTTTCTGTCTCTTTCTGTCTTTTCCTTACAGGCTTCCTGGATCACATTCTGCACCAGCTTCATTCCTGCGCCGTTTCTGGAATCGACTTTTACCACGTAAAAGCCTTTTTCCTGAAAATACGCCTTCCACGCCTCGTTCTGCGCCTCGTCTGCAAGGTCCGCCTTATTCAGGAGAATCAGTCTCGCCTTGTTTTTTCCGATTTCATCTATGTCCGGATTCCTGCTGGAAAGCGGCACACGAGCATCCACAAGCTCGATGATCAGATCAATGAGCTTTACATCCTCCTGCATCTGCCGTTTTGCCTTGGTCATATGACCTGGATACCACTGAACATTCACATCTTTCACCTAACCTTTCAAAAATCCTATTTTCTTTAACGGAGAAATGGTAAACCAGAGTTTCCCTTCTATGTATTTCTTATTTACAAGTCCTATATCTCCGTGGCGGCTGTCCTCGCTGTTGTTTCTGTTATCACCCAGAACAAAATATTCCCCGTTCTGCAGGGTGACAGCCGTCTCCGCAATCCCTCCGCTGTTCATTTCAGGAAAATCTTTTCCCTCTTCGTATAAATCTCCGTTTATAAATATCTGTCCGTCCTTAATCTGCACAGTCTCTCCCGGAAGCCCGATCACCCTTCGGATATGAAGAGCCGCTTCATCGCGTGCATTTGTTTTAAATACGATCAGATCTCCACGTTCCGGTTCTGACATACGATAGCTCAGGCGGTTTATAAAAAACCGTTCTCCAACAGAAAGCGTCGGTTCCATCGAGCTCTCCTGCATAGTGACAGACTGAAACATCATAATTGCCACAAGAGCAGCAAACGCAAGAGTCACTATAATCTGGAACGTCCATGTAAGAGTATTTCGCACTCTTGTGTCTTCCAGTTTTTCCTTCGCCTGTATGACTCTCTTATTTTCTTTCCATTTTCCGTTTCTCCAGTCGTGTTCCTTCATCTTCCCACCTGCCTTTAATATTTCCCAGTATGGAAAAAGAGGGACAATAGCGAATGTTATTGTCCCTTCTTTAAACTATGCGATTATTTTATTATCTTACGCGCTCTTTTACTTTTGCAGCTTTACCTACACGGTCTCTTAAGTAGTTCAGTTTTGCACGGCGTACTTTACCATGACGGATAACTTCTACTTTTATTACGTGCGGGGAGTGTAATGGCCATGTTTTCTCAACGCCAACGCCGTTGGAGCTCTTTCTTACTGTGAAAGTTTCTCTTGTGCTTCCGCCCTGTCTTTTGAGAACAGTACCTTCGAAAATCTGAACTCTCTCACGGTTTCCCTCTTTGATCAGGTTGTGTACTCTTACAGTATCACCAACTTTAAACTCCGGAACTTCTGCTTTTAACTGAGCAGCTTCAATGTTTTTAATAATCTCGTTCATGTTCTTTTCTCCTTATCTTCTGGATGTTCTTAATGCAATGTGCAGCAGAGGACCATCTTTTTTTCACAACGTAGATAATTATACAACATATTTTTTCCAAATGCAAGACATTTTTATAGTTGCCAGCCATATTTATTGCAGTCATCCATATTTTACCAGCAAAGAACCTCGCAGCCCGTATCTGTCACAAGAACCATAACTTCCCACTGAGCGGAGGGAAGTCCGTCCGCTGTGCGCACCGTCCACTCGTCCTCCTCATCTGTGTAAATTTCATCTGTTCCCATATTCACCATCGGCTCAATGGTAAAGATCATACCCGGAACCATAAGAACACCGCTGTTTTCTTCTGAGGTATAACTCACCCAGGGATCCTCGTGAAATTCAAGGCCAACGCCGTGTCCCCCGATTTCCCGCACAACCGTATAGCCGTTTTCCAGAGCGTGTTTATGAACAGCGCTTCCCATATTTCCGATCGGCTCCCAGGGTTTTACTTTTGAAATTCCGATCTCCACACATTCCTTCACTGTTTTTACAAGTCTTTCCTTCTCTTCGCTCACTTTCCCGATGCAGAACATACGGGACGAATCAGAAAAATACCCGTTATAAATAGTAGATACATCTACATTGATAATATCCCCCTCTTTTAACACCACATCATCAGAAGGAATTCCGTGGCACACCACCTCATCAATGGAGGTACACACACTCTTTGGAAAACCATCGTATCCAAGAGGAGCCGGGATTCCTCCTCTTTTTCTTGTCTCTTCATGTACCCAGTTATCGATTTCCTGTGTGGTCACACCCGGCCCTATATGTTCTGCCACGTAATCGAGTACTGCAATATTGATCCTGCAGCTTTCTTTTATTTTTTCAATCTGCTCTGGCGTCTTGATCAGATCATGTTCCGGAACAGGAAAGCCTTTTTGCCGGAACTGTTCATATTTTGTGTCAAATGCCTCGTGGCATTTTTTATATTTTTTTCCGCTTCCGCACCAGCACGGATCATTTCTTCCAATTTTCAAAGCCATTTTTTGCTCCTCTTTTCTCTTTTGTTTTATCCAAATACAACATCAAGGGTCATCATTACAACGAAGCCCACCGCAAAAGCCACAGTCCCCACATTGCTGTGCTCTCCCTCATTCGCTTCGGGAATCAGCTCCTCCACAACCACATAAATCATAGCGCCTGCCGCAAAAGAAAGGAGATAGGGAAGCGCCGGATTTACATATCTGGCAAAAACCAGAGTCAGCCCTCCTGCAAGGGGCTCAACCACACCGGACAGGACTCCATAAAAAAAGGCTTTCCCTCTTCCTGTTCCCTCTCCCCGAAGAGGAAGTGAGATCACAGCTCCCTCCGGAAAATTCTGTATGGCGATCCCTGCGCAGAGAGCAACAGCTCCTGCCATCGTCACACTTTCATTTCCCGACAATACGCCTGCAAATACAGCGCCTGCCGACAATCCCTCCGGAATATTATGAAGCGTGACCGCAAGGACAAGCATTGTCGTTTTTTTTAACTGTGTCTTAGGTCCCTCCGCCTTTTCGCTCCCCATATGAAGGTGCGGCACTGCGCGGTCCATCAGAAGAAGGAAGCCGATACCCAGAAAAAATCCTGCCGCTGCCGGAATAAAGGCGAATTTTTTCATCTTCTGGCTCATTTCCATTGCCGGAATCAGAAGAGACCACACAGAGGCAGCAACCATAACGCCGGAGGCAAACCCTAAAAACCCCTTCTGTACAAGAGGCTTTAAATCTTTTTTCATAAAAAACACACAGGCCGCTCCAAGAGACGTTCCGAGAAACGGGATCATCAGCCCCCAGAAAACTGTCATTCTCCTTTTCCTCCTTGTTCTTATTTTCTTTTCCCTGTTATCATAACACATTTGATTCAAAATAACACGGTTATTCTTATCTTATTCTTTTTCTCTGCAAAAGTTACCGTTTTGTGTAATTTTCCTTGTCTCCCGTTTTTTTCTGTGCTATACTTAAAAACTGAACCAAGGGAGCTTGTACAACAGGCTGAGAGGAAGCAGGGCTTCGACCTTTTAACTTGATTTGGATAATGCCAACGTAAGGAGGAAAATTTCATTATGTTTCAATTACTTGTAAACGCCGATGGCGGTCTTACCACAGCCGGCTATGCAGTTTCTGCTCTCGCAGTGATTCTGCTTGCAGCCGCTGTTATCTTTTTCTGTTCAAAAAACAGTTCCACCAGAAAAATGACAACACAGCAGCTTGTGACCTGCGCAGTCGCGCTTGCACTTGCTTATGTAACTTCATACATTAAACTTTTCAAACTGCCTTTCGGCGGTTCCGTCACCCTTTTCAGTATGCTGTTTATTGTATTGATCGGCTACTGGTACGGGGCAAAAATAGGAATTCTCACAGGACTGGTATACGGAATCTTCCAGTTCCTGCAGGAGCCGTACGTGCTTTCTCTGTTCCAGGTATGCTGTGATTACATTCTTGCTTTCGGCGCTATGGGAATTGCAGGCTTTTTCTCAAAATCAAAAAAACATGGACTTGTCAAGGCGTATCTGGCTGCCATTCTGGCAAGAGGCGCATTCCACGCACTCGGCGGATATCTGTACTGGATGGATTACATGCCGTCCAATTTCCCGAAATCCTTAACTGCTCTCTATCCAATCATTTATAATTACAGCTTCATTCTGGCAGAAGGTATCCTTACTGTGATCGTCATCTCCATTCCGGCAGTTTCCAAAGCCCTGAATCAGATGCGCACAGCAACTACCAACCCTGGGCTTTATAAAGCACCTGCCGCAAATAAATAAAACAAATCAAGACTTCCTCTAAAAACGGCTGCCCTTTGGGACAGCCGTTTTCCATTTTACTCATTCTTTTTTTCCTGTTTTGCTTCTTTCTTTTCTTTCGCCTGAGAATCTGTCATGATCTTATTCAACTCGTCGATCATCTCATCGTCCTTTAAGCGGAATTTTACTTCCACACGGCGGGAAGCGTCCTTATCTACATTTCCATCGGAATCCAGAACAGGATTTGACATGGAGTGACCGTTTACCGTGAGATAATCCTGCAGATCAAGAGCCTCCTGATTTGATAAAAACTCTCCCTGAATATCAAGAAGATACTGCGCCACTGCAAGAGAACGCTGTTGGGAAAGTTCCAGGTTGTAGGCATAATCACCGTCTGTATCTGTGTATCCGTCAATAATGATTTCCGCAAGATACGGCTTGTGCTCCTTCTCAAGAAGCACCTTACAGTAGATAGGAAGAATATTTTTAAGTGCCGACTTTCCTTCCTCTGTAAGCTCCGCCTCGTCATATGCAAACATAACATTTGCATCCAGGGTCAATGCCCCTGTCTTGGGATCAATATCCACATTTACATTATTTTTTGAAAATTCTTTTTTTAAGGATTCTACAACTTCTGCTTTTACACCGATGATATTATCAATTTTCTGCTGCTGATCTGCAAGAAGTGCTGTTTTTTCATCGAGAGCGGACTGCTGTTTATCCAAAGTCTTTTCCTGATCTTTCAGCTTTGCCGCCAGATCTGCAAGAAGCTGTTTCTGCTCTGCAAGCTGCTGATCCTGACTTTTTAACTGCTCATCCTGATTCTGAAGAAGCCCTTCTTTTTCATCAAGAGCAGACTGCTGCGCCAGAATCTCTGCTGTGTATTCTTCCTGAAGCGCTATTTTTTCATCCCGCTCCTTAATACTTTCGTTATAGCTCTTCTGCGCCTGAAAAAGAGTGACACACATGATCAGCACGAAAAGAAGCAGAACGCCCGCCATCATATCTGAATAAGAACGCCAGACATTAAATCCTCCGTCTTCGTTTTTTCGTCTTTTACGCATGTAATTCTCCTCTTATTTAAACAAGCTGAATTTGCCTTTCTGTGCTGCTTTGGAAAGCTCCCGGATATTCCGGGAAATATCCTCCAGAAGTTCTTTTTGCGCCTCTCCCTGTTCTTCCAGAAGTTTCTGGATCTTGTCCACAGAGGCCTTCTGAGAAATGCTGTCCATCCGTCCGCTTTGAAGCTGCAGATCTTTCCCGGAAAGTGAAACGTCTGTAAGAAGACGGCGAACCTGTTCCATTGTCTGATAGGAAAGCTTCTGATACTGAGAAAATTCCTGCATCTTCGTATCGAAATCCTGAATGAGCTGGCGATTTGCTTTTAACACTTCTGCACTTGCCTGGCTGGACTGCCCTGCATTTTCCATACCTGCTGTCGCAGCTTCCACATAACGCTTCATCGTCTGGTTGCAGGCAACCCAGAATTTTGCAGCAGACTGCTCCGCTTCTTTTAAATACTCTGTTACATGCTGATAATCCTGCTGCTGCATTTTCTGAATATTCTGATTATCCTGCACAATTCGGTTTGCTGTAGTGAGATAACGGTTCTGCAGATTTCCAAGCTCTGTCATCGCATCTTTCATCACCCGCTCCTGCTGTAGATAATTATCGCTCAACTGCGTACTCATCGTCTGATAAAGAGTCGCTGTATAATCTGCATTTTCTTTTTGTGCTTTTTTCAGCTGATTTAAAGCTTCATTAAAATCTCGGAACTGTAGCTGAAAGGAGTTATGCATCTCTTTCATAAATCCATCCAGAATCTCTTTTACTGCATCTTGCTGACATCTTGTAACAGAAGTCACCAGCATATCAAGAGAATCGTTCATTTTCCGAAAAGTAGGCGTAATTACCTTTTCAAAGCTGTCTGCCATCTGTACAGAAAACTGCTCCGCCATTTTATTCATGGCTTCTGTCTGGATCTTCTGGCTGGATACAAGGAGATTTCTTGACTCATTTTCTGCAGTAGGCATAACGTACGCGTGAAAGCGATCCAGAAATCCTTGAAGATTTTCCGTAAGAGAACTGTACTCGCTCTTCATTCCATATGTATACACAATGGACAGGGCAATTCCGTAAATAGAAGTGAGAAACGCCACCTTGATTCCGTCTACAAGAGACGCAACGGAGCTTGTCATTGCCGCATAGTCATTTGGATTAAAGTTTTTAAGGCCCCACACAAGTCCCACAAAGGTTCCGAGAATACCAAGGCTTGTAAGAATATCGGGAACCATTTCCAGGAGTCGTTTGTGGATATGAAGATCTATTTCTTCCTCATTAATGAAATCCTCCACATCACCGATGCCTTCCTGACTTTTGTCAATGCTTCCACGGAAGGTATCTATTTTTTTGTCCAGATATGCTTCCCCGAAAATCTCGTTTAATACGGATAAATCTTCTGCCTTTGCTTTTCCGGGCGCTTTAAAAATACTGGAAACCTCCTCTGTTCCATGACGGAGCGCTTCGGAAAGATGATTCATTTTAAACATTCCGCCGATCATGCCGGAGAGATAGATCAGTACCATCACTCCAAGAAACACAAAGTTATATACCATTACACTGGCAGCACCCTTGCCTGTATATATGGTCATTCCCACTGCAGCCGCAACCACGGTCAGGAATAAAACTACATTTACAACCTTTTTGCCCATAAAATGCCTCCCCTTTTGTAGATTTGTGCGAAATTAATAGAAAATTATTAATTTCTTTTTTATAATATCACAATATACCAGGACACACAAGACAAAATCACAGAAAAGGACTATAATATCACAGTAATTACCAGTATCTTCCCGTCTGCACTTTCTGCGTGAATTTTTCCATTATGCAATTCCACAATCGCCTTTGCCACAGACAGACCAATTCCGGATTCTCCCGTTTCCGAGCTTCTGGATGCATCTGTCCTGTAAAATCGCTCGAACAAAATATCCATATTTCCTTTCTGGATCATTTCTGACTCATTTGACACTACCGCCAAAGCTGTTTATTTTCTCGTGCTTAAGTATATCCGCCTTACTTAAAACCAACTTAAAAATATATGTGAAGGTTTTGTGATATTTCAATCTTCTTCCTCATATACACTTCACAGCGGGAGTACACTGCATTTCAAAGTTTTTATCTCATTTATTATTTTGAAAACAGCCTTATAAGTCTTTCTGCCGCTTCTTTTGTATCTTCCGGTGAACCGAAAGTAGAAAACCGGAAATACCCCTCTCCACAGGCTCCAAATCCTTCTCCGGGTGTTCCCACAACCTGAATTTCATGTAGCAGATAATCAAAAAATTCCCAGCTTCCCATTCCGTTTGGGCACTTCATCCAGATATATGGTGCATTTTTTCCTCCGCAATACCAGATTCCAATCTGATCCAGTGCATGCATCAATGTTCTGGCATTTTTTTTATAAATCTGAATATTTTCATGAATCTGTCTTTGTCCTTCCTCTGTAAAAACAGCTGCTCCGCCTTTCTGAATTATGTACGACACACCATTTGTCTTTGTAGTACGATTGCGTACCCACATTTCATTAAAATTCATTCCATTACGGTTCAATTCTTTTGGTATTATTGTATATCCAAGTCTTGTCCCCGTGAAACCGGCTGTCTTGGAAAGGGAGCATATTTCAATGGCACATGTTTTTGCTCCTTTCAGCTCAAAAATACTGTGCGGAAGCGTCTCATCCTCAATAAAGGCTTCGTATGCCGCATCGAAAAGGATTACAGAACCGTTTCTATTAGCAAAATCCACCCATTTTTGAAGCTGTGTACGGGAATAAACTGCTCCCGTGGGATTGTTGGGAGAACATATATATATTAAATCTGCCATCTCTTCTTCCTTTGGTTCAGGCAAAAATCCGTTTTCCTCTGATGAAGAGAGATGTACGATCCTTCTTCCTGCCATTACATTCGCATCTACATATGCCGGATAAGACGGCTCGATCACCAGAGCGGAACAGGAACGCTCAAACAAATCTAAAATATCTCCAAGCTCATCGCTTGCCCCGCTTGAAACAAACACCTCGTCCGCCGATAACAAAACGCCTCTTTTTGCATAATACTCTGCAATTGTTTCTCTCAAAAACGGCGCTCCGCACTCAGGCATATATCCATGAAATCTTTCCCTGGAAGCCTGATCGTCTATAGCCTCGTGCAATGCCTTAATTACAGCATCACATAACGGCAGCGAAACGTCTCCTATGCCCATCTTTAAAAGCTTTACTCCCGGATACTGTTCCACATAAGCCTTTGTTTTCTGGGCAATATTATAAAAAAGATATGAATCTTTCAATTCTTTGTAATACATATTTGGTCTTATCATCGTATTCTCCTCACCTGCATAGTTAATATTCTACATTCTCAGATAATCTTCTCTCAAAACGGTCTTTTCGTAAATCGACCGGGATTTTTGTCGGATATTTTCCATGAAAACAGGCAGCACAATAACCTTCGCTGTCAATCAGCTTTCCAAGTTTATCTATCTCTAAATATCCCAAAGAATCCACTCCTATAATCTCTGCAATTTCTGCCATGCTGTGGTGGCAGGCAATCAGATTTTCTTCTGAATCAATATCTGTTCCATAATAGCACGGATGCAGAAATGGAGGAGCCGAAATTCTCATATGTATTTCCTTTGCTCCTGCATCGCGCAAAAGCTTCACAATGCGCCTGCTTGTCGTTCCTCTCACAATTGAATCATCTACAAGAATAATCCTCTTTCCCTCTATCACACTTTTTACAGGAGAAAGCTTTATCCTGACTTTATCCAGACGCTCATTTTGTTTTGCCGCAATAAATGTTCTTCCAATATATTTGTTTTTAATCAATCCGATTCCGTAAGGAATACCTGATTTATTCGCGTAGCCAAGCGCTGCATCCATTCCACTGTCAGGAACTCCAATTACAACATCCGCCTCAGCCGGATAACTCTCTGCCAGAAGCTCTCCGGCTCTCACTCGCGATTTGTGAACAGATACTCCATCTATGACTGAATCCGGTCTTGCAAAATAAATATATTCAAAAATACATGTTTTCTTCTGCCGTTTTCTTCTGCCGTTTTCCACAATGTTCTTTTCTTGACTCTACACCATTTTGACTGAATACCAGAATTTCTCCCGGAAGCAGTTCTCTGATAGGTTCTGCCCCTACCGACAATAACGCGCAGCTTTCAGATGCAGCCACATACCCTCCATCCGGCAGTTTCCCATAACAAAGCGGCCGGAACCCATAAGGATCTCTTGCTGCAATCATCTTCGTTGACGACATCAAAATCAGTGAATACGCACCTTCCAGTAAATTCATTGCATTACTTACTGCTTCTTCTATACTTGATGTCCTCAGTCTTTCTCTTGTAATGACATAGGCTATGGTTTCTGTATCACTGGTTGTATGAAAAATTGCTCCGGATAACTCCAATTTATCCCGAAGTTCCAGAGCGTTACTTAAATTTCCATTATGTGCCAGTGCCATTTTTCCTTTCTGATGATTCACCTCAAGCGGCTGGCAATTATCTCGTGTTGCTCCTCCGGTCGTCCCATACCTTACATGCCCTACTGCCATAGTTCCCTCAGATAAACTGGATAATGTATCTTTTGAAAACACTTCGCTTATAAGTCCAAGCTCCTTATAAGAAGAGAACACACCATCGTCATTCACAACTATCCCACAGCTTTCCTGCCCTCTGTGCTGTAAGGCATACAATCCATAATAAGCAATTTCCGCAACATTTTCTTTTTTTGTGCTCACAACCCCAAACACGCCGCACTCTTCATGAACAGACATTATTCCCACCTCTGCATTATTTATTTTGTTTTGACTTTTTTAACGCTGCACCAATAAATTCTTTAAACAACGGATGCGGCTGATTCGGACGGCTTTTAAATTCCGGATGGAACTGTACGCCAACAAAAAACGGCTGTTCATGAAGTTCCACCGTTTCTACCAGTCTTCCATCAGGCGAAGTTCCGCTAATCACAAGTCCGGCTTCTGTCAGAACCTCGCGATACTCATTGTTAAACTCATAACGATGGCGGTGACGCTCATAAATTATTATGTCACCGTAACATTCTGCCATTTTTGTTCCTGATTTAATACTGCACGGATAACTTCCCAGGCGCAGAGTACCGCCTTTATCTTTTTCCTCCCTCTGTCCCGGAATAAAATCGATAACTTTATCAGCACACGTTTCATCAAATTCTCCGGAATGAGCATCTTTAAATCCTGCAACATTTCTTGCAAATTCTATGACAGCAACCTGCATTCCAAGACAGATGCCTAAATAAGGAATATGATTTTCGCGGGCATATTTTGCCGACAGAATCATTCCCTCTATGCCGCGATTTCCAAACCCTCCCGGGATAATAATTCCATCCAGATCTTTTAATACCTCATTTGCATTCTCTTTTGTAATCTTTTCTGAATCAATCCAGTGTATTTTTACAAATGTATCCCGTTCATACCCTGCATGGTCCAGCGCTTCTGCCACAGAAAGATATGCGTCGTGAAGCTTTACATATTTTCCAACAAGGCCGATGTGCACTTCCCCGGAGCGATTTTGAATATGATCTACCATCTGTTCCCATTCCTCCAGATCAGGTTTGGATGCCTCTATATTAAGTTCTCGGCACACGACATCGGAAAAACCGGACTCTTCCAACATCAATGGCGCTTCGTACAAATTTTTTAATGTTCTGTTTTCAATTACACAATCCGGCTTTACATTACAAAAAAGTGATATTTTCCGGAATATAGCTTCTTCCAAAGGCTTATCCGTTCTTAATACGATAATATCAGGGCTCACACCCATTCCCCGAAGTTCCTTGACCGAATGCTGCGTTGGTTTTGATTTATGCTCTTCAGAGCCGCTTAAATAAGGAACTAACGTCACATGGATAAATAAGCTGTTCTCTTTACCGACTTCCAGAGAAATCTGGCGTACCGCCTCCAAAAACGGCTGAGATTCAATATCGCCGATTGTTCCGCCAATCTCCGTTATCACTATATCTGCGTCTGTCTTTTTCCCTACATTGTACACAAATTCTTTGATTTCGTTTGTAATATGAGGAATTACCTGAACTGTAGAGCCAAGATACTCTCCTCTTCGTTCCTTATTTAATACATTCCAATAAACCTTTCCCGTAGTCAGGTTTGAATATTTGTTTAAATTTTCATCAATAAATCTCTCATAATGCCCCAGATCCAAATCTGTTTCTGCTCCATCTTCTGTCACGAATACTTCACCATGCTGATATGGGCTCATAGTCCCCGGGTCTACGTTAATATACGGATCTAACTTCTGTGCAGCAACTTTCAGCCCCCTTGCTTTTAAAAGTCTTCCAAGGGAAGCCGCTGTAATTCCTTTTCCAAGACCAGATACCACACCGCCTGTCACAAAAATATATTTCGCCATGATTCTTAACTTCCTTTTCTAAATTTTCCTGTTTTTATCAAACTCTTTTCAAAAACTTCTTTTATTTTCCACTGCTGCCATAATTTGAAAGCACTCTCGCTGAAGGATCATTTACATTGCACCCTTCCCATTCTTTATTCGGCATCCAGAAATCTACAATCATCCCTGCCTGGCCCGGATAATACTTTTCAAAAATTTCTCTGTATAATAATGACTCTTTCGTAAAAGGCCGGGCATATGTATAGGTTTCACATTTTTCTTCAAACTCCTTATCACTGTACCTGCACTCTGCATATTCTTTCAGATAATCAACCATAGAATGACCTACCGCATCTGAAAACGCTGCTTTTTCTCTCCAGAGAATTTCATCCGGAAGATATGCATCTTTTTCAAATCCATGACGAAGAAGATATTTTCCTTTTCCATACGTATTCAGTTTCAATTCCGGATTTATGGACATCACATATTTTACAAAATCCAAATCTCCAAACGGAACCCTTGCTTCCAGGGAATTTACGGAAATACAGCGGTCTGCGCGCAGAACATCATACATATGCAGTTCACGGATTCTTTTCTGTGATTCTTTTTGAAAGGCACACGCATCCGGTGCAAAATCTGTGTATTTATAACCAAATAATTCATCCGATATTTCACCTGTTAAAAGGACACGAATATCTGTCTGCTCATGAATTGCCTTACATACAAGATACATGCCTATTGATGCCCGTATCGTCGTTATATCATAAGTTCCCAGAATTTGAATCACTTCTTCCAGAGTATCTGTAACTTCATCTGGTGTCATATAAATTTCTGTATGCTCGCTGCCTATATAGTCTGCCGTCTGTCTGGCATATTTTAAGTCGATGGCATCGTTACTCATGCCAATGGCAAAAGTACGGATAGGCTCATGACTCTCTCTGGCAGCAATAGAACATACAAGAGAAGAATCCAGTCCTCCCGAAAGAAGGAATCCTACCCTGGCATCTGCTACAAGACGCTTTTTTACTCCTGCAATCAATAAATCATGAATATTCCGGCAGACCGTTTCCAAATCATCATGACATACCTGTTCTGTTTCAGCAATATCACGATAGCAGATAAAACTGCCGTCTTTATAATAATGTCCAGGCGGAAAGGGCATGATTCTGTCTGTTAGTCCTACCAGATTTTTACCTTCGCTGGCAAACAGAATCACACCTTTTTCGTCATATCCGTAATACAGAGGACGAATTCCAATAGGATCTCTAGCCGCAATATATTCTCCCTTTTCACCATCATAGAGAATTAATGCGAATTCAGCATCTAACATGGCAAACATATCCGTACCGTACTCTTTATACAAAGGCAGAATGATTTCACAATCCGAATCACTTTCAAAAGTGTAGCGATCGGACAGCTCTTCTCTTATCTTCTCAAATCCATATATTTCTCCGTTACAGACTACATAGCTGCTGTCCAGCCGGAAGGGCTGCATCCCGGAAGGTGTCAGGCCCATAATAGCCAGCCTGTGAAACCCTAAAAGACCGTTTCCCGTATCGATAATCCGGCTGTCGTCCGGGCCCCTGGAAACAGTTCTGTCAAAGCCTTGTCGGAATTTATCAAAATCGGCTCCTGCCCCGCAATATCCCATAATCGAACACATACATTTTACCTCCATTTTCAGATCTGCTGTATGGCTCTCACCATCCCATGCTCGTTGTAAACAGATGCTTGATTTTTCAATTTATTTTACACTGAACAGCAGATCCCCATACGTTGTGAATGGCCAATATTTCTTTGCTGTAACAGTTTCTGCTTCATCACAGACAATTCTTAATTCCTGCATTCTGGTTAATACAGTGTCCCTGAGGTCACAGGCCTGCTCTTCAATATCTCCCGTATCCTGAGTTTTTATCAGTGCATTTTCCAACGCATCTGTCTGAAATGCAATCTGATCTGTAAGTGAAGAAAGTCTCTTTATCAGGCTGTTTTCATACTGACACGCAAGCGTCTCATTTACACTCTTTTTTAAAGAAATTGTCTTTGCCAGTTCCATCACATAGGCTTCTACTGCCGGAATGATTTCTCTTTTTGCCATATCCACCATAGTATTTGCTTCTATTACAATGGTCTTGCAGTAATTTTCCAGCATAATCTCGCATCTTGATTCCAGTTCAGCCTTAGAAAACACCTTATGTGAGGTAAGCATTCTGACGTTTTTTTCATCCAACAGATGCGGCATACAATCCGGTGTTGTTGGATAATTCAGAAGCCCTCTTATTTCCGTTGCCTCTTTTATCCATTTATCATCATATCCATTACCATTAAAAATAATCTTTTTATGATCTTTAATGGTCTTTTGAATCATTGCGTGAAGTGCTGCTTCAAAATCTTCTGCCTTTTCCAGTCTGTCTGCATAGATTTTCAGACTCTCGGCTACTGCACTGTTAATCATCATGTTGGCACACGCGATACTGTTGGAAGATCCCAACATACGGAATTCAAATTTATTTCCTGTAAAAGCAAATGGCGAGGTACGATTTCTGTCAGTTGTATCCCTGTTAAATTTCGGGAGTACATCTACACCAAGTTTCATTTGTGTTTTTTCTGCTCCTGCATAGGGAATATCTTTTTCAATTGCCTCTAGTACGCCGTTCAGCTCATCTCCCAGAAACACCGACACAACAGCAGGAGGAGCTTCATTCGCGCCAAGACGATGGTCGTTTCCGGCAGTCGCTACAGACAGTCTCAGAAGATCCTGATAATCGTCTACTGCTTTAATCACTGCGCACAGAAACAATAAAAACTGAGCATTCTCATATGGCGTTTCTCCAGGTGACAGAAGATTTACGCCTGTGTCTGTGGAAATAGACCAGTTGTTGTGCTTTCCGCTTCCATTCACTCCTGCAAATGGTTTTTCGTGCAGAAGGCAGACAAGTCCATGCCTTGCAGCTACTTTTTGCATCATTTCCATTGTCAGCTGGTTATGATCCGTCGCAATGTTGGTTGTTGTATAAATAGGAGCCAGCTCATGCTGCGCCGGAGCCACTTCATTGTGCTGTGTTTTCGCAAAAATGCCGAGTTTCCATAGTTCTTTATTTAAATCATCCATATAAGCGGCTACCCTGGGTTTGATTACACCAAAGTAATGATCGTCCATTTCCTGTCCCTTGGGAGGTCTTGCTCCAAATAAAGTACGGCCCGTAAACTGAAGATCTTTTCTTTGATCGTACATCTCTTTTGTAATAAGGAAATATTCCTGTTCCGGACCCACAGAAGTTGTAACATATGACACTTTATCGTTTCCAAAGAGACGTAAAATCCGAAGCGCCTGTTTATTCAGCGCCTTCATGGAACGAAGAAGAGGTGTTTTTTTATCAAGAGCTTCTCCGCTGTAAGAACAAAAGGCCGTTGGAATGCATAAAGTTTTCCCTTTAATAAATGCATAAGAAGTAGGATCCCATGCAGTATATCCTCTAGCCTCGAAAGTGGCTCTTAAGCCGCCGGAAGGAAAGGAAGATGCGTCCGGTTCCCCTTTGATCAGTTCTTTTCCTGAAAATTCCATGATTACTCCGCCATTTGGAGAGGGAGAAATAAAGCTGTCATGTTTTTCTGCCGTAATCCCGGTCAATGGCTGAAACCAGTGTGTATAATGCGTTGCGCCTTTTGATACCGCCCATTCTTTCATCTCTTCCGCCACAACATCCGCTACACTGCTGTCCAGTTTTACGCCTTCGTCAATCGTTTTTCTTAGAGACTGATATACTTTTGCCGACAATCTTGCTTTCATAACCCTGTCGTCAAAGACCATACATCCAAAGTATTTTGAAACATCATTTTTTTTCATAACAATACTCCTTTCGCATTAAAATAAAAAAGGCAGAGGAATCTTCCATATCCCTGCATGAAAGACGCCCTTGCCTTCTTCTATATTTCAGCAATAAAAAAGGCGTCTCTGAGATTATATTCTCAAAGACGCCCTTGCCTTTATGCATTGCATAATAACACCGAAGAAACTATCTTGTCAACATTTTTTTGTCAATACTTTTTTATTCGCAAAAATATCCATGCAGAAACCTGTGGTAAATTGTAATTGACAAACCTCGGGAATCGTTGTATAAATATACGTATGAGCAAAGGCGTTCATTTAAAAAGCAGAAATTTTCTGCTCTTAAAATGGACGCCTTTATTTTTTTATATAAAAAGCAGAAAGGAAGGTAAAAGAGAATGAAAATAGAAGGTCAGGTACGCATTCCTTCCGGCTGTGCCATTGCAGCTATGATTTCCAGAGAAGGAAGACAGATGTCCGGAGAGACTATCATCAATGCCATGAAGCCCATGCATGACCGTTCCAATGGTCTGGGAGGAGGCTTTGCCGGTTATGGAATTTATCCGGATTATAAAGACTTTTATGCATTTCATATATTTTTTGACAGCAGGACTACCCGAAAAGAATGTGAAGCATTTTTAAAAGAACGCTTCGAAATCGTGCAGTCAGAAATTATCCCTACAAGAAGATTGCCGGAAATCACAGATGAACCGATTATCTGGCGATACTTTGTAACGCCATTAAAATCCCTTCTCACATCTATGCAGTTAGATGAAAAAGAATATGTGGTGCGCACAGTAATGAAAATCAATACGGAAATGCACGGCGCTTATATATTTTCCAGCGGAAAAAACATGGGCGCATTCAAAGCCGTAGGCTATCCTGAAGACGTCGGTGTTTTTTATAAATTAGACGAATACAAAGGATATTCCTGGACTGCACACGGACGTTACCCCACCAACACTCCAGGCTGGTGGGGAGGCGCTCACCCCTTCACTCTTCTGGACTCTTCTGTTGTCCATAACGGAGAAATTTCCTCCTACGATGCCAATCGGAGATTTATAGAAATGTTCGGATATAAATGCACGCTTCAGACCGATACAGAAGTTATCACTTATGTTCTGGACTATCTTCTTCGCAGACAGAGACTTACTCTTGAGGAGGCTGCTAGCGTGATCGCCGCTCCCTTTTGGAGTACTATCGCATCAAAAAAAGAGCTTGAGGATCAAAAAAAGCATACCTTCTTAAGGACTATGTTTCCGAGTCTTTTAATCACCGGACCTTTCTCTATTGTGTTTGGTTTTAATGGCGGATTAATGGCACTTAACGACCGTCTGAAGCTCCGCTCTATGGTTGTAGGAGAAAAGAACGATATTGTCTATATTGCAAGTGAAGAAACAGCCATCCGCGCTATGGCGCCGGATGCTGAAAATATCTGGGCTCCTTCTGGCGGAGAGCCTGTTATTGTAAAAGTAAAGGAAGGTGTTTTATTATGAGCATTGAATTTATCTATCCTGAATTTGAAGTGATCCGAAATGAAAGCCGGTGCATTTCCTGTCGTATCTGCCAGCAGCAATGTGCGAATGGAGTGCACTTTTACAATATTGAAACAAAGCGAATGGACTGTAACGAAAGCAAATGCGTCAACTGCCACCGATGTGTTTCCTTCTGCCCTACAAGAGCTTTAAAAATAGTAAAAAGCGACTGCTCTTTCCGGGAAAATGCCAACTGGTCAGAAACTACTGTGAAGGAAATCTACAAGCAGGCCAACAGCGGTGGTGTCTTGCTTTCTTCTATGGGAAACCCTGGCCCTCTTCCGGTTTACTGGGATCGTATCCTGATCAATGCCTCTCAGGTAACCAACCCTCCTATCGACCCGTTGAGAGAACCTATGGAAACCAGAGTTTATCTCGGAAAAAAGCCTGAGGAGATACATCGTCTTCCTGACGGAACTTTGGACTGCGAGCTTCCTCCCCAGCTGGAACTGTCCATGCCGGTAATGTTCTCGGCTATGAGTTATGGCTCCATCAGCTACAATGCGCATAAATCTCTTGCACTTGCTGCAAAAGAACTTGGAATTCTTTATAATACCGGAGAAGGCGGACTCCATGAAGATTTTTATTGTTATGGTGAAAATACAATCGTTCAGGTAGCCTCCGGACGTTTTGGTGTCCATGAAAAGTATTTAAAAGCAGGAGCCGGTATTGAAATCAAAATGGGACAGGGAGCAAAACCTGGAATTGGAGGACATCTTCCCGGAACAAAAATTATAGGAGACGTATCCCGCACCAGAATGATCCCGGAGGGTTCCGACGCCATCTCACCGGCACCTCACCATGATATTTATTCTATTGAAGATTTGAGACAGCTCGTCTACTCTTTGAAAGAAGCAACCGAATATAAAAAACCGGTTATTGTAAAAGTAGCTGCCGTCCATAACATTGCCGCCATAGCCAGCGGAATTGCCAGAAGCGGCGCTGATATTATCGCTATTGACGGATTTCGAGGCGGCACAGGTGCAGCCCCCACCAGAATCCGAGATAATGTGGGAATTCCTGTGGAACTTGCTTTAGCCGCAGTTGATCAGCGTCTTCGCGACGAGGGAATCCGGAATCACGTTTCTATTGTTGTAGGAGGCAGTATCCGAAATTCTGCCGATGTAATAAAAGCCATTGCTCTTGGTGCAGACGCCTGTTATATCGCCACCGCCGCTCTTCTTGCCTTAGGGTGTCATCTCTGCCGCACCTGCCAGAGTGGTATATGTAACTGGGGAATCGCAACACAGCGTCCCGAGCTCGTAAAAAGACTGAATCCGGAAACAGGAAGTCAGCGTCTCATAAATCTGATGAACGCATGGAATCATGAAATCAAAGAATTAATGGGCGGTATGGGAATTAACTCCATAGAAGCTTTGCGTGGAAACCGTCTGATGCTGCGCGGTATCGGATTAACAGAAAAAGAGCTTGAAATACTTGGCATTTCTCATGCAGGGGAATGTTAAAAAATGAAAACAATTAGTCGGAGGTGTGGTATAATATGAAAATCATTAATGCTGCAAACTTAAATTACAGAGTTCTGAATGAGGCACTGCGCAGAACAGACGATGATTGTATTATTGAAGCCTGCTGCGGCCAGAGGTTTATTGCTGCCGGTATGTCTGATAAAAATATTACTGTCAATGGGATTCCGGGAAACGCACTGGGCGCATATTTAAACAACGCAAATATTACTGTAAAATCAAATGCCCAGGACGCAGTAGGCGACACTATGAACGAGGGGAAAATTCTGATCTGCGGCAACATCGGCGACGCCGCCGGATATGCCATGCGCGGCGGAAAAATATATATACAGGGTAATGCAGGCTATCGTGCAGGGATCCACATGAAAGCATACAAAGAAAAAAGTCCGGTTATGATCATCGGCGGCCATGCCGGAAGTTTTCTCGGTGAATATCAGGCAGGTGGTATCATTATCGTTCTCGGACTTCATGATGATAACAGACCGATCGTCGGTAATTTCCCCTGTACCGGAATGCACGGTGGTAAAATGTATCTGCGTGGCAAATGTGAAAATATCCGTTTTCCTGAGCAGGTAACTGCAAGACATGCAGCCCCGGAGGATTTAGATGAAATCCGCGAATATCTGTCTGAATACTGCGCTGACTTCGGATACTCTATGGAAGAACTTTTATCTGCTCCTTTTACAGTCATTACACCAGACAGTAAAAACCCTTATAAGCAGATGTATGTAGCAAATTAAAGGAAAGTAGGTAGACTTATGAAGTATTCTAAAGAAGAGGTAATGCAATATGTCCGGGAAGAAGATGTAAAATTTATCCGTCTTGCCTTTTGCGATGTATTTGGCAAACAAAAAAACATATCCATCATGCCGGAGGAACTTCCCCGGGCTTTTGAATCCGGAATTGCCATTGATGCATCTGCCATAGCCGGCTTCAGTGATGAAGAACATTCTGATCTTTTTCTCCACCCGGATGCCGACACACTTATGCCTCTGCCGTGGAGACCGGAGCATGGCAGTGTAGTACGGATGTTTTGCGACATCACTTATCCTGACGGAAAAACATTTGAATGTGATACCCGCTCAATTTTAAAAAAAGCAATTCAGGATGCCGGGAATTTAGGATTCCGGTTCTTCTTTGGTGCAGAACAGGAATTTTACCTTTTTACCCTTGATGATAATGGAAATCCCACCAGATCCCCCTATGATAACGCAGGCTATATGGATATTGCCCCGGAAGACCAGGGAGAAAATATTCGCCGCGAGATATGCCTGACTCTGGAACAAATGGGAATACAGCCTGAGAGCTCTCACCATGAAGAAGGCCCGGGGCAAAACGAAATTGATTTTCGCTATTCCGATCCACTGACTGCTGCCGATAATGCCATGACATTCCAAACTGTTGTAAAAACTGTTGCCGGGCGTAACGGTCTTTTCGCTGATTTCAGTCCAAAACCTCTGAAAGATAAACCGGGAAATGGATTTCACATCAATATTTCTGTAAAATCAGCTGATAATAAAAACTATATGGATTATGTGATTTCCTCTATTCTGGATAAAATTTCAGATATGACTGTATTTTTAAATCCATCAGAAAATTCCTATCAGCGCCTTGGCAATAATAAAGCTCCAAAATATATTTCCTGGTCAGAAGAAAACCGGTCACAGCTTATCCGCGTTCCTGCTGCTGTCGGCATATATCAACGTGTAGAACTGCGTTCTCCGGATTCATCTTCAAATACATACCTGGCTTTTGCCCTGTTGATTTATGCAATTATGGACGGCATTCAAAATAAAGTGGAGCTCCCACCCCCTTCTAATATAAACTTGTTTAAAGCTGATGCTGCCACCCTAGCAAAATTCAGACAGCTTCCCTGTGATTTCAAGTCTGCATATGCTTTAGCCGCAAACAGTCCGTTTATAAAAGAGCATATCCCAGATGCCATATTAAATATTTATGGCAATAAATAGTTGACCAATGAGGAAGGAGGGGGCAAATGATTTTAAAAGAACGATTTTACAGCATACTCATCGTGTCCGCAACAGATAGTTTCACCTCTGCCCTGACTGACCTGGTTTCTGAAACGAGATACCGTCCCGTCCATAATGTTACAAGCATCAGCGCCGCCAAACGCATACTGGCTGAAAAAACTTTTGATTTTATTATTATCAACTCACCTTTATATGATGATGCAGGTATTCGTTTTGCTATTGATACATGCGCCGCAAAATCATCAGCCGTGCTGCTTTTATTAAAAAATGATATTCATGCTGATGTTCACGATAAAGTTGTTGAATATGGCATCTTTACTCTGTCAAAGCCCGTCTCAAAACCGACTATGCTGTACGCGCTTAACTGGATGGAAAGCGCCAGAGAAAGACTTAGGCAATTAGAGAAAAAATCTTTGTCTATTGAAGAAAAAATGCTCGAAATCCGTTTAGTCAACAAAGCCAAATGGTTTTTGATCACCGAACTCTCCATGAGCGAACCTGACGCTCACCATTATATAGAAAAGCAGGCAATGGATCGATGCATTACAAAGCGGGTCATTGCCGAAGAAATTATTAAAACCTATACCTGATTTCTTTTACATGTCAGTCAGGACTGTGAAAAATAACTGCGGCAGTCAGATGTTGACCGCCGCAGCCATTTTAATAAACTTTATCTTCCTGAAGAAATCTTGCTTTTCCGTCTTTTACCTCCACAATGTTCACACTGCAGTTTGGAGGAACCTTTCCATGCCAGAAATTTTCTCTGTCCTGATACACATTCTGCAAAAGCGCCCGCACAGCACAGCCGTGGGAAGAAATAAGAATGGTTTTATCAGAAAGCTCTTCTCTTCCCGTAATGTCCTTCCAGAACTCTTCTGTCCGTTTTAAAATATCTTCTATATTTTCCCCGTTTTCCGGACGTTCATATTCCAACGGACGGTGAAAGAAGATTTCCATCTGTTTGTGGGAAATATTTCCTGCCTCATCTTTAAACTGCGTGCCCTCCAGCACTCCGAAATCAATTTCCTGGATCCTCTCGTCTGTCATCACAGGGATTTTTCTGTCTCCAAGAATATACTCTGCCGTCTGTACCGCTCTTTTTAAAGGACTGGAAAAACAGAGGTCAAAAGGCACGTTCCGTAACGCCTCCCCTGTTTTTTCCGCAAGGCGGACTCCCTCCTCTGCGAGAGGAATGTCCGCTCTTCCCTGTACTTTTCTGAGACGGTTCCACGCAGTTACTCCGTGGCGCACAACATAAAGCAGCATCAGCTTCTCAGCTCGATTCCAAGACCTGTAAGACCGTTTAAGATTTTTTTCATTACTGCATTGATCTCACTTTCCTCCAGAGTCTTATCGTGGTTACGGAAGACAACAGAGTAAGCCATAGATTTATAGCCTTCTTTAATCTGGCTTCCCTCATAAATATCGAAAAGCTCATAACTTTCCAGAATCTTTCCGCCTCTCTGCTCAAGCACTTCCTCAATCTGACCTGCAAGCACTTCTTTCGGAACAACAAGACTTAAGTCACGTGTCACAGCCGGATATTTTGCAATGCCTGTGAATTTATGGGCAAAGCCTGCAAATTCCAGAACGGAAAGAATATCGATCACTGCGATATACGCTTTATCACCGATTCCATAATTATCCGCAACAGCAGGGTGTACCTCTCCAAGGTATCCGATCACCTTTTTGCCGTAGCACATATTCGCCTGTCTTCCCGGGTGAAGATATGTTTTTCCTGCATTCGGATCGTATGTCACGCGCTCTTTCATTCCGATTTTTTCGAAAAATTCCTCGCATACGCCCTTCATGTCGAAGAAATCGCCTGCTCCGTACATTCCCAGAGTAAAGTGCATTCTCTCTTCCGGAAGCTCTGTAAGAGGAAGAGATTTCGGAAGGTATACATTGCCAAGCTCATAAAGACGAACGTCTTTATTTCTTCTGTTATAGTTTGTTGCAAGAGAAGTCAGCATACCGTTAATGGTTGTGGTACGCATAATGCTGTAGTCCTCTCCGAGAGGATTGCTGATGGTAATCACATTTCTGAGCGCGTCCCCTTCCGGAATCAAAAGCTTGTCAAATACCTTCGGGCTTTCAAAGGAATATGTCATTCCCTCGGAGAAGCCGCAGTATTCTGCCATATCTCTTGCAATCTGCTCGATACGGAGTTTAAACGGAAGCTTGCCGGTTGTCGCCTCGCCTGTAGGAAGTGTGGTGGGAATCTTATCGTAGCCGTAAAATCTTACCACTTCCTCTGCCACGTCTGCCATGCAGTGAATATCCTGACGGAAAGTAGGCGCCACGATTTCGTTCGTATTTTCATCGTATGCAAGCTCCACACGTGCAAGATAACCAAGCATCTCTTCTTTTGTAAGCTCTGTTCCCAGAAGCGCATTGATTCTTTCCGGCTCAAAAGGAACACGCACCGGTTCTCTTGTCTCGCTGCATACATCTACCATGCCGCCAACAACTTCTCCGGCTCCAAGCTCTTCCATAAGCTGACATGCTCTGTCAATGGCTGCCTGTGCATTATTCGGGTCAAGACCTTTTTCAAATTTTCCGGAAGCATCTGTACGAAGACCGATTTTCTTGGAGGAGAGACGGATATTTGTTCCGTTAAAGCAGGCTGCCTCAAAAAGAACAGTGTGTACCTCGTCTGTGATCATGGAGTTTTCTCCACCCATAATTCCGGCAATGCCTACCGGCTTTTTGCCGTCGCAGATCATAAGAACAGAATCGTCCATCTCTCTTTCCTGTCCGTCAAGTGTGATAAACTTCTCACCATTTGCAGCGCGGCGCACAACAATCTCTTTTCCCTCAATATGGTCAAGGTCGTATGCGTGCATTGGCTGACCATACTCTTCCATTACATAATTGGTAATATCTACCAGGTTATTGATCGGGCGGATTCCATTTTTCGCAAGGTATCTCTGCATCCATTTTGGAGAAGGTCCTATTTTTACATTTTTTACTACTCTTGCACAGTAACGTGTGCAGAGAGCCGGGTCTTCTACTGTAACTTTAATATAATCGGAAGCGTTTTCATCGTTTCCTGTTTTCTTTACTTCCGGAGGGCAGAATTTTTTATTGAAAGTAGCTGCTGCCTCTCTTGCGATTCCGAGAACTCCGTAGCAGTCCACACGGTTGGAAGTAATCTCATATTCAATCACTGCATCGTCAAGGTCAAGAGCCTTCACTGCACTCTCTCCCACAACTGCGTCCTCAGGGAAAATATAAATTCCGTATTCAGGAGCTTCCGGGTACATTTCTCTTGTGCTTCCCAGCTCTTCAATGGAGCACATCATACCGTAGGAATCTACGCCTCTTAATTTTCCTTTTTTAATTTTTACACCTCCAGGAGCCGGTTTTCCGTCGTGACTTCCTGCCACGCGGCCTCCGTCAAGAACAACCGGGACTTTATCTCCCTCTTTTACATTTGGCGCGCCTGTTACGATCTGCACCGTCTCATTTCCCACATTTACCTGGCAGATGATCAGTTTATCTGCATCCGGGTGACGTTCGATTTTTTCAATCTGTCCGATCACGATTTTTTCAAGATCAGCGTCAAGCTGTACATATCCTTCTACTTTTGTACCGGACAGTGTCATTGCATCTGTATACTCCTGAGCTGTCACATCAAGCTCCGGAACGTATTTTTTTATCCATGATAATGAAGTGTTCATTTTCTCAATTCCTTCCGTTAATTATTAAAACTGTTTCAAAAATCTGATGTCGTTTTCGTAAAGAAGTCTCATATCGTCAATCTCGTATTTCAGAAGCGCAATACGCTCAAGACCTACACCAAAGGCAAATCCTGTGTACTCTTCCGGATCGATTCCGCACATTCGGAGCACATTCGGGTGAACCATACCGCAGCCGAGGATCTCGATCCAGCCGGAGCCTTTACAAAAACGGCAGCCTTTTCCACCGCATTTAAAACAGGAAACGTCCACCTCTGCGCTTGGCTCTGTAAACGGGAAGTGATGCGGTCTGAATTTTGTCTTTGTTTCCGGTCCGAACAGTTCTCTTGCAAACTCCTGAAGTGTTCCCTTTAAGTCTGCAAATGTAACATTTTTGTCAATTACAAGACCTTCGATCTGATGGAAGGACGGGGAATGTGTCGCGTCCACTTCGTCAGAACGGAATACTCTTCCCGGTGCAATCATACGGATCGGAAGCTTTCCTTTTTCCATTGTACGCGCCTGTACAGGAGAAGTCTGGGAACGGAGCAGAATGGAATCGTTAATAAAGAACGTATCCTGCTCGTCACGCGCCGGGTGGTCTTCCGGAATATTTAATTTTGTAAAGTTATAATCTGCATACTCTACTTCCGGTCCTTCCACAACCTCATATCCCATGCCAATGAAGATACGCTCTACTTCCTCAAGGGCAATGGTATTTGGGTGACGGTGTCCGATTTTTGCTTTTTTTGCAGGAAGGGTTACGTCGATTACTTCTGCCTTCATTTTTTCTTCCCGAAGAGCCGCTTCCAGCTTTGTTTTGGACTCTTCTAAAAGCCCTTCGATTTTCGCTCTTGTCTCATTGACAAGCTGACCTACCTTTGGACGGTCTTCTGCAGCAACGTCTTTCATTCCTTTTAAAATTGCGGTCAGCTCTCCTTTTTTACCGAGATATGCCACACGCACATCATTGAGGTCTTCCAGATTGTGAGAGTTTTCAATTCTCTCTCTGGCGCTGTCCTCCAGCGCCTGAAGTTTTTCTTTCATATCCATGACTGTATTTCTCCTTTTTGTGAAATTAAAAAAGAATCCTGCTCGCAGGATTCTCCGCCTGCGGCGGGTCGCTTTAGCGACATACTTCTTTTCCGCCGCAGTGCACTCCTGCGCGGAGCGTTTTTTGTTTACCAGGAAAATCTCTGGTAAATAAAAAAGCTCCGTCCCAAAAAGGGACGAAGCATCATTCCGTGGTACCACCCTGATTCCCGCTTAAAAAGCAGGCTCTCTGTCTGTTTAACGCACAGTATCGTCATTTCCTACTATCAGTTCAGAAATGCAGCTCCAGTGGGAAATTCAAGAATTATCTGAACTCAAGGAAGCTTTCAGCCGATGACTTCCTCTCTCTGATAGAAAATAATCCTCTGTAACACTTTCAAAGCCTTTGTTTATCTGATTTTCACTCTTTACTATGCCACAACAATTATTTTGTGTCAAGCCCTTTTTCATCCTCTTTTCCTCTTTCTCTGTTTAACATATCCCTCACAGAAGCCTGGGCTTTTCGAAACTCCGTCTCAAAATATGCGTTTATCTCTGCTCCGTAAAGCATCAGATTCATACACACATACATCCAGAGCATCACAAGAATCAAAGCGGTAAGATTTCCATATGTATTACTGAAACCGGGAAAAATCTCAAAATACAAAGAAAAAAAGTAGGAAAAAGCAGACCAGGCAACAGCTGTAATAAAGGCTCCCGGAACCTGACTTTTAAACGTAGCTTTTCGGTTTGGAAGCACCTTGTAAAGAACAAGGAACACAAGGAACAAAACGCTGAACACAAGAAATGTTCTTGCCCCCAAAACTCTTGCGATAATCCGTCCCAGAAAAGGCACGTACTTTGAAGCCATTGACTGAATGCCGTTTCCAAGCACAAGAAGAATCAAACTGACAATCAGCGCTATCACAAATAAAAGTGTATAAAATACGGCGTATATTCTGGTAATCAGCCAGTTACGTGTCTCCTTCACATGATAGATGGTGTTCAGTCCATTTGTCATGGACTGAAGTCCTTTTCCCGCAGACCACAGGGCGATCACTGCCGAGATGGGAACAATAGCAGAACTTCGCCTGTAAACATCTGCCACTATATCCAACACAAAACTCTGAAGATTCTGAGGAACAAATCCGATAATGGCGTCCCGCATTGTGTTATATGTAAGCGGGGTATACCGTATCAGCGTAGTAAGAAAAAGTACAAAGGGAATAAAGGACATAATAAGGAAGTATGCAGACTGTGCCGCATACGCCCCGATATGATCCCTCTTCACTCTTTCTATAAATCCCAAAAGCCTTTTTATAAGACTATGTTTTTCTTTTTTCTCTTTCATTTTCAAACTCCTGCATTACGCGCTTAAAGCTCCTCTCCGTCTGTATCATACCATGATTCCTCTGTTCTGACAAGCGTTACCCTGCCTGGCTGATCTCTACATCCCGGAAAAAATACAGAAGAATTTCTTCCCAGGTATACCCCTCCTCTGCCATTGTTCCTGCTGCTGTCTGGCTCATGCCAACGCCGTGCCCATAGCCGCCTCCGCAGATAAGAAATCCATCTTCCGTTTCCTCCAGAGAAAAATACGCGCTCGGAAGAAGGCTGCCTCCTTTTTTCTTTTCTTTCTCTTTTCCCGCAAAAATTTCTTTATCCGGAGCAAGAAACGAACGTATCTCATATTCATTTACAACCTCGCCGTCTCCTCCTTCCGTATGAACGCGGAGCCTTGTCGCTGCGCCGCTCTCACTTTTTCCTGTCACCTCAAGACCTGTGATGCTTCCTTCGCACCCCTCTATATTTTGTGCCCGCTGCTCTATGACTTCCCTGGAAACTTCTGTCTCCCACGTTCTCCAGGGCTCCTCCGAATCAAATCCGCAGTCAACGCTTTTTAAATACGGAGCCGCATTTTCCGCTCCCCATATCTCATCTGTACTCGTCACTCCTGCTGAGGTTGAAAAATAATACGCCTCTATTGGTTTGCCATTCTGGCTTAAAATCCTTCCTTTTGTTTCCTCTACTGCCTGTGTTGTGCTTTCCTCCGGCCCGATGTTGTTATACACCTGAAAATTCACACTGTCGTCCACATCTGCACCGTAGGCCTCCAGCTTCTTTTCTTTCAGCTGCTTCCACGCGTATGTTCTGGCACAGACCGCCTGCGCCTTTAATGCCTCCAGAGGATAAGAAGAAGGCATTTCACTTGGGACAACTGCTTCCAGATACATTTCCAACGGAAGCGTATTTACAACGAGAAATCCCTCCGGCTTTTTTGTGATTTTTATACTTCCCCTGTAAATCGGCGCCCCCTGTTCTCTCTGCACAGAAGAAATCTGAATCCCTTCCGTTCCCCCTTCAAACGTACAGCTTAATGCTTCCTCCCCGCAGCTTTCCCCGTTAAAAACATACTCCTGTCCCTGCCATATAAGGCTCACGCTCTGGTGATAGTAAGACCGGTGTTCTGAATCCATGATCAGCACCCGGATAAGCGGTTCCTCCTTCTCTGTGTTCATGGCATACGCTGTATCAAGGAGAAACCCCCATAAAAGAAAGATTAAAATTCCATAAAAAAATCTGGTTTTCTTCATAATATATTGTATGAAGGAAACCAGACCTTATATGCCTCTTTTCGTCTGCTTATTTTATGTAAAAACGATATGCCGTCACAGAATGATATATCTCTCCTGTCTCCAGGATTGGAGAATGGAACGCTTCTTCGTTGACTGCGTTAGGCTCTGCTTGCGTCTCCAGACAGAAACCGTCCCGTTTGCCGTACGTATGTCCGTTTTTGCCTGCTTCATTTTCAATAAAATTGCCGGCATAAAACTGTACGCCAGGACAATCTGTGGAAACACTCATGGCAATGCCTGTCTCCTCACAGTAAGCCTCAGCAATGCGGCGCACATTTCCAGGCGCGTAATTATCCGTCACAAAGTTATGGTCATATCCGCCAGTAAACTGAAGCTGTTCAAAGTCCGCATCAATGTCCTGTCCAATTTCCTTCATTTTCAGGAAATCCATAGGCGTTCCCTCTACAGACGCATTTTCCCCTGTCGGAATCGAGTGGCTGTCGCATACCGGATTATACGCATGTGCATAAATACAGAGTTTCTGATTTAAAACGTCGCCTCTTCCTTCTCCCGCAAGGTTAAAGTAAGAATGGTTTGTCATATTGGCAACCGTATCCTCATCACAGATTCCGCTGTAAACAATTCTCAGTTCATTTTCCTCTGTAAATTCATACTTCACAGAAACGCGAAACTCTCCAGGAAAGCCATTCTCTCCGTCCGGACTGATTCTTGAAAACGTAATGCTGTTTTTCTCCTGTGAAAGAGCGAGAACAGACCAGATCTTTTTCTCAAATCCATTGGGACCGCTGTGTAAATTATTTTCATTTTCATTTTGCGGAAGAACCACTTCTTTCCCCATAATCGAAAATTTCGCTCCCGCAATACGGTTTCCGCTCCGCCCGATGGTAGCTCCGAAAAAACAACCGTTTTCTTCGTACTGTTCCACATTGTCATATCCGAGCACAACATCAGTAAGCTTTCCGTCTCTGTCCGGCACACATAATTTTACGAGAATCGCACCAAACTGTGAAACCTCCGCATATGCACCTGATTTATTCTCCAAACGATAAATGGAAATTTCCTCTCCTGTAGAAAGTTCTCCAAACTTTCTTTCTGAAACGCTCATTTCTTATCTCCTCCTCTGTTGGTTTTATGTATATGTAAAAGAAAAGAGCCTGCAGGCTCTTATTTTTTCAGCAGTCCCAGAATGCCGTTCCCTTTCTTTTGACGCCTAGCCTAAGCTAGGTGGGTATCCTCAACATACCTTCTGCCTTCCACGACGAGAGGCCTGACATCCGGCATGCGATGTTGGATTCCCATGATGTCAATGTAGGTTCAAAAATAAAAGGGGGGTCGCACATTCCAGGTTTTCCTTTTCTGCCCTTTATTATACTCTAGTGTATGTTGTTTTTCAACAGAAAATACAGATTTTTTTATTTTATTTTCAAAATAGAAAGAACAGTTTGAGGCATATCCGAAGCCTCCACTACACAATTATGAAGAACAGGGGCTGTACGAATTTCCTCCACCGCTCTCGGAACAGGAACCCCTGAAATGTCACAGAGACGATCAATCAAAGCAAAATCTTCTTCCTCCCCGGAAAGTTCTGTCACTGCCCCCATCACGCTTCTTGCAAATTTATACGGACTTGCCGTAGAAGCGATGATAACCGGTGTATCATCTCCCGAATCCTTTCTGTATTTTTCATATACACCTGAGGCAACCGCTGTGTGTGTATCCAGGATATAGCCGCTTTCCTTATATACATGATGAATCGTTTCTGCTGTCTCCTCTTCTGTACAGTAATTTCCATAAAAATCTACGAGCGCTTCCCGCATTTTTTCTGTTATGGTATAAGAACCGCCTGACAATAGCTCTTCCATAAGCTTTCTGCACACAGAGGCATCCTCTCCTGCAATCTGGTAAATCAAACGCTCCAGGTTGCTGGAAATTAAAATATCCATAGACGGAGAGTTTGTAAGGATAAACTCTCTTCTTCTGTCATACGTTCCTGTAGAAAAGAAATCATACAGAACCTTATTTTCATTGGAAGCACAGATCAGTTTATTTACAGGAAGTCCCATTTCTTTTGCATAGAACGCGGCAAGTATATTTCCGAAATTCCCTGTTGGAACTGCGATATTTACTTTTTCCCCGTTCTGAAGGCTTCCCTCTCCCACAAGAGAAGCGTAGGCATACACATAATATACGATCTGAGGAACCAGTCTTCCGATGTTGATGGAATTGGCAGAAGAAAACTGAAATCCCGCTTTGTGAAGCGTTTCTTTCATCTCCTGGTCATTAAACATTTTTTTGACAGCCGTCTGGGCATCATCAAAATTTCCGGTAATTCCCACAACGTATGTATTCTGTCCCTTTTGTGTCACCATCTGTTTTTCCTGCACAGGACTGACGCCGTTCTTTGGATAAAATACAATGATTTTTGTTCCGGGAACATCTGCAAAGCCTGCCATAGCCGCTTTTCCCGTATCTCCTGATGTCGCGGTTAAAATCACGATCTCATTTTCTATATGATTTTTTCCTGCTGCCGTTGTCATAAGATGGGGCAGGATTGAAAGCGCCATATCCTTAAAGGCAATGGTAGCTCCGTGAAACAGCTCCAGATAATATTTTCCGTCTGCTTTTCGGACAGGCGCAATTTTTTCTGTGTCAAATTTGGAATCATATGCCTTCTCAATACAGCTTTTCAGTTCTTCCTCTGTAAAATCTGTAAAAAAGCGGCTCATTACTTCAAACGCCACTTCCTGATAGGACATTTTCGCAAGCTCTTCCACAGGTATATCAAGCTTTGGAATCACTTCCGGCACAAACAGCCCTCCATCTGAAGAGAGTCCCTTTAAAATTGCAGATGAAGCCGTAATTCCCTTTTCTGTTCCTCTTGTACTTTTATATAAAACCTCCACCATGATTCCCGCCTTTCTTTTCTGTTTTTCAGTGTGTTTCATTATACCATGCTCTTTCACAAAATACCACACTAAATTACAAAAAAGTATTCACCGGTTAAAAAATAGGCTGCGAAAGCAAAAAGACAGGAAACATATTCTGTAAATACGCTCCTGTCTTTTCCCCTTAAATTATTTCATAGCTACCAGCTCAGATACGGAAGAACGTGTCTCCTGTCCCTCTGCCGGCTCTTCTCCCTCTTCCGGATAAGTGTAAAATTCATGTACTCCATATTTAAAAAGACGCTTCAGATCTTTTTCAAACCAGGCAACATTATGTTTCTCTGCTGCTGATTTCTGAATAAAAAACAAAGCTCCCTCTGAATAATCCACGCCTTCCAGCGCCTGTTTTACCGCCTCTTTTGTTTCCTCTGTCACGGTCACTTCATTGATTCTGCCGTCGTATACAGGAGAAAACTGAGGAACTCCGTTTACATATTCCCACACAACTTCAGATACGCTGTCAGGAAATCCTTCATGTTTTACACGGTTCATAATCACATTCGCAATCAAAGTTCTCCCTTTAATATCTTCTGTACCGGCTTCTGCCTCCACAATACGAAGCAGTGTGTCATAATCCTCATCGGACATCATTTTCGGTGTCTGTGCATAGCTGATTGCCCTGGAACTGAAATTATCAATGGTATTTTCCATAGAGGCGCTTACATCCAACGCCACAGCTCCTTCTTCAATGTGCTTTACTCTCTGTCCCACCATAACTTCTTCACAAGATGTACCAATCCTGTTTATCGTACTTCCCGGAGCCGGAGTCTCTCTTACACCGGATACCACTCCCGCTATTCCGGAAGGAAGATATGGCTCCTCCTCTTTTTCCGTGTCAGAAGCCGCATACACCTGACTTCTGAGATCAGGAGGAAACACATTGCAAACGATTATAATAGCAACGGTCAGAAATGCCCAGGCTGTAAGAACGGTGAAGCTGCGTATGGAATATCCCGGGAAGACTCCCTTCTTTTCTCTTTCTGTAAGATTCACATTTTTTCTCTTTTCTTTCATACCCTTTATTCCTTGCATTTTTATTATAGTTTTCTTTCGTTTTTTCTTTATTTTGTAACATTTTTGTAATGTATGAGAAAATTATATTTAATATACCCCTTTCTGTCAAGGTTTTTTTCTTTTTTTTTCGTAAAAATAAAAGGAATTCCCTGCGTACCTATTTATTATAGACAGATACTGCAGGGAAGGTCAAGAATATTTGTTCGTGTTCTTACAACAGGATTTTCATCAATAAAACGGCGTCTGACAAATCCCAACAAAGTTCTACCGATTATTAATGGAGGCTACCAGAGCATCAATGGAAGCATGGATAATATCTGCGTGAACGCCTGCGCCCCACGCCATTGTTCCGTCCGGCTTGCGGATTCCCACATAGGCGATCGCACGGGAACTGGAGCTTTCCTCAAGGGCATGTTCCTGATAAGTCTCCAGCTGGTATTTCAGCTCATAAGTCTTTTTCAGTGCATTGCTTACTGCGTCAAGACGTCCGTTTCCCTTTGCCTCTGTCACTGTAACTTTACCGTTAAAAGAAGAAGTTACCTGAGTAGTAATCCCTCCCTCCTTCTGCTGGAAATGCACCTCCAGGATCTCATACGGCTCTTTTGTATTTTCAAATGTCTTTTTAAACAGGCTGAAAATTTCATCCGGGTGAAGTTCTTTATGGCTGTGGTCAGACACTGCCTTCGCCGCATATCCCATAGCCTCCCGCATTTTTGCAGGAAGGTTCAGACCGAATTTTGTCTCCAGAATATATCCAACGCCGCCCTTTCCAGACTGACTGTTAATACGGATCACATCCGCGTCATAATTTCTTCCTACATCTGTAGGGTCAATGGGCAGATAGGGAACATTCCAGTGGTTCATATCCTTTTCCTCTCTCCAGTGCATTCCTTTTGCAATGGCATCCTGATGAGAGCCGGAAAAAGCTGCGAAAACAAGAGCTCCGCTGTACGGACTTCTCTCATCTACTTTCATTCCCGTGCAGTTTTCGTAAACCTCACAGATATGCGGCATATTGGAAAAATCAAGATTTGGCTCAACACCTTGGGAATACATATTCATTCCAAGAGTTACGATATCCACGTTTCCTGTGCGTTCTCCATTCCCAAAAAGTGTTCCTTCAATACGGTCTGCGCCTGCAAGAAGTCCCATCTCAGAATCTGCCACTCCGCAGCCACGGTCGTTATGAGGGTGAAGAGACACAATCACGTTTTCTCTGTATTTCATATTTTCGCACATATATTCAATCTGGCTTGCATAAACATGCGGCATGGAATGCTGTACCGTAACCGGAAGATTAATGATGCACTTATTTTCCGGCGTGGGCTGCCACACATCAAGAACAGCGTTACACACTTCAAGCGCATATTCCGGCTCCGTTCCTGTAAAGCTCTCTGGACTGTACTCAAACTGGAAGTTTCCTTCTGTCTCTGCTGCCAGTTTTTTCAGAAGAGCCGCTCCCTCCACTGCAATTTTTAAAATTTCCTCTTTTGATTTTTTAAACACCTGCTCTCTCTGTGCCACAGAGGTAGAATTATATACATGAACAATGGCTTTTGGCGCGCCTTTTACCGCCTCAAAAGTCTTGCGGATAATGTGCTCTCTCGCCTGTGTGAGAACCTGTATGGTCACATCTTCCGGAATTAAATTCTGCTCGATCAGAGTGCGGAGAAATACATACTCTGTCTCCGATGCAGCCGGGAATCCCACTTCGATTTCCTTAAATCCAATTTCCACAAGCAATTTAAAAAATTCAATTTTCTGTTCCAGACTCATAGGGATCACAAGAGCCTGATTTCCGTCTCTGAGGTCAACGGAACACCAGATCGGTGCTTTGTCCACATACTCTTTTTCCGCCCATTTCATACATTTTACCGGCGGCATATGGTATTGTCTTTTATATTTTCCTGCATTCATCATTTCTTTTTCCTCCATTTCTTATTCCGGTTATGTTACAGAACATTACAAAGTAATTTCCCATAGCATAAAAAAAGCCCTCCATCTCTGCAATATATGCAAGAGACGAAAGACATTGACATCTTACGCGGTACCACTCTTATTTTATGAAAAAATCATACCCTCACCGGACACGGAACGTATGCACGTTCTTATATCCTTTCTCTGTAACGGGAGAACCCGTCTGCTCCTACTCTCCTTTCAAAAGATTTCAGCCAGATGCTCCAAGGTGAGTTCTATATTTCCCTTCCGCTGCCTCTCAGCTCCGACAGCTCTCTGTGCTCCAGTCCATATATACTATTCCTTTTCTCTGCATTTGTCTATATTTGTATGTCTCACTAATACGTTCTCAGTTTAGCACTTCAACGTGGTTTTGTCAAGATATTTCCATATTATTTCAACTAAAACATCATAAAAAAATTATTCAGGAAATCCTTTGGAAATTTTCCCAAAATCGCCTAAAAAATAGTTGATTTTTTTCTTTTATACTGTTATAATAGAGAACGTTGCGGGGTATGGCGTAGCTTGGTAGCGCGCACGGCTGGGGGCCGTGAGGTCGCAGGTTCAAATCCTGTTGCCCCGATTTTTCAGGAGTCTGTATGTACAGGCTCTTTTATTTTTCACTATTTAGTTCATAAAAAAATATCTCTTCCAGAATATCAAATTCCGTCCGGCTGCATTTTTACTCCCTCTGCTACCGCTTTTTCATCATGTTTCCATAAATCTCCCAACAGCTTTCGCGAGCATTCTCTGTAAAACCAAAATACTCAGACATACTCCCCAGATTCGTCATAGAATACTCTGTAAACATATTTAAAGCAGAATGAGAACCATATTTTTTAATAGACAAAATTCCAGTCATATACGTCAAAGCAACATAATCCTGATCTTTAAGCCATAGTCTTAAAAAATCAAGGTATTTCTTCTGCGCCTCAAAATTCTGCTGGTATTCACGAAACAGGCAATCCCGCTCGTAATTCTTCTGTGAGAAGTGCCCCTTTATGGAAGCACTTCTCCAACTGCGCCGCTCTTTTTCCTTACTTATTATTAATGTAATTCACAAGCCCTTCTGCTTTTATAATTTTCTGCATAAATTCCGGAAACGCCTGACCTTTAAATTCCGTTCCTTTTGTACGGTTATAAATCATGCCGGAATCAAAGTCTACCTCCACTTCATCTCCTGCTTCTATTCCCTTGCTTGCCTCCGGGCACTCGATAATAGGAAGCCCGATATTGATGGCATTTCTGTAAAAGATTCTGGCGAAGGTTTCTGCGATCACGCAGCTTACGCCCGCTGCCTTAATTGCAATTGGCGCATGTTCTCTGGAAGAACCGCAGCCGAAGTTTTTATCTGCCACAATGATAT
>ERZ834859.535-NODE-535-length-52254-cov-8.256384_pt1 | contig 52254 bp, 68 predicted proteins | sample MGYA00519947_ERZ834859 | MGnify/ENA primary metagenome ERZ834859 (study PRJEB31850, sample SAMEA3708763) | human gut metagenome | biome: human gut; feature: human-associated habitat; material: faeces | place: China | collected 2014 ...
AATCCTTTGGTACTTCAGAGAATGCTTATCTTAAAGCAATTGGAGCCATATCCACATAAAACGCTGGACGAAGTGTTAAAATTGTATGAAAAAGAGTTATTAAATGAAAATTTGGTAAAGCTTAAAATAAATTTTAGTACTTTAGTTGAAAAATTTGAACGTGAGAACATTAACATAATTGAGTTTGCTTCAAATAAGCCAATGAGAGAAAAAATAGATATTATAAACAAAAAACTTTTGGAATATGTTACAGAAATTGGAACTTCAGCAACTACAGGCACTCAGTCTTGAGGATGTTAAGTCTTATAAGAAAAAGGCCGTAGAGCGTAAAGCAGAACTAGAAGCTGCTAAGGCTAAAGGCGGAAAAGCTTGGACAAGCGACTTACAGGAAGAGCTTGACGAGGTAGTTCTTTTCCTAGTAGATGTTGATGATGTTATCGAAGAAAAATCATCGGCATCGAAAACACAGGCTGAGAGTGGTTATACTCCTAAGCCGGGTACTGAGAAGATGGTGCACTTGTTAATTGTGCGTGGTCGTAGGTTTAATCCAATGACTGGCAAAGAAGAGTCACCAGCATATACTCAAATGTTCACATTCGCAGAGTGGCAGCTTTTCAAGAAAACGTATAAAGGCCTTGGTTATACCATTATGGCGGCCTTGCATGACCCATACGGAGATGCTGCAGAGTTAGTACAAAAGTAATTAACAATAAAAACAAAGCTATATGTTAACAATTGAGATGCTACGACAGAGTTCAGCTTTAACAGGTCTTACAGATGACCAGCTGAATGCAATTGCTGAGATGTCAAGAAATGATGAGAATACCGTTATAGGTACTAAAATCGGCGCATTGCACGGTCAGTATGACACTGATATTCTTGGCATTACAGGCATTAAAAAGAAAGATGGTGAAAAAAGTTACGACTATGCTAAGCGCGTACTCGGTGAGTACAAAACTAAAGCAGAGTCTGTGAAAACAATTCAAACTCAGCTTACTGCTGCTCAGGCACAGGTTGCAGAGCTCCAGTCTAAACTTGAAAAAGGAGCTGGCGATGAAACTTTGAAACAACAGCTGAAAGATGCTAAAGCCCAAGTAACTCAGCTTCAAACTCAACTTCAGACAAAGGAAACTGAGTTCAATACCAAAAAGGCAGAGTTTGATAAAACTATTAAGGACACGCATGTAGATTATGCTTTTCAAGCTGCTACAGCAGGTCTTAAGTTTAAGAGTGGTATTACTGAGCCTATTCAGAAGACGCTGCTCAATGCTGCAAAAGCAGAAGTCCTTGCAAAAGGTACTCCTGATTTCATAGAGGACGGCCAAGGAGGAAAGAAACTTGTTATTCGCGGTGCAGATGGTAATATCCTTAACAATCCGAAGAACAATCTTAATCCTTATACGATGCAAGAGCTTGTAATGGAAACATCGCTTAAAGATGTAATCGATACAGGTCGTCAGCAGATAGGCGGTGGAACAGGAGGCTTTGGGTCTGGTTCAGGCGGAACAGGTGGAACACTTGATTTGTCTGGCATTAAGAGCCAAGTTGAAGCTGATAAAGCTATTGAGGCACATCTGCTCGCAAATGGTTTAACCCGTGACTCACAGGAATTTGCAGACCAGTCAATGCAACTGAGAACTGAAAACAATGTGGCAAGTTTGCCTATTAGATAAAATGGCACATCCTAAGAGATAAACGAAAAAAAATGCTATGAGGCGTAAAAGGGTAATGCACCATAATAGCATAATTATTAACAATTAAAAACTTAAAAGTTATGAGTCTAGTTTTAACACGTATCCAGAACATTCGTGCGAACTCTAACCTTGATAAGTTTGAGTATCGCCCCAGCAGGTACGGTGCGCTGAACGCTTTTATGGTGCAGTCTGAAGACCCTACTGGCATCCTCACTGAGGAACTGAAGCAAAAAGCAAGGACCTCCATCGGTAACACGCTGGAAACTCCGGTAATTGACTATGATGCTGATATTACTATCGGTAGCACCCGCACTTTGACAATTGCCGACAGTGAAAACACTTCTAAAATGGTTCAAATCACGTTTGCCACTTATGCGTGGGGATTTACTATTGCTCCGGCAATGTACATGAACAACGAAATTGGCATTCAGAAGGACTTTGAAACCAAGATGATGAAGTACATCTATGCTTTTGCGAAAAAGCTTGATGAAGCTGCTCTTGCTGCTCTCGCAGCCAACAAAACACAGGTTTTGAAAAATCCGCTGCTGTATGACTGGTCTGCTAATGCCATCAATGCAAAGTGGACTGAGCGTGAAAACGTATTTGGTGACCTTGAAGTTATGATGGGAGCAAATGACTTCTATGGCCAGTTGCATCTTGTAGGTGACCCTGGTGTTGAGTCTATCATGCGTAAGTTGCAGCAGCACGGTCTTTACAATGACGTAAACAAGCAGAATGAATTTGGCACAAAAATTGTTCACTTGACGAACAATATCGCAGCTGCTGAAGGTAAGTATGCTCAGGGTTACGCTGTAAATGCCGGCTCTCTTGGAATGTTGACCCGCTTCGAGCGTGACTGCTTGCTTGGAACTGTTTCCGGTGACGGCCATGAGTGGGGTATTGCTACTTTGCCTTTGCTGAACATGCCTGTTGGTACATATTTCTACGATTCTGTAGGTGATTACAATACTATTGCAGGAGCCGCTACTGCTGATATGACTCGTACGCGCAAAGAGCACTATGGTTTTGCTGTTGACGTGGCCTTCTTGACTGCATATAACAGTGCACCTAGCACTTTGGCAAGTCCTATTCTGGCATTCAATGTATCAAGCGAGGATGCAGTTTATGCTAAGCCTGTGGTCGTTGTCAACTCTAAAGACAATCCGGTTAACACTAAGGAGGCTTCTGCGGGAGTTGGAGGATAATAAACCGATAGCAAATCTTTGAGTTGTTATTAGCTTTGGTAGGAGGCACACTGAGCCACTAGGCGATAGTGGCCTCCTATTTTTCATTAAAAATTAAGAATTATGGTTAGAGCCAACGATATACAAGAAAAGCTGTTACGCCTTATTGGATGGGAGCAGAATTATGATACATCAGACTTAAAAATATCTGATGCTTTAACTGTGAGTGAAAGTGGCCTATATTTTCAACAAATTCATCCTTTGCTGACTTTGCAGAATATGTCATGTATTGCTCCGGATTTTAAGAATATTACTTTTCCAGAATACAATTCTGAAAAGGAATATAGCAAAGGCAATGTAGTTGATTATCAAGGAACACAATATAAAGCGCTTCAAAAAGCACAAGGAAAACAGCCCGATATTGAGTCTGAGTATTGGGTTGAAACCAATTTATTTTCTGAATGGCTTGAGAGCAAAACAAAAGCAAGCATTCAAAAAGCTATTGCTAGATATTGTAATGAAAAAACGGTAGAAGGAACAAATAAGCCATTATGCGAAAGTCGTACTTTGTTTGATGGAACAGGTAGATTAGTAGATACTGTAAAGAATAAGAAAAATCTAGTAGGTTTTGAGATTGTACCTGTAAGAGCAAAAGGCGTAACTACAAAAATCAACAAAATAGGTCTACAGTTTACAGAACCTGGCGAATATACACTATATCTTATGCATTCTAGCATGGATGCACCCGTTAAGATAATAAAGCTTAATAAGATACGTAAAAACAGCATTGAATGGTTTTCGCTTAATGATGTATATTTACCTTATCAGAGTGAAGACAATGATGCTGGAGGAAGTTGGTATTTATGCTATTTCCAATCTGAGCTTCCAGAAGGAAGTCAAGCTATCAGAAAAGACAAAGACTGGTCCAAAGAACCTTGTAACTCATGTTCGCGCAGAGAATACTTGGCTTGGATGGCATGGTCAAAATATATAGAAGTGCACCCATTTTTTGTAAATGAGGAACTAATTGAAGCTGTTAATTTCAATGATGACTTTAACAATGATTTTGAAAAGCAAGCACTTCACCTATGGGATGTTGAAAATAATCAATATACCTACGATAATAACTACGGCTTAAATCTCGAATTAACTATAAGCTGTGATATTACAGATTTTATAATTGAGCAGCGAATGTTATTCCAAGATGTTATAGCAAAACAAGTAGCAGTAGATATGCTTCGTGAATTTGCCTATAATGCTAATGTTCGCACAAACAGGCACTCAATAAATGCATCTAGACTTGATATACTATATGAAGTTGATGGAGACTCTTCGTCTATGAAAAAATCAGGTCTTAGTTATCAGCTTGATATGGCATTTAAGGCAATTAAACTTAGCACTGAGGGTATAGATAGAGTTTGCCTTCCTTGCAAAAATAATGGTGTAAAATATAGAACTGTATAACATGGCTATAAAAAGGTATAATGCAACACTTCGTAATCTTGAATACCGATTAAGGGCATTCAAAGATAGTCTGCCTATGCTATTGGAAGATATTGTCCGTGATAAAGAGGATGTAATAGTATCTGCCATAGCAGATGACCAGCTATATCGTAGAGGTATCAACGGTAAAGGTGAAAAGATTATGGATTATATGCCTTATACTGCTAGAACCATAAAAAATAAAAAGCGAAAAGGACAGCCTACAACTCGAGTTACATTGCGAGATACCGGGGCTTTTCATGAGTCTATGTATGTTGTATTTGACTCAGAAGGGTTTTATATAACAGCTAGTGATGAAAAAACTCAAGACCTCGTAGAGAAATATGGAGAAGAGATATTCAGGTTAACGGATAAAAACTTTACCAGAATTATCCGTTCTCATATACGAAAGGAATTAGTTAAAAGATTAAAACAGGCAATAAGACAATGAAGGAAAGCTCAGTACAAATAAGGTATAAAGATAATCCTGTATTGCTTGATAAGATATTGCAGGATATGCAGAAGTCACTGATGGAAAAACTTAAGTGGCTTAATTATGCATTTGGCCGTGCTTACAAGTTAGTTGAGCACAGGCCAGATGGTAATAAATTTATATATCCCGCTATGTATAATGGTAATAGCGAATATGTTTCGCTGTTGCCAAATGACAATTTTGGTAATTTTTCATGGTTTGATATATATGACCCGCAAAGAATTACTCAAGTAGTGCAGTCATTGCCTCAATATACATTCAGTGGTGCAATTATATTTTGGTATGACTTAAGTAGTATCTATGAAGATGAAACTGTACTGTATACAGAAGAAGTAAAAGATGAAATTATACGTGTTTTAACAACACCAGGTCTTATTACTACCACTGGTAAGCTTGTTATCAATGATATATATGAGCGCTTTGAAAATATATACAAAGGCTATTCAATAGAAAAGATATACAACAATTATACATATAAGGGAGAAGGCATACAAGATATTGATAAACAATTCTTTATGTACCCTTATGCAGGAATTAGAATTGAGTTCACTTTAACAACTAGAGAATTATGTCAACGGTATATTTTATAACAATGCTTTCGGCTTTAATATATATAGCCTTAGCAGCAGCATTTGTCATATTGCTGATTGGAAAATTAGGTATAAGAGACAGTATAATTGCCAGAGCACCGAAGCTCATTTCTCAATTATTCGATTGTGATTTTTGCTTGAGTTTTTGGACGTCGGCTATTCTCGCTGTCATTCTCGCTATTTTCTTTAGAGAAATGAATATCTTATTTATTCCGATAATATCAACCCCTATAATACGAATTTTAATATGAAAAGCCTACTTATAAATAAGAAGATTGTACGGGTTTATGATAGCATAGATGAAATGCCTATTGTAAATTTCCAAAAGTATAATAAATATCTGCTTATTGACTCAGGTATTGGCTCAGATGCAGATGATATAGATGCTCATATTGTAAAGATAGCAAAATTCATAAAAGCTAATAACAATAAAAAAGCTCTACAGGAATTGCAGAATATGAGGCAAAATATGTATATGGTGAACAATGAAATTTCACCAAAATACTTAGCTTTTGCTGCTCTTATTCATAGCATAGATGGAAAAGAAGTTAATGACCTATCAGATGATGGTCTTAAAAAATTGCTTCAGGACCTTAAAGATATAAAGCATTCTAAAGTCATAGATTTTCTTTTGTGGCTTAAAAAAAAAATCACAAGTGAACTAGAAACTTACTTTCCAGGTGATTTTGTAAATCCAAAGGAAAAAGAAGCTTATGATAAGCTTAAAAATAGAACACTTCTTGTATTAGACTCTATTATAAATGATACTGATAATACAGAGCAGATAGAGCTAATAGATACAACGATGCTAAATATGCATACGCCAAAAGTATTTATAGGAAGTGAGTCTGTTGAGGTTAAATATGATAAGCAGTTTGAAAGTACTTGTTTGCTTATAGCTCAAAAAACAAGCATGGACGCTAAAAAGATGACAGTACTTCAATTCTATAATGCTGTTGATAATATAAAACAGCAATTAGAAGCAGAAAGCAAGAGTGTTAAACGGCATAAAAGGAAATAATTATGGCTGAAGACGATAAGATAAAATATAGCGATATAATTGAGCCGGATGACTCAATTGAAAAGCTTGTCAAGCAACTTGGCGAGCTCAATCAGTCATACGAGACAATGGTAAATGCTATCAGAGCAGGTGCAGATAGGATTGTACATTCTCTTAAGTCTGCTAGTGGAGCTACAAGTGAAGGGCGTAAAGCTATCGATGAAGCAACAGCGTCTACGTCAAGACTTGAAAGAGCTCAGAATGAGCTTAAATTAGCTTTATCTGATACAGGTAAACAGATTGCTTGGCTTAAAGCACAAACTTCAGATGCTAATAGAGCAACTGTAGAACAGCAGCGTTATATCCAGCAAGCTATATCTTCTTATGACCGTCTTAAGTCTGACCTAAAGCAAACAGTTGAGCTATATAAGTCTTTAACTGCGGCTGAAAGAGCAGATAGCGAAATGGGGCAACAGCTACTCAATGATATTCTTAATTTGAAAAATCAGATTAAGGCCCTTGATGACCAAATGAAGCCTCATATCCAAACTCTGTCTGAAGTAGAAAAGACAGAGCAAAGATTAGCTTATTTACAGTCAGATGAAGGTAAAAGATTACTTGAGTTAAAAGCTAAAATTGCTGAGCTTACTTCTGCTAGAAAACAGCAGAAAGCTACAGTAGACCCATTAGCTCAGGCTCAAGAGAAACTTGCCTATGCTCAGTCAGAAGAAAATCAGCAGCTTAAACTCTATTCAACCCAAATACGAGAAGCAAATCAGATTGCTCAATTACAGGCTACAATTGCTAATTCTGCAGAAGGTTCTTATAATAGACTTTCGGCTCAATATGCATTAAATAAAATACGACTTAATCAGATGTCTGCAGCTGAGAGAGAAGCTGCTGACTCTGGTAAAAAGCTTGAAGCTGAGACAAATGCAATTTATCAGCAAATGATAAAATTGCAAGAAGCAACAGGTAATTATAGATTGTCTGTAGGCCATTACCAAAAAACATGGGATGGCTTAGGCATTTCTATTTCTCAAGTAGTACGAGAATTACCTGCTGCAGCTGTATCGCTTAATACATTCTTCTTAGGTATATCAAATAATATACCTATGGTAGTCGATGAAATTAACAGATTACGCGCTCAGAATAAACTTTTACAGGCAGAAGGTAAAGCAACTGTAAATGTAACAGGCTCAATAGTTAAAGCTTTGTTTAGCTGGAATACTGTGCTTGTTATATTACTTACTGTATTTTCCATGTTTGGCAAACAGATTATAACATGGGTTGGTAATCTTTTCAAAGCAAAAAATGCTGTTATATCCACAACTGAGGCTCTTAATAATATAGCTAAAGAACTTGAAGATACTAATGGCAGCTACGGCAATAACATTGTAAAACTAAAGCAATTACAGCAGGAATGGAAAAATCTTGAAACTGCCGCTAAAAAAGACCAGTGGATTAAAGATAATAAATCTAATTTTGACCAACTTGGAGTATCTGTTAATAATGTAACAGATGCTGAAAACATATTTGTAGATAATACTGAAGCTGTAATCAATGCTCTTAAACTAAGAGCTAAAGCCGCCGCTGCTCAAAAGTTAGCCGCAGATGAATATGAAAAAGCTTTAATTGCTAGAAATAAAGCAGAAACAGAAGCAGGTAAAGGTCCATCAGGTTGGGATAAATTCAAAAACTGGTGGGTACAAACAAGTTTACGAGCTACTGATGAATTTGGTGTAGGACCATCTGCAGCTAATTTACAGGTAGCTGACCAAATATCTGCAGAAGATTTTAGACAACAGAGAATTAAAGACCTCAATGATGAAGCAAATGCTGCAGAGAAAACAGGAGATGCATATTTTGATTTAGCGGCTGGATATGAAAAAGCTGCTAAAGCCCAACTTGAAGCTGCTGGCATAGAAGGAAAGCATAAGACTACAAAGACACGCACAAGAGAACCGCGTGATTTAACTCGTACTATAAATCAGAATGATATAAAAATACAAAGAGAATACGAGGAAAGTGTAACTGAATTACTTAAAGATGAATATGCTAAAAGGCGTAAAGCCGCAGCTGACCAGGTCCAGGATGAAAATAACAAGCTTCGTGAGATGTATCGTCTTAACGAAGAATATGTTAAAAATGTAGATGGGAAATATAAAAAGCTTACCGAAGACCAGAAGAAACAAATTGATAGGCAGCAAGAGCTTATAACTAAGACTATTGCTAATAATTTACGAGCATTAGACCTTCAGTTACAACAAATTCAGAATGAGCAAAAAGTTGCTTCTTTGCAGACGCAGCGTAATACTATAAATCCTACTGATACTAGCGCAGCAACTGAAGCAGCCCAAAATCAAGAGTCTACTGTAACTACCAATGTAGTAGTTACACGTGACGCTTCTCAGATGGAAGCCTCATTAGTAGAAGAGCGCAAACTCATGGAAGAAAATCTTGATTTGGAATATGCCTTGATACTTGATACTAATAAGAGATTATTAGAGGCAGGAGATGACCAAGCTCGTTCTGAAGAAGAAATACTTATTGAGCTCAACAAGAAAAAACTTGAGCTGTGGAGTGAGTATGACCAGAAAATCTTAGATGCAAGAGAGCGCGATATTGAAAATCAGCTTGAGCTTGTTAAAAAAGGCAGTGAAGATGAACTTAATCTGCTACTTCAGCAAAATGAAGTACGTAGACAATTAACTTTAGCACAAAATGCTGCTAAACCCGCAGAACAGCAAGTAAGTACATCTGTAATAAATGCACAGTTTGATAAGTCTGCAGCTCAAACTAAAGGGTCATTCCAAATGACCAGCTTTGATGAACAACAAGCTCTTGACGAGGCTGTATTTAATGAAGTTAAACGCAGTGAAACTGAGATAACTCGATTTAAGCTTGAACAAGAAAAAGCTAGATGGCAAGAGCAAATAAGACTTGCTGAAGCTGGTGGACTTGATTGGAGTCAAGCTCAAATAGATGCTGCAAAATCTACTGTAAAAGGCATTGACCGAGAATTGTCTGAACTTGATGACTTTGTTGCTAATATAGGCAAAAAAGGATTAGGTGGTACTTTGCTTGAGAAACTTGGCTTTGATGATGACCAGATAGACGCTCTTGGTGATGCTGTAAATATAGTCATTGAACAACTTCAATCTATTATGGATGCTGAAGTTGAATTAGCTGAGCAGGCAGTAGAAGCAGCTGAAAAGCGCGTAGAAGCTGCGCAAAAGGCTTATGATGCTGAAGTTGAAGCTCGTAACAATGGATATGCTAATAATGTTGCAACTGCTAAAAAAGAACTCGAGCAAGAAAAGAAAAATCAGCAAGAAAAGCAAAAAATGCTTGAAGCCGCTCAAAAGCGTCAAGAAAATCTAAATACTGTAATTCAAGCATCTTCACTTGTTACAGCATCTGCTAATTTGTGGAGTTCATTCTCTTCAATACCTATCGTAGGTCCAGCTCTTGCATTAGCTGCAATTGCTACAATGTGGACCTCATTTGCCGTAGCTAAAGTTAAAGCAAAACAAGTAACGGCAAGCCAATCTGAAGAATACGGTGAAGGTGGTCTTGAGTTCTTAGAAGGAGGCTCTCATGCTTCTGGCAATGACATTGACTTGGGCACAAATAACGGCAAAGGCAAGAGAATGAGAGCTGAAGGTGGTGAAGCACTTGCTATTATTAACAAAAAGCGTACAAGGAAATATCGTAAAATATTGCCTGATGTTATTGACAGCTTTAACAAAGGTACATTTGAAGATAAGTATTTGAATGCTTTTGCTAATTCAGATGGTCTAAGCATAGCTCTTAATGCTAATGGCAATATAGATTTATCTAAAATAGAAGATGATGTGCGAAGTATAAGAAAGCAAAATGAAGTCAAGTATTATACAATGCCTGATGGAACTGTAGTTATGCAACGCAAGAATGTTAAACGTATAATTAAAAATTAAAAAGCTTATGATGCCTCCTAAGTATAATTTCTATATTCAGATAAATGGTGAGGATAGAATAAAAGTAAATCCTCATTATAAAGACCTTAGTAAAAAATATGCAAAAGAAAGTGGCCAGGAATTTTTTAGAATATCATTAGACGGCAAAATAAATCTATTCGGCCAAGACTATGAGCTTATAGCAAATTCAGGTCTAGAAGACCAGCTTATTTTTATCATTGACAAGTATAATAGAATTTCTGGAAAATGGATTGAGTACTATAAAGGTGAGTTTAACAAAACAGACTGTAAGCTTGATTATGACAAAAAGAAATGTGAGCTCAAAACTACTGCTATAGATGATTATAGTGAGGTTATGAATAAGTATGAAAATACTTATGACCTTATAAAGCTTGCTCCAGAAATAACAAGAATAGACTTGCATAAGCGCTCGTTAATGCAAGTCTATGTTCGTGGTGCTAATTCCATTACTAACTTCTTTGGAGGAACATACTGGGAAGACGATGTAAATAGTGCTATTGATAGCCATGATGACCTTATCAATAAATACTACTTTTCTTATATAAAAGCAGGAAATGAATTTTATGTAAGAGGAGCTGGTATTTCTGGTGTTAATGGAGTATATGCTGGTACAAATGGATATTGGAGTTGTTGGAATGGTTATACCTGTTATATGGGGACAGATACCCCGTTGACAAAGGCTTATATCTATATTAAACGTAATAACGATGGCACAGTACTTTATCGATCTATAAAACAGTGGATGTTTACAAATGCTGGTAATTGCTATATAGGGCGCGAGAATATAGAAATGGTAAATGTAAGTAATCCTTCTGATAAATTTACTATTGAAAGCCCATTTGTATATCATATATATAGGCGCCTACTTTGTGATGTAGATACAGTAAAAGACTCAGAGGGTGTAAAGAACACTTATGATTTACCACCTGATGACTTTGTTACTGATAATAGAAATTATAAAAAGTGTATTGGATTAAGAGGCGGACTATTTTTCTGTACTTCTAGAGCAGTAGACGAACCAACTAAATATGGTCTAAATGATTACAACCAGTATTTTACAAATCGGTTTATTCCTAGTAGTGCTGGTATAGGTCGTGCTTTGCCCATTAGTAAGAGCTCATGGGCAAATGCATCATTGTGGTATGTTTATGATAGCTATTATGAATATTTTGAAGAGATATTAAGAAAGCAGTATACACTAAAAGATAGTTATTCTATCGGTGCAGCAATAAAGGCTATTCTTAAAAAAATAGACCCAACAATATCGCATGAACCTACTGTTGAATATAGCCAATTCCTATATGGAAATGATAATCCTCTTGGATTGGCTAAATTCTATGTATATATAACACAAAAAACAAATATCCTTAAAGGCAATTATGACCGGCCTGCTCAGAAAGCTGAAACTTCACTTGAGGAACTAATGAAAATGCTGCGTGATTGCTTTAGATGTTACTGGTATATTGAGAATAATAAATTCAAAATTGAGCATATATACTTTTTCATGAATGGCGGAAGTTATTCAAGCCAATCAAGCTATCAACTTGATTTTACTGCACTTACTAACCAGTTTAACAAAAAGCTGTCATCCTATTTTCAATCAGAAGTAGAATTTGAAAAATCAGACTTAAATCAACGGTATGAATTTGGGTGGATGGATGATGTAACAGACCTATTTGGTGGAGTTGCTATAGATGTAAAGTCTCAGTATATACAAAAAGATAAAACAGAAGAAATAAATATTGGGCAGTTTTCATCTGATGTAGATTTCATGCTATTTAATCCTAGTAACTTTTCAGACGATGGATTTGCTTTACTTTGTCCTATAATACCAAATTTGGCCAGAACTTCAGAAGTTACATACAATAAGTATATAACTAATAGAGGTGTAATCAGCAATATATCAGATTGGAATATGATTACAGCCAAAGTAAATCCTGGGTCTGTACTTAGAATTTATAGTCCTAATTATATTGCAGGAAACATTGGAGCTCTTGGATATAGTAGCCAAAAGGTTACATCTGGGCAAGTATCTTATATAGATATGCAAAATCTTCCGTCCGATGAAAATGGGTATAAAGTATTTAATATCCCCTTAGACATAGAGTATATTTATATAAACATAAAAACTAGTTCTGGAGACTTTACATACTCTATGAAACTCTATGTGGATAATATGCTCCAATTACCTATAATTACAGTAGAAGGTTTGATAGATGAAAATGGAGATACCTATAAAGCAATTGCTCAAAATTGGTATGCTTCGTGGATTTATCTGCAAAATCTATATATGTATGATATGCCAGCTCAAAATATAGAGTCCAATGTTGTTGGAACTTTGTATGCTCGAGATGTAAAAAAATGTATGAAGCACACAATAGAATTTCCATCTGAAGAAGATTTAGATGAATTGGAACTCGTTAAAACAGCGTTTGGAAATGGCAAAATAGATGAAATGTCATTTAATATAAATACCAGGCAAGCAAAAGTTAATTTGCTATATAGGCCCCAGTAAAAATTAGTGAGTTAAATATGTTAAGAAATTTCTCCACATTGTAGAATTTTTGTATATTTGCGAACATGAAGTTAGTTAACAATAACATATCGCCATTGCCATTCTACGATAATATTGCTTTGCAAAATCATCGTAAGGATTATGCGTTCGGCCAGATTTATCAGCTGATAACGCATAAAAATATGTTACTGCCGTTTCAAGTAGTTCTATCAAGTGGAACATCAGTATCGTGGGTTAGGCTGTATGATTTTAATACTGGAAAGTATATAGACATAACCAATAGCATGAAAGAAAATGGCTTAACTATTAAGTCATTTACAGGTTTTAAGCTATTAAAATACCCTGGTACTTTGCCCATTGTTGAAATAAAGCATGAAGGCCTATACTATCTAGCTATTTACATAAGTGGCTTAGGTACTATATATTCAGATTTATTTACAGTAACTAATAGAGTATCAGACTATTTGCTTATAGAATATAGCAACTCATATAACTTTGAACTCAAAAATGGTATTGTAGATTTTTCTGACAATTTTGCTTTTAAGTGTTATCTTAATACGCAAGTAGGCAAGCCGGAATATGACTTTGAAGAAGAGGCTACTGAGCGAATGGGCTATACTTTCATTGAAAGTCAAGTAAGTAAAAAGATATATAAATTCACCTTTATAGCTCCAGAATATCTATGCGATGCTCTTAGAATTGTAAGACTTTGTGAAAACAAACAGATTACTAGCAAATCACAAGTCTATGATTTGACTACATTTAATATGGAGCCAGAATGGGAAGACCAAGGAGATTTAGCTTCTGTGGAATGCGAATTTGAAACAGATACAGTTATAGCAAACATAGGTGGATATACTCCAGAGCTCGCAGGTGGAGATTTTAATGGTGACTTTAACAATGATTATAAAACCTCATAGATATGACCAGAAACGAATTAAATAAATTTATACAGCAGAGCATATCTGAACAAGGTAATGCAAGTTCTATAGCTTTAACTCAGTTAGCTATAGAACTTATGAAACATGTGCCGTGCACAGTTCATATATCAAGCGATAAAACGGAGGACCTTGATAAGACTACATATAAAATTGTAGACGACCAAAATGAAATAAATGCTATTATTGATGCGATAACAGGAAATGAAGTTTCTGGTATTTGCATGCATGATAATGGTGTTACACTTCATTTTTCTCATATTGAGGTATCTGGCGATATAGTAACATGCTATCTTACCACATTTGATGGTAATTACACTTTACTTCTTAGCAAAGAAGAAGGTCTTTCTGAATTGTCTCATTCTAAAGCTGCTGAGTGATTATGGCAAATTGGACTACATTAAAAGAAGCTATTGCCAATGTAATTAAAACTAATGGCAATCAGGAGATTACAGGGCGAATTTTACAAAATACCCTGAATAATATAGTAAATGCTGTCGGTGAAAATGCAACTTTTGTTGGAATAGCAACAACTGCCACAAGCCCAGGTACACCTAATGGGCCTGTATTTTATATAGCGTCAACTGCTGGTGATTATCCTAATTTTGGAGGAATAAATTTGGCGGTCGGTGAAATAGCTGTATTGCATTTTTCAAATGGGTCTTGGACCAAAAGACTTACTAATGCCGTATCAAAAAGCAGGTTTTTATCAAGTCTTGCTTTAAGCAAAGGCTATTACTTTGATGCGTCTAAAACTCCTAAAGGCCAGTTAACTAGCTATAAGTTTTCAAAGCTTACTCCTTTTCTTTATATTCCTACAAGTCTTTGTACTTTCAAATATATATGGGGTGTCGCAAATGTAGGTTCTTCTTTTGTATATTTTGATAAGGACTTTAAGTATGTAGGCGAAACTCATCAGACTTCTGCCATTTCCTATGATTATGACCCCTCAACAGAAGAGATACCAGAAGGAGCAGTTTACATGATTGTTCAATTTCAGAATGAAGCCTTTGAAATTCTCACGTCTGAATTGATTAACACTGGCATTTCATACCAGCACGTCATCGACATCCAGCAGAACGCCGCCGACATCCAGCAGAACGCCGCCGACATCCAGCAGAACGCCGCCGACCTCAAGACCAAGGTGCCTGGCACTGAAATATTATCAAAAAATCTTTTTGATAAGTCTGCAATCATTGATGGATTTTATATTGGAACTACTCCTGGTACTCTTATTGCAGACTCTACATCTGCTGTAAGCCCACTTATTCCTGTAAAACCAGGTACCATTTATCATATAGAAAGACCGTGCCTTAGCACCGGTTGTCCTATTACTTTTGAAGCCAGGTTTGTAGAAGAAGATGGCAAAACTCCTATAAGGCCATTAACAGAAGCTGGTGTTGAACATACTTCTTATTATATAGCCAGAAATAGTACTGTAAAAGCTCCTGATAATGCTGCTTATTTCCAATGTACACTTAAATACAAAGGCATAAATGTAGACTATGATAAAGTGCAATTTGAAGAAGGCAATGCATTTACTGGCTATGTTCCGTATGAAAGGAAAGTTATAGCTGATTACCCAAATCTTCCAAGTGATTTGGACGGATTATCTAAGCGGGTACAAGCACTTGAAGCAAGTTCTTCAATAGAAGAAATTACTATTGCTAACTCTGCTAAAATAGGCTTTTTCTCCAATTCATTTTTGAATGGGTATTGCATGCTTGGTAAACATGCAATAAATAATCTGTCTATGTTTAGCGATTATATAATGTATAATTATGGGCATTCTGGAGATGATTTACTTGAACTGCTTACACGCGTAAATGAAAATCAATCATGGTTAGGTGATGTACCAGTTCAAAATTGGGGTATTAAGTATGGTGTAATTGCCATGCAAGATAATGATGGAGCACTATTTGCAGCTGCTAGCGATACTTACTATGAAAATGGTAAAAAGCTTGCAAATGCTATTAAGACTATGGGTGGTATTCCTATATTAGGCACAGAGCATGATAGCAACAGTTATTACTATAATTTTACAAGACTTTCAAAAGATTTTGGCCTCATGTTTATGGATTGGGGTTTAACTGCTACAAGGTTATTCAAATCTGTCTTTGCTCCATTCTGGTATAATTCTCATCCTGCAACTAGAACTGCATGGATGTGGACTTATGGCATGAAATCTTTCCTTGATACTCTTCCTAGACCTGAGAAGGCAATTAAGATTTTTAGAGTAAGACCTGGTATAGATACCTCAGACCCTCAAAATCTTATGTATGAAGATATTATTAGCCGTGCAGAAAGATTTGAAGAGCTTACATGCGGTGTGTCTGGTATTACTGAAGCAACAGAGAAGTATTTTGATAGAATAGATACTGGTAGCACAATATATCAAACATATAAAGATGAATACCAAATATTACAGGCCAAATCTGGCTCTGTATCACTTGGTAACTTTGCACTTATTGAGGTAATAACTCCTTATGATAAGAATGGTATTTCTAACCTTATAGTGAATATAGCTTCAACAGGTATTTCTAAAATACATATAAAGAAAATAAACGCCATAAGTAATCCGCTTCCATCTACTAGATATGTGGCTTTTGGTGTAACTGAAGGAGCAGAAATACTAACATCTGGAAGTACGTTTGAAATCACAGGAGGCGTATTTAATAATAATCTTCTTGGAACATATACAGTAGAAGATGTTGTAAATGGCATTGTTGTTACTAAAACATCTTCTTCAGGAAAGACTACATCTGGAACAGACAATCCTACTACTAACGTAGTTGGTGTAACATTAAAAGGAAGTTATGATTATCCTTCAGCCGATTATATGAAGCGGTATAATAAGCCTTTAGGCGAATGGATAGAAATAAATGGATTGGATAGCGGAAAAGTTGATTTGACAAGCTATTTGGCTACATGCATGGATTTTGATAAAATTGCATTATTGCTTGAAGGAGATAATATGACAATATCAGATATATCGGCTGTAGTATCTGGAACAGAGAAGAAAATTACTGTGCCTAGTTCACGTAAAAATCTTGTTGCCAAAAAAGGAACAAGCCTTTTGGAAAAACAGCTATTTGACTCTGAAAACACAGAATGGGTTGGATTAGGTGATACAAGTATATATTCACCAGTCAAATCTACAGTATCTGATAGATATGAGCCACTTCCTAATGGAATAACTACTGTTAGAACTATGGCAAAAGGCCAAATGCTTAAGCAGCAAATACAAACTGGTTCTATACAAGATTTAGGATTTTCTCCAGCTGTTATTCAAATAAGGGTTATAGCTAGATATTTTCCAGAGTATATTGACACAGATGAAAAATGGGAAAATTCTTCTATAAAAAGAGGCAGCTATGATTGCGCTAAATTAGCTATAAGAATTGCTAGCTCATTAACAGATACTAACTCTGTAAAAGTCGATGTAATTCATGTAGGTGCTTGGTGGAACGAATTTATCATAGAAACTCCATATTTCCCTGGTTCATATTTAGTCATAGAAGCAGAAGATAATAATATACAAATAGCAAGGTGTGATATTCTTCAAATAAACTGAATGTAAGTGCCTTTTCTAGAGAGGCATCTGCATATAATTAACACATTTTATTAACTTTCTAAATTCTTCAAAATTATGGGAGAAGTTACAGAAAAAATCTATTGTTGCGACAGAGGCGACAATGACAACGCTCTAGCAGCAGCCATTCTGGCAGGTAATAACCGCAGAGACGATTGGGGTCCTATGGCCGCCATGATGGGCGGAGGTATGAACAACTGGATGAACAATCCTTTTGCGTATCTTATGTTCCTAGCCCTATTCCGCAATGGAGGCTTCGGTTTCGGGGATGGAAACGGTGCAGGCATTGCTACACAGGGTATCGAAACTCAGGCTCAGCTTAATGCTATTCGCACTCAGTTGCAGGACAACCAAAATGCCGACTGCATTAAGTCTGCTATCCAGGGTAATGGCTTTGCTCTTAGCCAGCTTGCACAGACCCTCAACATCGACTTCAACACTCTTCAGAAGTGCTGCTGCGACGTTCAGGCTGCTATCCAGCAAGTTGCCGGCCAGGTTGGCTTCTCTGCTGAGCGTGTTATCAACGCAGTTAACCTCGGTGACTGCAATGTTATCCAGGCCCTTCAGAACTGCTGCTGCCAGACTCAGCGTCAGATTGCGGACTTCCGCGCTGACATTCAGCTTCAGAACTGCAAGGACACTGGTGAACTTCGCAATGGCCAGCGTGACCTTGGTTTTGCAATCACTCAGGGATTTGCATCTTCCGCGTATGAGACCCAGCGCCAAACTTGCGACATTCTCAATGCCGGCAAGGATAACACTCAGCGCATTATCGATACGCTGAACAATCACTGGAAAGATGAGCAGGCTCTACAAATTCAGGACCTTAAATTCCAGTTGTCTCAGGAGCGTCAGAACAATCTGATTAACGAGCGCTTTAATCGCCTTAACGGTAATTACGGCTGTGGTAATGGCTGTGGATGTGGTAATGGCTGTGGATGTGGCTGCGGCCAGTAATGTTTAACCATTAAACTTAAAAGATTATGGTTACATTATCGCCGGTAGGCTTAGCCGCTGCTCCTGTGGCAAATCAAGCTGCGTTCTTGGCCACATTCAAGGAGAAATTGTGTCGCTGCGTTTGCGCAACTTCTACCAATCAGCCATTTGCGACTGTTACCTATAGGAATGAAACACCTGTTCTTAATGGAACAACTGTATTCGTGCCTATTGTAGCAACTATCACGATTACTACGCCTAATGCTTGTAAGTGTCAGGCTGAGACGCAGGTAATCAATGAGCGCTTCATGGTTGCATTCCAGGGTATAACGACACTTCCTGCATCTGTCACTATCGCTCAGCTCGGAATGACTCAGGGTCTGATTAAAATAGTATGCGGAAAATCCAATTGCTATGCAATCAATAGTTCTCTGACAGTAACTATTCCGACTACCGCGTAAATAATTAGAGAGTACCTGAGGAGGTTTTATATCTTCTCGGGCACTCTCTTTTTGCATTCATTCAAATTAAATATATAAAGCTATGCTATTCAAAGATATTAAGCAGAATTATCCTGTATACATTCTCAATAAGCAGGATTTGAGCCTTACACAAGGCAAAGCAGTTCAGGTGCCATTTCCTCGTATGGAGATGAACCAGAAAACTGGAAAGACCGAAATGGTGATTGATATTACTATTGAGGCAAATGGGAAAACAGCAACTTATGTAATTCCTGAAAGCCTTTCAGTTACTTATGCTGGCAATCTTATTTTGTCTACAGATAAGATGAGCTTGGCAAGTGAAATTGAAGCTATGAAGAATACTGCTGAACAGATATTGGCCTCAGTAGACCATCAGAAAGAAGTGCTTGAAAAGTCATCTTCTCTACTTGCTGAACTCAATCCTGTATACAAAGAAAAACAGGAAACCGAAAAGCGTTTTAGCGCTATTGAGGAGACTGTAACTGGTGTTAAAGGCTCAGTAGACGAGCTGAAGAAAATGATGTCTGACTTCATAAAGAAAATGAGCTAACATGAGACACAGATTGAAATGTATTATAGTAAAGCATCACTCATGCGACCATCACGATAAGGAGCATGAAGATGATGAAGATGTGGTAGTAGAAAGCAGAATAGCTACTCCACACGGTGAGCATAAGGTCAAATTTGATTTGCCTTATGAGCAAACAGCTAATGCTCTTATGTCCGCAAAAGGATATTCAGAGTATGTCAAAAAGCATGGCTACCATTTTACAGATGCGCTTGCAGAGCACGTAAGTAAGATGATGGAAAATGCAAATGGCCAACAGCACACATGGACAACTTCTCAAGTCAAGAAGTCTATGGAAAGCCTTGGCTTGACAATTCCTAGTCATGTGACACCTGGAGATGCAACATATCTTGCCAATATGTATTATGCAGACCTCTATCCAGACCCTCTAAAAGATGAAGCATCATGCCTCAGAGCCGCTTATAAAGTAGCAAATGACCCTGATGGCTATGAGGGAATGATTTTCTGCAGATGGACTGCTGATGCTATTGGCAAAGCCATAAGTATTAACTGGGAAAAATTTGTGTGATTATGCTAGAACTCATTGAAGCCAAGAATATTGATGCCCTCATGTTTTTCATAGCTGTTAGAGTTGGCATAATCCTAGTTTGCTGGTTTTTCATGGTGGTTAGTAGTATTGTGGACTTCTGGAGTGGAACAACTACAGCAAAAGCATTAGGCCAAGCACTTATGTCGCATGGTTTTCGTAGAACTGTTACGAAGATAGGCGATTATGTAAGGCTAATGCTTTTTGCTCTTATGTTTGATATACTGGGAAGCTTGTTATCATTCTATATAGTACCGTTTGCAACAATTCTATGCACTATAGCTGTAATCTATATTGAAGGTAAATCTGTTGTGGAAAACAGTAAACGCAAAAAGGCTCATGCTGCAGATGTACCTGATATAGTAAAAAAGATTGTGCAAGCAGCCACTGCAGAGCAAGGCCATGAAATACTTAACGAGATAACAAAAATAATCGCCTTAAATGACAAAGAGAAATGAGAAAAATCAATAAGCTTATAGTACATTGCTCTGCAACGCCTGAAGGTAGAGACGTTAAAACCGAAACCATCAAAGATTGGCATGTTAATGGCAATCATTGGAAAGATATTGGTTACCACTATGTAATTGAGCTTGATGGCTCTATTCATAAAGGCAGAGACGAAAATGTAATCGGAGCTCACTGCTCAGGTCAAAATGCTAACTCAATCGGTATTTGCTATGTTGGTGGAGTAGCCAAAGATGGTAAAACGCCAAAAGATACGCGCACTGATGCTCAAAAGCAATCTTTGCTCAAACTGCTCAAAGAACTTAAAGCAAAATATCCAAATGCGACCATACACGGACACAGAGAATTTGCTGCAAAGGCTTGTCCCAGCTTTGATGCAAAGTATGAGTATAAAGACCTCTAAAACTGATTAAAGCCATTCTCGCATATAAGAAATTATTTCGAGAATGGCTTTATTATAAAGTATGAGTAAATCTAAATAGTAATAATAACATATAGCGAGAATACGCGAGAATAATTAAAGCATGAAAAAGATAATCATAAAAATTGCTATAATAGCTGTTGCTATATTAGCATTAGTGTTAGCTTTCCATAAAATACATAAGCTAAAAGAAGAGAATGCAAGGCTTTTAAGCAATCAGGAAATTTTGCTCACGCAGAAACAAACCATAATAGCAGAAAGCCAAGCATATAGAGTATCTGACAGCCTTAATGCTGCTAAAGTATCTGAGCTCCAGTTTACTCTTAAAGAGTACAAAAAATATAGAGCACAGGATTTGCAACTCATAGAACAGCTTAAGATTAAAAAATCTGATTTGCAAAAAGTCATTGACTCGCAAACGGAGACTATAAATAGCCTTTCTGCTAAGCTTAATGACTCTATAAGAATTGATGCAGTAACCAATATAGCTGATACGCTAAAATGTTTTGATTACAAATCAAAATGGACAGATGTTTCTGGATGTATAGACTTAAAGTGCGATAGCATAAATCTACAAATCAAAAACAGAGAGTCACTCAAAATAGTGGAAACTGTAGTGTATAAGCGCTTTTTAGGGTTCTTGTGGAAAACCAATAAAGTAAAAGATAGGCAAGTAGATGTTGTAAGCGAAAATCCTAATACCACAATAACTAACTTAGATTATGTTAGCATAAAGCGGTAAACAATATAAACAATATAAACAATCCATTGTTTACGCAAAAATGGTTGAAAATCAATCACTTATATAAGCTGTAAACAAAGAAACAATAAATTGATTAAATCTCTCTAATAATGGAGTAAGGTTAATTTTATGTTAGCTAAAATTTAAGAAATTAACTTTAACCTCTAAGGAGTTATTGTTTCAATTGTTTCTTTGTTTACAGCCTATTTTATATGCAAAGCCGTAGAAAAGTTATCATTTTTATTGTTTCTTTGTTTACAGCAATTAAAAGCCGTGACGAAATTGCGGTTTAATAATTTTTAACAAATAAATTCTCAAAAAATATGAGAAAAATTTTTTTCTTTCGAGAATAGTTTGTATATTTGCATATCGAAAATAAGATAATAAAATTCAACCAGAAATATGGAACAGTTTAATATCAACAATGTGATTGAGCACTATAAGCTGAATACAGAAGATTTAGCAAAGGTGCTATTTCCGACTGTTAAATATCCAAAGCAGGCGCTCGATAGAATACTGAAAGGCGAAGGCAACTTGGATATTACACAAGTTGAAAAATTGGCCAACTATATTGGCGTGTTAGTAACTGATTTGTTTTCAGCAAATACGTGGAAAGGTTCTGCTGAAGATGGATGCCTTACTTTGCTGAAAGGTCAATATAAAGTCAAGCTTAATTATAATGGCGTGTACTTATCTATATATAAAGATAATGTGCTAATTGAGCAGAAAATCTCAAATGTGCCAGATATGACAATTCAAGAGTTTATTAACTTTTTAGATAACTTAATTAAAAATTACGAAAATGGAAGCTATTAAAATTTCCGTAGAGGTTAGCGTAAACCTGTCAGAAAATACGCAGAACTTCATCAAGTCATTGTTTGGTGGAGCAATGGTAACTGCCACAACTCAGACTCAGAAACCTGCAGCGCCTGCTGCACCAGCTAAACCGGCTTCTCAGCCAGCGCCTGCTCAGGCCACAAAGCCACAAGCTCCAGCTGCAGCACCTGCCCTGACAAAGCCCGATGCCACTCCTGTTCCTGGAGCACCTGCTGCTCAGGCTGTTTCTTCTGCCTCTAAGAGCATAGAGGATGTGCGCAAGATGCTTGCTCAGAAAGTAAATGAGCACCGCGATGTTATCAAGCAGAAACTCAATGAGTTTGGTGCTCCAAGCGTAACAAAGCTTGACCCGTCTAAATATGACGAAATGTATAACTTCTTAGAGTCACTGTAATGGCAAATCAAAAGAAGCTGCAAAAAGCAGCAATCAAATTCCGCAAGGAAAACCCGAGACTGCACTATGTGTGTTCAGCATTGCTTTCAAGCATGGCTAACTTTATCACAAAGTCTGGAGCAGCTGAGGTAACTGTAGGCCTAAAAGATGGAGAGTATTACGAGTATGCAAACAACTAGCACTAAGTTACAGAAACATAGCCAGAGGAGTCATGCACTCCTCTCGGCTTCTGGAGCTGGAAGATGGCTTAATTGCACTCCATCTGCAAAGCTTGAAGATGAATACGGAGAAAAGAAAAGCTCTGTATATGCGCAAGAAGGTACGTTGGCACATGAGCTCTCAGAGCTTTATATTAAGCGTGATACTCTGCTTGCTATCAGTGAGCAAGAGTTTGACCAACGCCTTGAAGAAATTATGGCAAATGAGCTGTTTAATGAGGAAATGCTTGACGTAGTTCCAACTTATACAGATTACTGCGCTTCACAATTAGCAGAAGCTAAAACAGTAAACCCATTAGCCGTAATGGAGATTGAGCAAAAGCTTGATTTGACAGACTTTGTGCCAGAGAGCTTTGGAACAGCTGACTGCGTTATCATCAATGACAACCTTATGGAAGTTATTGACTTGAAATACGGAAAAGGAGTTCCAGTATACGCTGAATGGAATAAACAGCTCATGCTTTATGGTCTTGGAGCATTGCAGAAATATGATACTATGTATGATATATCTGAGGTACGATTGACAATTGTGCAACCACGTATCAATAATATATCTTCATGGCAAATATCTGTAGAAGAGCTCCGCAAATGGGCTGAAGAAGAGCTCAAGCCAAAAGCAGAACTTGCCTTCGAGGGCAAAGGTGAACTCAATGCTGGAGACTGGTGCAGATTTTGTGCTGTTCGTAATCAATGTAGAAAATTGTATGAACAGCAACTCGAAATAGCTCAGCATGAATTTGCAGAGCCTGCACTTCTCACAGATGATGAGATTGCGGATATTGTCCGCCGTACTCCTAAGCTTATTGAATGGGCCAACTCTATTACAGAGTATGCACAGGCAAAAGCTATCACAGAAAATAAGCAATGGCCAGGTCTTAAACTTGTAGAAGGTATAAGCAGACGCAAATGGGTTGATGAGGACCAAGCTTCAAATACTATATTTGCACGATGCCCAGAGTTGACTGAAGATGAGGTGTTTAACATGAAGCTTAAGCCGATTACTTCTATTGAAAAGATAGTAGGTAAAAAGCGTTTCGCTGAACTTCTCTCAGATGTGGTAATAAAGCCACAAGGCAAACCTACTCTTGTACCTCTTGAAGACAAGAGACCAGCAATGGGATATGGCCAAGCACAAATAGACTTCAAAGAATAATAACTTAAGTATAACAATTAAAAATTTACAAAAATGAGCAATCAAGTAAATTCAACTAAGGTTGTAACTGGCAAAGTAAGATTTTGCTATGTGAACGTGTTCGAGCCCACCGCAATGAATGAGGGCGATACTCCTAAGTACAACATTTGCATTCTTATCAGCAAGGATGACAAGGCTACTCTCGACAAAATCAACAAGGCCATTGCTGCTGCAAAAGAGGCTGGAAAGGCCAAACTCGCCAATAAGAATGGCCAGCTTCCTGCAGATGCAGCTCTGAAGCTTCCGCTCCGCGATGGTGATGCAGAGCGTGCAGATGACCCTGCATTTGAAAACTGCTACTTCATCAATGCTAACTCCAACAGAAAGCCGAGCATTGTTGACCGTGACCTCAATCCTATCATGGAAAAAGAGGAGTTCTACAGTGGTTGCTATGGCCGCGCATCAATCAACTTCTATGCCTTCAATGTTTCGTCCAAAGGCATCGCTGCAGGACTTAACAATCTTCAGAAGCTCGAAGACGGAGAGATGTTGGCCGGTGGCTCAACAGCTGAAGAGGACTTCGGAGGCGAAAACGCTTTCAATGATGAGCTGATGTAATCTTCCTCTCTGCATCAGCAAGTATAGTAGTTTAATGGTAAAACCACAGAGTGCCATTGGTTTGTGTACCTGTTATGCGGGTTCGAGTCCCGCCTATACTTCTATTGGGATAGTAGCTTAATGGCAGAGCAGCGTGGCGCCACTTAAAAACAACGAGAGCAAGATGCGGGTTCGAGTCCTGCCTATTCCACAGTTTCTATAATAATCCAAATAAAGAAATAATGGCAAAAAATCTTTTTATAGACGTTGAAACATATTCATCAGTAGATATTAAAGAGTCTGGTGCTTATAAATATATTGAGTCACCAGACTTTGAGATACTTATTATTGGATATGCTTTAGACAATGAGCCGGTTAACATTGTTGACTTGGCGCAAGGAGATGATATTCCAGAAGAGTTTGAAGAAGCTCTATTTAACCCAGAGTGCGTTAAAGTAGCTCATAATGCTGTATTTGAGCGGTTAAGCTTTAGGCGTATCGGATATGATATTCCAGCAGAGCAGTGGTATTGTACTTCAGTAAAAGCCGCATATTGCGGCTTACCATTATCACTGGATGCTGTATCAAAGCGATTAGACCTAACAGACAAAAAGCTTGATACTGGTAAAGCACTTATAAAGTATTTCTCGTGTCCCTGTAAGCCAACGAGAATAAATGGCATGCGCACACGTAATTATCCGAGTGATGCACCAGAGAAATGGGAAATGTATAAAGAGTATAACATGTATGATGTGCTCGCTGAGCGTGAGATATTTCAAAAGCTATCTGCTTATGAAATTCCAGATATTGAGCGCAGAATGTATGTGCTTGACCAGAATATCAACGACAGAGGCATTTTGGTAGATATGGAGCTTGCTCAATCTGCAATTGCTGTAGATAATGAGTATACAACTCTTTTAACAAATCATGCAAAAGAGTTAACAGGACTTCAAAATCCAAACTCTCCAACTCAGATACGAAAATGGATTGAGAACACAACAGGCCATGCGGTTCTATCTTTATCAAAAGAGTCAATGCCGGATTTGCTTGAAGAGTTCAAAGACTATCCAGAAGTAATTGAATTACTCAGCATTCGCAAAAAGCTATCAAAAACTTCAATTAAGAAGTATTATGCTATGCTTAATTGTGCGATGAAAGATAACAGATGCAGAGGGTTATTTCAATTCTATGGCGCAAATAGAACAGGAAGATGGGCCGGTAGATTATTGCAGTTGCAGAATTTATCAAAAAATCATATTTCTCATATAGAAACACCGCGTGAACTTATTAGAGCAAGAGACTGGGAAACTGTTGAGATGCTATATGATGATGTGGCAGATATTTTGTCTCAGTTAGTAAGAACAGCTCTTATTGCTCCAAAAGGTAAAACATTTGCAGTTGCAGACTTCTCAGCCATTGAGGCAAGAGTAATATCTTGGCTTGCTAATGAAAAGTGGCGCATGGACGTATTTAGAGGCGATGGTAAAATTTATGAAGCCACAGGCTCTAAGATGTTTAATGTTCCTATCTCTGCAATTACTAAAGGTTCTGTATTACGAGACAAATCAAAAATCTCAGAGCTTGCACTTGGCTATGAGGGCTCATTAGGAGCACTTAAGCGAATGGGTGGTGAGCGTATGGGCTTATCAGATACTGAAATGATGAGCCTGGTGCGTAAATGGCGCTCTGCTAATCCTGCAATCGTAGATATGTGGAAAGAGATTGATGAAGCTTCAAAAGAAGCAGTTCGTTATCAAAGACCAGTATCTTGCACTTGCAAAAATCTAATCTTTGACTGTGATGGACAGTTTATGACAATTCAATTGCCTTCTGGCAGAAAGTTGTTTTATGCAAATCCTATGTTCAAAGATAAGAAGATTGGCCGTTCTACTATGCCAACTCGAGTATTATGCTACGGTGGTATTATACAGGAGACAAACCAATGGGGTGAAATTGATACCTATGGTGGTAAATTAACGGAGAATATAGTTCAGGCCATTGCACGTGATTTGCTTGGCAATTCTATGCTAAATATGCAAGAAGAAGGTTTTGCTATAACTATGCATGTACATGATGAAGCTATAGCTGAAATACCTCTTGAAAATGCAGAAGAGCATTATAATAGCATGGTAAAAGCAATGGAGCGAGTGCCTGTGTGGGCTCCTGATTTTCCATTGAAAGCTGATGGTTATATAACTCCATTTTACTTAAAAGATTGATGACAATAAAGATAATATTGTATATTTTGTGGTTATACTATGCAAGTAGGTAAATTAGAATACGATGCAAATCTCAGCATAGCCATTGGGCTAAGCGTTGCAAGTAAAGTTTGGAAAAATACCAAAACTACTTGGAGCGCTTTAGTTCAAAAGCTATCAGAGCCTGTTGTAACTGCTGAAACGTATAAGCAGTTTATGCATGCTACAAAAGATGAGCAGAGTAAAATAAAAGATGTAGGCGGCTTTGTGGGAGGTTTTCTCACAAATGGCCGTCGTGATAAGTCTAATGTTCTATATCGTCAGCTTATAGCATTGGATATAGACTTTTCGCATGAGAATTTCTGGTGGGACTTTACAATGCTTTTTGACTGTGCGGCAGTAATACACTCAACACATAAGTCATGTGCAGAAAAGCCTCGACACAGATTGATAATTCCACTTGATAGAGAAGTATCTCAAGAAGAATATCAAGCCATTGCACGAAAAGTTGCCGGAGACCTAAACATTGATTTGTTTGACCCGTCAACTTTCGATGTGAATAGACTTATGTTCTGGCCGTCTGTATCATCAGATGCTGAGTACTATTTTGAATATCAAGATGGACCATTTCTTGAGGCCGATTATATATTAGGACTATATAATGATTGGCATGATACAAGTGAATGGCCAACAGCTTCTGATAGTAGTGATGTTATAATGCAAGCTATAAAGAAGCAAGAAGACCCTGAAAATAAAAAAGGTATAGTTGGCTTATTTTGCAGAACATACACAATTCAAGAAGCAATAGCTGCGTTTCTTTCAGATGTATATGAGCCTGCAGGAGAAGGTAGATATACATATATAAACGGCTCAACCGCCGCTGGACTTATTGTGTATGATGATAAATTTGCATATTCTCATCATGGAACAGACCCAGCAGGTGGAAGATTATGTAATGCTTTTGACCTTGTTCGTATTCATAAATATGGCCACTTAGATACAGGCAAAGAAAAAGAAGACAAAGATAAAAAGAGCTTTAAGGCAATGGAAGAATTTGCCTCTAAGGACTCTACAACAAAAAAGCATATTGCTGAAGAGAAATTAGCTGAAGCAAAATTCGAATTTGCCGAAGAAGTAGAATTACCGGCAGAAAAGCAGGATAATTCTTGGACTTCAGAACTTACAGTTAATACAAAAGGGGAATATGAAAATTCTGCAAACAACTTGAATATTATATTTCAGTTTGACCCTTTTCTTAAAAATGCTTTCAAGTTAAACACCTTTGATAATAAAAGATATGTTACAAAAACGCTTCCATGGCGCAAAATCGATGATGTGGAGCCTCTTCGTGATGTTGACTATTCTGGTGTACGTAATTACATTGAGTGTATTTATGGCATTGTGTCTAGTCAAAAAGTGGACGATGCGCTTGCGCTTGAAATTGAAAAGAAGAAATTCCACCCGATAATCAAATACATAAAATCCTTACAGTGGGATGGAACACCTCGTGTAAATACATTGCTTATAGACTACTTTGGTGCAGAGGATAATGCATATACAAGAGCGGCTATAAGAAAGATGCTATGCGCAGCTGTGACAAGAGTATTTCACCCAGGTACTAAGTTTGATACAGCTCTTATATTAGTAGGACCTCAAGCCACATACAAAAGTACATTTGTAAAAAAACTTGGTAAAAACTGGTTTTCAGATACTTTTACGACTGTACAAGGTAAAGAGTCATTCGAGCAAATACAAGGAGCATGGCTGGTAGAAATAGCCGAGCTTTCAGGTCTTAAAAAAGCAGAAGTTGAAACAATTAAGCATTACATATCAAAATGCGAGGACTCATTTAGACCTGCTTATGGCAGAACTATAGAAACATATAAAAGACAATGTGTATTCTTCGGTACTACCAACTCAAAAGACTTCTTACGTGACCCAACAGGAAATAGACGCTTTTTGCCAATTGATGTACGGCCAGAATATGCTACTAAAAACGTAGCAGAAGAGCTTACAGACGAAGAGGTAGACCAAATATGGGCAGAAGCTTATGAAATGTATAAACAAGGTGAGCCGTTATACATGACAGGTGAAGAGGATATGATTGCTAAAATTGAGCAGCATAAACATTCAGAACAAGATGAGCGTAAAGGCATTATTGAAGAGTATCTCAATGCAAAATATCCTGATAATTGGGCTAATATGGACCTTTATGATAGACGTAGATGGTTAGAAGACCCATTATCCCAGGTTGGAACAATCCAAAAAGACTTTGTATGTGTGGCCGAAATATGGTGTGAGTGTCTTGGTAAAGAAAAAAATGATATGTCAAGATATAACACCAGAGATATAAATGATATATTGCGTTCATTGCCTGAATGGGAGGCATCCACTTCGACAAAGAACTTTTCAATATATGGTAAACAGAAGTATTACAGACGTAAAGACAGTTTATTATGATAGCAAATTTTTATAAAAAGAATGGCATAGAAGCTCGTAATTACAAGCTAATTGCTTCTAAGAATATAGATTGCATTCCGCAAAAAGGAACTTTTATCATGTTTTCTGGGCAACTGTTTGCAATAGACAGAATATATTTTGACGTAGATAAGTGTGAATATAACCTTTACATTATAAGAGCATGAAGTTTGTAATAGTAAGAGCTCAATGTAAACTTTCAAATGGAGCTACTAAAGTATTTCGATATGATGCAGACAATGTTACAGAACAAAATGCTTGCAATAATATAGAAGTATTTAGAGCAAATTTGAAAAAGACAATTGAGGCACAAGTGGGAGTTACTGTATTATCAATAACATTAACTTATGAAGAACGTGACGGTAGAAAGTGAAAAAGTAATTGAGCGTAAATTAGTTGAAGCAGTAAAAGCAAATGGTGGAATGTGCATAAAGCTTTTATGTGACAACTTGCTTGGGTTACCAGATAGAATGGTCTTAATGCCTCATAGCAAAATAGCTTTTGTTGAACTCAAAACAACTGGGCAAAAGCCAAGACGTATTCAGGTATTTATGCACAACAAGCTCAGAAATCTTGGCTTTAGAGTTGAGGTTATTGATACAGTAGAAGGAGTAAACAATTTTATAAATAGCATAAAATATGATGCTGACAGAAAGTAATTTACATAACTATCAAAAAGCATGTGTTGAACATATAATTACCCATCCATTCTGCGGAGTATTCCTTGATATGGGCTTAGGTAAAACTGTATCTACACTTACGGCTATAAATTATCTTATGAATGATTACTGCGAAATAAACTCAGTTCTAGTAATAGCTCCAAAGCGAGTAGCTGAGTCTGTTTGGCAAGAAGAAGCTGAAAAATGGGCGCATTTGCAGCATTTGCGCTTTTCAAAGATAATAGGCACTCAAAAACAGCGCATAGCAGCTGTTATGGAAACAAAAGCTGATGTATATATAATCTCAAGAGATAATGTTGCGTGGTTGTGTGCCTTATATGGCGGTGGTAAGTTGCCATTTGATATGGTAGTAGTAGATGAGCTCAGTAGCTTTAAGTCTTATAAATCCGTTAGATTTAAGGCACTACGCGGAGCAAGACCTTATCTTAAGCGCTTAGTAGGTTTAACAGGTACTCCAGCGCCTAATGGACTTATTGATTTGTGGCCTCAAATATATCTTATGGATAGAGGCGATAGGTTAGAAAAGACTATTTCCAGATATAGAGAAAAGTATTTCCGGCCAGGTCAAACAAATGGTCATGTCGTATATTCTTATAATTTGATGAGTGACTCAGAGCAACTCATTCATAAAAGAATAGAGGATATTTGCATAAGCATGAAAGCAGATGATTATCTTGAAATGCCTCTGCGTACAGATAATTATATCAAACTTAGAATGCCAGATGATATAAAAAAGCAATATGATGATTTTGAAAAGAATAAAGTGCTCGATTTGCTTAATACTGCTGAAACAGTAGAGGAAGAAGATGAAGATGGCAATGTTACGCTTGTGCAAAAGCCAGTTGAAGTGAATGTAGTAAATGCAGCGGCTTTATCAAATAAGTTATTGCAGTTCGCAAATGGAGCTATATATGATGAAGAAAGAAATGTGTTTCCAATTCATGATATTAAGCTTGAAGCTCTTAAGGAGATAATTGAAGATGCAAATGGCCAATCTGTGCTTGTAGCATGGACCTATCAATTCGATAGGGATAGAATCGTGGAATATCTTAAAAAATATAAGCCAAGAGAGCTTAAAAACAATAAAGATATTGAAGACTGGAATGCTGGTAAAATACAAGTTATGTTAGCACATCCAGCATCAGCAGGCCATGGGCTTAATCTTCAAGCAGGAGGTAGCATAATAGTTTGGTTTGGGCAAACATGGAGTCTTGAATTATATCAGCAGTTTAATGCTCGATTATATCGACAAGGACAGCAAAATCATGTTGTTATAAATCATTTGATATTGCAAGGCACTCATGATGAAGATGTGATCAGAGCACTTAAAGCAAAAGATAAAAAGCAAAATGCCTTAATGGATAGCATAAAAGCAAAAATTGACAAATATAAAAAATTTATGTAATATGGGACGTAATGGAAAACAAGCTCCGGTATTTCCGGAAATGGTAAAATTTGTTAACGATAATGTTGGCAAAGTAGTAAGTTCAAAAGAAATTCTGCTTGGTAAAGAGCCAGGTAGAAACTCAGAAACCGCATATCTTTATAAGTTTGTAAAACTTGGGTATGTAGAGCCTGTAGGCGATAATAGCTTTGTGAAAGATAAAACAGCAAGCTTTAAGGTGATAAAAGAATTTCCTAAGCATTACAATTCTGTTATGTTTATGGATGAAATGAGAGTGGCAAACGGATTTATAGCTAATAGTCATGCGCGAAAAGTATATTAAAATATCAAGGCTAAAGGTTGGAGATATATTCTGTTATCGCAATGTAATATATGAGGTAGTTATGAAAAATAAATGGTCAACTACATGTAAATATATAAATGAGGCTATAACTCCTATTCCTAAATATCTTTATTGTGATTTTAATAATTATACAAAAGTAGAAATATGAAAGCAACAGATGTACAAATAGGTGGTAACCATTATAAAGATATGGCTATGCAACCAATAGAGCTTATAACTGCTTTAAGATGCTCTTTTATACAAGGATGCATTATAAAATATATTAGTAGGTATAAAGCTAAAAATGGAGTGCAGGATATAAAGAAATGTATTCATTATGCTCAACTAGCTATTCAGCTAGGAGACAAAAGAAGATGCAATGATAAAGCTCTCTCTCTTAATATAAATAAGTTTATTATTAAAAATAAACTGACGATACTTCAGCAGAGAATTATTACTCAAACTGCATATAATAATTATGAGCAAGTTATTCAATTTTGCAAAGAATTACTGCAAATAGAATATCCAGAAGAGCAATAAAATCTGGCCAAGTTAAGAAGTGTTAAGTGAGTGCATTTTATAATGAAAAAAATTTTCTATTCTCGGAGAAAATTAGTATATTTGCATATCTAAATAAAGATAATAAAATGGACAAGAAAAGAACCTTTCAGCAAATAGCTAAAGATATAAAGTCAACATGGCTTAATGTATATTTTGGCGCAGTGCCTTATTTAGAGGCAATGCTAACACTTGATACTTCAGACCCGAATGCTATGTATTTTTATGATACCGCAGGAGATATTGTTAGATACTTCTTGGCAAATGCACAAACATTTAGAGGTGCTGATGCAAAAAGATTAAAAGCAGAACTAAAATCGATGCTGTAATGGATGAGATACTTAAACTGTTAAAAGAGAATAACGAAATGCTTAAGGAAATACTGGTTTTCCTTAGGTATTTCCAAGAAAATGACGATATAAGGCAGTTTAGTATAAACGTTGCAGCAGACCTTTTTGTGGAAATGCTTGAGAATAATCCAGAGTTAAAAGATAAAATAATAAACAGTTTCAAAGCATGAGTAATATATTAGAACAAGCAAACAAGATTGTAAATGAACGCTCAGAGGAAAAAGAGCGTCAATACGGACCATTTCAGGCATCAATGGAAAGAGCAGCGGCTCTTTATAACTTGATGTCGCCTAAAGACCAGCAAATAACAACTGCTGGTATGTATAGAGCTATGATAGCTCTTAAGTTATCGCGTGAGGCTTATGCACACAAAGAGGATAATCTTCTTGATGCAGTAGCTTACATGGGCTCTATGAATGACTATCTGGAAGAGCATAAAGATATTTTCAACAAATAAACAATTTTTTAACTATGGCAAAAGTGTATAACACAACAGACCTCAGACCTGACCAGGCCTTTGAGCGTCACGTATTTCACAGAGACCAGTTTGCGCACTATCTGCGATGGACACATGTTCTCAAAGAGGCAAAGATTGGTGAGTCAATCGTGGACTTCGGCTGCGGAGCAGCTAACTTGCTTGAAGTTTTATATCGAAACAAGTTCAAGCAAAAAGAATATATCGGTATAGATATACGTGAAAAAACAATCGACCAAGCCGCAGAGAAATATGCAGACGTACCTTGGGCCCATTTCTATGTTGCAGACCTTGTAAAACATGATTTGGACTTCAGCCAATTCAATGCTGATAAGGTATGTACATTTGAGGTGCTTGAGCATGTAGGAAAGCAGAATGCTCACGTGTTCCTTGAGAACTTTAAGGCGTGTGGCAATAACAACGCAACTTACTACCTTTCAACTCCTAACTATGACCCAGAAGTAGGAGCAGCAGGTAATCACACCTATGACTCCGGCGATGGCCGTGGAGTTGATGTGCAAGAGTTTGACCATTGGGAGCTTGAAGGCATATTGTCTCAGCACTTTACTATTATAAAGAAGTTTGGTACATTTGCCTCTATGAAGGACTACAAGCCTCTTATGAATGACTGGCAGAAAAAGATGTTTGAGGCTCTTAAGGATTACTATGACTCAAACCTCATTGCCAATATCATGGCTCCTATGTTTCCAGATGTTGCTCGTAATACCCTTTGGGTACTGAAGCGTAAACCAGGAGACGTAAAAGCTCCTAAAGCTCCAGAACAGCCAACCCTATTCAATGACGACCTAATGTAATAAGATATGAATATAAAAGAAGCTTTATTCAAACTCGATGATTTTTGCAATGCAAATAAAATCGAATATACAGTAACGGGTACTGTTGCTCTAGCTGTGCTCGGAGTTCCGTCTAATCCACAGGATATAGATATAAAGGTGTTTCATCTGAAAGAAGAGCAGGAAGCAAAGTTAAAAGAACTTCAATTCCTGTCTGGCCTTGAGAATGAAAACTATGAAGAAGGCAAGTGTTACTCATTTGTAATTGGTGGAATCAAGATAAATGCTATCATTGACAAGACCGAAAGTTATGATGAGATTATATCCAAAGAGGTAGTATTGGATATAATTGACGAGTCTCATGCAAAACATCATCTTATAGGTGTTCAGCTAGTAGTTCTCGCCTTAAAAGATAAGATGAAGCTCAGAAGAGATAAAGACAAAACATATATGTTGAACTTAATTGCTAATTTGACGTCATTATGAAAAGTTTAATTTCAGTAACTCCAAGAGAGTTTAAGCGCAACTTCAATGAAGTAATGGAAATGTGCACAGATATGTGCATGACAACCAATCAGGAGATTATTATCACTGTTCCGAGCAGAAAGTCAAATACTCATGCAGAAATAGCTAAGCTCGTTCCTGTAGAAAATGGCAGAGGTATTAAGTATGAGTACAACAAAGAACTTATGGATAAGCATGGCATTAACACTTCTAATCCTAAGCTTTCAAAAATTGGAGCTATCATGGCTGACGCTTTTGAAAAAGAAGGAGTTTACAGCCTTATAAGTCCAGAAGTTGAACATAGACTTGCTAGAGCCGTAGAAACAGCAGCTAAGGAACTTGTTAAAATAGTGTAGTTATGAAGTTTGCAAAAATAAGAAATGTAAAGTCTCCTGTTCGTGGGACTGGTAAAGCAGCAGGAATTGATTTTTTCGTTCCTAACTTTGGAAATAACAAAGGCTTTATCGTAAATCCAGGAACTGATGTTTTGATACCATCAGGTATTAAGATGGAAATTCCAGAAGGATATATGCTTATGGCAGCCGATAAATCAGGAGTTGTAACTTCTAAATGGGCTTGCCTTGGAGCTGGTAGAACGCCAAAGGCAGAGGCGTTTGAAAGCATTGTTATACTCGGTGCTAAGATTGTAGATGAAGACTACCAGGGAGAGATACATATCCACGTCGTGAATGTCGGTAGAGCCAAAGTTCATATTAAACCAGGCATGAAGATAGCACAGTTTATTCTTGTGCCTGTGTCTTATGAAGGACTTGAAGAAGTACCTGAAGCAGAGCTTTTTAGCCGTTCATCTGAACGTGGCGATGGAGCTCTTGGCTCAACTGGAAACTATTAACGAAAGATAAATAGCATTTGTTTATGCATTATTCTCGCGCGTAATATCGCGCTTAAAGTATGAAGCAAAAGAAATATATTCAGAAAATTAAGCGGGCTCTAGAGCGCGCGAGAATATATAAACTTTTTTAATTATCATGACAGAAGAAAAATTAAATAAAGGTGGAGAGCTAATAAAGCGCATAAATCATCTTATAGAGCAAAGGAAAAAATGGGAAGAAGCAAATGCTATTCACAGAATAGAGCTTAGTACTACATTAACATATTGCGGACAATCTAAGTACATGGATGTGGATAATAGCTTTGTAAACTTCGAAGATATAAAACTTTTAGCTTTGGCCAGAATACAAAAACGTATTGACCAACTGCAAAAAGAATTTGACGCTTTATGAAAAAGAAAGCAGTAGAAATACCAGAGGTCGTTTATACAGACCAGTTTCTCAGATTTGTGGCAGTTTATGCTAATAAATTTAGAGTAACAAATGGTTATGGGAGATGGCTTGCTGAATATAAGCGAATGGATGAGCAAGGTATGTTTAAGCCTGAAAAGTTGAGAGAATTATATATCAAAATACTGGATGGCTCAAATACTTTATCATACATATATTGGGATGCTGTGCATTATATATGCGTACAAGCACTCGATGCTGCTAAAGCTTTTGCTTTAACCAATTCATTTGAAATTAGAGTAATAACTGGTGAAATTGCTTTTAATGATAACGATGAAGAGCTTAAAGATTTATCTATGGAAGAAGCATTAACTATATGCAAAGCCATGAATGATGAAGCTGAAGAGCTTTTGTTTAGAGTTTACAATAGTAATACAAATAAACTTGTTAAGTAATATGGCAACAATAGCTGAAAATACTCTTATAATAGATAGTCCTATGGACTTGGAAGCTGAGATGTGCCGATATAATTGCCACACAAAAGAAGAGCTTGAAGAAGTTCTCTGGAATGATTATGGCGCAACTCTAGTGTTAACATTTGAATACGAGGAAACATGAATATATCATATAAAAATGCAACTGAGGCTTTTGAGGACCTATATGCTTTTATTATGGGCCAAGGAATAGATACTAATGTTGGAACAAAGGCTGTTTACAATGTTGGCTTCTATTTACGTAATCCACAGCAGCGCGTTATAACAACAGAATGGCGCAAATTCAGTGAACGATATGCTGAGCGCGAATATGCCTGGTATATGTCAGGCGATAGGAGTGTAGCAGAGATTAAAAAGTTTGCTCCTATATGGGATAAAATGCACGGAGGCGATAACATAGTCAATTCTAACTATGGTTGGCAATGGACACGCAATAAACAATTGGCTAAGTGCATCGAACAACTCAAGGAGAATAAAGATACTCGTCAAGCTTGGTTTACAATCTTTGATGGCAAAGAGAAGGATGACTATAAGTATGATACACCTTGCACTTTGTCTGTAGGCTTTGATATTAAGCCCGGCATTGAAACTCTTGATATGTGCGTAACCATGCGAAGCAATGATTTGGTTTATGGCTTTTGCAATGACCAATATTGCTGGACTAAGCTTCAGCAGTTAGTAGCTGATGAGCTTGGTTTGCCTATAGGTACATATTACCACTTTGCGCATGATTTGCATATATATAAAAGACACTTTGATATGCAAGAAAAATTTTATAAAAACAAATAGCAATGAAAGAAACTAAAAAACTTAAGGACCTTAAGGTAATTGATATTATTCAAATGCCTGCTTTTGAAGGTCATGTAAAATTCCTTATGGAAGATTTACATAAAACGAGAGCAAAGCTCTGCATGGAAAAAGGAGTAGAACTCAAAAGAGGACCAATTGATAGGCTCCAAGAAAAAGGAATATATAATCCTAAAGCTCTTGCTGCTTTGTATGCAAAAGTTCTCGATAAGGATATAGATACATCTGAATATCCTTCAGTACTTAGAACTTTTATCAAGGGACTATGCGATGAAGCTTTTCATAGAACTGTAAAACAGATAAAAGCTAAAGAGAATGAAACAGCAAATAAGGGAGACAATAAAGAATAACTTGCAGAAACTGAGTAAAGAAGAGTTGGTTAACACTTTAACGGACATCTTTATGACATGTTCTGCAATTAGCATGATAGATGCTGTAAGTAGTATACAATGTGTAACTCCGCCAATTTCGCCTTACGTACAGCGAGTAAATGACCAATTTGCGAGTATACAACAACCAATAACTGGATTAGAAAAATGAAAAAGGTACTTAAAATTATTTGGTGTATATTAGGAGTAATTTATGCTCCTATATATGTAGCATTCTGGTTACTTCATAAAGTGGCAAGATTGCTGTTAGCAATTTCCTATTTTGGAATGTTTGAAAAACAGGTAGGTAAAGATATAATATCGAACTTATTTAACTGGTATGGCAGACATTAAAAAATATGGAGATTTAGACGATAAAGAACTACTTGAGTTTCTAGCAGAAATAAAAAGTGGTGATGAAGATATAGAAGAAGCTGAAGCAAATGCTGATGAAAAAATTGACAACGAAGAAGCTCAATCTATGCTTTCAGAACTACCAGAAAATGCTGAAATTGAAGCTTATTACGGTGATGACGCGTGGCGAAAGCCTCGTATATATACAGGCTATCGCGACCGTCTCACTGTGCTATATGGGCCTTATGGCAAACAAAGGTCAGCAGAAGGCCGCAGAGAAGCTTTTAAGAAAAAAGCTCAACGGCTTAAAGAGGATAGAATACGCATTCAGCGAGAAGCTTTCAATCAAGAATACATAAGGTTGAGCGACAAAATAGAAAAGCATCATATAAAGTTGCTTATATCTATATTGACGCAAGAGCACACTCGTATGATTGACAAATACTCTGATTACATAAACAAGCGATTAGCCACACTGCTCAATCCATTTATACCAAGGCGTATAAGAATTTGTAGAATGCTTTATCCAAACTCAATTCGAGTATGCCCTGGTTTTATGTATAAAGCAAGTAAGGAATATGGTGGAGGATTAACATTCTGGGCAACTCCTTCAATACCATATTACTTTGAGCAAAATACAGAGCAAAAAGTATTGCTTGAAAACAAATCGAGTTTCTTATTTTCTGTTGATAAGGCGATAAGCTCTTATCACGAGCATCTTAAAAAGAGACAGGAAAAAGAACTTAGATATGCATCGCTTATTATACAAAAAGGAGTATATTCGTATTTCGATTTGCTTAAGCTAAATCCTTTCTGGTTTGAAATATTATACAATGAATTAAAAAGCCAAATAGATAAAAATAAATAATATGGATATACAAGCTCCGCTTCCAAGAATTTTAGTTTATCAAGATGAAGATTGTAGCATCTTGGTAGATTATTTAACCTTTTACGGGTTTAGTGTAATAAACACCTCAGAAGAAAATGTGCTGAAGAAATTGCGTGAGGGCAATTACGATTTGTGCATTTTAGGTCACTTCAAAGCCAATATACCAGGTGACTTAAAGCTTTTGCATTTCCTGCGTAAAATCAATAAGAAAATGCCAGTGATTTTCGTATCTGATTTGTTTGACTATTCATATATCATAGAGGCCTTTAATTCTGGTGTTGATGATTATGTTGTCAGGCCTTATAATCTTGAAGAGCTTATTTGCAGAGTTAAAGCTCTTCTAAAAAGATGCGGAGTTAAAGTCAGAAGCATAGAGCAAGCATACAGAATAGGTAATTATACTTTTGATACAGAGGCCAATACTCTTAAATTAAACTCTGTGGAAATAAAGTTGACTGCTAAAGAGAGTAAAACTCTTGCGCTTTTATGTGCATACAAAAATGAGTTACTTTCAAAAGAGATACTACTACATGGTATTTGGAAAGATAACAACTATTTCAATAAACGCAGCTTAGATGTACATATATGCCACTTACGGAATTACCTAAACCAAGATAACAGGATAAAAATAAATACGATTAGGGGTTTAGGTTATTCTCTTGTTATAGACGAAAAAGATGAATAATATACAACAAAGGGACCAATTCTCACGAACTAGTCCCTTTTCTTATTTACAGTAAAATGAACACAGGATATTCTCCTGCGCTTTTATTTTGCATTTCTCTTGCTAAAATGCTTTAAGAAATATAAGCTCATTTTTCCTGGCACAGATTCCTTGTCTTGCTCTCCTGTATGAAAGCATTTATGGCCGTACTGATTAGTATAAACCTTAAAATCACCTTGCAATTCTCTTGTGCCCTTTTGATTGTTATACCACCATACTCGGATATGATTTGTGTCAAGCCATTTTATTTGCATTTGTATGTATTTTGTTAGGTCTTGATACTCGTCCCAATCATCTTCATCTTCTACATACGGTATAAACGTTGCCTCAATAAGGTCTGAGTCTTCAACAGGTTTCCAATTTTCTTCTACATAAAAGCCATTTGGAAACATGCTCAAAACCTCTTGAGCTTCTTCCAAATTTTCTTCATCTAGTGGCTCCTCTTCTTCGGTAATGAAGAAAAATGCATCATTGGAAATTTGCATTGTTTGAGCCTTGCTGTAATCCAATCTGAATTGAGCCATTATTTATTCTCCCGTTCAATTGTTTCACGATATTGCCTTTCAAGTTCAGCAATTTCATCCTCAGCTTCTTTTGGCTGAACTAATTGAATTGCTTGAGGCCGTTCTTCAGTTTGAGCTTGCTCAGCAATTACTTCACCTCCAAGTAAATTCTCTTGCTGTACCTCTTGGGTATTCTCTTGTTCGATATTTTCCATATTGCTTTATATTAAAATTGTTCAACGTTTCTCCTGTTATTCTCTTGGCCATTCTCCTGTCCAGTTGTGGCGGATATTCTCTCGGCCAATTTTATTACTAATGCAGAACTCCAGTGTGGGCACCCGGTGCATAAACCGCTATGCATATACCCAACACAGTTCGAGCATTCAGGCTCAAACTGCCTAACCCATAGGGCCAAGCTGCAATGAACTTCACTAGCATGTAACACTTTTTAACAGTTTAATCTTTATTCTTTTATAGACTAAAGTACTAAATAAATTTGATATAGAGCACTGTTTTAACACTTTTAACATAAAAATTTTTATCTAGTTTATTGTGGCTTTGCCTATAAAAATGGAGACGTAATAAGCCCTAAAATTCATTCGAGAATATCATTCTTTCGCGTTCTCGCATCATTTCTTTTCGAAGATGATAATTTATATATCTCTCAAATTTGGACGCGATAGAGGTCATCTCTTGAGCCCTGCTTTTTACCAATAATTTTATGGCTGTTAACAATCGCAGCATGTAACATCAAAGTATAGCAGCACCAAGCCTAAATAATAGATTTGAGTCATATAAAAATTCATATCTAGGAGCTCCATAGATGACTTCTATCGTGTCCAAATCATTTATATGTATTAAATATAAAGCTTAATATAAAAGTGTCCTAGAACGCGAAAGAAGCATGTTTCTGGACGTTTACGCTTTTTAACAAATATAACAGAAGTGGCAATAAAATAAAAGCGGCAAAGCTTAAATGCCGTGCCGCAATTATGCATATAGATAAAAAGAGAGGACCGCCTCATGTGAGACGGTCCTCATTGACTGATTGGCTGTGTGGTTATGCAAGCGGGTCAGTCTCTTCGGCAGGAGCTTCAGCTGCCGGCTCCTCTGCAGGAATTTCTCCAGTCTGAGCTACAAGATATGCATCGAGCTCTGCCTTAGCTTCTTCGAGCTGCTTTTTCTTAGCTTCCAGCTCCTCAGTTGCTTTCTGCAACTTCTCTTCTGCTTTCTTCAGGTTTTCCTCGCAGCGAATTACGCGGTCCTGAGGAGTGAGAGGAGTGCGAGCTGCAGCAGCTTCACGGCGGTCACAGTATTTTGCATTGAGCTCTTGACCTTCTGCGTCGAACTCTTCAGCAATCTGCAGTCCTTCAGCAGTAACAACCTTGTGCATGATTTTTGCAGCGAGCGGGTTGCCTTCGATAGGAGTGGGAACTGAGATGCGGTAGAGGAGACGCTGAGCGCGTTTGTCAGGCACAATTGCCACGATACGACCGCTGATAGTCTCGATATGCTCTTCGCCGTTTTCACCTGTAGTGCGGTACTTCTCAATCTCGACGGTCTTTCCGACATTGCCGATAACCTTGTTTACCTCTTCGGCAATTGCTTCCGGCGTCCACTCGACTTTTTCAACGTCGCCGTCTTTTGCTTTGCGAATGCGGGCCTTCTTCTCCGGCACAACCACCTCATCGAGAATTCTCACGAGGTTGCTGTCATGCACCTTCACGATGCGGCGGCCGTCATCGGTCTTGATTGCATAGAGCACTTTGTTGCTGCGTTTCTCTTCGATAACACCAGCGATGTAGCCGTCTACCCATTCAGCTGTGTTGAACGGAACAGCCTGACAGCGGTGATTGATATTGGCCTTGAGCTCTTCAGCAAGAGCGTGGCGCTCTTCGTCGGTCATCTTCGGCTTTTTCTCCTGAGTTGCCTTACTGCCGTTGTAGACCGGATTGAGTCCGCCATTCTCTTCGGCTGCCTTGATGGCTGCTTCTTCTTCAGGAGTGAGCAGAGTCTCCTCTGCTGTCTCTTCGGTAGCTGCGGGAGCTGCTTCTGCTGGAGCTTCCTCTGCTGGAGCTTCCTCTGCGGCTGCAGGAGCCTGAGCCTGTTCACGAGCTGCGAGTACTGCCTCGATAGCTGCCTTGTCTTCGTCACTTGCTGTTGCCAGAAGGGCATTCAGCTTCTTCGTTGTCATCTGGTTGAATTTCTTCGTTGCCATAGTTTTGAAAATTAAATTGTTAAACTTTTATTTTTGCTTTAAGCTTTATTTATTTTCGATATGCAAATATACATATATATTTTGAATTAGAAAACTGTTTTGAAAATTTTTTATCTGATTATATGTTAAAAAATATCAACCGTAATTCTTTATTTCTTAAACGGCCCCATGAGTCCTAACGTACTTATAGAATATCCTTCTTTGCCAAAGAATTTAAGTGCCATATTTGCCAATTTCGTGGTCCCTAAGGCATCCGAAGACGCTACTATGATAGCTATATAACCTTCTTCGTTGGACACAATAGCACAATCCGAAATGGCTTCTACGAAGTCATCCATGCTGTTCAAGTCCTTTAGAGTTGCCTCAACTTGAAGGCGATAAACCGTTACAAACATTTCTGTCTTTTTCATGCCTTTACTTTTTTAGTTATCTGTTGTTTTTCTATTATGATGCTGAATACTTTATGAGCCACCGCAAAATGAATTGTTGAATCTGAGTTAGTTTGTTCAACCGCAATTGTCGGTATTAAAAACAACGTATCTGACTTGTTTGTTGAAAATTTTACTGTTACCATAATGCTGTAAATTTTATGTTGCTATTGAATTTGTGCCGCTGTAGGTGTCGCTCCTAAATCGTTTCTTTCCGCAGCGGCTAATGTTATGCATTCTCCTGAGGAGTGCCGTTCCATTCTGTTTGCTGTTCAAGCACAATATATTGTGCTTTCTTCGTGCGGCACATAAGAGCTGCATAGCTCTCTGCATCTGTCAGGTTGTCGAACTTCTCCACGATTGTGGGCTGAAAGATTGTGCCAAAGGCAACTGCTACATAAAAAACTTTCGTTTCCATTTTACTGTAATTTGAATTGTTAGTATCTTTATTTCTGTTATTGGCTTGCGCCATATCTTTTTAAGTATATGCAAATATACTACTTATTTTTGATATAGAGCACTGTTTTGAGAACTTTTTTCGAATTATTTTTCTCCGCTGTCGCTGGTGCTATTAGTGAGCACCCATTTTTGCGGCATATTCATCAATCTGTTCTCTCGTAAGCCATTCAGGCTTTATCGGCAACAAATCATAAAGCTCTCGCATTTTATCGATTTGTTTCTGCTCGTCATGTGCCCAAAGGCTGTGATTTGCATCGCGGTTACCATAACCAAGGTAGTACTCACAATCGCAGCGGAGGCGGTCGAGCAGCATGTAATTAAACCTATCGTCTGCCATAATCATTACGCATAAAGCTGGTTAAATAAAGTCTTTTGCCGAACATTGTTATATAAGGACTGTTATTTCTCTTGGAATAGCGTATCTCTTGCCAACGGCCGTGAATTACTTCCGTGCCTCTTGAAGACCACCGTATTGTGGATTGGTAACGAGCCGCATCTCCTGACTGGCTGATTTGAATTTCCAGCTTTTCGGCTATGCCGTTTATAAGATAGCCGTGTGACTCAAATTTGCTTCTGTTATTCTCCATCGCTGTTCTCTTGTTTTACTAGTTCATAACTCTCGGCAAAACGTACTCCAAAGCTGAAGTATATTTCTCCCGTTTTTACTGTCACTTTAGCCGTATTCGGCCAATCTCTCTTGGAGTTGTGGAGACGCATGCGCTCCAGCTCCTTGTCGGTGAGCAGCTCGCCCAATGGGCACACTCCGCTGCGGTCATCCATTACTCTGTTGTAAATTCTCTTGCGGCTCATATTATTCTGGTATGTTAAACTGTTTGAGCAATTCAATTCTCTTGCTTTCCGGCATTCTTGTGAGATTAATTCTCTCGGAGCCGGTCCAAAGATACACATAATCGCAATGGCTCATCCAACAGCGTTGGCACTCTTGCCGATAGTTATTTGCCTCGGCATAGCTCGCAAATCCGGCTTTATAGTCGTATTCGCTGTCGTCTCTTTCGACGTATAAATAAGCTGCTTTTTTCATAATTATTCCGGTATTACTGTTATTGTCCATTCAAAGCCCGTTATTCTCTCGAGGCGCTCCTGCTCATGCTCTGCTGACTTCTGACTCTTGCAGATAGTCGGGCAATAGCCTTTGCGGTATCTCTTGGGTTGCACTTTCCACCTTCTAAGGTCTGTGCTCTCCTGCAGCATTTGGTGGATATGCTCTGCCCAAAAGCTTCGAGCTGCGCAATCGTCAACACTCTTGCCAGTGCTCTGGAGAACGGCATTCTCTCGGTCTGTGCTGTCAATTTCAGCACGGTCACCATATCGGCCATAAGTTACCTGGCAATCCAATTCCGCGGCCTTGTCAATCAAGGCTTTCCACTGTTTTTCAGTGTACTCGTTACGGTAGTACGTTTTAATCATTTTACTGTAATTTTAGTTGTTATACATTAGTGCCCTCCAGCAGAGTCGAACTGCTGCCTCCTGTTGGGAGTTCTCCCGAGAGGGCAAACACCCGCTTTAGCGGATGTTTATGCCGTTCTCGTCCACGGTAATTACCTCGATGAGCATTGCCTCAGTGGGGAGCTCTCTCGTCTCGGTAATTTTCTTGCCGTCCTCTTTGCGCTCAATTGTCTCAGTCTTCGGCTTTGTCTCTTTGTAGATACAGTATGTATGACCGTAATACTCGCCGAGTGCGTCACGCTTGTCTGCGTCTTTAATGCACTCTATGATATTTTTTTCGGCATAGTAGTGGCATTCGCTGGCAAACATTCTCTCGCCGCTGACTTCGTCATTAGCAATGCGGCATTCTCCTGCGTTGAGCTGTTCGTTGTCCAGAACTGTGAGGACAAAACGGTAATTTCTGTTGGTCTTCATTTTACTGTAATTTTATTTGTTATACTTATTGTTTCTTTATCTGTTGCTAAATTACTAACTTTTTCCGATACCTGAAAGTTTTTTGTGTTAAATTTTCAACCTGCAAGTGTTAAAAGTTGTAATCAGCATTTTGAGCTCTTTAGCTCTATCGGTATTGCTAAATTACTAATTTATTTTGATACCTGAAAGTTTTTGAGCAACTTTTTTCAGTTAAAATTTGTTAGTAACTTGGTGAGCTCTCTAGCTCAATTCCGATATGCAAATATACAAACTTTCTCCGAATTAGAAAAATTTTTGGCAATTATTTTCAGGTTACTATATTAAAAAATGTTGGCTCATTTTCGGTCACTCTCTGGCATTCGAATTGCGCGGATGTACAAATCTATTATAATAGCCTTAGAACGCGACAGAGGACACCAGAGGTATGCCTGTGCGCGTTTCTAATGTTAGGCAAGTGTTATATTGAATTGATTGCAGACTCTGCGGCTTTATTCCTGGATACGGACCATAGCCTGTGCACCTGTTATTCTTGCGATATATGAAACTTTTACATGTTATATTTTGTTAAATGGCAGCATGTTTTTGAGCTGCTCCTCCTCATAGCCTAGCAGCCGGCTTTGCAGCTGTAAGGTATTGACTATCAAGCACTTAGGCTCATTGCCTTCTAACTGGTTGAAAATCAATCGATTATAACTCATTGGCAGTCAGCCAGTTAGCCAATCTGGCAATTAGGCCCCCTGCGGCACGGCGGCCGGGCCCCCTTATATATAGTATAGAGCCTTGTCCAAAGGCAGAAAAATTTTTGGCTCCAAGTCATTCTCGCAAAGTGCCAGCAAGCCATTTTTAATAAAAGAGCGCTTTTCAGGTATTCTCGCAAAAAGGCAAGAAACAATGTAAACAATGTAAACAAAGAATTGTTTATGCGAGAATGATATAAAAGTAATTGATTTTCAATAAGTTAGACTCTTACGTAAACAAAGAAACAAAGAAAACTAGTGTGAGAATAAAATATGATTTGATAGTATTTTATAGAGCAATTATATTACATGTCAGAAACTATCAAACTTAAGATATACCCTATATAGGCTTTTGTTTTCTTGTTTATATTGTTTACGCATTGATAGTCAATAGGTTATAAATAAACAAGATTCTCGCAATTATTTATTGTGTTTATTTCCATTCTCGCAGGAAATAATTTACTTAACGAACATTTAACATTAAATTTATTGCTCGTTTGAATTATATTTTGTACATTTGCACTATAAAAATTAAAACTTTTCAGCCATGCTTGAAATCAGCGAAAAAATAATAGAAACTGACTGCGAAAGTATGCTCACATCAAAATTTGCTGTATTTATGATTGAATTCGAATACGACAATAGAGTATATGTTGGGCATACTATAATGAAGACAGTTAAATCGGAAGTACGCTCATTTGTAAATTCTGTGCTAGATGAAAGCATAAAACACAGCGAGTTATTAAAGCAATCTATGAGCAAAAGTAAAACTCTTTATCTCACAATAAGAGAACCAGAAGAGTATACACTAGACTCTATATTTAAGTTAAAATATGATTTGATATTATCGTGTAGTTGTTATGAGCCATTTGGCTTTAATAAAATATGCATGATAGGAAATAAATATGAAGAGGAAAAAAAGTATATAAGGCAAATACTAAAAGAAGTTGGTAATTTGTATGAAAAAACGCCATTGGCCTCAAATGCTAGGTCTATAAAAGAATACAAACGCGTAAATAAAGAATATCAACTTGTAGCAGAATGGCCATCTATAACAGCAGCTGCAAAACATTATGAATTAAACGCAAGTAATATAGCTGCATGCTGCACTGGGCGACTAAATACTGCTTACGGAAGAATATGGGCTTATTCAGACTAAAAATTCAAAATATATGAGCAGAAAGGATAAAATAGCAGAGCAGCTTAGCGATTTACTACCGGACAGACCTAAAATGCCTGGTCTCAGTAATCCTGATACATCAAAAATGGTGGAAGAAGAGGCTACACGCATTAAAGCAAGACAAGATGCTAAAGAAGTAGCACGTATAAAATATCTTGAGAAGCAAAAATTGCGTAAACTAGAAGACAAACAGGCCAAACGCCAATCTTTGGCCGAAGAGTTAGGATTGGATGAAATTCCAGATGGGCAAACAGCCCATCAAGCCGAACAAATAGCTGAGCAAAAGAAGAAAGTTGAGGCGATTGAAGCCATTGAGGCACAAGTCGTTCAGCCTTTGCATCCCGTAGAGTTGGCAGAGAATACACCTGGCAATAGAACTTATTCAAGTGTTACTACGCGAGCACTTCAAATGCAAGGAACTACGCGCCCAGAAGTGCTCAAACTGCTTACATCATTGAACATTAACCTAAATGTTCAGCTTTCAAAGCAAGATACAGCTAATTTATTGGCTTGTCTGTTGACTTGCAATGAGGCTCAGCTTGCAGCTCTATATAATAATAAGAAAATACCTATTGTCATTAAAACAGTCATTAAAAGACTGCAGGAAGACGCAAAACTTGGTAATATAGAGACAGTTGAGAAGCTATGGGATAGAGTATTTGGCAAAAATGCTATGTCTCTTAACCTTCCAGAGCAAACTCAATTAGAGACAGGCATTTTACCAAATGTGCCTGTAAGTCGTGAAGCATACATAGTCATTAGGGACACATTACTAAAATAATAAAATTATGTGGATATTAGAAAGTAATAGAATTAAGCATTTTATATATGCAATACCATGTGCTATGTTCCTAACAATCCTTTGTGTAATTGGATTGGCATCTGGAATGGAGTTTAAGGACAGGCAATACGGTAATAAATGGGATTGGCTTGATTGGCTAGCTACTATTTTAGGTGGTTTAGTTGGTCAATCTTTACAGACTTTATTTATATGGTTAATAATTTAATGTCTATGTCACAAGAAAGATTTAAGTCATTAAAGGAGATGCAAAATGAGATAGACGCCGACAAAGGCGGAACCGTAAATCCTAAAGAGCTATTGAGGCTTGAACTTTTAACATCTTTTGAGAAATATACAAAATGTATGTTCAAAGCCCAATACCATAGGTCATTTATAGTAGCTGAGCATCATAAAAAGATGTTCTCAGCTCTTCAAGATGTTGTAGATGGCAACTGTAAACGTCTTATTATTAACATAGCACCTCGATACGGTAAAACTGAGCTTGTAATTAAATCATTTATATCATGGTGCTTTGCTCTCAATCCAAAGTGCAGGTTTTTGCATCTATCATATTCAGATATACTTGTAAATGATAACTCAGATACAATCAGGTCTATTATGATGGAGCAGCTTTATACAACTCTTTTTCCACAATCGGCCCTTGCGTCTGAAAAAGGCTCAGCCAAGAGGTGGAAAACCAAGGCTGGAGGAGAACTATATGCTGTATCAACTCAAGGTCAGGTAACTGGTTTCGGTGCAGGAAATGTTGATATTGACCCAGAACTCGACAAAATGGATGGTGGCAATAACATTTTTGCATTTGATGACCATACAAATGAAATGCTGAACATGATTGGAGCCACTACTAACATATTCCAAGGCGCAATTGTTATTGATGACCCAATCAAGCCAGAAGATGCTGAGTCAGATATTGTCCGTGAGCGTATTAACATGCGTTTTGAGAACACAATACGTAACCGTACTAACTCGCGTAATACGCCAATCATAATTATCATGCAAAGGCTACATGAACATGACTTGTGTGGCTATTTGCAAGAGATAGAGCCAGATGAGTGGACAGTATTATCGCTTCCTGCAATTCAAACAGACCCAGAAACAGGAGAAGAGCATGCATTATGGCCTATGAAGCATACATTGGAAGAGCTCTATAAGATGAGAGCACTTAATCCAGTTGTGTTTGATACACAGTATATGCAGGACCCAACTCCTAAAGAAGGTCTTATGTATGCAGATGGCTTTAGAACATATCGAAGAGAAGAGCTACCAACAGGCAATAAGGCAATTCAGAAATGGAATTACACAGATACTGCCGATACAGGAGCAGATGACCTGTGCTCTATATGCTTCATAAATACGCCTGAATATGCATACGTGACAGACGTACTGTTCACAGATGCTCCTATGGAAGTGACCGAAAACAAGAATGCAGAGATGCTTACTAGAAATCAAACCGTAGAGTCGTTAATTGAGTCAAATAATGGCGGTAGAGGTTATGCACGCAATGTTAAACGCATACTAAGAGTTGAGATGAAAAACTTTAGATGTGCTATACGAACATTCACACAAACCGAAAATAAGAAAACACGTATTTATACTAATTCGGCATGTGTTATGAATGATATACTATTTCCAGAAGGATGGGAAAAGAAATGGCCTAAGTTCTATAATGCCTTAATGTCTTATAGAAAAGATAACAAAAAGCGAAATCAGCATGATGATGCGCCAGATGCATTAACTGGGGTATATGAAATGCATGCTAAGAAAGGTGGCAAGAAGAAAATCAGAGCTCGTAATTGATATGGAAAAGATGATAAGCCCAAATGGTGTAAAAGCCAATATGTGTTGTGCAAGTTGCTTATACAACTCTATACGATTTTTTACAAGCCGGAATATAAAAAGATGGTGTACTAAGAAAGATAAAGCTATAGTTGATGGTAGGAGTAAATGTGGATATTATGTAATGGCTAAATTCTTTCAAGAACGAGGCTATAAGGTAATAAAAGATTAAATTCTCGCATTATTCTCGCAAATAGAGTCATTTGATTTATATAGAGATAATTTATTATATTAGTAAGAAATTTGAGTTTGCGAGAACATAAATTGAAATTTTTCAGTGTTAAATATGTTAAAAAGCAATTAGGTTTCAATATATATTAGTATATTTGCACAGTGAAGAAGTAAAACTTCAACACAGAAAACAGATAATTCGATGCTAGTTAAGGGTAGCTGCTCGGTAATGTATAACAATTAAAATTATAAACAATCATGGGATTAAATTGTGGATGCCCCGCAGGCGCACATATTGCCGACCTTGAAATTGCAGAATGCAAGGAGAGCATGGGGCAAGTACAAAAAGTCGCATTCCAGCGTGTTTATAAAACTGCTGGAGAACTGAACTCCGTCGCTGACCCGGCTAAGAAGGCATCGTTTGCAACTTTGTTTTCTGCAGCTGACGGTACTAAGATGACAATTTCTCCTTATATCCAGGGACCTACCTCTGAACCTGGTGCAGCTCGCACATTCGGCGGTGGTAACCAGACACTTGGAGGTATTGAAATTACCATTGGCCGTGAGCCGACTACGTTCAATGCTGTAATTTATCAGGAAAGTCAGAAGACAATTGCACAGTTGAAACAGTACATGTGCGAAAATGTCGGTGTTTGGCTGGTTGACGAAAACGGCAACATTGGCTGTCTCGTTGATGATGTAGATGAGCCTACAGCTTACATGCCTATTCCTATTGGCAAACTGTTTGTAGGTGATAAGAAGCTCGGTGGTTTTGAAGAGCCTGATAGCAATACTATTGAATGGTCCTTCTTCCCTAACTGGAGCGATAAGTTCTATATCATCAAGCGTGAAACACTGGACTTCAACCCTCTTACTGATTGGGTAAATGTGGCTTCTGCTGGAGCTTAAAACTTTTCAGCTATGAGAAAAAAGAAAGAACAAACAGTAACGCTAGTTGTGCCCAAGCATAATATCAAGCAGGAATTTGGCATTGAACATGCTGAGCGCCTGCTTGATATGGGCCCACAGCTTAATGGAGGATGGGAATTACCTAGCGATAGTAATTATACATATAGCGAAGAAAATGGCCTTAGAGTTAAATCAGATAAAGCAAATTCTGCAAAAACCGTCTAAAAGACAGGTTATTCAGAAGGCTGTAAATATGCAGCGCCGTCTTAGGTTTCATACTGAGACGAATATTGCTGTATCTGATATTAACCAACCTACTACTATTTTCTTACAATGGGTTAAAACACTTCTCCCAAAGGATAAATTCAACATTTTCCTTCAGTTGTTCAAATTTCCGTTGCCTACTCCTGCCGTAGTTGAGGACGTCTATAGAGAGCTCGAAAGAGTTTTCTATAGTCGTAACTCATCTAGCTCATACCAGTTTACTGACTCTGAGCTTGCAGAAGACTGGGCTAATTATAAGAAGAACTCTCTAAATGAGCCCGAGGTATGGAAAACAACTGGATGGAAAAGAATGCAGGTATCGCCTAACAGTATTTTGGTGGTTGACTTACCACAAATTCAAAAATCATCTCGCCCAGAGCCATATTTTTATTGGCTTGAGATTGATGCTGTTATTGATTATCAGCTTTCAAAGCTTGATGACAATGCTTTTGAATGGCTTATTTTTAATCAGCCAAACCATCAGATAGCTGTGTTTGATGATACTTACATAAGAGTTTATCAACTGAACGAAAAGAACGAAATTCAGTCTCTAGTTTCAGAAGCAAGTCATGATTTAGGGTATTGCCCTGCTCGTTTCTTTTGGTCTACTCAGCTTAACGAGAAAAACAAAGACCTTAAGAAAAATCCAATTACCAAGGAACTATCAAACCTTGATTGGTATTTGTTCTTTGCTTTGTCAAAACAGCATTTAGATTTGTATGCACCTTATCCTATATATAGTGCCTATGAAGCTGATTGCAATTTTGAAAACAATGAGACTGGTGATTATTGTGATGGTGGCTTTCTGCGCAATGCAAAAGGAGAATATAAAATCCTTAATGATGGCACAGTTGAAAGATGTCCATGCTGCAGTGAGAAGCGCATAGCTGGTCCTGGTTCATTCCTTGAGGTCCCGGTGCCAAATCAATCTGAAGGAGTGGCTGATATGCGTAATCCTGTGCAGATTACCACTATTGATAAAGACTCGCTTGATTATAATGTCAGTGAGTGTGCAAGGCTAAAAAATGAGATTGTTATCTCTGTAGTTGGTTCAGGAGGAACAGTAAGTGAAAAAGAAGCAATCAATGAAACGCAGGTAACTGCTAACTTTGAGAGCAAAACATCTGTTCTTAATGCTCTAAAGACCAACTTTGAATTGGCACAAAAGTTCATTGAAGATACTATTTGCAAACTCAGATATGGAGATGCTTTCATCTCATCATCTATTAGTTGGGGTACAGAGTTTTACGTTTTTACTGTAACGGAATTATACTCTAAGTACAAACAAGCAAAGGAGAATGGTGCATCTAACTCAGAACTAGATGCTATATCGCAACAAATTCTTGAAGTTGAGTATCGTAACAATCCTTTGGTACTTCAGAGAATGCTTATCTTAAAGCAATTGGAGCCATATCCAC
>ERZ834859.543-NODE-543-length-51910-cov-14.389046_pt1 | contig 51910 bp, 47 predicted proteins | sample MGYA00519947_ERZ834859 | MGnify/ENA primary metagenome ERZ834859 (study PRJEB31850, sample SAMEA3708763) | human gut metagenome | biome: human gut; feature: human-associated habitat; material: faeces | place: China | collected 2014 ...
GTTATCAAGGTTTCTGTCATTTCGACAGCTCATTTAGTTTATCACATCTTTTCGACTTTGTCAAGAACTTTTTTCAAGTTTTTTCAAATTCTTTTTCGATGTGTTGTTGCCGACTTTTTTTTGCTGACAACTCGTTTATTCTATCATAGCTTTTCAAGCTTGTCAAGAACTTTTTTATTTATTTTTTGCTTTTTTATTTTTCATAAAAAGCAAAAAATAAAACGGAGAAGGAGGGATTTGAACCCTCGCGCCGGTTACCCGACCTATACCCTTAGCAGGGGCACCTCTTCGGCCTCTTGAGTACTTCTCCAGACTCCGAACTTTCAATTATTATGAAATTCGACTGCGTCTATCTGAAACGCATTATTGATTATACATAAGCTTTACCCTATTGTCAACCTATTTTTTACATTTATTTAAAATTATTTTGTTTTTTATCCTTTTACAAAGAAATCAGGCGCAGATACCTGTAAATATCTGCGCCTTTTCTGCTCAAATGGCAGCTGATAAACAGATTATATTTCCATAATCTATCGTTTAATCCCAGCCCCCGTTTTCTTTAATGGTTTCTTCTATTCTCCTTTTTACTTCCGCTGCAATCTCTACTGTATTCATATCTTTATATTCCTCGTAATACATAGGCGTCAGAAAATGAACCTGGACCTTCAGTTTCTCAATAGAACCTGTATCAAATGCTTTATAAGAATCCAGCAATGCCACGGGAATAATCGGACATTTTGATTTTGTAGCAGCTTTAAAGCTTCCGCCCTTAAATTCCTGTGGATGGTTTCCCTGTTTGCTTCTTGTTCCCTCTGCAAAAATCAGATAGTTTCTGCCTGCCTTTACCTCTTTTGTCACATTTAATATTACCTGCATGGATTGTTTTATATCTTCCCTGTCAATAATAAATGCCTTCATACAGGCAAACACCTGCTTCAGAAAAGGTACGTCTGCAACTTCTTTTTTTGCTACAACCGAAAAGGGAACCGGGCATACCTGAAGAATTGCAAGGACATCAAATAAGCCCTGGTGGTTTGGAAAAAACATAAAACCGTTTTCTTTTGGTATGTTTTCCACACCATGCGCTTCGATTTCAAGATTTCCTCCCCATATAGCCCTTCTGTCAATATACTTTAAGACTGCATATCGTTCTTCTTCCGTATAATTATCAACATGAGCTGCATACCAGCAGAGTTTAAGCCAGCCGTAAGGAACGAAAAAAAGATTTTTTAATACCATAAGAAGGATTCTTTTCATTTTATTATTTTCCTCCCGATCAAGCCAGTTTACCGGCTATTCTTTCTTCATATCCTGGATTTTTCTTAATAAACGTATCATAAGCCACTGTATAGTCTTTATAAGTATCTGTTGTCATGAATTTTGCATACTCATCGGCTGCTGCCTGACTCATTTCTTCTGTTATTTCAGACGGAGCGAACACATAGTATTTGTTATCTTTCTCTTTCACCATATAAGTTGCAATACATGGATACTCCTGCTTATTTTCCAGCACAAGATTATACCGTATGTACACATACGTATATTTCTTGTTTTTCGTGAGGACTTCACAGTCGCTAATTTTAACTTCGCTTACATTATGGGCTTTATAATATTTCATTGTGGCGTCAATTTCTGCCTGAAGCTCCTTCGATACTTTTTTCTCTGTATCGTAGCACTTCTTCATATCTTTTTCTTTCCCCTCAACACCAGCCTTAATAAGCGCTTCTACAACTCCCTCCGGTGTTTTATGACTGCCGCCGCAGCCTTTTACCCCCAGAATGATCAAGAAAATGAGAAGCAGGACAGCGCCTCCTGCCAGGATATAATTGCTGTTTAATATAAAGGCGCTTTTTCTCCTCCTTTTCCTGCTTTTGCTCTGAGTCTTTGGTCTGCTGCCGGTTCTGTTACTGTTTTTATTTCCTGATGCTGTCATGATTTTTCTGTTTCCCCTTCAACGCCATCTGGATTTTCTTCCCCTTTGCCTGGCTCTTCTTCCTTTTCTCTTACCTTGGCTACACTGGCAACTGTAATTCCTTCCTGAAGGTTCATAAGCTTCACTCCGGAAGTAATTCGTCCGAGAATGGAAATGTCAGAACACTGCAGACGGATAATAATCCCCTCTGTCGTGATGATCATAATTTCATTTTCTTCGTTTACAGCCTTCGCTCCTACTACATTTCCGGTTTTCTCTGTAATCTTATAGCATTTGACACCTTTTCCGCCCCTGTTCTGACAGGTAAACTCACTGATACATGTTCTCTTGCCCATTCCGTTTTCAGAAACCACAAGCAGATAATATCCCTGAGAATTAAGCTGCATGGCAACAACTTCGTCTCCGTCCGCCAGATTCATTCCGCGGACACCCATAGAACTTCTTCCTGTACTTCTCACATCTGTCTCTTTAAAACGGATACACTGACCGTCTTTTGTCACAAGAATAATATCTTTTTTATCATCTGTTGCCTTTACTTCGATCAATTCGTCATCATCTCTTAAAATAATGGCTGCAAGACCTGTTTTTCTTACATTCATATAATCCTGGATCGGAGTTTTCTTTACAAGTCCTTTCTTTGTTGCCATCATAAGATAATGTCCCGGCTCAAATTTACTGATCGGAATCACAGAGGTAATGCGTTCTCCCGGCATAAGCTGAAGAAGGTTAATGATCGCAGTTCCCCTCGCCGTTCTTCCCGCCTCCGGAATCTCATACGCCTTCAGTCTGTATACTCGTCCTGTATTTGTAAAGAACATAAGATAATGATGGGTCGTTGTCATAAGAAGCTCTTCGATAAAATCGTCCTCAAGAGTCTGCATACCCTTGATTCCTCTTCCGCCTCTGTTCTGGCTCCGGAAATTATCTACTGTCATTCTCTTAATATAGCCAAGCTTTGTCATGGCAATGACTGTATTTTCCTTCGGAATCAGATCCTCTGTTGTAATATCATAAACGTCATGTCCGATGGAAGTTTTTCTGTCGTCTCCATATTTTTCGGAAACAGCAAGAATTTCCTCACGGATCACGCGAAGAAGCAGTGTTCTGTCTGCAAGAATCGCCTCGTATTTACGGATTTTTTCCATAAGTTCTGCGTATTCCGCTTCCAGTTTCTCTCTTTCCAGACCTGTAAGAGCACGAAGACGCATATCCACGATCGCCTGTGCCTGCGCTTCTGTAAGCTCGAAACGGGCTATTAATTCCTGTTTTGCAGCCTGTACATTCTGGGAACCTCTGATAATGCGGATCACTTCATCAATATTATCAAGGGCTTTTAAAAGCCCCTCTAAAATATGCGCTCTTTCTTTCGCTTTATTCAGATCATATTTTGTTCTTCTTGTCACAACCTCTTCCTGGTGTGCAAGATAATAGTTAAGCATTTCCTGAAGATTTAAAACCTTTGGCTCCAGGCTTCCGTGGCTTGGGATCAGGGAAAGCATGATCACGCCGAATGTATCCTGAAGCTGTGTATGCTTATAAAGCTGATTCAGCACAACATTGGCATTCGCATCTTTTCGAAGATCAATACAGATGCGCATTCCCTCACGGCTTGAATGGTCGTTCAGGTCAACAATGCCGTCTATTTTTTTGTCGCGCACAAGCTCTGCGATCTTGCTTATCAGTCTTGCCTTATTTACAAGATAGGGAAGCTCTGTCACGATAATTCTTGATTTTCCGTTTGGAAGCATCTCTATATTTGTCACTGCGCGGACTCTTATCTTGCCGCGGCCTGTGCGGTACGCCTCCTCAATTCCTCTTCTCCCCAGAATCGTTGCACCTGTAGGAAAATCCGGTCCTTTTACAATTTCCAGAAGCTCTTCGATTGTTGTTTCTCTGTCTTCTTCAATGATGTTGTCAATAATTTTTACGACAGCAGAAATAACCTCCCGAAGATTGTGAGGAGGAATATTGGTTGCCATTCCGACAGCAATACCTGAAGTACCGTTTACGAGAAGGTTTGGGTATCTGGACGGGAGAACTGCAGGTTCTCTCTCTGTCTCGTCAAAGTTTGGCTGGAAATCTACCGTATCTTTATTAATGTCAGCAAGCATTTCCATAGAAATCTTGCTTAAACGCGCCTCTGTATATCGCATGGCAGCCGCGCCATCACCGTCAACGGAGCCAAAGTTTCCATGTCCGTCAACAAGAGGATACCTTGTGGACCACTCCTGCGCCATATTGACAAGCGCTCCGTAAATAGAGCTGTCCCCGTGAGGGTGATACTTACCCATTGTATCACCCACGATACGCGCACATTTACGATGCGGCTTATCGGGACCGTTATTTAACTCTATCATGGAATACAGAACACGTCTCTGTACAGGTTTCAGACCATCTCTTACATCTGGCAGCGCACGGGAGGCAATTACACTCATGGCATAGTCGATGTAAGAATCTTTCATTGTTTTTTCCAAATCCACCTCGTGGACTTTGTCAAAAATATTTTCTTCCATTCTCTATTCTCCTGATTAAATATCGAGATTTTTTACAAATCTTGCATTTTCTTCTATAAATTCACGCCTTGGCTCTACCTTATCTCCCATCAGTGTGGTAAAGGTCAGATCTATTTCTGATGTTGCCGCCTCGTCCATTGTCACACGAAGCAGAATCCTTTTTTCCGGATCCATTGTTGTTTCCCAGAGCTGCTCTGCATCCATCTCTCCCAGACCTTTGTAACGCTGGATTTTGTTGTTTCCATCACGTCCGATTTCTGTAAGTATCATATTCAGCTCATTGTCATCGTAGGCATACCATACCTTTTTATTTTTCTCCACCTTGTAAAGCGGCGGCTGTGCAAGGTATACGTATCCCTGTCTGATAAGCTCCGGCATAAAACGATACAAAAATGTGAGAAGAAGCGTTGCAATGTGCGCTCCGTCCACATCGGCATCTGTCATAATGATAATCTTATGATAACGAAGCTTTGTAATATCAAAATCCTCGTGGATTCCTGTTCCGAAGGCTGTGATCATTGCCTTGATTTCCGCATTGGAATAGATTTTATCAAGACGGGCTTTTTCTACATTCAGAATTTTTCCTCTGAGCGGAAGAATTGCCTGCGTCGCACGGTTTCTTGCTGTTTTTGCAGAACCGCCGGCAGAATCACCCTCAACAATGTAAATCTCACAGTTTTCCGGATTTTTGTCAGAACAGTCTGCAAGTTTTCCCGGAAGAGACATTCCGTCAAGGGCAGACTTCCGTCTTGTAAGGTCACGTGCTTTTCTTGCCGCTTCCCTTGCTCTCTGGGCAAGAACTGATTTTTCTACTGTCACTTTTGCAACAGAAGGATTCTGCTCCAGGAAAATCTCAAGCTGTTTGCTTACAATGCCATCTACCGCTCCTCTTGCCTCGCTGTTTCCAAGTTTCTGCTTTGTCTGTCCCTCAAACTGAGGATTTTCTATTTTCACACTTACGATCGCTGTAAGTCCCTCTCGAATATCGTCGCCGCTTAAATTCGGCTCGCTGTCCTTGAGCAGCTTATTCTTTCTGGCATAATCGTTAAAAGTTTTTGTGATGGCGTTTCGGAAGCCCATAATATGAGTTCCGCCTTCCGGAGTATTGATATTATTTACAAATCCGTAGCTGTTCTCTGTGTAGGAATCGTTGTGCTGCATGGCAACCTCAACGACAACGCCGTCTTTTTCTCCCTCACAGTATATGATTTCCGGATACAGAGCCTCTTTGCTTTTGTTGAGATACTGCACAAATTCCTGAATACCACCCTCGTAGTGGAAAGTCTTTTCTCTCTCCATTTCTGCCCTTGTATCCTTCAGAATAATTTTCAGCCCCTTTGTAAGAAATGCCATCTCACGGAGACGCTGTTTTAAAACATCGTAATCATATACGGTTTCTTCGAATATTTCTTTGTCCGGTAAAAAAGAAACCATTGTTCCTGTTTTTTCCGGTTCACATGTATCAATTACTTTCAGAGGGTAAATCGTTTTTCCTCTCTCGTATCTCTGTCTGTACACCTGTCCTTCTTTGTAGATTGTAACTTCAAGCCATTCTGACAGAGCGTTTACTACAGATGCGCCTACTCCGTGAAGACCGCCGGATACCTTGTATCCTCCGCCCCCGAATTTGCCGCCTGCATGGAGAATTGTAAATACAACCTCAACTGCCGGGATTCCTGCTTTATGATTGATTCCTACCGGGATTCCTCTTCCGTCATCTGTGACTGTGATAGAGTTATCCGGATTAATTGTAACATTTATTTCTTTACAGAAGCCTGCCAGAGCCTCATCTACCGCATTATCCACAATCTCGTATACAAGATGATGAAGTCCTCTGCTGGATGTGCTGCCGATATACATACCCGGTCTTTTCCGTACTGCTTCCAGTCCCTCCAGAATCTGGATTTGGTCTGCTCCGTACTCCGTGTTTTCTCCGCCCATTTTATTCCTCCTGTCATATCTATTTCAACCGGCAGCCACTCTCTGCTGCCCTTTCGTTAAGACACAATAATACTAATTTATTATAGCACAAAAACCTTGTATTTTCCAATGAAATCAAAAAAAATCCCCCGGCAGCTTCATCTTCTGTCGGAGAATTTCTTTATTTCTTATATTTTATTTTTTATTTATCAGATACTGGTAAACGTCACGTTTTGTCATACCTCTGTCTTTTGCCACCAGCTTCATTGCTTCTTTTCGGGAAATTCCTTTTTCCTCATATTGCCGCATATGCTCCTCTATAGGAATACTTTCCCAGGAAGCCTGGGCTTCTTTTTCCATTTCCAGGCGGCTTTTTCCCTGAATGACGAGAACGCACTCTCCAAGAGGCTTTTCTTCGCCGTAATAGTGAATGAGCTCCTCTATTGTTGTCTGAAAAGCTGTTTCGTGTTTTTTTGTAAGCTCCCGGCAAAGGGTCATCTTTCTGTTTCCAAGAGCCTTGTATAAGTCCCCCAGCGTTTTTACAAGCTTATGGGGCGCTTCGTAAAGAATAATGGTTCTTGTCTCATTTTTCAGTTCTTCCAGAACTGCCTGCCTCTCTTTTTTTTCCATCGGAAGAAACGCCTCGAACGCAAATCTTCTTGTTGGAAGCCCGGAAAGAGTGAGGGCTGTAATACACGCCGCAGGTCCGGGAAGAGACGTAACAGGGATTCCCGCCTCATAACACATGGCGGTCAGCTCCTCTCCCGGATCGGAAATTCCCGGTGTTCCCGCATCGGTGATAAGGGCGATATTCTCCCCTGAGAGCATTTTTTCCACAAGAAAACGGCCTTTATCTATTTTGTTGTACTCATGATAGCTTGTCATAGGCGTTTTTATCTGGAAATGATTAAGAAGCTTAATGCTGTTCCTTGTATCTTCTGCTGCGATCAGATCCACTTCCTGAAGAGTCCTCAAAACACGGAGCGTTATATCCTCCAGATTTCCTATTGGCGTTGCACATAAAAATAAAGTTCCTGTTGTTTTCAATTTTACACCTTCCCGTATATTTCCAGAATTGTTTTCGTATACACGCCCGGTTTTTCATAAACGACAAGAGGAGGCTCCACCTGGATCCTTGAATTTCCTCCTTTTAAAGCCTCGATAAGAACCATATTCGGCTCTCTGTCCACATAAGGATATACAAGGCGCATTCTTTTCGGCTCCAGTTTATACTTCGTCATCACATTCATAATTTCCACAAGACGGAACGGTCTGTGCACCATGTAAAATCTTCCTCTGTCTTTTAAAACTCTGGCGCCCTGGCTTATCACGTCCTCCAGAGTACAGAGGATCTCATGACGGGCAATGGCTTTTGGCATATGGGGATTCGTCAGCCCATGCTGTCCTATCATATACGGAGGATTGCAGGTAACTACATCAAAAGAAGCCGCCCCAAATATGTCAGCAGCCTCTTTTATATCGCCCTGTACAATCTTTACCCTGTCCTCAAGCTGATTCATAGCCACGCTTCTCTGCGCCATCTCCGCGCACTCGTTTTGAATCTCCAGACCTGTAAAAAATTTCCCTTCTGTTTTTGCAGAGAGAAGAACGGGAATGATTCCCGTTCCTGTTCCCATATCAAGTGCGTTTTCTCCCTTTTTTACTTTTGCAAAGCCGGAAAGAAGGACTGCATCGATTCCAAAGCAGAATTTCTCCGGGTCCTGGATAATGCCGTACCCGTTCTGAAGGTCATCTACTCTTTCGTTTTCTTTTACAAAATCATTTGTTGTCTTCAAGCCCTTCCAGCTCCTTTAATTCCTGTTCGGAAATTTTTACCTTCTTTTTTCTCGGACGGAATTTCAGACTGTCTACAGGAAATTCCTGAATTTCTTTTTCGTCATTTACTTCCACCACAACTTTTACAAGCTGGCGCAGAACATTTACGCTCTGCACAGTTCCCTGCAGCCCGTCTGGAGTTGTTACCGTATCTCCGAGTCCCGGAAGCTTTTTGTTCAGCTCCTCATATGTTTCCTGCTCATTTTTGAGACAGCACATCAGTCTTCCGCATACGCCTGAAATCTTTGTCTGATTCAGAGAAAGATTCTGTTCCTTTGCCATTTTAATGGATACCGGTGCAAACTCGGAAAGATAAGTATGGCAGCAGAGACATCTTCCGCAGATTCCGATTCCTCCCAGAATCTTTGTCTCGTCTCTCACACCAATCTGACGCAGCTCGATCCTTGTTTTAAAAATAGCAGCCAGGTCTTTTACAAGCTGGCGAAAATCAATTCTTCCGTCTGCTGTAAAATAAAACAGAACCTTGTTGTTGTCAAATGTGTACTCTGCGTCTATAAGCTTCATATCCAGATCATGCTCCCGGATTTTTTTCTGACATATTTTAAACGCTTCTTTTTCTTTTACTCTGTTCTGCTGTTCTCTTTCTTCGTCCTCCTTTGTTGCAACGCGGAGAACTTCTTTTAAAGGACGCACAACGTCTTCCTCTTTTATATTTCTCGGAGTCAGCACCACTTTTCCGTATTCTACGCCGCGGGCTGTCTCCACAATTACGTGATCACCTTCTTTTACACTATATTCCTTCGGGTCAAAATAATAAATTTTTCCCACATTACGGAATCTTACTCCTACTACCTTTGTCATTTTATTTCTCCCTGATCGTCAGGAACAGAAGCTCAAGTGCAAGCTCGAGATTTACGTTTGCGCGAAGACGTACCTTCGTCTTTTCAATCGCTTCCAGAATCTTTTCTATATTCTCATAAGAACGCTCGCTTGCCTGTTCCTTAATAAAGTTTATTTCCTGCTTGAATACAAGATTGTCTATTTCCCTTGTTGCCTTAAACATTAAAATATCACGGAACCAGAACTGGAAAATATCAAGATAATCTCCTATATTCTGCTTATCTGATGCCAGCTCCCTGATCGCGTCTGTAAGCTCATATACTTCCATCGTTCCCGCATATTTTAAAAGCTTCAGGGCATTTTGGGTCATATCTGCAAATTCCTGTGATGTTGCCGCTTCTTTTGCCTTTCCGATGCTCCCATGTGCAAAAGATACGTCTATTTCCGCCTGATAATCCGGTATATGTAAATGTTCCATCAGATATTTTTTTATCAGTCCGTCATCTACAACCTTTAAATCAAGACGCACACATCTGGAACGGATTGTGGGAAGAAGCCCGTCTATATTGCTCGTAAGAAGCATGATAACCGCATATTCCGGCGGCTCCTCGATTGTTTTCAGAAGTGCGTTCTGTGCCTGCGGGTTCATCATATGCGCATCTGGGACAATGTAAATTTTATAAGGGCTGCAATACGGTTTTACCGATACATCATGGATAACCTGTTCTCGAATCTCATCGATTGTGATCACACCCGGCTTCTCATGGGAAACCATAATAATATCCGGGTGATTCTTACCCATGGCTTTTTTACAGGAATCACATTTCTGGCACGGTTCTTCTCCTCCAGCCTCACACTGCAGCGTCATGGCAAAAGTGCCTGCCATAAGTCTCTTGCCTGATCCGGGTTCTCCTGTCAGAATATACGAATGAGAAACCTTACCCGTCTTAATTGCATTTTTCATATGACGTATAATTTCGTCATGCCCGATTATGTTGTTAAACCCTACCATAAAGAATCACCTCTCTTTTTGTTACGTTTCATTATACCATACTTTTGTTCTCTTTAAAAACTATTTTTGCTTCATGTATTTTATATAATTTACGATTTCTTCCACACAATTATTCAATTCATCATTTTCAAATGATTTTTCTATACCGGCTTTCTGAATATTCTCTTCCGAAAAATCCTCCTGATCCGCGAGAAATCTCCTGCAAAGCTCCGCATACTTAGGTTTTTCCTGCATTTTTTCTCTTCCGATTGCCCGAAGAAGACGTTCCCCGTCCTCCACTTCAACATAAACAGGACAAACCCGTTCTTCTCCAAAATGCCCCTTTAATTTTATATAGGATTCCAGTGTTCCGATACCCAGATAATCCGATTCCTGTAGATTTATCTGTCCGTCGTCTGCCGTAAAATATCTCCATATTCCTTCCACGGTAAGGTATTCTCTTTTTTCAATGATACAGCCTTTTTTCTCCATCTCAAAAAACTCGCTGTCTGTCACAAAAAAATACTCTCTCCCATTTTCCTCGCCGCTTCGAATCGGGCGTGTGGTATAAAGCACCAGCCTTTTAAGCGCAAGCTCGCTTTTTTTTATAAGGCTGGAATAAATCCTGTCCTTTCCGGAAGCGCTTTTTCCCATAATGTAAAATATTTTTCCCATTTTTATTTTATCTATTCCTTCACTACGCATATTGTCTTATTTGTGCGGTCACAGAGACCTTCCAGGACTATTCCCTGTTCCATGTATCTTCTCACATTCCGTACAAAAAGTCCAGTAATCTGTTCTCCCGGCGTGATCATCGGGATTCCCGGAGGATAAAGATATGCAAATTCCGCTGAAATTTTTCCTACGCTCTCCTCAAGCGGACAGAATATACTCGGCAACTCCAGCGCTTCTGCTATACGCATAACCTGTTTTTTCTCCCCTATTTTTATATGATCCCGTTCTTCCTTCAAAAAGCTTTCTGTATTTTTTAACGATTCCCGTCTGTCAATCTCTTCAACCGCCTCGCAGAGACGCAAAAATCCCTCTTCCGTATCTCCCACAGAAGTCATGGCAAGAACGTAGTTTTCACATGCCATCTCTGTTTCTATGTGAAATTCCTCTCTTAAAATATCCTGGAATTCTGTTCCCTTGAGTGAACTATAATATGACGATAAAATAATTTTGGAGCGGTCAAAATCATGTATTCTCGTATCTCTTCCTGCTTTTGGCGTCACGAGCCGAATGTATTTACACTGCTCCAGACGCTTTCTTGCTTTTTCCAGAGTCTCCGTATATTTTATGAACATATTTCTGCCGTCTTCCGCCATTTTGTCAATGCAGGCGTCCATACTTCCCATCAGAAGATACGATGGACTGCTGCTCTGATAAATGCTCATAAAACGGCGGATCAGATTTCTGTTTACCATATCGCTGCATCTGTGGAGAACTGCAGTCTGCGTAAGAGAAGGAAGGGTTTTGTGAAGACTCTGGATCACAAGGTCTGCCCCAAGCTCTGCCGCAGATGTGGGAAAATAATTGGAAAATTTAAAATGCGCTCCGTGAGCCTCGTCCACAATAAGAGGGATTCCGTGACTGTGCGCCGCATTTGCAATACGCTTTACATCGGACACCACGCCGTCATAAGTGGGAGATGTGATCAGTACAGCCTGGATCTCCGGGTTCTCATCAAGAACAGTTTCCACCCTTGCCGGTGAAATTCCGCCACTTATCCCCAAAAGCGGATCTTCCTGTGGATAAATATAGGACGGAACAAGATCTCTTATATACATGGCGTTATAAACTGCCTTATGACAGTTTCTTCCCACAAGGATCTGTCCCCCTTTTTGCACAGCGGCAGAAACAGCCGCAAGAATTGCCGCTGTACTTCCATTGACGCTGAAAAACGTTTCTTTTACTTCATACAGCCTTGCCGCTCTTTCCTGTGCTTCTTTTAAAATCCCCTTGGAATGGTGAAGGTCATCAAAGCCTGAAATCTCCGTAATATCTTTTTCAAAAAGAAAATCCCCGTCAACTGTCCCCGGATTTCTTTTATGTCCCGGCATATGAAACGGATAATTTCCCGTATCCGCAAGGCTCTCTAATTTCCTGTACAATTTTTCCATAATTCTGCTGCTCCCGCTTTCTCTATATTATACCTTAAATCTGTATCCGACTCCCCATATTGTTTCAATATACTGCGGCTTTGCCGTGTTAAATTCAATTTTTTCCCGGATTTTCTTGATATGGACCGTAACAGTTGCAATATCTCCCACAGATTCCATATCCCAGATTTCCCGGAACAGCTCTTCTTTTGTAAATACCCGGTTTGGATTTTCCGCAAGGAAGGTAAGAAGGTCGTATTCCTTTGTTGTAAAAGTTGTCTCCTCTCCGTTTACCCACACACGCCTTGCCGTTTTGTCAATTTTGATCCCCCTGATTTCTATTACATCATTTTTCCGTACATTGGAACCAATAAGACGGTTGTAGCGATCCATATGTGCTTTCACTCTCGCCACAAGCTCACTTGGGCTGAATGGTTTTGTCATATAGTCGTCTGCCCCGAGTCCCAGGCCTCTGATTTTATCAATGTCATCTTTTTTGGCGGAAACCATGATGATCGGTGTATTTTTTACCTGGCGCACCTGACGGCAGATGTCAAATCCGTCTACTTCCGGAAGCATCAGATCCAGAATGATCAGATCAAATTCTTCGTTTAATGCCTTTGTAAGTCCCAAATCTCCTCTGTTTGCAATTTCCACTTCAAATCCAGAAAGCTCCAGATAATCTTTCTCAAGGTCAGCGATTGCCTCTTCATCTTCTACTATCAATATTTTACTCATTTTACAGGTCCCTCCTGATATTTTCTAAGTACAAAGTACATAATTGTCCCAATTCCAAGCCGGCTTGTCGCCCATACTTTTCCACCGTGATCTTCCATAATCTTCTTCACAATGGAAAGCCCGATTCCGCTTCCCCCTTTTGAAGAATTTCTGGATACGTCCGTGCGGTAGAAACGGTCAAAAATATACGCTATGTCCTTTGCTCCGATGCCTTTTCCGTTATCTTCAATTTCAACCTGAATAAAATCGCCCACATCTTTTACACGGATCTGAATAATTCCCTTTGGCTTGTCCATATACTTAATGGCATTCCCGATAATGTTGTGAATGACGCGGCGAATCTGCTCTCCATCTGCAATTACCTGAACGTCACCCTCCACATAGTTGGCATATACAAGCTCAATCCCTCTTGTTTCAAGCTCCAGTCCTACCTCCTCCGCACAGTCTCCAAAGTAATCCTCCACATTCAGCTTACTGAACGTATAGGGAATGCGGTTTGTGTCGATTTTGGAATAAAACGTAAGCTCATTGATCAGATGGTCCATTTCATTTGTCTTATTATAAATGGTTTTTACATACCGGTCCATTTTTTCCGGTGTGTCTGCAACACCGTCCATAATTCCTTCAACATATCCCTTTACTGCCGTGATCGGGGTTTTTAAATCGTGGGAAATATTACTGATAAGCTCTTTATTCTCTTTGTCCATCAGGATTTTTTCCTCTGCTGACTCCTTCAGACGGATACGCATATCCTCAAAGTCCTGAAAGAGTTCTGCAAATTCATCATTCCCCTCTACATCAAGGACAAAATCCAGATTTCCTTCTTTGATGCTTCTGGTTGCTTTTTTCAGTTTTAAAAGCGGAGCCGCAATGCTTCTGTAAATCCATAGCCCTACAGACAGAGCTGTGCATACAAGGATAATAGAAGCTGTAAGAAACAAATCCTTCGTCATCACACGTATCTGCATCACGCCGTCTGAAACCTCGGCTATGGAAAGCTCATAAGTGCCTTCAGGCAATGCGGCTTCCTCCTGTCCGGCTGCTCTGTTTGCCTGTGAGTACCCGAAACCGTACAGGGTTGCTGCAAACAGGAGCAGAGGAACTAGGATAATCATAACAAACCCTACGATAATTCTTGTTTTCAGTTTCATTCTGTTCTCCGTTCTATTTTTTCATTTCCGTTCTTATTTCACATTATATCATAAACAGAACTGTTCATCTCTAAATTTTCTATTAACAAAGCACACCTGCCATGAAGAAAAAAATGAGCCTGCATAAATGCCGGCTCATTCCCGTTATTTTTCTTATAAGTATTTTTTCAGATCTTCCACTTTATCAAGATGCTCCCACGGAAGATCTACATCTGTACGTCCGAAGTGACCGTACGCTGCTGTCTGTTTGTAAATCGGACGGCGAAGGTCAAGCATTTTAATGATTCCTGCCGGACGAAGGTCAAAGTTCTCACGGATAATTTCCACAAGCTTTGTCTCCGGAAGTTTGCCTGTTCCGAATGTCTCTACGTTGATAGAGGTCGGGTGTGCTACACCGATCGCATAGGAAAGCTGGATCTCACATTTATCTGCAAGTCCTGCTGCCACAATATTTTTTGCAACGTAACGCGCTGCATATGCTGCAGAACGGTCAACCTTTGTACAGTCCTTTCCGGAGAAAGCGCCGCCGCCGTGACGTCCGTATCCGCCGTAGCTGTCTACGATGATCTTACGTCCTGTAAGACCGCTGTCACCGTGAGGTCCGCCGATCACGAAGCGTCCTGTCGGGTTGATGAAATATTTTGTATTCTCGTCTGCCATATCGGCCGGAATGATCGCGTCCAGAACATATTTTTTAATATCTTCGTGAATCTGTTCCTGGGTCACGTCCGGGTCATGCTGAGTGGAGCATACTACCGCATCAATACGGAATGGTTTTCCCTCTTCATTATACTCTACTGTAACCTGTGTTTTTCCGTCCGGACGAAGGTAGGAAAGTGTTCCGTCCTTACGAACTTTTGTAAGCTGGTATGCAAGCTTATGCGCCATGTTGATTGCATAAGGCATATACTCTTCTGTCTCATTGGAAGCATAGCCGAACTGGATTCCCTGGTCGCCTGCTCCGATTGCATCGATTTCTTCTTCTCCCATTTTTGCTTCCAGAGCCTTGTCTACTCCGAGCGCAATGTCAGCAGACTGCTCGTCGATAGCTGTTATCACACCGCAGGTATCTGCGTCAAAGCCGTATTTTCCTCTTGTGTAGCCGATTTCACGTACAGTATCTCTTACGATTTTCTGAATGTCTACGTAAGCTTTTGTTGTGATTTCTCCCATAACAAGAACAAGACCTGTTGTTGTTGCTGTCTCGCAGGCTACACGGCTCATAGGATCCTGCTCGATTAATGCGTCCAGGATGGCGTCGGAAATGGCGTCGCACATTTTATCCGGATGTCCCTCTGTTACTGATTCTGATGTAAATAAAATTTTCTCCATTTTTTCTCCTTTGGTATTTGTTTATTATAAGTTTATATAGTTATCATATTATGTCATGATTACACGAATTGTTCCGTGCTCTGCACTCTCACTGTAATCATAAAAAAACAGCCCGAATAATCGGACTGTTCAAAGTTTCATAAACAATCCTCTTATTGTTCGATTTCTCGCTCAGGCTGGCACCTTCCTGCTTTCTCAGGGGTTGCCGTGGCTTCCCGGGTCCTTTGTACCTCCACCACTCTGAATAAAAGGCTATTTTTCTAATATCATCTCAGCCAACACGAAGACGGAATTTTAAAATTTCCTTCTCGTTTGACACTTTTTCAATTTCTGCTCCGAGGCTCCTTAATTTTTCCTCAAAATTTTCGTAGCCTCTCTGGATATATACAATATCATCTACGATTGTGAAGCCTTCTGCCGCAAGTCCTGCAATTACAAGCGCTGCTCCTGCACGAAGATCCGGCGCGCTGACTCTCGCTCCTGTAAGCTTCTTCACACCGTCTATGATTGCCGTATTTCCTTCCACCTTAATATTCGCTCCCATTCTGGAAAGCTCGTCAGCATATTTAAAGCGGTTTTCAAAAATACTTTCTGTCACAATACTTGTCCCCTCTGCCAATGCCAGAGTAACGGCAATCTGCGGCTGCATATCAGTAGGATAACCGGGATATGGAAGTGTCTTTACATTTGTACGGCGAAGCTCTTTTCCTGCACGAACACGTACCGCATCGTCAAATTCTTCCACTTCACAACCGATTTCTTCAAGCTTCGCAGTCGTTGCCTCAAGATGCTTCGGAATAACATTTCGAACGGTAATATCTCCGCCTGTTGCTGCCGCTGCAAACATAAAAGTTCCAGCTTCAATCTGATCCGGTATAATAGAATATTCTGTTTTATGAAGCTTCTCAACACCTTTGATACGAATCACATCTGTTCCGGCACCCTTGATATTAGCTCCCATACTGTTCAGGAAGTTTGCGACATCTACTACATGCGGCTCTCTCGCTGCATTTTCAATAATCGTTCTTCCCGGTGCAAGTGATGCAGCCATCATAATATTGATAGTAGCACCAACAGAAACCACATCAAGAAAAATATGGCTGCCATGAAGATTGTCAGCCTTTGCCACAATTGCCCCATGAAAAATATCCACATTTGCTCCAAGAGCACGGAATCCTTTTAAATGCTGGTCAATAGGACGGCTTCCAATGTTGCAGCCTCCCGGCAGCGGAACTTCCGCATGTTTATATTTTCCAAGCAATGCTCCCAGAAGATAGTAGGAAGCACGGATTTTTTTGATATATTCATAATCCACGCTTATATCGCTGATTGTTGAACCATTAATTTTAACAGTTGATTTATTGATACGCTCCACCTGAGCTCCAATTCCGGAGATTGCCTCAAGCAAAACATTTATATCTCTTACGTCAGGCAGATTCTCAATAAGAATAGTGTCGTCCGTCATGATTGCCGCCGCAAGAATTGCCAGAGCTGCATTTTTCGCTCCTGCAATATCCACTTCACCAACAAGCGGATTGCCACCTTTGATTATATACTGTTCCATAACACACCTCTATTTTTTTCGCTCCACGAGCAGAAAGGATTTATCGGATTTACAATTTTCTTCTGTCTTTTCGAAAGTCAATTTTATATTATATCATAAAATCTCAATTTGTAAACAAAAATATTTATAAACCCTGGATTTCCTCTTTCCCGAGAGCATCCAAAACAGCCCGGATCCCTTCTTCCAGACTCCTTCCTTCTTCATCTACCACAATATCTGCATACTTCTCATAAAGCGGAACTCTCTCCTCATATAAATCACGAAGCGTCTGTCCTTCCTCCAGCACAACACCTCTGCCCTTTAAGTTTCCAAGGCGTTTCCTTATGGCCTGATACGACAGCTTAAGATATACTACTTTTCCCACAGCTTTCAGATGACGCATTGCCTCATCACAGTAAACAACGCTTCCTCCTGTGGCAATTACGGTATCCTGCACTTCAATGGACGCATTTACTCTGTTTTCAATTTTTTTAAATCCTTCGATTCCATCTTCCTCTATAATACAGGAAAGTTTTCTCTTTTCCTGCTTCTGTATGAGAAGATCAGAATCTAAAAACTGATATCCCAGAATCTTGGCAAGGACAACTCCAAGTGTGCTTTTTCCAACTCCGGGCATTCCTATCAAGGTTATATTATTCATCTGATTTTTGTCCCTTTTTCTTTTGTATTTTAACACATCTTGCAGAAAACTGCAATCCCGGCGCTATTTCCCGGATTTTCTGGCTTTTTTACTTTTTTTCTTCACACTGTATCCGAACGTTCCAAGCGTTTTTCCAGTTGCCAGATACTCTCCGTGGGAATATACGAGAAGGCGCGCATCGTTTAAATGGAATTTTTTATTGCAGTCCATAAATTCCTCTTCCACATGAACGGCGAGGACGTCTGCCAGGAACATATGATGAGAGCCAAGTTCCTTAATTTCCCTCACCTTGCACTCGATACATACAGGTGATTCCTTTATCATCGGCGCTGAGACAAATTCCGCCTTTTCTTTTGTGAGCTTCATCTCTTTAAACTTGTCCACGTCCCTTCCGGAACGTACACCACAGTAATCTGTTGCAAATGCAAGCTTTTCCGTTGTAAGATTAATTACAAATTCCCCTGTTTTTTTTATCATATCGTAAGAATAACGTGAAGGGCGGATAGAAATAGATACCATAGGCGGGTTTGTACATACGGTTCCCGCCCATGCCACTGTAATAATATTATCTTTTCCTTCCCCATCTGTTACGCTTACCATTACTGCCGGAAGGGGATACAGCATATTTCCCGGCTTCCATGTCTGTTTTGACATCTTTTTCTCCTATCCCTTATGCAAAATCACTCTGCAGAATCTGCGCTGCTTCCATCATTGCCGGAATCAGCTGCTTCTTTCTTGAAACTACGCCTTTCAGGTGGAAGGTTCCGTCCTCAGGCGCCTGATGAAAAGCGAGCTCTGCCATCTCTCTGCTTCCGTCCCCATAGTAAAGAAGTTCTGTGGATTCGTCCATAATATTTGTCAGCATAAAATACACTCTTGAAATATTGTGGCGTCCGCATTCGCTCACAAGGAAGGGCAGCAGTTTTTCTTTTATCTCAAGAAGCTCCTCGCTGTCCATTGAGCTTATCTGTCCAACACCAAATGTAATTTCACCTTCTGCAATAAACTTCTTATAATCCTGATAGAAAATTTCCTCCGGAGCCTTATCTTTTAAGTTGCTTCCTGCTTTGAACATTTCTCTCGCAAAATCCTCAATGTCAATATCTGCAATTAAAGCCAGAGCTCCTGCTGCCATTTTATCCTGAAGAGTACAAGTCGGAGAACGGAACATAAGTGTATCTGAAATAATAGCTGCGCAGAGAAGCCCTGCAATCGTCTGCGGAATCTCAAGTCTCTGTTCCCCGTAAATCTGATACATAATCGTTCCTGTACATCCCACCGGCTGATTGCGGAAAGAAATCGGCTTCATTGTCTCAAGAGATCCCAGTTTATGGTGATCTATAATCTCAAGAATTTCCGCTTTTTCGATATTTTCCACTGCCTGATCCTTCTCATTATGATCTACAAGAATTACTTTCTTTCTGTGCATATCAAGAAAATTCCGTCTTGAGATTGTTCCGATACATCTTCCTCTTTTATCAATAACAGGAAACGCACGATGACGGTTTTTAATCATTACATCCTGAATATCATCTGTATAATCTTCTGTGCTGAATGTTACAAGATTATCTGTTTTCATGACATAACGGATTGGAATACTCTGGTTGATCAGCCTTGCAATGGTAAATGTGTCATAGTGGGACATAATAATTACGATGTTTTTTTCATGTGCAAGCTTAATGACTTTTTCTGTTACCTGGATTCCAAGCCCTACAATAATACAGCTTACATTCTGATTAATCGCCTCGAGATGGTCTTCCTCACGGTCGCCCATGATTACCATATCGTCTTCCTCTATATAAGTTTTCATCATTTCCGGATTTGCAGTTGCCACAAGCACCTTTCCCTTTACAAAATAGGCATGTTCATTTCCTTCAATCACAGTCCCTTCTATGGTTTCCGCAATACGTCTGTACTGTGTTCTGGCAGTAGAAAGCAGATAGCTGTCCGTCTTATCCATATAGGTCTTTGCAATATCGCCAATAGTGATAAGCCCCTCAAGTTTTCCGTCCTTATCCCTTATAGGCAGGGAAACAATGCTGTTCTGCTGCATCATTTCCCAGGCATTTTTCAGGGACATACTTTTATCTGCCTCAGGACTCATGCGTATATCCATATCTTTTACCTGCGTACCGATATTTGTAATATATCCCGGCGGGTGAACTCCAAAACGGTTCAGAACAAACTGAGTTTCCTCATTAATCTGTCCGGCTCTCTTTGGAATATATTTTCCGCTCTGTGTCGTTCTGTTTTTAATATCTGCGTAGGCGATGGCAGAGCATATGGAATCTGTATCCGGATTCTTATGCCCGATCACAAATATCTTTTCCTGATTCCGCATTCGCAGCCCTCCTGTTTTTCTGTTATTATAATTTAATATTGGCAAAAAGAGAGCCCAGTGATGTAGTCGCTTCCTCTCCGGAATCCGGCAGTTCCACAACTTCTTCCTCAATTTCCTTTGCCATCATATCTGACGCCTCTTTGATACTGAGGCTGATTTTTCCATCTTTGATTCCTGTTACCTTTACTTTTACCTTATCGCCAACAGAAAGTACCTCTGAAGGCTTTTTGATTCTCTTTTCGCAAATCTGGGAAATATGAACAAGTCCGGAAAGTCCGTTTCCAAGATTTACAAACGCACCGTATGTCTGCAGGCTTTCTACCGTTCCCTCCGTGATCAGTCCGATCTCCAGATTGGAAACTTTATTTTTTCTCTCTTCTTCAGCCTTCTCTCTTAAAATTTCTCTCGCAGAAAGAATCAGGCGTTTTTCATCTTTATTTACGTCAAACACCTGAACCTGGATCGGACGGTTCAGATATTCGTTTGTATCCTCCACATACTGAAGAGAAAGCTTTGACGCGGGAATAAAACCTCTTACACCTTCCACATAAGCAACAACACCGCCGTTTACCACGCCTTTTACTACAACGTCGAGAACCTCTTTTGATTCTTTCAGTTCCTGAAGCTTATCCCATGCAAGAATATCCGCTGCTGATACTCTGGAAAGCAGAATATTTCCGTGCCCGTCATCTCGTCTCATCACAGTAGCAGAAACTTCATCACCCACATGAACCTCATCTTTAATACAAAATCCCGGTTCTCTGCTGTACTCTTCTGCCGGTATGATTCCCTCCGCATAATATTTTAAATCGAGAATTACTTCTTTTTCGTCCGCACTGATCACTGTTCCTGTAAGAATATCGCCCTCTTCAATTTTTTTGAAGGACGCCTCCAGCTCCGCTTCATAATCTTTCATCGTCTCTGCCATTTTAACCAACTCCTCATTTTTTATTTATGGTGATTATAGCATATCCTTTTGAGAAATGGAAACAATTATGTTATACTGTAGATGGCAGAACAAGCTGCCTCTATAATCAAAAAAGAAAGAATATGCCTATGAAACAAAAATCTGTACCATTGGAGGATTTTAAAGAAGTCAACGATTGGGACACCGTGATTTTCCTTTATAAATCCGCCTTAAAACAAATTCAGACAAAAATTGATATTCTAAATGATGAATTTCAGAACCGACACAAATATAATCCCATTGAACACGTAAAAGCCCGTATCAAAACACCGGAAAGCATCGTAAAAAAACTGAAGCGCTACGATTATGAATCCAGTGTGGAAAATATGGTTCTCTACATCAACGATATTGCGGGAATCCGCATCACCTGCTCTTTCACATCTGATATTTATAAAATTGCGGATATGATTGCAAACCAGAATGATCTGACCGTTCTCTCTATACAGGATTATATTAAAAATCCAAAAAAAAGCGGCTACAGAAGCTATCATATGCTTGTAACCGTTCCTGTTTTTCTTTCCGATGTTGTGGTTGATACAAAGGTAGAAATTCAGATCCGTACAGTAGCACAGGACTTCTGGGCAACTCTTGAGCACAAAATGCACTATAAATTTGAAGGCGAGGGACCAGATTACATTTCCAGAGAATTACGTGAATGTGCAGGTTTTGTCACTTTGCTTGATGAAAAAATGGAACAGCTTAATGTAGAAATTCAGAAATATGGAGACAAACAGAATAAATCCTGATAAAACGAGGAGTGCCCCGGCAGTGGTTTACCGGGGCATTATTATGAAAAAACTGTTTGTGTAATGAGTATCATTACATTTTCAACCGTAGCAGTTCTTTCGAACTGTTTTTATCATAGCAAATATTTATGAACAAATTATGAACTCGCAATGAACTTTTGTTTTATTTGCATAGTTTTTTTTATATTTTTTATATGTTTTTATAAATTATACCAGTCTGTATTGATATTTTTCTCTCTAGCCATATCAACTTCGTATATTTTCTCTCTTAACCAAGAAGGCTTTTTGCAAAATCAATCACTTTTTGAATGAATCCCTTGACTTCTTCCTTTCCAATTCCCAGCTCTTCCATTTTATCATAAACACTCTCAATCTGAGACCGAAGCGCATCTGCATCTACGTCTACGGCAAGAACTTTCTGAGCTACATTTACAATCGCTTCCTTCTCACTGTCTGTAAGACTGATCCCAAGCGCTTCTGATGCCATATCCACACCACTGGCAATCTGATCGCCTGTAATCTGCTGCTGGTCGATCAAATCCTTCACATAAACAACAATATCTGCCACCTGTCCCGGGTCAGACAAAAGATTATCTACATTCTCCATGATCACTTCCTCTGCCTGGCTTCCTGCAGTATCCGCTGCCATAGATGTGACAGGGGCACAGAAGAGAACTGCCGCTGATACAATTGCTGCTGTTAATTTTTTTATTTTTTTCATCATCATATAAACCTCCTGTTTTCTGCTTTCTTTAAAACAGTTCCCAGTATAACATATATTTCCTCACTGTCTGTAAAATTTATATAAAAGGTTTCTAATCATTTTCTTTAAATCCTGTCTTATGTCCTGTTTTTTGGTTCTTATTCATAAAACATTCGACATTCGTTCATGATTTTTTCACATGTTACACATGATTCTATCACATTTATTGGATATATTAACATCATAAAAATAATACAGCCAACATTATTTTTATAAAATTTCTTTTTCATATGTTGATTGCTCCCAAGCAATCAACTCTCCTTCCTTTTAAAACTATAAACGTAAAAAAGTATCCGACTAGCCACCGGATACTTTTTTGTTATCATTTTTTCTTTTTATCAAACGCATTCGCGAGACTTGCAAATTCAGCAAGGGTCAGTGCTTCTCCCCGAATATTCAGAGGAATGCCGCACTCGTTTAATACCTCTTCAATTTCTTCCCTGGAATAGGAAAGCTCCTGAGAATTTTTAAGACCATTTACAAGCGTTTTTCTTCTCTGATTAAAGGAAGCCCGTATAATGCGGAACATCAGCTTTTCATTAGAGACTTCAACCGGAGGCTTTTCATATCGTTCCAGACGAATCACTGCGCTCCCTACTTTTGGTCTTGGCATAAAGCAGTTTGGCGGCACATTTGCAACGATTTCCGGTTTTGCATAATACTGGACAGCCAGAGACAGCGCACCGTAATCTTTTGTTCCCGGCCCCACCTGCATTCTGTCTGCTACTTCCTTTTGTACCATGATAGTAATCGAATCAATAGGTACCTGATTTTCAAACAATCCCATAATAATAGGCGTTGTAATATAATATGGCAGATTTGCCACTACTTTTATAGGCTTTCCGCCGTTTTTCTCCAATGCCAGCTTACGAATGTCTACTTTCAGAATATCGGCATTGATCACTGTTACATTATCCCAGTCTTTCAGTGTATCTTTCAGAATGGGAATCAGCGTATTATCAATTTCCACTGCCGTAACCTCTCTTGCATACTCTGCAAGATACTGGGTCATTGTTCCGATCCCGGGACCGATTTCCAGCACAAAATCCTCTTTTGTGATCTGTGAGGCTGCAATGATTTTTTCCAGAACATGGGTATCGATCAGAAAATTCTGACCGAACCTTTTCTGGAATGCAAAGTTATACTTCTGAAGAACTTCAATGGTGTATTTCGGATTTCCAAGATAAGGTCCGGTCATAATTTACACTTCCTTTTGATTTTATAATTTTTATTTACCGCTGAAATCTTTTTCGTACAGTACAATATATCCGTCTCTGTCCAGTCGTTTTTTGGACATATTCTTTTTAAACAGGCGTCCGCCCTGAGATTTACTGATTGCCGCATCGATCAGATTCTTCACAGCGCCAATATTCATAGGCTCGTCCTCTTTCTGATTGACTCCGATGAGATTATAAAGGGCAAGCATTCCCATGTTATCAATTCTGTATCCGTTTTCCTTTGCATAAACCTTCGCAAAATTTGCCAGTTCATCATTTGTGAATACAGGAATATTAATAACGGACGTGAATTTTTTTGCAAGTTTCGGGTATCTTGCAAGCATTTTTCTCATGCCTATTTTTTCGTCCTCCAGAATTACCGTAAGACCGTCTGTCTCCTCTTCCATAATCTGGTTTAACTGCTCTGCCGTCTCCTGGTCAAGCTGGTTTGCATCTTCTATGACAAAGAAACCGCCTGACAGTTTATCCGTAATTTTTCGAAGATCTTTTCCATTAATCTGTTCTGCAAAAATATATGCCACATTTGCAGCTTCCAGATTCAGCTCCTTACAAACTGCAGGAATCAGGCTTGAAATCAGCCTTGTTTTTCCTGTTTCTCTTCCGCCCATCACTACAATATTTCCTGTTTTGGACGTTTTATCTGTTGCTGCAAGCTGAGCATCAAGGAGAGCTTCTACTATCTGATCCTTCATTCCGGGGATTTTTACAAAATATGTAAAAAGCTTTTTCTCCTCGTCACGAAGTTCATTCTCTCTTGGAACAATATTAAGAGCATCCGTATCTTCCTCTGCACTCATGGAATCAATAAATCGTTCCAGCTCCTCCTCTTCTGAAAGAAGTTCTTCATCAAGAGAAGATTCCTCCTCCTGAGAGCGCATGGATTCCGGAAGGATTTCTTCTGGAATTTCTTCCTCTTCTTCCCCAAAATCATGGAAAATTTCTTCTTCCTCTTCCATATCCAGATTGTCTTCTGACAGAATATTTCTGAGAAGCTCCTCGTCTTCCGATTCTTTTTCTTCATTTTCGGCAAAACGATTCGTAATAATATCCTCCGATTCCAAATCCGGGATTTCTATTTTTTCTTCCGTTTTTTCTTCCTTTTTTGCAATCGGCATATCAAACGGAAGCTTTATCTCAGGCTCGTCTTTCTGCACAGCAGACGGTCCCTTCATAAACTCCTGCTCTGCCAGTCTTAAATCTTCCTCTGAAAAAATTTCCTCTTCCAGATCGTCCATCGTCACATCTGCAACCTTTTCCGGCAAAACATTGTCTTCCTCTGCTGCGGATTCTTCCGTGATCTCCGGCTCTTCTTCCGGAATATCAATTCCCTGAGCAGAAGCTGCCGCAAGAATGGTATCCTCCAGATTAAAGTCAAAATCGTCTTTCTCTTCCGACGGCTCTTTAATATTTTCCGGAATATTTTCTGCAATACTTTCTCTGATCTTTATTTCTTCGATTTCCGGCGCTTCCTTCGGTCTCATATTTCTCATGGACTTTGGAATATTAAGTTCCGGCATTTTAATTGTCTGTGAAAAATCAAAAGCAGGCTCTTTTGCAGGCGCTTCTTCCTCTTCCTGCGGAACCTCCTGTTTTTCTGAAACTGTCTCTTCCGGTTCTTCTGTCTTCTTCGTTTTTTCAAACTCTTCTTCCAGTTCCGGAACCTTGTCGTATTCCTCCTCGGAAGACGGAGTTTTCAGCATTTCCTTCTGTTCCTCTTCGGAATTTTCTTCTTTCTCTTCTTCCTCAAACTCATCAAAAGATGTTCGTTTTGCACGGAAAATATCGCGGATACCTTTGGAAATTTTCTCCTGAAGAGTTTCTGCCCCTTCCAGGTCTTTATCGCTTCGTATCTGAATGCTCTCAATTTCAGGCTTTTCTGCAGGTTTTTCTTCCTGTTTCTCCATATTTTCCTTTAATGCTTTTGCATCTTCCGGCTTCAGGAGCTTTGGAATAAACTGCTTTTCGTATTTTTCTTTCTCTGCTCCTGTAAGAAGTCCCATACGCATTTTCAGGTCGAGCGCCTTCATAACATATGTACCCTCATTGAACCAGAGAATCAGTTCATCGCAGATTTCCAGACATTTTTCTTTATTTCCCGCCTTATAATAAAGTTTTGCAAGCTCGTATGTCCATTTTTCTGTAAATTCTTTTTCTTTATATTCTTCGAGAATAGCAATCTGCTCATTGAGAGACGCCTTCTTTGCCCGGAATATCTTATATTTCAGAACATATCTTGTATTATCGTTTGGAGCAATTTCTTTAAACTCGTCAAAATATTCCATTGCCTCTTCAATATCTCCCATTTTAAGGGAAATTTCTATAAGACGGTAAAGAATATTTTTTCCGATTGGCGCTTTATGATAAGCAAGAAGGAAAATTTCCCGGCTGTCCTCATATCTCTTATTTGCCGCATAGATTTCTCCTACAACACATAAGGTTCTCACGTTTTTCACACGACGCCAGTCAATGCTGTCCACAACTTCCATTGCGCCCTTATAATCTTTTTTTTCAACTAAGTTATTAATTTCCTCAAGCTTGATTCGAAATTCTTCTTTATCCAAAATTTTCACCAACTTTCCATAGTTACGAGTAGTTTAACATATGCTTATATACTTGTCAAAATACTTTCTGCTGATTTTTTACAGTTCCCTTTTCAACATAAAACACCTTATTAATTTCAAACTGATGGCTGACAAAGTCATCAAGACCTGTGCAGGTGATCATCGTCTGAATATCATGAATGCTTTCCAGAAGATACGTCTGCCTGCTGCTGTCAAGCTCGGAAAGAACGTCATCAAGAAGAAGAACCGGCGTATCCTTGATCCTCTTTTTCACAAGATAGATCTCCGAAAGCTTCATCGAAAGAGCGGCTGTGCGCTGCTGCCCCTGAGAACCGAATTTACGTATGTCAATCCCATTTACCATCACGCACATATCGTCTCTGTGAGGTCCTGTGGAAGAGAGTTTCATTCTTATGTCTCTCTCCCTGTTCTTTAACAGAGCCGCCTCAAAATCCTCTGTTTCTGTATTTGGTTCATACACAACCTCTATTTCTTCTATTCCGCCGGTTAAATTTCTGTGTATTTCATGAACAATTTCATTTAATTCTTCTATGAACTCTTTTCTCTTCTCAATAATCTTCCTGCCGTAACCTGCCATCTGCATATCCCACACATCAAGAGTACCCTTAAGCTCCGGCTGCTTATGTAAATCCTTTAACAGACGGTTTCTCTGATTCACAATGTGATTATATGCCGCCAGATCCGACAGATAAATATTATCAAGTTGACATAATTCTAAATCCAGGAATCTCCGCCTCTCTGCAGGTCCGTTTTTTATAATATTCAGATCTTCGGGGGAGAAAAACACAAGATTTACTACCCCCAGAAGCTCCCTTGCTTTTTTTATGGGAATGCCGTTGATCGCCACACCTTTTGCCCTGTTTTTCTTCAGGTGCATATCGATTTTGTATGATACGCCTTCTTTTTTCACCATCATACGGATGTGGGATTCCTCCTGCTGAAAACGGATAATCTCCTTATCCTTACTGCCTTTATGAGATTTACTCGTTCCGCAGAGATACACTGCTTCCAGAATATTTGTCTTTCCCTGCGCATTATTCCCATAAAAAATGTTCGTCCCTCTGTCAAATTTCAGCTCCAGGGAATCGTAATTACGGAAATCCTTTAACTGAATGGATTCAATATACATTCCGTCACCTGATTATTTTAATATCCTGACCATTATAGGAAATTATATCGCCTTCCACGATTTTTTTTCCCCGGCGAAGCTCCGTCTCCCCGTTTACTTTTACAAGTCCGTCAGTAATCACGTACTTTGCTTCTACGCCGTCTTCTACAACACCGGCAAGTTTTAATACCTGCCCCAGTTTTATAAATTCATCTCTTATTTTTACTTCCATCTTCCAGTCTCCTTATCTTGCCTGATTCTGATTAATGTTTACAGGAAGGATCAGATACGTATAATTTTCCTCATCGTCCCGGATAAAACATGGAGCCTTGGGATTTACAAGGTAAATATTAATGATCTCATCATCAATTACCTTCAGCGCATCGATCAAAAACTTGGGATTAAATCCAATGAGAATATCCTTTCCCTCTTTTTCTATGTCAATATCTTCATTCATGGATCCCATAGCAGAATCTATTTTCAGTTCCATATTGTTGTCTGTAATATGGATAATGATCGGCTTTTTATCTCCCTCTCTTACGAGAAGAGTGGCTCTGTCGATACAGTCAAGAAACTCTTTTTTGTTTATGGAAAGTTTTGTCTCGTAATCGCTGGAAAGCATCTGTTCAATACGGAAATATTCTCCTTCGATCAGGCGGGAAACAACCATAGTCTGGTCAAATTCAAACAGAATATGATTTTTTGTAAAGAAAATGCTTACCATATCGTCCATTTCACCGGAAAGAATTTTACTGATTTCATTTAATGTCTTTCCAGGAACGACAACCTTACGGTCAGAATACGTTCTCTTTAACGGCATTTTCCGGATCGCAATACGGTGTCCGTCAAGTGATACAACTTTCAGACAATTATCCTTAATTTCAAACAGCTCACCTGTCATTAATTTGTTGTTTTCATTTACTGCAATAGAAAATATTGTCTGACGAATCATTTCTTTTAATGTATACTGAGAGATAGTTAAAGATTCTTCTCTTTCGATCAGTGGGAGATAAGCAAAATCTTCCCCTGATTTTCCGGGAATATTGAATTTTGCTTTTTCACAGGTGATGGTGGCAGTAAATTTATCATCTGTTTTAATGGTAACGTCATTATCAGGAAGTCTTCTGATGATCTCATAGAAGATTTTTGCATCCAGTGCCACCATTCCTTTTTCAGCAATGTTTCCATCAACAATGGTTTCAATCCCAAGTTCCATATCGTTGGTAGTAAATTTAATCTGGTTTGTGGTTGCATCGATTAAAATACATTCAAGAATAGGCATTGTTGTTTTTGATGGAACAGCTTTTAAAGAAATGCTTACGCTTTTTAAAAGACTGTTTTTGGAACAGATAATTTTCATAATGTGTATAACTCCCTTCTTGTTTGAGGTGGTTTGTTTATAAATAATATTTAAGAAGAAATCCGTCGTAACCGCCGTAGGGGGTGTGAATTTGTGAAAAACTCACTTGAACCCAGTAAATGCAAGGGGTTCGAGTTGGGATAACTTCGTGTAAAGGTCTGGTTAAAGTATGTGAATAAGTTGTGCACAACCGAAAGTGGATTTTTTACCGCAAAAGTTATGCACATTAATACACATAGAATCAACATCTAATCAACAGCTTATACACCCTTCATGTGGAAAACTTTTTCACCCTTGTGGATTAATCTTTTTGTTTAATATATCGATTGTGTTTTTCAGGTTATCATCTGTGATAATTTCTTTTTCAATTTTGTCAATGCCGTGCATTACCGTTGTGTGGTCACGGTTTCCAAGACATTTTCCTATATTTTTAAGTGGTGTGGATATAATTTCCCTGCAAAGGTACATGGCAATCTGCCGGGGAACTACAATTTTGGAGTTTCGTTTGTTTCCGCTTAAATCGTTTACAGTTACGCCGAAATGTTCTGCGACAACGGAAATAATATACTCCGGTGTGATTACCTTTTTTTCATCAGGAGAAATAATATCTTTTAACGCCTGTTCTGCAAGTTCAAGAGTCACGTCCTTTTTTTCCAGCTTGGCAAAAGCCATAACTTTATTAAAAGCGCCTTCCAGCTCCCGGATATTTGATTTAATGTTTGTTGCAATATATTTGATCACGTCTTCACTGATATTGTAACCGTCCATTTCTTCCTTCTTATGAAGAATTGCCATTCTTGTCTCATAATCAGGAAGTGTAATATCAGCGATAAGACCCCATTCAAATCTTGAACGGAATCTTTCTTCCAGGATTTCCATATCTTTCGGCGGTTTATCAGAGGAAATGATAATCTGTTTTTTCGCACTGTGAAGGCTGTTGAAGGTATGGAAAAATTCCTCCTGCGTAGATTCCTTTCCTATAATAAACTGAATATCGTCAACCAGGAGAACATCAATATTTCTGTATTTTTCACGGAATTTTGTCATTGCCGTATTGTTTCCGTTTCGAATTGTTTCAATCAGTTCGTTTGTAAATTCCTCACTTGTTACATAAAGCACCTTGCTGTTTTCGTCATGCTCCAGAATAAAGTGAGCAATGGAGTGCATTAAGTGTGTTTTTCCAAGGCCGGCGCCTCCGTAAATAAAGAGAGGATTGTAAGTATCTCCCGGAGATTCCGCAACTGCAAGGGCAGCAGCCTGGGCAAACTTGTTATTGCTTCCTACAATAAAGGTGTCAAATGTGTATTTTGGATTTAAGTGAGCCTCCTCATAGCGGGAGTCAAGTACACGGTCGTCATATGTAGGAATCTCTTTTTCCGGAACTTCATCTTCAGGGATAAAGCGGACTTCGCACTCATCAAGTCCTGTTACAACGCTGATCGTTACCTGAAGAGGAAGTTTGTATTTGTTGCTGATATAGCTCAGTCCAAGACCTGCAAGCTCAGAAGGAACAATGATAGTAACCACATTGTTTTCAGCAGTATAAACCTTCAGGGGCTTGAGCCAGGTATTGAAAGGAACTTCTGAAATCTGATATTCGTTTTTCAGAGTTTGAAGAATTTCTTCCCAATTATCCATTACTATGTTCATTTTTGTCTCTCCTGGTCTATTTTCCATCTAATTTCTTCTATATATAAAGGATTCTATATAGAAAGCTGCCGGTAGAATCACGTATCGTCTTATAAAAAGACATAAATACCCTTTTATATATTATAATAAATAATGGTTTTTCGCAATGAAAAACAGCAAAAGTTTTCAACATTTTAAATGTGGATTAGTGTGGAAAAGTGTGGATAGAGCAGAATCAGTTACCATAAGCTGGAGGAACGTGTGGAAAAGTTGAAAAAAAGTGTATAAAATTGTCCACTGTCGAAAAAGCACAAAATAAAGGGATTTTTTGGATATGAGAAAGAATGCTGGTGGGTAAAAAGTGGATAGTTTCTCTGGTATTCCACAAGTTATCCACAAGTTATCCACAAAATGTGGATAATATTACGTAAACCGAATACGTTATACACATTTTTGTATATGCAGGATTTTTTCTCTGTTTTCCCGTAAAAATTAACAAATTCTCTTGACGAAACAGGCATTTATGAATATAATTGAAATGATGTTCTAGTATGATAATTTAATTATGGATAATAGATAAAGGAGGTGCTTTACCTATGAAAATGACATTTCAGCCGAAAAAAAGATCAAGAGCGAAAGTTCACGGTTTCAGAGCTCGCATGAGCACAAAAGGTGGACGTAAAGTATTAGCTGCAAGAAGATTAAAAGGAAGAAAGCAATTATCAGCATAAGACCGCATTTATGTGGTCTTTTCTTCTCTTTTCAAAGAAAAAGAAAACTGTTTGAGACAGAAGGAGGATTCGATGAAAAAATCAGAGTCCTTGAAGAAAAATAAAGATTTTCAAATTGTATATCAGAAAGGAACATCGCAGGCAAATCGGTATCTGGTGATGTACGTACTGAAAAATCAGTGCATGAAGAATCGTCTGGGAATATCAGTAAGCAAAAAAGTAGGGAACAGTGTGGTACGCCACAGAATCACCAGATTGATAAGAGAAAGCTATCGCTTAAATGAAGAAGAATTTAAAAATGGTTTGGATATTGTAGTGATCGCAAGACCATCTGCAAAGGGAAGGAGCTTTCAGGAGATAGAAAGCGCACTTTTGCACGTATGGAAACGGCATCATATAACAGGTGAAGACAATGATTAAAAAATTTCTGATTAAAGCAATTAAACTCTATCAAAAGTATTTATCACCGATGAAGAGAACAAAATGTCCGTATATTCCCACATGTTCTCAGTATGGATTAGAAGCAATTCAAAAATATGGCGCAATAAAGGGCAGCCTTCTTGCAGTATGGAGAATTTTAAGATGTAATCCGTTTTCTCACGGAGGGTATGACCCTGTGCCATAAAAGAGTAGGAAGTCAGACGACTTTCAGATTCTAGGAGGAAGTAAAATTGGAGATGATGATTTTAGCCACAAAGAGTGGCACTCCGATTATCGGCCAGGTCGCATCTGTCATGGGATGGATTATGGACGGTATTTATAAAATGCTGGACGGTTTATTCGGCGTTCAGAACCTTGGTATTTGTATCATTATTTTCAGTATCATCATTTATGCGCTGATGACTCCTCTGCAGATTAAGCAGCAGAAGTTTTCAAAACTCAGTGCATTTATGCAGCCTGAGCTTCAGAAGGTGCAGAAGAAATATCAGGGAAAACGCGACCAGGTTTCCATGCAGAAAATGAATGAAGAAACACAGGCAATTTATCAGAAATACGGTGTTTCTCCAACAGGAAACTGTGTACAGCTTGCAATTCAGTTTCCTATATTGATGGCGTTGTGGCAGGTTATTTATAAAATTCCTGCATATGTTGGAAGCGTTAAGGATATTTTTACAGAAGCTGTTTCTCATATTACAGCAGTAGATGGATATACACAGCTTGTTCAGAATTTTATTACAGATAATAAAATAACAAGAGTTCAGCTTATTATGGACGGAAATCAGGCAACAAGCAACTCTATTATTGACTTTTTATATGCTTTATCTCCTTCACAGTGGAAGGAGCTTGCAACAGTAGACCAGTTTTCCGGTTTTTCCGGAGTAATTGATACAGCAGCTCATGAAATTTCAAAAATGCAGAATTTCTTCGGGCTGAATATTGCAGACCAGCCAATGACTTATATTAAGGCTGCTTTTACAGGCGGTGCAATTATTCTTGCGATCGCAGCTCTTATGATTCCAATTCTTTCATGGGTAACGCAGATGCTGAATATTAAGCTTATGCCGCAGGCAGCACAGCAGGACGGCGAGCAGAATGCAATGATGAACTCCATGAAGATGATGAATACGATCATGCCGCTTATGTCTGCGATTTTCTGTTTTACATTCCCGGTAGGTCTTGGTATTTACTGGATTTCCAGTGCGGTGGTGCGAAGTATACAGCAGCTTTTGATCAACCGTCATATGGATCGAATGAATATTGATGACCTGATTAATGAAAATATGAAAAAGATGGAGAAGAAGAGGGAAAAAGCAGGACTTCCTCCTCAGAAGATCACAAATCAGGCTCATCAGAATGTGAAAAATATAAATAATGCAAAGGCTCAGAAGGGTGCAGAAGTAAATAATGCAACTGAAAGAGCAAGAAAAGTTGAACAATCTTACCAGAATGCAGCGAAAGCAAAACCCGGAAGTATAACAGCCAAAGCAAATATGGTCAGAGATTTCGATGAACGAAACAAGAAGAAGTAATTAGAAACGGAGGGGTTTCAGATGGAGGATTATATTCAGTTTTCAGCAAAAACAAAAAATGATGCCATTACAAAAGCGTGTATTGAGCTTGGAACATCAAGCGACCAGCTTGAAATTCAGGTGGTCAGCGAAGGAAGTTCCGGATTTTTCGGAATCGGAAGCAAACCTGCCGTAATTAAAGCGCGCAGAAAAGAAACAGTTTCCGAAGAAGAAGAGATAAAAGATATTATTGGTTCTGTAAAACTGGATTCCTTTAAAACGGAGAAAAAGAAAAAAGAAAATTCCTTTGAAAAACCTGCAGAAAAGATGGTTTCTGAAAAAACATCAAAGGAAAACACATCTGCCAGATACGACAGAAGTGAAAAATCTGACAGAAATGAAAGGTTCGAGAAAAACGACAGATTTGAAAGACCGGCGAAAGAAAGATATACAAAGGAAAAACAGGAAAGACCTGTAAGAGAAAAACCGGTAAGAGCGGCAAAACCTGTACCTGTTCTCACAGATCCTGAGGAAATCAGAGAAGCAGAAGAGAGAGCAAAGGTATTCCTTCGCGATGTGTTCGCCTCCATGAAGCTTGGAGAAGTAGAGATTACTGCTGTTTATAATAAAAACGACGGAAGTCTTGATGTAAACTTTGAAGGGGAAGATATGGGAATCCTCATTGGAAAAAGAGGCCAGACACTTGATTCTCTTCAGTATCTCACAAGCCTTGTTGTAAATAAAGGCAAGGAAAACTATATCCGTGTAAAACTGGATACAGAGGATTACAGAAGACGCCGTAAGGAAACACTGGAAAACCTTGCAAGAGGAATCGCTTACAAGGTAAAGAAAACAAGAAGACCTGTTGTTCTTGAACCGATGAATCCTTATGAGAGAAGAATTATCCACTCTGCACTGCAGGGAAATAAATTCGTAGAGACCGTCAGTGAGGGCGAAGAACCTTACCGTCATGTAGTTGTAAAATTAAAGAGAAATTAAGACAGAGAATGTTATTCCTGGTGAAAGCATGAATAACACGCAATACTTTGCGTGGCTTTTCCGGGAATAACATTTCTTTTTTATAATGGAGGAAGATTATGGAGACAACCATTGCTGCAATATCCACAGCCATGAGCGAGTCGGGAATCGGGATCATAAGAGTCAGCGGACCGGAAGCGTTGGATATAGTAAGTCGCATATACCGTTCAAAGGGCGGAAAAAAAGATATAAATAAAGTTCCCACACATACCATCCATTATGGATATGTATATGATGGGGAGGAATTAATTGATGAGGTTCTTGTGATGGTAATGAGAGCGCCGAGAACCTTTACAGGAGAGGATACGGTAGAAATAGACTGTCACGGCGGCGTGTACGCCATGAGACGTGTTCTGGAAACGGTTCTGAAAAACGGAGCAAAAACAGCTTCTCCCGGAGAATTTACAAAGCGGGCATTTTTAAATGGCAAGATGGATCTTTCTCAGGCGGAAGCAGTAATGGATGTCATTCAGGCAAAAAATGAGTATGCCCTCAAAAGTTCTATGGAGCAGTTAAGGGGTTCTGTACAGAAGGCGATCAGAGATATAAGAAAAGACCTGATTTATCACATTGCATATATAGAATCAGCCCTTGATGATCCGGAGCATATCAGCCTTGACGGATATTCACAGGAGCTTCTTGAAATTGTGGAAAAAGCACAGGAAGAAATTGCGCATCTGTTGAAAACTGCCTCAGATGGAAAAATGATTAAAGAAGGAATCCGAACAGTCATACTGGGAAAACCAAATGCAGGAAAGTCTTCTCTTTTAAATGTTCTTGTAGGAGAAAACAGAGCGATTGTTACAGACATAGAAGGAACAACAAGAGATATACTGGAAGAATATATTAATCTTCATGGAATTTCCCTTCGAATGATCGATACGGCAGGAATCCGTGAGACAGAGGACGTAGTGGAAAAAATTGGTGTAAACCGCGCCAGAGATATGGCAAAAGAAGCAGATTTGATTCTTTACGTTGTGGACAGTTCCCGTCCTCTTGATGAAAACGATGAAGAAATCATATCCATGCTTGACAGCAGGAAGGCGATTGTTTTATATAATAAGACAGACCTTGAACCGAAAGTGGATATGAAAGCGTTAAAGGAAAGGGTGAACCGTCCGGTTATTTCTGTTTCAGCAAAAGAGGAGACAGGAATCCGTGAGCTGGAAAAAGAGATTAAAAATATGTTCTTCAGCGGGGAGATTTCCTTTAACGATGAGGTTTATATTACAAACGCCCGCCACAAAGAGGCTCTTATGGAGGCGGCAGAGAGTTTGCGTCTTGTAAAAAACAGCATAGAAATGGATATGCCGGAAGATTTCTTTTCCATAGACCTTATGAACGCCTATGAAAGTCTTGGACGTATTATAGGAGAATCGGTAGGAGAAGACCTGGTAAATGAGATTTTCAGTAAATTCTGTATGGGAAAATAAGAGAGGAAAAACAGATGAAGACAGTAACAGAAAATTATGATGTTGTGGTAGTGGGAGCAGGACATGCAGGCTGTGAGGCTGCACTTGCGTCTGCGCGTCTGGGACTTTCCACAATCATGTTTACGGTAAGCGTAAACAGTATAGCCCTGATGCCATGTAATCCAAACATTGGAGGAAGTTCCAAAGGTCATCTCGTAAAAGAGGTTGATGCTCTTGGAGGAGAGATGGGAAAAAATATAGACAAAACCTTTATTCAGTCAAAGATGTTAAACCGTTCCAAAGGACCGGCAGTGCATTCTCTCCGGGCGCAGGCAGACAAACAGGCATACAGCAACGAGATGAGAAAAACTCTGGAAAATACAGAAAACCTTACGGTACGCCAGGGAGAGGTGACAAAGCTTCTTGTAGAAGAAGGGAAAATCACAGGCGTGCTGACGTATTCCGGCGCGATTTATCATTGTAAGGCAGTAATCCTCTGTACAGGAACGTACTTAAAGGCAAGATGCATTTACGGTGATGTGAGCAATGCAACAGGACCGGACGGACTCCAGGCTGCAAATTATCTCACAGACAGCTTAAAGGAACTTGGAATTGAAATGTTCCGGTTTAAGACGGGAACGCCTGCCAGAATTGCAGGAAACAGTATTGATTACAGCAAGATGGAGGAGCAGTTCGGGGATGAGAGAGTAGTTCCGTTTTCTTTTTCCACAAATCCGGAGGATGTGCAGATTGAGCAGAAATCCTGCTGGCTTACTTATACAAATGAGAAAACACATGAGATCATAAGGGCAAATCTTGACCGCTCTCCTTTATATTCCGGAGCGATCGAGGGCACAGGTCCCAGATACTGTCCGTCCATTGAAGATAAGGTTGTGCGCTTTGCAGATAAAAACAGACATCAGGTGTTTATTGAACCGGAAGGAACATATACAAATGAAATGTATATTGGCGGAATGTCAAGCTCTCTTCCTGAGGACGTGCAGTATGAGATGTACCGCTCAGTACCGGGACTTGAAAATGCCAGAATTGTAAGAAACGCCTATGCTATTGAATATGACTGCATTAATCCCAGACAGCTTTATCCGACCCTTGAATTTAAGAACATAAAGGGACTGTTCAGCGCAGGACAGTTTAACGGAAGTTCAGGATATGAGGAGGCAGCAGCCCAGGGACTGATCGCGGGAATCAATGCGGCAATGGAAATTAAAGGACAGGAGCAGCTGATCCTTGACCGTTCAGAAGCGTATATCGGTGTTCTCATAGACGACCTTGTAACAAAGGAAAACCATGAGCCGTACAGAATGATGACAAGCCGTGCGGAGTACCGTCTTCTTTTAAGACAGGACAACGCAGACCTCCGTCTCCGGAAAAAAGGCTATCAGGTTGGGCTGATTGATGAAGAAACTTATCAAAAGTCTGTGGAAAAGGAAAAGCAGATCCAGGAAGAAATAAACAGGATCGAGCATGTAAATATCGGCGCTTCCGAAAAAGTTCAGAACCTTCTGGAATCCTTTGGAAGCACACCTTTAAAATCAGGAACAACACTTGCAGAGCTGATACGCCGTCCGGAGCTTTCTTATGAGGCAGTTGCACCGATTGACGAAAACCGCCCGGAGCTTTCCTGGGACGTAAAAGAACAGGTAGATATTAATGTAAAATATGATGGCTATATAAAAAGGCAGCTTCGTCAGGTAGAGCAGTTTAAAAAGCTGGAAGCAAAAAAAATCCCGGCTGATATTGACTATGAAAAAGTAGGAAGCCTTCGTATTGAGGCGCGCCAGAAGCTTGAGATGTACCGTCCTGTATCTATCGGACAGGCTTCAAGAATCTCGGGAGTTTCACCGGCAGATATTTCTGTTCTTCTTGTTTATATGGAGCAGTACGGAAGAAGGAGGGAAGAAGTATGACATATGATATGACCGTTCTGGAAAAGGGGTGTGAAAACCTGGGAATTTCTCTTAGTGAGGAACAGAAGGGACAGTTTATAAAATTCTATGAGTATCTTGTAGAAAAAAATAAAGTTATGAATTTAACTGGTATCACAGAGTTTCAGGAGGTGTTGGTAAAGCATTTTCTTGACAGTCTTGCCTGCGTGAAGGCAGTTGACCTTACAAAAGTAAAAAAAGTGATGGACATTGGAACAGGAGCCGGTTTTCCGGGTGTTCCTCTTAAAATCGCCTTTCCTCATCTGGAAGAATGTCTTCTTGATTCCCTGAAGAAAAGAGTGACTTTCCTTGAGGAAACCTTCGATCTGCTGGGCTTTGATAAAATAACAGCCATTCACGGAAGGGCGGAGGAATTTGCAAAAAATAAGGCGTACAGAGAGCAGTATGATATATGCGTCTCAAGAGCAGTATCAAACCTTGCCACACTTTCCGAGTACTGCCTTCCATATGTGAAAAAAGGCGGGCTGTTTATTTCCTACAAATCAGGTAAAGTACAGGAAGAGGCGGAAAGCGCAGCAAGAGCAATCAGGCTTCTGGGAGGAGAAATCAAAGATATTTGTTATTTTACACTTCCGGATTCAGAGATAGAGCGTTCTCTTGTTATCATTGAGAAAGTAAAAAATACGCCGGGAAAATACCCGAGAAAAGCGGGAACACCGTTAAAGGAACCGCTTTAAGAAGGAGAAGGGCTTTTTAGTCCTTCTTTTTTTCATAGAATAAACACAAAATCCTCACACTTTCATCGGATTTTCCTCACATTTTATCCATAAAATAGAAATTGTAGAGATAGCAGAACTCTGGATTCCCCATTCTCTGTTTTAATCCGGAAGCTGTCTCTACAATTTTTTGTAAAACAGGAGGAGAGCAAATTGATTGAAGTAACGAATCTGGTTAAAAGATACGGGGACCATACGGCGGTGGACCATCTTTCTTTTCAGATTGAAAAGGGAAAAATCTACGGTTTTCTTGGGCCTAACGGAGCCGGAAAATCCACTACGATGAATATGATAACCGGATATATTGCCTCTACAGAGGGCAAGGTTGTCATTGACGGACACGATATTCTGGAAGAGCCGGAAGAAGCAAAAAAATGTATTGGTTATCTGCCGGAACAGCCGCCGCTCTATTTTGATATGACCGTTCTGGAGTATATGAAATTTGCGGCAGATCTTAAAAAAATCCCCAAAAAAGAGCGGGAATCCATGATAGAGGAAGTCATGGATATGGTAAAAATCACAGATATGAAAAATCGCCTCATAAAGAATCTGTCAAAGGGTTACAGACAGAGAGTAGGGCTGGCACAGGCAATCCTGGGGTATCCGGAAGTGATCATTCTTGATGAGCCTACAGTGGGGCTTGATCCGAAGCAGATCATAGAGATTCGTTCACTGATCAAAGAGCTGAAAAAAAAGCATACTGTTATTTTAAGTTCACATATACTGTCAGAGGTAAGCGCAGTATGCGATTATGTGCTGATTATTTCACATGGACGTCTTGTAGCAAGTGATACGCCTGATCATTTAAGTCGTCTTGCAGAGGGATCTAATACCTTAAATATGCTTATCAAAGGTGAGAAAGAATTGATAGAAAACGGACTTAAGGAAATTGATAAGGTAAAAGAAACAGAGCTTGTCTTTAATGAGGAAGAGGGCGCGTGGAATGTAAGTGTTTCCACAGAAGAGCAGGAAGATATTCGAGAGGAAGTATTTCTTAAAATGGCAGAGCTTCACTGCCCGATTCTTGAAATGAAGTCGAAAAAGGTATCTCTGGAAGAAATCTTCCTGGAGCTTACAGAATCTGAAAAAAATGAGGAGACGAACCATGACAGCAGTTTATAAAAGAGAATTAAAAAGCTATCTGACTTCTATGGTTGGATACCTGTTTATATTTTTTGTTCTGATCGTGACAGGAATTTATTTTTCTGCCTATCAGCTTGCGGCAGCTTATCCAAAGTTTGAATATACATTAAGCGCTCTGACCTTTATATTTTTAATCGGCGTTCCGATTCTGAGCATGAGAGTTCTGGCAGAAGAGCGGAAACAGAAAACAGATCAGCTTCTTCTTACATCTCCTGTTTCAGTCGGCAGCATTGTAATGGGAAAATATTTAGCGCTTGTGACGGTATATGCGATACCTGTTTTAGTGATGTGTGCATATCCTCTGATTATGTCAAAATTTGGAGCTGTTTCTTTTGCATCTGCCTATACGGCAATTCTGGGATTTTTCCTTCTTGGCTGCGCAAACCTTGCAATCGGCGTATTCATGTCTGCTCTGACAGAAAGCCAGGTTGTGGCGGCAGTTCTTACTTTTGTGCTGTTATTTGCTTTTTATATGATGGGAGGAATTTCCTCTTTCTTTTCACAGACATCAGTATCTACCTGCATTGCCTTCGGACTTTTGATCGTGGCAGCAGCCATCATTATTTATATCATGATAAAGAATATTTTTATCTCCGTGATAACAGGGATTGTGGGAGAAGCGGCGCTGGCAGTCATTTACTTTGTAAAACCATCTGTATTTGAAGGCGGAATACAGAAAATACTTGAGGTTTTTGATTTGAGCGGGCATTTCAGCAATTTTACAAATTCCATGCTGGACGTAACAGGAATTGTATATTTTCTTTCTGTAATTGCCGTGTGTCTTTTTCTTACAATACAGTCCATTCAGAAAAGACGTTGGAATTAGGAGGGGAGAGACGGAATGAGTTTCAGAAAAAAAGCGAAAAAAAATAATGTGCAAAACAAAGAAAAAAAGAACAGAAAATTCAATATAAAAAAGATGGTGGGAACGGTAAGTAAAAAGCATATTAAAAACGGTTCTTACAGTATGATAATGACAGTTGTTTTTGCGGCAGCAATTGTTGTGATCAATATGATCGTGGGAAAAATTCCTTCAAAATATACGCAGATCGATGTAAGCGATTCCGGTCTTTATTCCATTGGGGACGAGACAAAGAAAGCCTTAAAAGAACTGGATAAAGATGTTACGATTTATCAGATCGCACAGAGCGGGTATGAAGACGAGAACATATCATCTCTTTTAAAGAGATATGAAGATGAATCCAAACATATTAAGGTAAAGGTAAAGGACCCGGTTGTGAATCCGAAATTTGTTTCAGATTATACAGATGAGCAGGTTTCTTCCAACAGTCTTATTATCGAGTCTGGAGAAAGAAGCAAAGTAGTAAATTACAGCGATATGTATGAGAGCAGTCTAGACTATAATACCTACAGCTATCAGACAACAGGATTTGACGGAGAAGGTCAGATCACAAGCGCCATCGGATATGTGACATCGGAAAATCTTCCTGTTTTATATACTCTGGAAGGTCATGGGGAAAAATCGCTTTCTGCAGATTTAAAGGACAGCATTGAAAAAGCCAATATTGACGTGCAGGAACTGAATCTTCTCACAGAGGAAAGCGTGCCGGAAGATGCAGACTGCCTTATGATCATTTCGCCAACTACAGATATTTCTTCTGCTGAAAAAGATGCTGTGTTAAAATATCTGGAAAATGGCGGAAAAGCTATGATTTTTTCAGATTATGCAGATGCGGAATTGAAGAATTTTGATGCTATATTAGAAAATTATGGTGTAAAACGTGCGGAAGGTCTTGTTTTTGAGGGAGACGCGCAGCATTATGCAATGCAGATGCCGTATTATCTTGTTCCTGAAGTTGAAAGTACAGAGGCATCATCTGAGGCGGCAGCTTCCGATTATCTGACACTGGCGCCATTTGCACAGGGGATTCAGAAACTGGACGATGTGAGAGATACTGTAAATATAAAAAGTATCCTTACGACATCAGACAGCGCTTATTCGAAAACAAATATGAACAGCTCTCAGATAGAAAAAGAAGAGGGTGATGTAGATGGACCGTTTGATATTGGAGTAAGTATAACAGAAAGCCTTGCTGACGGAAAAGAGACGCAGCTTGTATATTATTCTACTGCAAATATTATAGACAGTCAGATTAATCAGATGGTTTCAGGCGGAAATCAGCAGCTTGTTATGGAGTCTCTGAAATGGCTGGCAGATACGGAAGAAAGCGCAAGCGTTTCCATTCCTTCTAAAAGCCTTCAGGTTGCATCGCTTTCATTGACAGAATACGATGCAAGTTTCTGGAAAATATGGGTAATTGGTATTATTCCAGGTGTTTTCCTTGTGCTTGGATTTGTGATTTGGTTTAAGAGGAGAAGAGCCTGATGAAGAAAAAAACAGTAAAAATGGTTTTAGCTGTGGCTGCACTGGCTGTTTTATGTGGAACGTATGTGGGAGTGAGCACATACGTATCAAAACAGGAGGAGGCAGAGAACAGCAAAGAGGAAGAAACGCAGGTTTCAGTTACAGAGGCTTCTGCAGATGAAATAGAATCTGTACAGTTTTTAATTGATAAGCAGGAAATTACCTTCCAGAAAAAAGAGGATCAGTGGGTAAAGAGCGACGATAAAGCCTTTCCTGTGTCTCAGGACACCTTAAATAATGCCGTCGGTATGCTGGGAGATTTAAAAGCGGAGAGAGTTCTGAAAGATGTAAGTGATCTGTCGGAATATGGACTGGATTCTCCTGTAAATACTATTGTTTTCAAAACAAAAGAGGGAGAAGAAACTTCCATAAAAATAGGTGCGGAAAACGAGTCTGTAAGTCAATATTACGTAAAGAAAAACGAGGACGATAAAGAGGTATATCTCGTTGCAAGCGCATCGATCACACCGTTTATGAACAATCTTTACGATTATGCGGAGGCAGGAACCTTCCCGGAGATCAGTTCGGAAAACGTAAAAGAGATTCAGGTGGAAGGAAAAACCTCTTACAGCCTGTCTGCAGATGAAAACGGTTTCTGGTATATTTCTGACGGAGAAAATCAGGAGAAGGCAGATTCCGCAAAAGCGACAAGCACAGCGTCTGCTTTTAGCACCCTGGAATATGCTTCTTTTGTCAATTATAATGCCTCTGAAGAAGAAATGGAGAGCTATGGTTTGAATGAGCCGTATGCAAACATAACAGTAGATTATGAAGAGGAAGTTCCTGAAAAAGAAACAGATAATCTAAAAACAGAAGAAACAGAGTCAGAGGAGGCAGAAAATACAGAAGAAAAACAGGGAGAGACAGGAGTAGAAGAAGAGGCAGAGCCGGAAATGGTGGATAGAAGCCTTGTGATACATGTAGGCGATGAGGCAGAGGAGGGCGGCAGGTATGTAAGCATTGACGACAGCAAAGAAGTTTATACAATGTCGGAGGAGACACTTTCCGCATTTCTCGACAAAGAAAACTCGGATTTTTGGGATATGAATGTATGCTATGTTTCTATAAATGATATAGAAAGTGTTGAAATCACCTATAAAGGTGAGACAAAGACTGTGAATGTTTCACGTGAAACATCTGAAGATGAAGACGGAAATGAGACAGAGACTCTTACCTACGAAATGGACGGCAAAGAGCTGGACAGCACAAAATTTAATACTTTCTATAATAAAGTTGGCAATATGACGGCACAAAAGAGAGTGGCAGACGATACGACCCTGGATTCAGAACCGGAAATGAAAATTGTTCTCAGAAAAACAGATGGAACAGAAAATGAAGTTCTGTATCACAACTATGATACTAATTTCTACGGTGTGAAAGTGGAAAACAAGGTTTACATGGTAAATAAGATGAATGTAAAAGAAATGTTTGAAGCTTACGAGCAGATAGGAGAAGAGAACAGTAAAGAAGCCTCTGAAGCAGAAGAGTAAAAGCGACAGATGAAGTAATAACTAATATGGAAGCGCAAATTCCTTTTTATCTCTGGGATTTGCGCTTCGTTGTATGGAGTGTGGTATATTGAATTGTGTCTGAAAGCTGTATTAATAGGTTGTGAGAGGTATTTTGACAGCTGCATTTTATGGCTAAAAGAAAATGCCAACTTGTTCAAGAAAGTGTTCCGGGTCTTCCATATGCGGCAGGTGTTTTGTTTTTGAAATCTGGACAGACTCGATAGCCGGATTTAAACGAGTATATTCATTTGAAATAAGCTGGCTGTTGCTGTCCTCGCCAGATACAATATAAATGCAGTTGTCGATGGAGGAAAGTGCATGGTTGATGCTGATATTAACATATTTTCCAATAAGGCTGCCTAATAAAAACTTCGCATAACAGCCGCCCTTATGCGCTGCCTCATAATAAGTATCAATAATTTCATCTGATACATGAAATGGATTGTGATACATATTTTCTATAAAAAGATTGCTTGTGTTTTCACGTGAAACAATCATGTGATATACCAGTGTGCCGAATACAGGAATTTCCAAAGCGGTTTTCAGTAACTTTTCTTTATAACCGGACATTTTCTGGAGTGAATTAAGGCTCGGAGGATTTACAAGCATAAGTTTGCCCAGATATTCTTTTTCGTTTAAACAGGACATAACCGCAAAAGAAGAGGACATTCCGCTTGCTATAATATCTGTTTTTTCTTTAATCACATCTTTAACAAAGTCACAGATTAGCTGTACATATAAAAAGTTTGTATAAGTGATTCCCGGTTTTGCAGAACGTCCGCAGCCGAGTAAATCTATGGTATAAACTGTATGCTCTGTTGAAAGTTCCTTTTCGATACGATTCCATTCATATCCAGAAGCTCCAGGGAGTAAGTCGTGTATTAGAAGAATGGGGGTCCCTTCTCCTTTTTTTGTGTAGTAAATATCTCCTAAACGCCATTCATAAAAGTTTCTGCAGGATATATCTAACATCTCTTTTAACTGTGAAGTTGCAGCGATAAATTTGTTTGCAACATGAATAATTGTTGTAGCGCTTCCGGCAAGCACAGCTAAGGTCAGAAGTTTATGGTTCTTTTTTTTCATAATAAGCCTCCTTGTTTTGCTGGTATAAACGGGTATTTATTGTATTTATTATACGTCAAAACCATTGATTTTACAATGTTTTTTCGATTTGTCAGACGACAGGAAAGTACAGGGAGTGTTGTTCTTATGTCGTTTTACAAAGAGGGGCATAAAGAGGTTTGTGCAATGAGAGGCGGTTCTGCTTATGGAGAATATTTTGCGATTCGTTGTATACGGTTTTATTGGTAATAATAAGAAACAGATATTTATAAAAAAGCAGATTTCAGGTACAAAAGATTAAAAACAGAAGGATTGGGTATACTATACAATAAAAGGAATAAAACAAATTCTTTTTTTTATGTTTCACGTGAAACATTATGTAGAAAGATAAAAATAAAAGTGCTATAATGAAATCAGCAAACTTATACAGAAAGGGAGGGTGAAGTTGGGCAGAATTATTGCAGTAGCAAATCAGAAAGGCGGAGTAGGAAAATCCACCACAGCTATTAATCTCTCTGCATGTCTTGCGGAAAAAGGGAAAAAAGTATTGGCGATTGATATTGATCCACAGGGAAATACCACAAGCGGATTAGGTGTTGATAAAAATGCAGTAGAAAAAACCTTGTATGAGCTTCTTTTGGGTGAAGCAACTGCAAAAGAAGTGATTATAAAAGATGTAGTAGAAAATGTGGATTTAATACCATCTAATATGAACCTTTCCGGCTCGGAAATCGAGCTGATTGGAATTGAGAATAAGGAATACATATTGAAGGGCATAACAGATAAAATAAGAAGAAAATATGATTATATTATTATGGATTGCCCTCCGTCATTAAGTATGCTTACAATCAATGCACTGACAGCAGCGACGTCTGTTTTAGTACCGATTCAATGTGAATACTATGCTCTGGAAGGGCTGTCACAGTTAATTCATACGATTGAGCTTGTGAAGGACCGCCTGAATAAGAGATTAAAAATAGAGGGTGTAGTATTTACTATGTATGATGCAAGAACAAATCTTTCTCTCCAGGTAGTGGAAAATGTGAAAGACAACTTGCAGCAAAACATCTATAAGACAATTATTCCGCGAAATGTCCGATTGGCAGAAGCGCCAAGTTACGGTATGCCTATTAATTTGTATGATTCAAAATCGGCAGGAGCAGAAAGTTATCGCCTTCTGGCTGACGAAGTAATAAACAGGGAGGGTGAATGATGGCAGTGAGAAAAACAGGGGGACTGGGAAGAGGTTTGGACGCTTTGATACCTGCAAAAGCATCTGCAGAAAAAGAAGCGGTAAAAAAACCACAGGCAGAAATAAAAGCTGAGAAAAAGACAGCGCCTGTTGCTGCAGAGAAAAAAGTGAAAATTTCCAGTGTAGAGCCAAACCGCTCGCAGCCAAGAAAACACTTTGATGAAGATGCGCTTCTGGAACTGGCAGAATCTATCAAACAGTATGGAGTTCTGCAGCCGCTTCTTGTATCGGATAAAAAAGGATATTACGAAATAATAGCAGGAGAGCGCAGATGGCGCGCGGCGAAAATCGCGGGACTGAAGGAGATTCCTGTAATCGTAAAAGAATTTACAGAGCAGGAAGTTGTGGAAATTTCTCTGATTGAAAATATTCAGAGAGAAGACTTAAATCCTATTGAAGAGGCTATGGCATATAAAAGGCTTCTTGATGAGTTTCATTTGAAACAGGACGAGATAGCGGAACGGGTTGCGAAAAGCAGAACTGCAGTTACAAACTCTATGCGTCTTTTGAAATTAGATGAAAAAGTTCAGCAGATGTTAATAGATGAGATGATTTCTGCAGGTCACGCAAGGGCAATTCTGGCTTTGCCGGATAAGGAAATGCAGGCATCTGTTGCTACGAAGGTATTTGATGAGAAAATGAGCGTAAGGGAGACTGAAAAGCTTGTAAAAACACTTATGGAGCCGCCCAGGGAGAAAAATGTGGAGAAAAATACCACAGAAGATGCCGTTTATGAAAGCCTGGAAGAAAAAATGAAGGCAATTATGGGAACAAAGGTTATCATTAACAGAAAGAAAAACGATAAGGGAAAAATAGAAATAGAATATTATTCAAGAGATGAACTGGAGAGAATTATAGAGCTGTTTGAATCAATCAGATAGATAAGGAGAATATTGAATGAGCGGTATTTTTGACAGTTTGGGAATTGACCCGGGAATTATCATTATTATATTGCTGGTTCTGTCCATTGTCCTTATTATAAATGTGGTCAGCAGTAATATGCGCCTGAGCCGACTGGAAAGAAAATATAAGCTTTTCATGAAGGGGACAGACGGACAGTCACTGGAGAAAATGTTCATAAGAAAGTTTGCTCAGATAGACAGGCTTTACGAGGCAAAGGAAGATCATGAAAGAGATATTAATTATCTCAAAAAAGCTTTCGGATATATTTTCAGTAAATATGGTGTTGAAAAATACGATGCTTTTGAAGACGTGGGAGGAAAGTTAAGCTTTGCTCTTGCGATGCTCGATAAGGATAATTCCGGCCTGATTTTAAATGCAGTACACAGTCGAGATAACTGTTTTTTGTATTTGAAAGAGATTGTAAAGGGAGAATCTTATGTAATGTTAAGCCAGGAAGAGGTAGAAGCTCTTCGAAAGGCTGTGAATTTTGGAATTGGAGAAATAGCAGAAAAAGAGTAAATAACAGGAGGACAATATGTTAGACATTAAGTTTGTGAGAGAAAATCCGGAGATAGTAAAACAGAATATCCGTAATAAATTTCAGGACAGTAAGTTAGAACTGGTGGATAAGGTACTGGAACTTGATAAAGAGAACAGAGAAATCAAACAGGAAGTAGAAGCTTTACGTGCAGAAAGAAATAAAATTTCAAAACAGATTGGCGCTTTAATGGGCCAGGGAAAGAAAGAAGAAGCAGAGGAAGTGAAAAAACAGGTAGCAGCTTCCGGAGCAAGAATTGAAGAGCTTTCCACAAGAGAAAAAGAAGTGGAAGAAGAACTTCTGAAAAATATGATGGTGATTCCGAATATTATCGATCCGTCTGTTCCGATTGGTAAAGATGACAGCGAGAATGTAGAGGTTGAGAGATTTGGAGAGCCGGTTGTTCCGGATTTTGAGGTTCCGTATCATACAGATATTATGGAAAACTTTGACGGAATTGACTTAGACAGCGCAAGAAGAGTGGCTGGAAATGGATTTTATTATCTGATGGGCGACATTGCAAGACTTCATTCTGCAGTGATTTCTTATGCCCGCGATTTTATGATCAATAGAGGATTTACTTACTGTGTACCTCCTTTTATGATTCGAAGCAGTGTAGTAACCGGTGTTATGAGCTTTGCAGAAATGGAAGCAATGATGTATAAAATAGAAGGTGAAGACCTGTATCTTATTGGTACAAGTGAGCATTCTATGATTGGAAAATTTATCGATCAGATTATTCCGGAAGAAGAACTTCCAAAAACTCTTACAAGTTATTCTCCGTGTTTCCGTAAAGAAAAAGGAGCACACGGACTGGAAGAGAGAGGCGTTTACCGTATTCACCAGTTTGAAAAACAGGAAATGGTTGTTGTGTGCCGTCCGGAGGAAAGTCCGGAATGGTTTGAAAAACTCTGGAAGAATACAGTTGATCTGTTCCGTTCTATGGATATTCCGGTTCGTACTCTGGAATGCTGTTCCGGAGATCTGGCAGATTTAAAAGTGAAATCTATTGATGTAGAGGCATGGTCTCCCCGCCAGAAAAAATATTTTGAGGTAGGAAGCTGCTCCAATCTTGGAGACGCGCAGGCACGCCGTCTGAAAATCCGTGTAAATGGAAAAGATGGAAAGAAATATCTGGCTCATACTTTAAATAATACAGTTGTAGCACCGCCAAGAATGCTGATTGCATTCCTGGAAAACAATCTTAATGAGGACGGTTCTGTGAACATTCCGAAAGCATTACAGCCTTACATGGGAGGAATGACAAAGATTGAGAAAAAACGTGCATAAAACTGACTGTTTCAGGAGGTGTTTTTGTGCATAGCTATTTAAGAGCAGTTGGCTTTTCGGAGATAAAGAAGAGAAGGCAAATAGAAGAAATCATACAAGATGTAATCGAGACATATGATGAAAAAAATATTATAGAAGATTACGAAGATGGCGTTTTTGCAGAGTTTTCCAAAAATTACGGTTGTGACTGCGGCATTACGGTGTGCGGACAGTATGATGAAAAGAACGAGTTTCACGTGGAATATTACTTCCCGTTTTTTCGGGGGACTGGAATTACAACAGATGAAAATGTTGTGATAGAACGCCACGCGGCACAACAATCTTTTGCGGGCGCGTGTGATGATTTGAGGATAGGTGTGACTTTGATATTTTATCTTCAGAATGTGGCTGAATATATGCTGGAAAATCAGAAGGGGATTGCACCTGAGGGGCGGAAGATTCTTACAATCTCCGGACTTGCAAAGGAAGGAATGGTTCTCCTTCCTTTGCAAAAGGATAAAGAAGCTGCGCGGGCAGAGCGCGAGCTGGCAAAGAACAGGAGCAATCTGATTGCAGCGGCCAGAAATGGTGATGAAGATGCAATGGAAAGCCTTACGATGGAAGATATGGATACGTATTCTATGATTTCTCAGCGTATTGTCAGAGAAGATATTTTTTCTATTGTAGATTCTTATTTTATGCCGTATGGGATTGAGTGCGACCAGTACAATGTAATGGGAGAAATTCTTGATTTCATGGTGTTTAAAAATATTCTTACAGGAGAAGAAGTTTATCAGCTTACGCTGGACAGCAATGACGTGCAGTTTGATGTGTGCATCAATAAAAAAGATTTATTGGGTGAACCGCAGACGGGGCGCAGATTTAAAGGAATCATATGGCTTCAGGGACAGCTTCATTTTTAAATTGTACTTGTATTTCCTCTGGAAATATAGTAAAATAAAAGTGTTGCTTGAGAAAGAGCGACATTCGTCTTGTTAGTTTAACGGATAAAACAAGCGCCGCCTAAAGAGAAACTAAGGTTATCACTTCTGGAAAAACTTTTGAGTTCGAATCTGGTCAAGTGGTGTGAAAATTGACACGAAGGTGTTACCCTAAAAGGGAGTGCTTTGATGTTACTAACATGAAAAATAGTTGTAATTAACAGCTTCAAAAGAGCTGATAATTAAATAAAGGTTGCCATTGCCAAAAATCTGAAAAACCGCGTGTTTTCAATGGGAAATGGCATTTTGTCTCGTTAGTTAAATGGATATAACATGGTCCTCCTAAGAGAAAGCCGAGGCATTCCCCAAAGGGAAAAAATGAAAAACAACTTTCAGTTCGAATCTATTCTGAAAAATGCCAAAGGTGACAACAAAGCATTCCCCAATTTGGGGAACGTTCTAATGTTACCAAAGTAAAAAAATCTGTAGATTGACAACTCGAAAAAGAGTTGATAATCTTATATATGGCCGAAGGGAAAAATCCCAGAAACCCAGTAAAATCAAGGGTTTGCGGCATGTGTCGTCATAGCTCAGCTGGATAGAGCACTCGCCTCCTAAGGGCTTGTTGGAGCAATCGCCCAACACTGAAAATTTTATATACGTCCATGTACCTCAGCAGGATAGAGGGTTCGCCTCCTAAGCGAAACGCCGCAGGTTCGATTCCTGTCATGGACGCCAGTAAGCAACGCTGTAAGCCTTTGTTTTCAAGGGTTTACAGCTTTTTTTGTTATCACGGACAGGGAAGCAAATATATAGCTGCTTATGTCCGTGGGAATTTCTAAAAGTCATTTATTTTGCAAGATAGCTTGCTAACACTCATTTAAGGTAGATGATGATTTCATGGATTTTTACGATATTTGCTAACACTTTTTGGTTAGCAGGTTTTTTCTGTTTGGAACAAAGCCCTTTGCTAACAGTTAGAAAGGGTTTCTTTTAAGAGCTTTTCTTTCATTTCCGGTGTCATGGATTTTAGCAATTCAAGCAGAAGTTTGTCATTGTCACTGATAGGCTCCTGTGCTTCTGAATGGAGATTGTGTTCAGGTTCCTCTGTATCAAGGGTGTCATAAAATTCTTCATCCAGCTTCTTTGCATTAAGCCGTCTGTCTTCATCCACGATTTCAGAGTAAACATCTGTTACCATTTCAGCTTCGGCGTGACCTGTATCTCCCTGAACAGACTTAATATCGCCATGTGTCATTTTGAGCTTATATTTTGTGCTTAAATGGCGTAAGCTGTGAAAAACAACAACTTCAAAATTGTGTTCCTCACACAGCGTTGTAAATCTGTCCCGAACAATGCGGCTTTCTACGGGATTCCCATTTTCAAGAGCAATAACGAGGTTATAATCGTTATAGGCACTTCCTAAAAACTCTTTCAATTCCTGCTGGTCTTTTTTGTATTGAACCAGTAATTGAGCAAGCGTTGTCGGCAGCCATACGGTACGATTACTTGTTTCTGTTTTGGGTGTTTTTAACACCAGCCTTGTAGTACAGTGGGGCTTCTGGGTTGGGAAAATTTTAATAATATCTTTTTCTTTCAGCTTTTGCATAGCTGATTGAGAAATTCTTGCCAGCTCCTTATTGACGATAACCCTTGCATTATTATTTGCAATAGCTTCTTCATCAATAATCACATCATCCCAAGTAAGCCCCGTAATTTCACCTACTCTTAATGAGCAGGCAAATGCCAAGTGCATACAAAGCAGGAGTAAATCATCATCCACAAGTTTGATTGCTTCCTTGAATGTCTGTACATTCCAAACCTTACGTTTTACCTTTGGTACTTTGGGTAAGGTGGCTAAGGAAGCCGGATTCCGCATTTTGCTGTCCAGATATTCCCAACGAATAGCCTGATTTAAGGCACAGCGGATAATATCATGGATTTTCTTAATGTTGGCAGGCTGCACACAGCGACCAGTTGCTTTGCGGTTAGCACGAGGAACTTCTGGAACACTTAACAGGTCATTGTAATATTGAGAAAGTTTTTTCGTGGTGATTTCATTTAACTTCCAATCTCCAATAATAGGGTTGATATAGTTGTTAATTGAACTCAATTTACTGCTGTAAGTGTTGGCAGACCACTTCGATACGCCATATAGATTGACAAAAGTAACAAGAAATTCCTTTAAAGTGATTTCATCATCTGGGGTATCTATTGCCTGTTCTGCTTCCTCACGCTGATGGGCGAATTGTTCTTCTAAAGGGACGAGAACATATCCATAGGTTTGTTGATAAAATTCAATAAACGCTTTTCGTGCCTTTGCTTCTTTTTTTGTTTCTAGGGTGTCCCATTTCTGCTTTCTTTCGCCTGTATCATCCATATACCAGTAAATAACTGAAAATTTTGATTTTCTTTGTTTGATTGAAGCCATATTATCTCTCCTTAAATGATTATTCGTGTAACCATTTATCGAAAGATATTTTAGATACTCTAATCATCCTGCCAGCTCTGATATAGTGAAATTGACCGCTTTTGACTAAAGCATATGCCGACTTCATACTGATGTTTAAAAGAGCTGCTATTTCATCTACCGTATATGTCTTTTTTTCAGACGTTGTAATACCGTGTGTATTCTCTTTACCATCTAACATAAGATTAAGGCTCCTTTCTATGATGGTAACAGTAAAATACACCTCTCTAACACTTTGAGTATAACACAGGAAATTAAAGTTTTGTAGAGGTTCAGTGCATTTTACTGTGAGCAAGTCAGCCGAACAGCTTTCGCTAAAGCTCATGGGAATCTCACCCCTGCATGGTTCTCATCCAGCCGTACCCTT
>ERZ834859.550-NODE-550-length-51459-cov-11.770368_pt1 | contig 51459 bp, 48 predicted proteins | sample MGYA00519947_ERZ834859 | MGnify/ENA primary metagenome ERZ834859 (study PRJEB31850, sample SAMEA3708763) | human gut metagenome | biome: human gut; feature: human-associated habitat; material: faeces | place: China | collected 2014 ...
TTTCTTCCCGTTCTCTGGCTGCCTTGTCTACTTCCAACAGATGCTCACCAATACTATCTTGCAGGAGCATTACCTGATACAGCGAATTTCTGTGATTTTTCAAATAGTCTCTACGCAAGAATCCATATTTGCCAAGCTGCTCCATCTGATTGCCAGATTTATAGATAAGGTTCGGAATCAGATATCCATTCACATTCGTATATGTTAGTTTCATTTTATTAGCACTCTCCTTTTTCTCTGATTTTTTACACCAAATTTACACCATTTGCAATTCATTTGACGATAGGCTACGATACCAGACAAAATGACTGATTGCCCAGAAAGCCTGTAAAATAGGCATTTTTGCAATACACAAGACAGGACAAAAATCGACTTCCATTATCAAGAGGTGAGTGCTAATTTTTTTAATTTTGTTTTCTTAGAAGAAAAGCGCAAGCCACAATTTTACGACTTACGCTTTTCTCAGCTATTGCTTAACTTATATCAAATATAGAACCCGCTTTTATATTCCTCACTTTCAAAAACGCTTAGAGCATCACATCGGATCATTCTCCATATCTGACATATGAAGAATATTCTGCCAGCTTGTTGCCTGAATAATCAAATAGTTCTTCTGTTCCATTTGACCAACTCACAGAAATTGTCCCGTCTGAAATAAACATGCTGTTAATTTGAATATATTCATTGTTCTCTTCTCTTTCGCTTAAATCAGCAATTATCTCGTTGTTCAAATCAATAAGTCCATAAAAATCACTACCGTCTTTACGAACACAAAGAACATTCGAATCACCATCAAGAAATGCCATATAATCATATTGAGAATCTATCAAAATTTCTCCCTGCATATTAACCAAACTGAATTTTTCACCGTTTTCACTCTCATTAGACACTATCACAAACCCATGATCCGCATCTACACTATCATATTTACATGGAATAATTTCTTCACGCGTCGTCCCTTTAAACACGGCACACTGTATCATGGAACGTAGTCCACCTTGTCCAGTTAAATACACATATGCATTAGTTGGATAGATTTTTTCATTTTCATCTTTTTTCAAAATCCCCCAACTAAGCAAAACATTTTTCGTTACATCTTTGACTGAAGATCGCTGAAGATTTGACTTGCTATTAGCAATAGCGACCTCTTTCATTTGCTCACAAAGATTCTTAATATCTTCATCAGTCACTTCAATATCTCTGCGGACTACCGAATCAAAAGAACGAGCATCGCATTCATAATATAGCTCTCTTGACATATCACGGTCAGCGGGGCGTGTTGTCCCAGAAACTCGAATATATACACCATTCTCCAGCCCATCTGCCTTAATATGTCTACCTGAAACTCCCCCTCACAATCCTGCGAAAAACAGCTCGTAAAAATCGTCCTCTCCCTCTAGCACAGGAGAATTTTCCCCTCCTCCGTTTGTGCTGCGCTTCATTTCCGCGTAAAATTCCTCTCCTGCACCAATAACCTCCATCTCATAAACAGGATACCCCAATTCCCTGCATTTCCTGCAAAAGGCAGAAAGGGGATTCGCAGCCTTTCTTGTTTCCAGAAATTCTTCTCTGAGTTTTTCGTCCTCCAGGGCTTTCTGTTTTAAAATATCAAGCATCTCCGGTATTTCCATACAATTCTCTCCTCTTCTCTAAAAATTTCCTGTTAAATATATTATTATTGTAACCCATTTCTTCCTTCCTGCCTACTTCTTTCTGTGACGCACAGAAAGGGATATTCAGTTTTTCATACCTGAATATCCCTTTCTCCATATTTCTTTAATGTACAGATGAATTTTGCGGCATCTGAACCTGTACCGTCACATACTGATCCCCGCGTACAGAAGGATTTTTCATGGAAACAATTCCTTTTCCCCGCAGACGTATCTTCGTACCGTTTTTCGTTCCCTCCCGGATTTTGCACAGTACGTCTCCTGAAATAGTTTTTACCCGTACTTCACCGCCGCATGACGCAATAGAAAACGGAATCTGAACCGTTGTGTAAATATCAATTCCTTTTCGTGTAAATCCCGGTTTTCCAAGAACAGTCACACGGAGAAGCAAATCCCCGTTTTCTCCTCCGTTTTTTCCGGCTCTTCCTTTTCCTCTTAATCGGATTGCCTTTCCTGTATCAATACCTGCCGGAATACGGACTTTCAGAGATTGCGTATGCCCCGTCTCATCCCGTAAGGTGACAATCCGTTCTCCTCCAAAAGCAGCCTCATCAAAACCGATTTGTAAAGATGCTTCTATATCAGAACCTTTTTCCGGGTAATTTTTTCTGTAAAATCTTCCATTTCCAAAATCGTTTTCAAATCCCTGTCCTGTAAATCCATCTTCTTGAAATCCGCCTCCGAACAGATCCCCGAAAATACCTCTGAAAATATCCTCTGCATTTCCGCCTTCAAAATGAAACTCCCTGTAATTTGCTCCCGGATTTTCATAAGGGTTTCCACCACTTCCCATACTGCCGTCAAAAGCAGAATGACCAAACTGATCGTAAAGTTTTCTTTTTTCAGAATCACTCAGGACATTATATGCCTCTGTGATCTCTTTGAACTTCTGCTCTGCCTGCGGATTTCCTCCGTTTGTATCCGGGTGGTATTTCTTTGCCAGTTTTCTGTATGCTTTTTTTATGGAACCCTCATCTGCATTTCTTGAAATTCCCAGGATTTCATAATAATCCCTTTTCTGCACCGCTGTCACCTCCTCCGCATTTAAGAATACCCCGGGAAAATCTCCCGGGGGCTCTGTTTTTTACTTCTATATTATTCGATGGAAATATATTTATTTTCCTCTGCTGCCGGTTTTGCTTCTTTTTTCGGCACCTGAAGTCTCAGGATTCCGTCTTTAAATTCTGCCTTAATATCTTCCTGCATCACATCTTTGCCCACAAAAAAGCTTCGCTGGCAGGAACCAGAATACCGCTCGCGTCGGATATATTTTCCTTCTTCTTTTTTCTGCTCTGCTGTTTTTACTGCGCGGATTGTTAAATATCCTTCTTTCAGCTCCGCCTGTATTTCTTCTTTTTTATATCCCGGAAGGTCAATTTCCAGTTCATAGCCTTTTTCCAGTTCTTTGATGTCCGTCTTCATCAGACAATTGGCTGTCTGCCGTTTCTCCTGTTTATCATCAAAAAATGGAAAATCAAAAAAGTCATCAAATACATCTCCTGTAAAAAATCCCGGTCTTAACATAAGTCCAGTCCCCTTTCTCTATATCTCTTTTTGTTTTATTTGTTATCTTTGTTCTATATATGTTATAACATTTGCATTTTGTCATGTCAAGCGCAAATTTTATTTTTTATAAAATCTTTTCTCTATAAACCAAAACCGTGACATCATCACAGAACTTTCTCAAAAATCTGGATATAATACGTACATAAACAAGAGCACAGGAGGATTTCTATATGAGATTAAAAGATAAAGTTGCCATTATTACAGGAGGAAGCCGCGGCATCGGTTTCGCCACAGCAGATAAATTTTTACAGGAAGGAGCTACCATAATCCTTACAGCCAGTTCACAGGACTCGGCTGACAAAGCAGTTTCTCTTTTAAAAGAAAAATATCCGGAAAGTATTGTGGCAGGTATCAGCCCTGACCTTTCCAGTCTGGACTCTGTGCGGGAAGCATTCCGCTCTGCTACTGAAAAATATGGCTGCGTAGACATTCTTGTAAATAATGCCGGAGTTTCTGAAAGCACACCTTTCACAGAATACACAGAAGAAACCTTTGATAAAGTTATGGACTTAAATGTAAAAGGTGTCTTCAACGCTACAAGAGCAGCAAGTGAATGTATGATTGCAAGAGGAAACGGCGTGATTCTCTCCACCTCTTCTATGGTCAGCATCTCCGGACAACCAAGTGGTTTTGCCTACCCTGCCTCAAAATTTGCAGTCAATGGTCTTACCGTATCTCTTGCCCGCGAACTTGGTCCGAAGGGCATCCGCGTCAATGCAGTGGCTCCGGGAATTACAAGAACAGACATGATGAAAGCCGTTCCAAAAGAAGTGATAGAACCGCTTATTAATCAGATTCCTCTTCGCCGCCTGGGAGAACCGGAGGATATTGCAAACGCCTTTGTTTTCCTTGCTTCTGATGAAGCTTCCTATATTACAGGTGTTGTATTAAGCGTAGACGGCATGGCAAGATCATAATTTTCACTTTGATTTCACTTAAAAAGGAGAGTTTAAATGGGATTTTTCGATTTTTTCAAAATGCCTGATATTAATCAGGAAATACACGCTTATAAAGAAACAAAAGGAGCCATTCTCTTAGATGTCCGTACTTCTCAGGAATACAGAGAAGGCCATATTCCGGGAAGTAAGAATGTTCCTCTGCAGTCTATTCAAAATATTTCTTCCGTAACTTCACAAAAAGACACCCCGCTTTTTGTATACTGTCATTCCGGAAGCAGAAGCCGGCAGGCAGTTGATTTTCTTACCCACATGGGCTACACAAATGTAAAAAATTCCGGAGGTATTGCCTCCTATACAGGAAAGGTGGAAATCTAATATGAAAGTTGTCATTATAGGCGGTGTTGCAGGAGGAGCAACTGCCGCAGCCAGAATCCGAAGATTAGACGAGCAGGCTGAGATTATCGTATTTGAACGCTCCGGATATATTTCCTACGCAAACTGTGGTCTGCCTTATTACATAGGCGATACCATTACAGATCCGGAGGCCCTTACCCTTCAGACACCGGAAAGCTTTTTCTCCCGGTTCCGGATTACCATGAAGGTTCGCCACGAAGTCACTGCCATTCATACAGAGCGCAGTACCGTGTCTGTAAAAAATCTGGAAACAGGCGCAGAGTTTGAGGAAAGCTACGACAAACTTTTGCTCTCCCCGGGGGCAAGACCTTCTCTTCCCCCTGTTCCGGGCACTGACATTGACCGTCTCTTTACCCTTCGCACAGTGGAAGACACGTTCCGCATTAAGGACTATGTTAATAAAAAGAACCCCCGTTCCGTCATACTGGCAGGAGGAGGCTTTATCAGCCTTGAGCTTGCAGAAAATCTCCGCCATCTCGGTATGGAGGTTACGATTATCCAGCGCCCAAAACAGCTTATGAATCCCTTTGATTCTGATATGGCATCTTTTATCCACAATGAAATGCGCAGTCACGGAATAAATCTCCTTCTGGGGCATACAGTGGAAGGCTTCGAGGAAACAGAAAACGGCGTGCGTGTACTTTTAAAAGAAGAATCCCCGCTTTATGCGGATATGGCGGTTCTCGCCATCGGTGTCTCTCCTGATACGCGCCTTGCAGAAATGGCAGGTCTGAAACTTGGCATAAAAAACAGCATTATAGTAAATGAGAGAATGGAAACTTCTGTTCCGAATATTTTCGCTGTGGGAGACGCCGTTCAGGTAAAACACTTTGTGTCAGGCGAAGATTCCCTGATTTCTCTTGCAGGTCCGGCAAATAAACAGGGACGCATCGCCGCCGACAATATCTGCGGCAAAGACAGCCGGTATTCGGGCTCACAGGGCAGCTCCATCATAAAAGTATTCGATATGACAGCTGCTGTTACAGGTCTCAATGAAAGAAACGCAGAAAAAGTAGGGCTTTCTGTTGATAAAGTAATCCTTTCTCCCATGAGTCACGCCGGCTACTATCCAGGTGGAAAAGTAATGACAATGAAAGTGGTATTTGAAAAAGAAACTTACCGCCTTCTCGGTGCTCAGATTGTAGGATATGAAGGTGTGGATAAACGAATTGACGTCCTGGCGACTTCCATTCGTGCCGGAATGAAAGCCACTGACTTAAAGGAACTGGATCTTGCTTACGCGCCTCCCTATTCCTCTGCCAAAGACCCGGTAAATATGGCGGGATTTATGATTGAAAATATTGCTTCCGGACAGTTAAAGCAGTTCCACCTTGAAGATATAAAAACTCTTCCTCTTGATGGAAGCGTGACACTTCTTGATGCCCGTACAAAAGGAGAATTTTCACGCGGTCATGTAACTGGCTTTATCAATATCCCAGTTGACCAGCTCCGCGAAAACCTGAATAAGCTTCCAAGGGACAAACCTGTCTATGTGATGTGCCAGAGCGGTCTTCGAAGCTATATTGCCTGCTGTATTTTAAAAGGCGAAGGATATGACGCATATAATTTTTCCGGTGGCTACCGCTTCTATGACGCAGTAGTGAATGACCGAAAACTGATCCAGAGTTCTTCCCTCTGCGGAATGGACAAATAAAAGCTAAGAAGGAGCCATCCCTTTCACGGTCAAAAAAACCGGAAAGTGACAGCTCCTTCTTTCTGTTATCACACTTTAAAAGAAATCTCACGTCCTGTAGGCGAATACTGATAATATCTCACACCTGCTCTGTCCAGCATCCTTTTTGATGCAATAACAGAAGGTGTGTCTGCATATTTATCGCAGGCATACACGATTGTTTTAATCCCCGCCTGGATAATTGCTTTTGCACATTCATTACATGGAAAAAGCGAAACGTAAAGCTTTGCCCCTTCCAAACTTCCCCCTCTGTAATTTAAAATGGCGTTTAATTCGCTGTGCGTCACATACAGATATTTTGTCTCAAGAGCCTCTCCCTCTCTCGCCCAGGGAAATTCATCATCTGAGCAGCCTTTGGGAAATCCATTATATCCCATAGAAAGTATCTTGTTGTCTTCACTTACAATGCAGGCTCCAACCTGGGAACTGGGGTCTTTGGAGCGCATTCCGGAGAGAATGGCAACCCCCATAAAATATTCGTCCCAGGAAAGATAATCCTGCCGTTTTTGATTTTTGTCCATTTAAAATCCCCCCGACGGTATTTTATTCTTCTATCTGTGCAATTCTCCTGATATGTCTCTCATCACCTGAAAATGGTGTATTAAGGAATGTATCCACAATTTTTACAGCCAGCCCTGCACCGACTACACGACCGCCCATCGCAAGAATATTTGCGTCATTGTGAAGTCTTGTCGCCTCAGCTGAAAAACAGTCAGAACAAAGAGCACAACGGATTCCTTTTACTTTGTTTGCAGTAATAGAAATACCGATTCCTGTTCCGCAGATTAAAATACCTTTTTCACATTCTCCTGATGCCACTGCATTTGCTACTATTTTTCCATAAACAGGATAATCTACTGCCTCTTCACTGTCACAGCCGTAATCTCTATAAGCAATTCCCTGCTCTTCCAGATACTTCTTAACCTCCTGCTTTAATTCAAATCCACCGTGGTCACTTCCTAATGCTATCATTTTGTATCCTCCTGTATGTTTATAATTTTATGTCCTGCCGCTTTTAAAAGGCGGTTCATAATTGCCTGTCCCATTCTTGGGGTATAAAAAGCCTCTGAATAAATCACATCTGCCTCACACTGGTCAAACTCCCGAAGAACCTCATAAAGATTATGCGCAATGGTCTCTTCTTCCTCCCGGCTTCCGATGCACTTTACAATTCCGCACGTATATTGTCCCTTTGTTTCCTCTGTGGCAATAATACCCGCTTTTTTCCCCTGCTCTTCTGCTTCCTTTGCAAAATCATTGATGGCTTTTACTACCTGGGAAATCTCTCCTTCCACTATAGAAAGCTCTGCCTTTGGCGCATAATGTCTGTATTTCATTCCCGGCGCCTTCGGGCGAACCTTACTGTCCGGAGAAATCAGCCCCTTATCTATCTTTACTTCTCCTAATGTTTCCTTCAGCATCTCCAGAGAAATATATCCGGGCCGCAGCACGACCGGTATTTCTTCTGTAAAATCTACGATCGTAGATTCCAGCCCGATTCCAACTGTTCCTCCGTCCAGGATCATATCAATTCTTTCTCCAAGATCTTCTTTTACATGAGAAGCTGTCGTAGGGCTCGGTCTTCCGGAAGTGTTGGCGCTGGGCGCCGCCACATATCCTCCTGCTGCCCGGATAAGCTCCTGTGCGATCTTATCGCTTGGAAATCTCACAGCAACGCTGTCAAGTCCTCCCGTTGTCTCCGCCGGAACTATATCTGCTTTCTGTAAAATCATGGTAAGGGGACCCGGCCAGTATTTTTCTGCCAGGATCCTGGCTTTCTCCGGAATTTCCCTGACAATCTTTTTCAGACTTTCCATATCTGCGATATGGATAATAAGCGGATTATCAGAAGGTCTGCCTTTCGCCGCATATATTTTCATGGAAGCCTGCGGGTCCAGAGCGTTTCCTCCAAGCCCGTAAACCGTCTCCGTAGGGAAAGCCACAAGACCGCCGTTTTTTAAAATCTCCCCGGCTCTTTTAATTCCCTCTTTATCGATTTTCTCTTCCGTCATGGAGATGATTTCTGCTCTCATTTTATCCACCTGCTTTCCGTTGTTCTTCTGCTACATTGTACACGATTTTCTTCTGTTCGTAAAGCGTGGAAAGCAGAAGCTACTGTCGGAAATCTCTCCATATCTGTATGTGGAATCGCCTGTGCAGCAACCATCATCTGCAGAAAATCTCCCACAGCCCCAAACTGAACGTACACCATTTTTTCCAGAATTTCCTCTATATCATCAAGTAGCTCTCTCTGAAGAAGCAGCTTCTGCGCTCCATCAAGTGAGGAGTTTCCCGCACTTACAAGATGTTCTCTGTCCATATCCGGATAAAGACCGATTGTAATGGCAGATTCTTTTGATACATGTTTCCCAAAGGCGCCTGCCACATAAAATGTCCCAAGCTCTTCCATAGAAATCCCGGATTCCCGGAACATATACTCTACCATTGTATAAGCTGCAGCCTTTGTTTTCAGAAATTCATCAATATCATCCTGATAAAAATAAAGCCCCTTTTCGTATTCCACACAGAGCATATCTTCTTTTTCCTGAATCAGAGAACTTTTTTCCGGCTGAAACTTTCCCTTAATATTAATCCATCCATTGAGAAACAGCTCCGCAAGAAGATCCACAATTCCGGATCCACAAATTCCTCTGGCGTTTCCCTCTCCTATCACATGACATCTGCATTCTCCATCTTCAATTTTCACTCTGTCCACGGCTCCATCACATGCGCGCATCCCCGTATGTACCACACCGCCTTCCAGCGCCGGACCTGCTGCACCAGCACCGCAGAGTAAAAACTCCCTGTTTCCGATTACAAGTTCCCCATTTGTTCCAATATCAAAAAATGCAGAAATCTCCTCTCCCCTGTACATTTGTGTCGCCAGCATGCCGCTTATAATATCACCGCCAAGATAATTCGATTTTCCCGGAATACAGTACACGTATCCTTTAACCGGAATCCCAATATCTGTTCCCCGCAAAAATCCCGGAGCATCCGCATGTACAGCATAAGGTGTGGAAAATACGCAAAATGCGTCCATTTCCAGCAGAAAATGTATCATGGTCGTATTCCCGGAAATCACCATCTGAATTCCGTCCCTGCCAGACGAAATCCCTGTTTTTTCCTCAATTTCTTTTAAATTGTCACAAATCGTCTTTACGGTTGCACTCTGAATTTCTCTTCTTGCAGCTTCGTTATCTTTTTCATAAAAAATTCTGGTGAGAATGTCCGTACCAAACGCAATCTGTCTGTTGTATCTGCTTACCTCACAGAGACATTCGCCCGTTTCACAATTTACAAGCCGTGTCACAACTGTTGTACTTCCCAAATCTACTGCATATCCATAATGGCGGCAGACCGTATTGCCCTCTTCTATATCCACAATCTTCCAGCAATTCCCATCCCAGCCGAGAGACACCGTCACTTTCCAGCCTGCCTGCTCACAGAGAGGATAAAGTTTTTTCATTACATAGAAAGACATTACTGCATGAATCCCCTCTTTCTCCAATCCATCCTGAATACGCTTCTGATCGGAGCGGCTGTCTTCCTCTGTTGGAATATCAAGTTCCAGATATATTTTTTTACTGATACCTTCCATGCTGCCTCCTTGTTTTTCATTTCAATCCTGCGTGTAGCAAACTATTTTTCTATTCTAAGAATATACGTATTGTAATTTGGATCCTGATATATCACTTCTCCCAGCTCTTTTAAAAGATTTTCATTTAATCTTTCCCCGTATTTTTCCCGTTCCTTAGATCCGACAAAAATATACGAAACCTCATACTCTTCAAGAAGATCTTCCACTGTATTAATATCTGAAGAAGTGTAAATCGTTTCCACATCTGCACTTTTGACATTTACGTCCTCCACATCATTTCGCCACAGCCATTCATGTACATACCAGCCGAGAATCGTAGGAAGACCTGTCGTTGCGGAAACACGCTCATATCCTGTATAGCTGTCTCCGTTTGCTTCCAGCACAACAGGCGCGCCTTCTATATTTTCCTTCAGCCACCTGATGGCTGATGCGTCCTCCGGAAAATCAGTTTCCAGGAAGGTTACGGCATTTAAGCCCTGATATTTTTCCGGCTTCCAGACTTCCCCAAACCATGCCTGCACACTGTTTCCAAAATATCCCAACGTCCACAGAAGGAAAAACAGAGCTGCGCCTGCACAGACTTTTAATATTTTCTGTCTGGAGACAGTAAGAAGGCGGAAAATCGCATATCCCATTAAAATCCCAAACATGATATAAGCCTGATAAGTCAGCTTAAACATGGTGTTTGCCCTTGCGTTTCCGTTTTCATAAATATCACGCACATACACCAGCTCCGGAATCATCACAAGTCCAATGGCACATAACCCGAGAATGATCCCAAATAAATCAGAGGAAGCCATAGAGCGCATACACTGATAAATACTTCTGTTCCGTTTTTTTCTAAGACGTTCCAAAAGAACGCTGATAAGAAAAATGAGCGTCACAAATACCGGCAGACCCCACAGCACCATAAGCTGATAAAACCTGGAATGATTCTGTGCAAGCGCCACCCCCTGGACCATTGTCTCGAATTTCATGGTAAAAGGCAGAATAACAAGCTTTGCGATACAAAAGACCTCCACTCCCTGCGCTGCCGTCGCTGCAAGAACCGTTTTCCATTTTCCTCCGAAACGTGTGATATTCCCGAAAAGAACAACTCCTCCCGTAACAACAAAGTAAATGACAAAATCCCAGAAATTTGTCCACTGGAACATTCCGAGAAGAACGCCCGCCAATATAATATGAGGCATAAAAAGCTCTTTTTTCCAGAATGATTTGTCTTTTATATTTCCATTCCAGTCCTTGTTTTTTCCGTATCTATAAAACCAGGCGTATAAAACTCCCAGAATCAGAAGAACGAACATGATATTTACCACATGGGCGTGAAGGTCTCCCAGAACAAAAGAATAGCAGGGAAATTCGTGAATGGTTTTATCCGGCACGTCCGGATTATGTCCAATATACCTGGTTGCGTCCGGAAACCAGTAGCTGTCCACATTTTCGGCACCGGAAAGCTTCTGTATCCACGGAATGATTTTACTGTACACAACATAGTGCATATTTCCCGCTATGGATACACCAAGACCGGCTGTCATTCCTGCTGCTGCAGGAATATATCTTTTCTTCCCGAAAATATTTTTCTTCAGCCTGTCCACACTCATCTGATAAGCAAGAGAAAATGGCAAAACAAAAGCAAATGCAGCCACAAAGGTACGCATCAGATTATATGTAAGTTCCACCTGACTTCCTGTCAGCTTTGTGAGAAACACGGCGAAATACTGTCCGCCGTAATAATAATTAATATGCCCTTCGCTGTACCATAAATCTCTCGCAGGCAAAACATCGCTTCGCATCATGGCTTCCATAAAGCCGTAATCCATGAACTTTTCTGTTCCGTACGCCTGCGGGTGAAATCCTGCAAGATACGTCCACATGAGAAATACTGCGAAAAACAAAAGTTCCTCCCGGACAACAAGCTTCATTTCCTGAACAGGATAACATTCAATTCCCGCCTTCTGTTGTCTGTTAAAGAGAACCATACAGAAAACGCCGCATACCACACTGACACCAATACAGACGGCCGACGTAAAAGGAAACACTCCTGCTGCAACAAGAAACCATGTAAGAAATCCGCTGACGCAGACAGCAAAAACCTTTGAAAACAGCCAGCCCTTATCCTTAAAGTGTGAAAACAGCCTTCCTGTCACCGGCATTGCCACCATACCCATAAGAAGGGCAAGAAGCCACCAGGAAAGAAATGTCCACGCATCTTTTTTAAGAAGGTACGCACAAAGCGCCAAAAGCGCAGCGGCGGCGGCTGTCTCAGGCAGCCATGTTTTTATTTTTTCTTTATACGAAGACGCATTCATACTATCATGTCTCATATATTCTTATTCTCCCATCTTCTGATTGATATACAAGGGGATAAGCAGACGCAATCGTATCCTCCCTGCAGTTTTTCTCCTCAAACGTCATTCCTTCCTGATAAAGAATATAGGTAATGCCCTCCTGCTGTGCAAGCACTTTCAGACGTTTTTGATCTCCTGTCGTGTACATTTCCGTTGCCACGCCTGCCCTGTAATTTGTGTTATATCCTGCCGACCAGGCATAATACGGCCAGCCGCAGTACATCATAACTCCCGACATGGTAACCTCGCTCATGCTGTATTCCGGCGTCAGGATCAGATCCTCAGAGGTAAGATTCTCCGAAAGCCAGGCAGTAAGATCGCTTTCCATATTTACAGCCACTCTTCTTCCCGGCCCGTTATTTCTTAAAATGATCACAAAATCGTAAAGCCCTGTTGCCGTAAGACAAACCGTGAGAATAAACGCCAGAAGCTTTTTCCTACATTTTCCTCTCCAGCATTTTGAGAGAACACCTCCCCAGAATACAGTTAAAAATGCCCATGAAATCATAATATACTTATGATTTACATTTATATCCGGAGTGAGTGAAACAAGAAAGGCAAAAAACAGGGGAAAAAGGAAGCTTACAAGCATGGTGCGTTCCCGTCTTCTAAGCCAGAATACGAGCATTGCAAGCCCTGCTACAAAAAATCCGCTGATCTGTATCAGATACCATATCACACCGGCAAGACTCTTATCTTCTGCCAGAAATCCCCACTGAATGGCAGGGCTCATCACAGAACCCCTCACAAAAATCCTGGACTGGAGAACAGAAAAGAAAACAGTCACTGCCGCCATAATCCCATAATCCAGCTTTCCGTCTGAAAATGCGGCAAAACCGAGAAGGATCAAAAGCCCGCCGATAACTGCCGCTCCATTCCAGAAAGAAGTAAGCCCCAAAATCATGCCAAGAAGAAGCGCCTTTTCCAGATTTCTGCATTGCCACGCCTCTTTTGCAAAAAGCCTTCCCTTAATCCAGGCGAATCCTTTTTCCTCATGGGCAGCTCCCTCTTCCAGATAATCAAGAAATACCCAGATGACAATTCCGGCGATCAGAAGACCAAAAGCCAGGTGGCGCTGATTCAGGTACACATTAAAATTCCAGAGTCCCCAGTTTTCATTTGTGGTATATCCCAGAAACTCTGTATTTTCACTGAGCGCCTTCCACAGATCTCCTGACTGAAAATGCTCCCATAAAAACCGGAAAAACGTGATCCCGCTTCGAAAGAAAAACAGAACAAGCGCCCAGGCGCCGGCTGCAAAGCTTCCTGTTATCCGCATCGCCATCTGGCATAAAAATATCAAAAAACCAAGAAGAGAAAATACGCTCACAAGATTGTAGGCAATATCAAGGCGAAGTCCCAGAAATTCAAGATTTCCCACAAGAAACTGGAACATAAAATGATATTTTACATCTTCCCCTCCAAAATGAGGATACTGGGTAGGAAAATTCTCTCCCATAGAAAACGAGCGCATCATCGCTGTATGCGGCGCGTAATCCCCATATACCGTAAAACCGCTGTACAAAATCCCATCTCTTATATAAAAAACATAAAACATGATATACATAAGAAAAAGAAAGAGAAGCCCGTACAGAACACACTCCTTTTTTAATAAACGTCTGTCAGGTATCAGCCCCTGTATTTTAAGATTTCCCTTATGCCGTATCCTGTAAAAATATAAAAAGAAAAGCCCTGCCGCTGTTCCCGCCATCACTGCAAGGTTTCCGTAAAAAAGCGGATTTTCACTATCCATACATACACGAAGAAACCATGCTGCCACATACACGCACCAGGTAAGCAGCAGAGTCCCGATTCCAAAAGAAGCAGAAGCCAGAAGCCATATCTGATTTCCCCGTTTTTCTCTGCTCTTTTCTTCCGCCAGAAGAAATCCTGCAAACTCCTTTCCTGCCAGAAAAGATAATACTATGTATAAAATCCCAAACATACAACTCCTCTGTTCTCCCTGTTTTTTTTCTATTATACAGCAGCCTTTTGTTTCTGCTGTAAACTGCTTAAGTATCTCAAGTATAGCAGAATTATTCTTTCATTAAAAGACAGTTCCCGAAAAATTAACAATCTTACTTTTCTCTCACATACTGAACAATTCCTTTTGTCACTGCCTCCACAATTTTCTGCTGGTACTCCTCGGTCTGAAGAAGCTCCGCTTCTTTTTCATTTGTGAGAAACCCGCATTCTACAATATTTAATACACACGGGCTTTTCTTTAAAAGGAAATAGCTTGTATTCCCCTTTTCCTTTCTTGGTCTTTCAACAGAAAGCTCTGTATTCAGCGCGTTCTGGATACTTACCGCCAATTTTTGTCCTTCTGCCGAGCTTTCATAATAAAATACCTGGGGACCTTTTACACTTTCTTCTGTATAACTATTCTGATGAACGCTTACTGCAAGAAGGGGTTTTGCTTTCTCCATGATTTCAATACGGTTCTGCATATCCTGTACTTTTTTATTTCTCGCTCCTTCCTGATAAAGACCCTGATCCTCTGTTCTCGTCATCACCACAGTAAAACCCTGATCTTCCAGAGACTCTTTTAATTTCATGGAAACAGCCAGATTGATTCCCTTCTCCTCCAGTCCCCCGATTCCGACCATGCCCGGATCTGCTCCCCCGTGGCCTGCGTCAATCACGATCACCTTTTCTTTTCCGGCGTTCTCGTTCGCTACAACTGCCGCCTCCTTTGATAAAAAGAAAACGCTGATAAGAAGAAGGACAGCCATCGTCATTTCCATCACATACTTTTTCAACAAAAAACACCCCCTGGCATATTCTTATTCAGTATATGTCTCAGAGAGTGTTTTTATATTCTATGCGTTTTTTTATTTCAGATTGTCACTGATCGCCTGCCATACGTCGCTGCTCTCAAATCCGAGCTTCCATGCGGCAACGCCTGCAAGATTATATTTTGAAGAAAGCTTTACTTTTTCCGCAATGGCCTGGGCATCTTCGATCCAGATCTGGAACTCGGCTCCTTCGCTCTCGAAAGCGCCGTAGTTCTGGCTTGTATTTTTATCCCAGTATGTTTCCACCTTATATTTTTGAACAACTTCCTGTGCCTGCCCCATTCCAATCGCTTCACTGGAAAGAGTTCCTGCAAGAGTTTTCCACAGTCTTGAATAAAACGGCACTGCATTGATCACACGTTCTGCCGGAACTTCCGTCAGAGTATCTTTAATTCCCTGTTCCACCCACGGAAGAGAGGCTACGGAACCGGCTTCCTCAGAACCAACGTAATGCTCGTCATATCCCATGATGATCACATAATCCACAACACGTCCCTGCTCTGCCCTGTCATAATGGCTTGTAAAATCCTCCGGAACCGGATTATCCACAGAGAGCACAAGATTGTTCTTATGGGTTTCCACAGAAAGCTCTCTCAAAAACTGCAGGAAGTGGATTCCCACAGCTTCCTCCAGATATTCAAAATCAATATTGATTCCGTCAAGCCCTGCGGAAAGCGCTGCATCTACAAGCTGACGCACCAGATTCTGTCGTGAGCTTGTCCTGGAAAGAATTTCTGTTGTGCTGATATTTTCATTGAAATTATCAACAAGACCCCATACCTGAAGTCCTTTCTCATGTGCCTGAGCTACATAGTCAGAAGAAGCGAGACTGGAAATATTTCCCTCGTTATCTATAATGGAGTACCAGGTAGGCGAAATGACGTTCACTCCTGTCATATTTGCAGTTGCCTCTGCAAATCCTGCATTTGCTTCCATATTTGTCACCTGATGCCACACAAGATTTACCGGCTGCTCCATTTTAATGTAGTCGTATTCTTCCCTGGAAAATTGTCTTTCAAACGTTCTCTCCTCCGGCTGGCTCACTGCTTTTTTCTGCACATAGCCAATATAGCCGTCCATCGTAGCCACCTGATCCCAGTCCTCCAGTTCTTCCATCAGGATCAGGTTCGTTCCTTTTTTCACTTTTGCCAGGACTTCTGATTTGATGCCGCCCCGGAAACGGACGTACGTATCTTTTTTGGCAGTGACAGTATTCACATCTGAAAACTGATACTGAATGGCGATTCTGCCTGGATTTTCATAAATATAAGTATCCAAATCTGTATACTGTCTGATATAGGAAAGGCTTAAGTATACAGTTCCGTCACGAAGCCACACTTCACTTCCCGCCTCCGTAGAAGCCGGCATGGAAGTCACCTCTGAAGGCGTTGCATATAAAATCTGCTGGCTCTCTGCATCCCAGTAATATCTCTGGTTCAGATATGTATTTACCACATCAAGAGGAAGGTATCCCTCTTCTCCGGCGATAATTCCTCTCTGCTCCAGCTTCTCTGTTCCCAGTATCAGCGCAGCCTCTCCCTCTGCTACCAGTCCGTAATATTCGTTTAAATCCATACGGTCTTTTGTGGGAATATACTTTGAGATCACGTGAACTGCACCGCCTGCAACAGCGAGTACGAGGATCAAAAGGCATACCACAAAAGCGGGCATGTATTTTTTCTTCATAATCTTTCTTCCTTTCGGTACTTCATTATGGATTTCCTGTTAAGCCTTTACATTATACCATATTTCAGAAATATTTCATTACATAATTCGACATTTTAGATTTTCTTTATAAATTCAGACCCCTGATGGTTTGTATGAGTAGGGGCTCGTTTCTTTCAGGGGCCTGTCTGATTGTTATAATCCGCCGCTTCAGAAGCGCGCGTCTTCTCTGACTGGTATAAAATCAAAGCTTACACAGGCAATTTTTCCTGTTTCATCTTCTGTATAATCCCTCATGTACACTCCACCCTCTGCAAGCTGACAGGCCTTTGCAATGGACTTTGCTGTGCTTGGGTTTCCGTTCAGATAAAGAGAAATTCCCTCTTCCTCATAATATTCCAGTTCCCTTCGCAGCGGTTTACGGGATTTTTTCATTTTTTTTCGTGATATATTTTCCGTTATATACCCTCCTTTCTGTAAAAAATAGATTTTAGAAAAACACCTGACAGGCTGCGGAAAAGACGGAATGGAATTGTTTTATCTCACTGGGGAAAAATTCTGTGCTGCAGCAGGAATGCTGATGATAAAATAGCACGAATCTCAAGACTTGTATAAATTGATAATTGGCGTGTTGCTGATTGGTTATAATTAAGGCTGTGTATGGATTTCATTTTTCTTAAGCATTTCCATTCCAATTATCTTTTCCTGCTTATATTATACCAATTCTTTTTTTGAATGCAACTGTTTTATGAAAAATATAAGATTTTTTCGTTATTTTTTCGAAATATTTCATTTTTTATCAAATTAATGTCCTTTACATCTTACATCATTCTGTTATATAATATAGTTTGTAAAACCATATTATATTAATAGCAGAATAATCATGACAATAAAGATAGGACGTGATGATATGAAAATAGAAAAAATCAATGAAAATCAGATTCGCTGCACCCTGACAAAACAGGATTTGGAAAATCATCAGGTTCGTTTAAGCGAACTCGCTTATGGAACAGACAAGGCAAAACGCCTTTTCCGTGATATGATGCAGCAGGCACAGCTTCAGTTCGGTTTTGAAGCAGATAATATTCCTCTTATGATTGAAGCAATTCCTGTAAGCACAGACAGTATCATTCTTATTATAACAAAAGTTGAGGATCCTGAGGAACTGGATACCCGATTTTCTAAATTTGCCCCCTTTAAAAGAGCGGAGCAGGCTGCCCCTCTGGAACTTGACGGTGCAGACAATATCATAGATATGTTTCAGAAAATCATGGAAAACGGAGCAAAACGTTCTAAGAAAACCGAGGATACTGTAATACCATCTTCTCCTGAAGAAAAAAAAATACCGGCATCAGAAGAGCAGATTCCAATAAATATTATGCGTCTCTACACCTTCCGGACTCTAGACGATGCCATCGACGCTGCTCATGGACTGAAGGGCTTTTTTGCCGGAGAAAATACTCTCTACAAAGATTCCTCAACAGGAGATTACCAGCTTGTTCTGCACCAGTCTTCCTGCCCTCCTGAGGACTTTAACAAAGTGTGCAATATTTTATCCGAATATGGAACAGGAAAGGCTTTCACACCTGCAGGAGAAGCCCGCTTCCGTGAACACGGAGAACTGATTTCAGAAAATGCACTTCAGCAGCTTATGCAAATTTAAACAAAGATACAAAAACGGGTCGGCGTATGCCGGCCCGTTTCTGTATGTTAAAACTCTTACTTACTGTGCAAGAAAATCATTAATCTGCTGTACAAGTACGTCTGCATCAAAACCATGCACCATTGCAGCCTCTTCCAGAGATTCTCCCTGAGAAGACGGGCAGCCGATGCAGTGCATTCCTGCTCTCATAAGAATTGCTGCACTGTTTGGATTCATAGCAAGAAGTTCACCGATTGTAGTCTGTTTTGTTACCTGTGCCATTACAGTTCCTCCTTTTATACTCTTATTTCCGCAAAATGCGGTTTCTGCTATTATAATACCAAACCGCTCCGGAATCAACTGCTTTATTTTAAGATTTGTTTATAATTTTATACTTGTAATCCCGCGTGAGATATATTAGAATGTCATTAGAACCCGGAAGGGTGCAAAAGAGATTAAGGAGGATACAACTATGGCATATGTAATTTCAGATGAATGTGTAAGCTGTGGAACTTGCGAAAGCGAGTGCCCATCTGAGGCTATCTCTCAGGGTGATGAGCATTACGTAATCGACGCAGACGCATGTGTAGACTGCGGAACTTGCGCAGATGTTTGCCCAACAGAAGCAATCAAACCAGAATAATTCATTATCTGGTAATGAGAACAGGCTGCGGTATTTTGCCAGCAGCCTGTTTTTTTCTATCTATGTATTTTCCCTCTCTTTTTTTCTTTTTTCTCAGACGCTGCCGCGGCTTCCCGTCTTGCAAGCTGCTGCCTTCTGATCGCCGCATCAATGGAACGGCATCTTCCCTCTCCGGCTCTCTTAATCTGGAGTTCCTGTTGGATCAGGCGTTCCAGGATTTTTTGAAACTCCACAATTTTCCAGGTGTCTTCTACGCTTTCCTGTTCCAGCTCTCTTTTAATATCTTCCACTTCATTTTTAAAAATCTCCCGGTCTTCTTCTTCATCTTGTTTTCCAGTCTCCAGAAGACGGATTTTACTCCGTGCTCCTCCCGGGGCATTCTGTGCTATTTTGGGAATCAGCTCTCTGATCGCCGACAGTTTAAGACCTCTGTTCTTCAGTTCTCTTATATTCAAAAACATCTGAATATCATATCCGGTATAGTAACGGTGCCCAAGCTCATTTCTTCCGATGGAAAGATTCAGCTCCTCCTCCCAGTATCTGAGCACATATGGCTTCAGACCTGTTGTCTCTGCTGCCTGCTGGACTGTATAATGTTTCTCCATATACTATCCCTCCTGTCCTTTTTATGATAACAGGGGTTATGCCTGATTGCAAGAAAAATAAGTTGACATAATTCTACCATTTTTGCAGGACAGACATGTTATGATTTAATTCCATGAAAAAAAAGAGTCCGAAGACTCTATTTTTTCATGTTGACAAACTGCGTATATCGCGGCAGCCATACAAGCTCTACTGTACCGATGGGGCCGTTACGCTGCTTCGCTATAATAATTTCTGCAATATCTTTTTTTTCTGTATCTTTGTGATAATAATCATCACGGTAAATAAACATAACCACGTCCGCGTCCTGCTCGATAGCTCCGGACTCTCGAAGGTCGGAAAGCATCGGTCTGTGATCAGGACGCTGTTCCACTGCACGGCTTAACTGGGAAAGCGCCAGAACCGGAACGTCAAGCTCTCTTGCAAGCGCTTTTAAGGAACGTGAAATATCGGAAATTTCCTGCTGTCTCGAATCGCTTTTTCCACTTCCGCTCATAAGCTGAAGATAGTCGATCATAATAACGCCCAGATTATGCTCCAGCTTGTATTTTCTGCATTTGGAACGCATTTCCGCAATGGAAATACCCGGTGTATCATCAATAATAAGATTAGAACGCCCGATAATATCCGCTCCCTCTACCAGCTTCGTCCAGTCCTCGTCTTTTAAGTTACCGGTACGCATATTCTGGGAATCTACGTGGGATTCCATAGCAAGAAGACGATTTACAAGCTGCTCCTTTGACATCTCAAGGCTGAAAATCGCAACGGTTACATCTTTACGAAACGCCATGTACTGAGCGATATTTAATACAAATGCTGTCTTTCCCATAGAAGGACGGGCTGCGATCAGCACAAGATCTGATGCGTGCATTCCTGAAGTCTTGTAATCCAGATCCACAAAACCTGTTGGAATGCCGGTTACAGAACCTTTTAGTTTGGACGCCTTCTCAATATTATTGATTGCATTTAATACTACCTGCTGAATCGGTACAAATTCTCCGCCGTTTGTCTTCTGAAGAATATTGAACAGTTTTTTCTCTGCCTCCTCCAGAATGACCTCTGTGCTTTCCTTTTCCAGATAGCAGGAATTTGCAACCTCCTCATTGACCTTGATAAGGCGCCGCAGCATTGCCTTTTCACTTACAATTTTCGCATAATACTTCACATTGGCAGAAGTAGGCACTGCAGAAATCAGATCACGCACATATTCCATGCTGCTGATATCCGGCGGAAGATCTTTCTCCTTCAGACGGTTCTGAAGCGTAATCAAATCCACCGGTTTACCTTCGTTGCACAGCTCCACCATAGCATCAAAAATAATCCCGTACTGCTTCTGATAAAAATCATCGCTTGTGAGAATCTCAGATGCAACAAGGATGGCGTCTCTGTCCAGGATCATAGAACCGATAACTGACTGCTCCGCCTCTATACTGTGAGGCAGGATTCGTTTAATCAGAGCTTCTTCCATGATTCCCTTACGCCTCTTTTACCCATACCTTCAGGCTTCCTGTTACTTTTGGGTGAAGACGGACCGGAACATTTGTCACTCCGAGGTTTCGGATCGGACCGTCCATCTGGAATTTCTTCTTATCCAGTTCCAGATTTAACTGAGCTTTTGCTGCTTCTGAAATTTCTTTTGCAGAGATAGAGCCAAATGTTCTTCCGCCCTCTCCAACTTTCAAAGTAAGAATCACTTCTTTTGTCTCAAGTTCTTTAGCAAATGCTTTTGCAGCCTCCAGATTTTCCTTCGCTACTTTTTCCTCATTTGCTTTCTGGAGCTTTAAGTCGTTTAAGTTCTTAGGAGTTGCCTCCACGCCGAGTTTCTTCGGCAGGATCATATTTCTTGCGTATCCGTCGCTTACATTTACAATTTCCCCTTTTTTTCCAAGGGATTTTACGTCTTCCAGTAAAATAACTTTCATTTTATTCTGTCTCCTCTTCCTGATATAACTGGTCTATAATATCCTTTAACATCTTTTCCGTATTTTCCAAAGTATCTTTTACCTGCGCTCCTGCGATATTCAGATGGCCTCCGCCACCCATACGCTCCATCATAACCTGTACGTTGACTTCATCAATGGCACGAGCGCTGATATAAACTTCTTTATTATAACTTGTAAGAACAAAAGATGCCTTGACTCCCGCAATATTTAAAAGCTCATTTGCTGCCTGCGCTCCTACTACAGTAGGGCTTTCCAGACCTTCGCTGGGACATTTTGCAATCGCAAAGCACTTTCTGTAAATTTCCGCACTTCTTACTGCCTCTGCCCTTGCTTTGTAGGAGTCAATATTGTCACGGAGAAGTTTACGCACTCTTGTCACATCTGCTCCGTTTCTTCTTAAGAAGGCTGCAGCTTCAAAGGTGCGGACTCCTGCTCTTGTAGTAAAGTTATTGGTATCAATCATGATACCTGCATAAATACAGTCTGCCTCCTGACTTCTTAGACGAAGTCCGTCATAAAAATACTGAAGGATTTCCGCCACCATCTCACATGTGGAAGAAGCATACGGCTCCACATAAGAAAGTACTGCATTTTCAATCACTTCATTTCCCCGTCTGTGGTGATCCAGAACTACGATCGTCTTCGTAAGATACAGAAGATCCTGACACTCTGTATAGCTTGGCTTATTCGTATCTACTACCACTACAACTGTATTATTATCCACCAGATCCTTCGCCTGCTCGCTGTTCACAAACATAGACGGCTCGTAATCCGGATTTTCCATATAACCTGCCATAAGCGGTCTGATGGAAGTTGTTGGATCATTTACAACAATATGAACCGGTTTTCCAAGAGTTTTTCCTGCCCGGTAAATACCGATAGCTGCACCGAGAGCATCTACATCTGTAATCTTGTGTCCCATGACAACTACACGCTCTTTTGTACTCATAAACTCTTTGAGCGCCTGTGCTTTTACCCTTGCTTTTACCCTTGTACTCTTCTCTGTCTGCTGTGCCTTACCGCCAAAATACGTGATATTGCTTCCGTTTTTGATAACAACCTGATCTCCGCCTCTTCCCAGCGCCATCTCAATGGCTGTTCTGGAATATTCGTAATTCTGAAGATAAGTGGCCGCATTTAACCCAATGCCAATACTTAAGGTCACAGCCATTTCATTTCCGATGTTTACTGTCTTCACCTCATCCAGAATATGAAATTTCTGTTCTTTTAACGCTTCCAGAGAGCTCTGTCGCATAACGAGAAAATACTTATCCTTTTCAAGCTTTCTCACCAGACCGTCAAATGTGGAAAAATACTTCGTAATCTTCCTGTCGATCAGCGCAATAAGAAGAGAACGTCTTACATCCTCCACACTCTCCAGCGCTTCATCGTAGTTATCCAGATATGCAAGAGCGATAACCAGCTTGTTATCCTCATTTTTCTGGATATATTCCTTAAGTTCTGTCTCGTCATAGAGATACATGGCAATCATATTTACGTTATCTTCCACATTAGTCAGAACTTCCGCATTGTTTATCACATCTTTAATCGTTACCATCTGCATGGAAACACGGTAAATCCTGTCTCCAAACTCCGTACTGATCTCCGTGTGTTCTTTTCCGCCTTCGCAGGGAAGTTTGTCTTTAGTAAGCTCTGGGAAAATACCGGAAATATTTTTCCTGTAAAACTGATTTTTTCCTGTAAGCTCTGAAAATAATTTATTCGACCATATCATTTTACCATGCATATCCATGACGCCAAAGGGAAGGGCAAGCTCTTCCAGCATTCTCCTCTCCAGCCTGTCATACTGGTTGGCAAATGCAATCAGGTCGTTTAAGATCACCGGTCTGTGATACCGCTGTAATCCTGCTGCGATTGCAATATAGATCAACACACCCACAGACATCACCATACCTGCCCTTTTATCCGCCATGTACACAAGCAGATTCAAAATCACAAGAAAGGCAGATAAATACAATGGCCACCTGATAAAATTCTTCAATGGTCCTCTGAATTTCAGTTTATTCTTCATAATTCCTTCCATTCTTTTACCCTAAATTAACAAGAATCCGTTATTATTATAACAGATTCCAACGCAATTTGCCAGATACAAGAGAAAAAAAGTGCCGCTGTCTTATAAACAGCGGCACATTACCTTCTATTAGTCCTGAATGTATGGCATCAGAGAAAGATGACGAGCTCTTTTGATAGCTACAGTTAAAGCTCTCTGATGTTTTGCACAGTTTCCTGTGATTCTTCTCGGAAGGATTTTTCCTCTCTCGGAAACGTATTTTCTTAATTTTGCTACATCCTTGTAGTCGATTTCATTGTTTTCTTTACCACAGAAAACACAAACTTTTTTTCTTCTGCGTCCGCCTCTTCTTTTCATTGGAGAGTCCGGTCTTTCGCCTCTATTGTAAGCCATGATGGTTTCCTCCTATATTTTTCTTCAATCTGATTTCTTTCTGTCAGGAAAGTACAGTCCTTAGTTAAAAGGCAGCTCCTCGTCAATTCCATCCGGAATATTCATAAAGCCGTCTGCACTTGCTGCTCCAGGTCCCGGCATAGATGGCGCCGGTGCGCTTGTCTGCGGATGAGACGCTACATAGTTATCACTTGCCGCCTTGCTCTCAGCAAACTCCTGATCCTCCACAACAACTTCTGTTGTGTAAACCTTCTGTCCGTCCCTGTTTGTGTAGCTTCCTGTCTGGATGCGTCCTGAAACGACGATCTTCAGACCCTGACGGAAATATTTCTCTGCAAATTCTGCACTGCGTCCGAAGCATACACAGCTGATAAAATCTGCGCTTGCCTCTCCGTCTCTGCGGAATCTGCGGTCAACTGCCAGCGTATATCTGGCAATCGCCAGTGCGTTTTCTCCTGCGGAATAACGAACCTCAGGATCTCTTGTTAAGCGTCCCATTAAAATGACTTTGTTCATTTTTCTACCTCTCTGATGTTTAAGTGAACGGGTTCTTAATGGTGCTTTCTAAAATCCGTTGTATATAAGATTATGCGTCTTTTTTAACGACTAAGTATCTTAATACGTTGTCCATGATACGTACGTGTCTCTCAACTTCCGCCGGACATTCTGCATCTGCTTCAAACTGAATGAAATAATAGAAGCCTTCGTGCATTTTCTGAATTTCGTAAGCTAATTTCTTCTTACCCCATTCTTCAACTTCTGTGATTGTACCGTTGTAACGTGTGATGTAGCCTTTTGCCTTCTCTACTACGGCATCGCGTACTTCGTCTTCAACTTTGGCACTCACAACTAATGCTAATTCGTATTTGTTCATGCTTGTCTTACCTCCTTATGGTCTTTTGGCCCTCTGCCTGTCAACAAAGAGCAAGGATATGAAAATATATCACGGTTTTTAATTCTAACATATTAAAATATGCTTGTAAAGAAGATTTTTTACTTTTTTACAAGTTTTTTTGTATTTTTCTCCACCATTTTACGCGGAACCATGATCTGATGACCGCAGCCGCAGCATTTCAGGCGAAAATCAGCTCCCACACGGAGAATTTCCCACTCCCTGCTTCCGCACGGGTGCTCTTTTTTTAATGTAACGGTATCTCCCACCTCATAAAGCAGCCCCATTTTTTACACTCCTTCCATTCTAATCTGTGAAAATACGCTGCCAATGGGCAGTTTAATAAGAAGGTCCGCATTTCTGTCCTGCGGTGTGGACGATTTATTTATGACAACAAGGTGCTCTCCCCGGAAATAATCAATAAGACCTGCTGCCGGATAAACGGAAAGTGACGTTCCCCCGATGATCAGGACCTCAGTCTCACTGATCGCCTGCACAGACTCGCTGATCACCTGGTTGTCAAGCCCTTCCTCATAAAGAACCACGTCCGGCTTAATGATCCCTCCGCATTCGCATTTCGGCACGCCGCTGCTTTCCTTCATATAAGAAAAATCATAAAATCTTCCGCAGTCCATACAGTAGTTTCTGTACACACTACCATGAAGCTCCAAAACCTTTTTGCTTCCTGCCTGCTGATGAAGATTGTCAATATTCTGGGTAACAACTGCTCTTAGTTTTCCAATCTTCTCAAGCTCTGCAAGTTTTAAATGCGCCTCATTTGGTTTTGCCGTATCACAGAGCATTTTATCCCTGTAAAAGCGATAAAATTCCTCCGGGTGCCGCATAAAAAATGTGTGACTTAAAATAGTCTCCGGCGGAAAATCATACTGCTGGTGATAAAGTCCGTCCTGACTCCTGAAATCCGGTATGCCGCTTTCCGTAGACACGCCTGCGCCGCCGAAAAACACGATATTATTGTGGGTATCTATGATTTCCTGCAGCCTTTCCACTTCTTTTTCCATAAGAACGCCCCCTATTCTGTTTCGATGGTATCCACACGTTTTCCCTGTACTACGTATCTTGTCGCCTCATTGCCGGTGCATGTAGACAGGGTTATGATCTTATCCTTGATATTCGTATCTGCCGTCTCCTGTTTCAGCTCGGAATATCCCTTTATTGTGCTTAAATACTGAAGATATTCTTCTCCCGGTCCTTTAAACAGCGTGTAGGTATCGCTGTTCACAGAAGTTGTGTAAGCAGAAATAATCTCATATCTGTACGCTTTTCCGGGAACAAAAATCCAGAAATATTTACTTTTATTAAATGTTTCCTCATTCTCAGTAAATTTTTTAAGCTGACCGAACATGGAACCATTTTTCATATTATGTCCGTATACAAGCGTATTGCAGTCACTAAAATCGCTGCTGTTTTCGTAGTCTATAAAAATTGTTCCCGCAAAATTATAGTTTCCCTCATATGTGAGATGAAGATATTTGTCATTGTCTTCTGCCTGGACAACCGGATAATTTACTCCGTCAAGAGCCTCCACATAAATCCAGCCGATCACCTCCGGATTCACACTTTGCAGTGTATGAAAATCAATATCCATAGGAGGCTTCAGGGTTTGCTCCTCTGACGGTTTCATTTCCGCATCCGGCTCTTTTTCTGTCACAGCCATCTGCACAAGATTGTTGTACTCATCCGTACCTTTCTTATATTCCGTGTAGATATGGAACAAATTAAACGCTGCATAGCAGAAAACACAGATTGCGGCTACAAGTATGAGACTTAAAACAATGTCTCCTGCCGTTTTCTTCTTTTTTGGTCTTTTATTTGCCATAAATGTTCTCCTTGTCTGCAAAATTCCCCCACTCATACAGGACAGCCTGTCGCTGCTCTCAGTAATTATACTACAATCCTTTTCTTTTTTCCATGAAAAAGGCATGAAAAAACTATAACCTTATGGTATACTGGATTTCAGAATACTATTTTGGAGGTTATCATGACAAAGAAAAATCTGATAGTCGGACAGTCCGGCGGTCCCACCGCAGTTATCAACAGCAGCCTTTACGGCGTAGTGTCAGAAGGTCTGAAGCACCCGGATACGATTGAACACGTATATGGAATGATAAACGGAATCGAAGGCTTTTTAAATGGAAATATCCTGAATTTCCAGGAAGCTCTTCCCGGAGAAACGCTCTCCTCCCTGACACATACGCCGGGCGCCTACCTCGGTTCCTGCCGTTATAAGCTTCCGGAATCTCTGGAAGACCCGGTTTATCCTGCTTTATTCGCAAGATTCGAAGAACTGAATATCGGCTGGTTCTTCTATATCGGCGGAAACGATTCTATGGACACAGTGAGCAAACTTTCCCGGTATGCCGCTTCTGTTGGCAGCGATATTCGCATTATCGGAGAGCCAAAAACCATCGACAACGACCTTGTATGCACAGACCATACACCAGGCTTTGGAAGCGCTGCTCGCTATGTAGCCTCCACTGTACGTGAGATTATTCTCGATGCAAATGTTTATGAGAAAAATTCGGTTACGATTGTGGAAATCATGGGACGCCACGCCGGCTGGCTTACAGGCGCTTCCGCTCTCGCCCGCAGATATGAGGGAGACAATCCTCTTCTCATTTACCTTCCGGAAACAGATTTTGACCAGGAAGCTTTCCTTACAAAAGTCCAGGACTGCCTCAAGAAAAACTGTAATGTAGTAGTCTGCGTATCCGAAGGAATTCATGATGCAGAAGGTACTTTTATCTGCGAATATGACAGTTCCGTGGGCACAGACACCTTCGGTCACAAAATGCTCGCAGGCTGCGGAAAATATCTGGAAAATCTTGTGAGAAATCGCCTTGGAGTAAAGGCCCGCTCTGTGGAACTGAATGTCAGTCAGCGCTGCTCTTCCTCCATGCTCTCCAAAACAGACCAGCAGGAGGCCATTGCAGCTGGAAAATTCGGCGTACAGGCTGCCCTTAACGGAGAGACAGGAAAAATGGTTTCCTTTATTCGCTGTGAAACAGAAGACGGCTCTTATAAAATGGAATGCGGTCTTGAAGATGTAAATCACATCTGCAACAAAGAAAAGACAGTTCCTCTTACATGGATCAATGAGGACGGAACCGATGTGACGGAAGATTTTATCCGTTATGCCCGCCCTCTTATTCAGGGAACGGTATCTCTTCCTGTTGGAGAAGACGGTCTTCCGCACTTTGTTTCAAGAAAATAATACAGGGAACAAACGACACAAAAAATACGGTCTTGCAGGATTTTTCCCGCAAAACCGTATTTTTATCTCATTTTCTATTTTTCAAATTCTTTATGATCTCTTTCCAGCTTTTTCTTAATCCGTTTCCCCTGCTCTTTTTCCTCTTCCTTTTCCACCCTGGATTTTGGAAGAATAATATTCAGCACCACTGCAATAATCGTCGCAAGAACAACCGGAGACTTTCCGAAAATCATAGTTACCCATTCCGGGAAGGTAGCAAGCGCTGCTGTTGCCTGTGATACCCCCACGCCAAGCGCTGCTGCAAGCCCTACGATTGAAGAATTTCTGTAATCCATTTCCGCTGTTGCCACAAGCTTCATACCTGTCATGGCAATAGAGGCGAATACAGAAACGGTTGCTCCTCCAAGCACACATTGAGGAATCGTAGTAAGAATTGCGGAAAACTTCGGAACAATTCCAGCTACTCCGAGAATCACTGCACCAAGCCCAAGAACACAGCGGTTAATGACCTTTGTTGTTGTCACGATACCAACGTTCTGACTGAATGTCGCAGTTGGCAGCCCTCCCAAAAGCGCTCCCGCCATATTGGAAATACCATAAGCTACAATTCCGTTCTGAAGCTCCTGATCTTTTGGCGTTCTGTTCATAGCTCCGATGGTGGTTGCAGAATAATCTCCGATCGCCTGCACAGAATTAATTGCAAACAGAAGTCCTATCGCCACACAGGAAGAAATTTCAAATTCCACTCCGAAGTGCATGAATTTCGGAATCTGAAAAACTCCGGCTTCTCCTACTTTGGCAAAATTCACCATTCCAAAAGGAATGGAAACAATGTAACCTGCGATAATACCAATTAAAATAGAAGCCAGTTTCCAGATACCTTTTCCGAAATGGTTCAGACCTGTCACAACTGCCAGAGTGAAAAAAGCAATCAACCAGTTCTGCCAGGAACCGTAGTCTTCGCTTCCTGTTCCTCCTGCCATATAATTAATGGCTGTGGGATAAAGAGAAAGACCGATTGTAAACACAACCGTTCCTGTGATAAGAGGCGGGAAAAATACGCGTATCTTTTTCACAAAAATTCCCATCAGAACTGCCACGACGCCACCTACTATCTGTGCACCAAGGATTGTCGCTATTCCATGCCCCTGTGCGATCGCCTGCATACTGGGAACATAAGCGAAACTCACTCCCATGATAACCGGAAGCCCGGATCCGATAGCAAATCCGCCTTTTTTTCCGATTGGAAAAAGCTGAAGCAATGTAGACAAAGCCGCAACTACAAGCGCTGACTGAATCAAAAGAACCTGCTCTTTATTTTCAAGACCTGCTGCTCCGGAAACAATGATCGCAGGTGTCACGCAGCCCACAATCATTGCCACAACGTGCTGAAGAGCAAGCGGCAGCGCCTCACTTATCCGCGGAACTCCTTCCAGTTCAAAAATACTTCCTCGTTTCACTGTTTTGTACCTCCCGTTCTTTTCTTCTATAAAGTATATCAGAAAATATCACCAAAAACAATTAGGTGTAACAAAAAACTTTGTTTTGAATTGTACAAAAATCAGAGACAATTTTTGTATATTATTCCCATATGGAATCCTTCTTTTCCCTTACGACAAAAGCTGGAACGACCGGTACAGGTCAATACGCCCATATCCCCACTCCTGATTTGGATACTGCATATTTTCATCACGGACTGCGCCTCTCTGAAGATAGTGCTTCACGTTTGTTCCAGTAAAAAACGGAGCGTTTTCCCGGATAATCGACCACTCAAAAAGAAGCGCTGCAATTCCCGCTGCCTGTGCGGCAGCAAGACTTGTTCCTGACGCATTTCCAAACTGATTGCCTGGAAATGCTGCTTTTACATTCACTCCCGGTGCTGCAAAATGCGGTGTCACCATACCGTCCGGAGCAAATCCTCTTCCAGCTTCCAGATAAAGACTGTTATCCCTGTAATTATACGCAGTAACTGTTGTGCTGTCTATTGAATCCCCCGGAGAAGTCACCGTATTATACGGCGTTGGTTCAAGAAAATACGTATCCTTTGACACGAGCCCATTTACAGGAAGCCACATATGAAAATTTACACTCTGTCCGTCTCTTACTCTTACCCGAAGTTTCCATATCCCCGAGGACGGGTGAAGAAAGCGAAAATAAATGAGCGGATACCCTGTCTGCCGCTCTATTGAGATATAATTTACAAGAACCTTCGTTTCCACAAACACAAAAGAAAGAGTCTGCGTTCCCGCACCAAGCGACGTACTTACATCAAGAATCTCTCCTGTGGGAGACTGTACAGAAACTTCATATACTTCCGGCGGCTCTCCCCAGAACTCCATAGTAAATCCTTCCTCTCCCTCTCCCACTCGAAGTTCTGCTGTTACTTCATTGTTTTCCCGCCCCAGTTTTCCCCTGAAATGATGCCTTGCAGCACCTTCATTCCCCGCTGCAACAGAAACAGAAACCTGGCTGAATCCTGAAATATAACTGACATACTGGCTAAGAGAGCTTTCTCCAATATGTGCCCCCTGGCTGCTTCCCACTCCCAGGCAAATGGAAAGAGGCATACGAAGAAAATTGGCAAGCCTTGTCACCTGATAAATCCCCAGCATAATATCATTTTCCTGAAAAACTTCCGCATTTCTGGGATAAAGGTAAAACTCCCTCAGATAATCTTTTGCCGTCTTTAGCTTTACAATAAGAAGGGTGGCTTCCGGAGCTGCACCTGAGAAATTTTCCTCCAGCACCTGATTTCCTGCCGCGATTCCTGCAAGTCTTGTGCCATGCCCGTTTTCATCTTTGGAAGGTACGATTTCCAGAGGCATCTCTGATTCTAAAGCTCTGTTAATATCCTCCGCAGTAAAAAGCTTTCCGTAGGGAACTCTTTCATCATCTCTCCCCTCAATGGTCTGATCCCATAAATATGCGATTCTTGTTTTTCCGTTTTCATCGCGAAATACTTCATTTTCGTAGTCAATTCCCGAATCAATCACAGCTACTGCCGTCCCTTTCCCCCGAAGCTGTAAATACGGATGGTCGTGAAGCCGAATCACTCCGGACGCACTTAACGCTTCCATATCCATATATGTATAACACTTGGGAATGGAATTGTATGAGTAACTGTTAATCTGAAGCTCCCCTACCTGGTCAAGAGGAACGTATGCCACTCCGAAAATTTCATTAATCACCTGAAAACTGGCGTCTGAAATAGCGTCAATGGGTCCGTGTATATTCTGTACGTACTTTATAAGAAAATCCCCGTAGTCCTGGCTCTGGGCAGGAACTGCCGCTAAAGCCTGAACTGCAGGGATTCTTTCCTGTGATGTAATTGTCTTCTCCTCAAAATCTTCCGCTGTCAGCATGGCGTTCTCCAAACAGATAACCTTGGTACAGACTATGCGGAGGGGGCGGGTTTTATGAAGCGAGAGTTTCTCAAACCCCTTCCATATTCCCGGCGGAAATCATTCTGTCCCACAAATTTGGTACGCGGCACGGCAGAAGCTCTACTTCAAGCTCTTCAATATGTTCCAGTTTTCCCTCTGTGAATGCTTCAATTCTCGCTGCCTCTGAGCGGGCACGGGCAGAAACACCGGCAAACCGAATATCAAGCAGCTCGTACCCGAACGGCTTATACTCTTCCATCCACAATTTCTGACGCTGGATTCTTAAGCTTTCTGCCAGCTCCCCTATCCTCAATAATTCCTGTCTGCAGACACATAATTTATCTTTGTCGCCTGTCTGATACGCATTTCGTATCCTTCTGTTTATATTTGCCTTTTTGCTCAAAAGCTCTGCAAGAATTCCATAATATTTGAAAAGCTCCCTGTCCTCTGCTTCCTCCGACTTTTCCTCAACTATTTTTGACAGTTGCTCATTCAGCATCTCATACTGCTCCTGCATTTCTTCCTCATAAAGGCTTTCAGATGCAATTCCCATAAAGTTATCCTCATAAAAAATAATTTTTGACGGATTTTCACTGTCTTTGTTATATTCAGGCAAATCGAAAATCTGCTCCAGCTCTTCTTTTTTATATTTTCTGTTATCAAATGCGTCCAGAAGGCAATACTGCTCCCATTTTCTTTTCAAAACAAATGCAAATCTTTCCGATACCCAGTCTTTATCAGGCAGTCTGCTGAATCCAAATTCCCCAAAAAGAGCCAGAAGGGGAAGAACTGTCTCAAGAGGCGTTTCTGCACTGTTATCCATCCAGGCTGTACAAAATACATCCTTAATTCCTTTATTTTGGCATGCCGTCAGCGCATCCTGAGTTGTCCGGAAAGCCTTGCTGATTCCCGGTGCAATTCCGTTCCATGTCCATGCCCCGCCTGCAAACACAACCGGATTTCCCATTTTCTGATGAAGGTTTAAATATTTTTCATAAAAAGGCACGCCATCATGGTAATAATCCCAGTAGCAAAGCGTAGTCTCTGAAGAAAGATTTTCCTGATTTAAAGGCTCTGCATCTTCCGCCAGACTATAATATCCCTCTGAGCCAAAGTTAAATTTCAGGTACATATCTGACCAGATAATCGGGCTCAACTCTCTTTTTCTGCACTCCTCTGTCAGCCATTCCAGATGACGTTTCATAACAGCAGCCGGATTTTGCCAGCCGTTTTTATCCAGGAATCTTCCACGTCCCAGATTCTCCGCCTCATCCATGCCAAGATGAACAATTCCACAGGAAAAACACTTTTTCACAGTATCAAGAAGCGCTTTTAAAAGTTCCTCTGTCTCCGGTATCTCTAAAAGAAGAATGTCGTCAATATCTCTGTATTTTTCAAATGCCGGCTGTTTTAATGCGCTTCTTAAGTGTGCCAGCGTCTGAATACACGGAATCAGCGTAACGCCAAACTCCTTTCCAAACGCATCGCACTCTTTCATCTCCTCTTTTGAAAAACGCCCACGCAAATATCCCCAGTATGGATACCCTTCGATTTCAAGCGTATCTTCCACATATAAGTAAAGACGGTTCATCCCAAATGCAGCAAGCCGTACAATGTATTTTTTTATTGTGTTTACAGTTGGTACCGAGTTTCTGGAGCAGTCCAGCATCACTCCATTTGAATGAAAATATACATTTTCCTCTCTACTCCAGGACTCCTTCTCAATATTTTGAAGAATCAGAGACACACCCCTGAAAAAATGCGCCTTTTCATGAAAAGAAACGCTGCAGTTTTTCCCGTCTTTTTTAACCTTTAAAGATTCTTCTTCACATGGCTCTGTCAGAATACAAATATCGGCATTCTGTTTTTCCTCAGTCAAAGTAAAATGATGTACAGATAAAAGAATTTCCAGACCGGATTTTAATTCTTCCTGTCTGTTTTCAAGATAAACGGTTCTTGTTCCCATAAAAATCCCTCGCTTTTTGTTTTGTCGTTTTGTATTATCCTATTATAATTCCTGTATGTTCTACAGTAAATACAAAAAGAGACTTTTTCAAGCCTCTTTTCTCATATTTCTCTTCTTCCTTAGCAAAAGAAACATTCCCACTCCTGCCAGTCCTGTAAAAATAGAAATAAACTGCGATGTGGAAAGCGCCCCCACGCTTCCTCTTATTAAATCTCCCCGGGAAAATTCCAGGATAAACCGTCCTATGCTGTAGCATACAAGATACGCTGCCGCCACTTCTCCGTCTGTCTTTTTGTGCTTCGCAATATACAAAAGCAGCGCAAAGTGAAGAAAATCAAGGACGCTGGAATAAATCTGCGTAGGAATCAGCGGCACGTCGTTTGGCGCAAAATCAGATTCCCGAAACGTAATGGAAAGGGGACAATTCGTCTCTCTTCCATAACAGCACCCTGAAAGGAAACATCCGATTCTTCCAAAGCCCTGGGCAAGAGCAACAGATGGCATTACAAGATCAAAAAATGCAAGGAAATTCAGCTTTTTCACTCTGGCGTAAATATATCCTGCAAGGATTCCGCCTATTATTCCGCCGTACACAACAAATCCGTCCATCATGTTTTTGAGATAATACAGCGGGTCTTCCAAAACATCCTTCCACTCTGTGATCCAGAAGAGAAGCTTTGCAGAAAGAAAGCCTCCAAGCACACACCAGATTACAATATAAAAAACGTGCTCATATGGCAGACCCTGTTTTCTGGCTCTGCATTCTGTCACAATGTACGCTGCGAAAATTCCAATGGCAATCATAAGTCCGTATCCATATACAGTAAACGGACCGATTGTCAGTAACTCATTTTTCATTAAAAACTCCTTTTTCTTTAAAAAATTTAAGGATCCGTCCATTTCCCTTATCGTTAAGAGATAAACCGTTCCAATTTTCCGGCTCTCCCTCTCCGCAGACATCAATCCCCAAAAGCGGAATCCTGTTTTCACTTAAATAAGAAAAAACCTCTTCCAGAAAATCAAAAAGCTCCTCTTCTTTTGTGTCTCCCTGACTCCACCCGGTACAGGCTTCCTCCTCGCAGAGAATATCTCTGTCTACCGATATATATAATGGAAGGGAAATTTTTTCAACATACTGTTTAATGAGGCTTTTGTCCCCCTCTTTATATGCTTCCCACAGCCTTTCCCTTCCAAAGAACTCTGTTTTTTCCTGAAAAGAAGCTTCCACTTCCTCCCAGTCCTTCTGAGGCGGTCCCGCAAGAAAAACCTTCTTTAAATATGGCTGCGTTTCCAGAGCATGGGCAATCCAGCCGCCGCAGGAAAGGATTCCTCCAAAAGCCGGAAGCTGCATATCCGTATGATTATCAAGTACGAGAAGCTGAAAAGGCTCTCTTATTTTTTCCAGCCAGAGCCTTGTCATATAATGATAATTCCCGGAATCCAGAAAATGAATCCCCTTAAAAGAAAAAGATTCCATTCTTTTTTGAAGGCTTTCCCACGCCTCATCATCACAGTAACAATTTGTACCGGGAATATCCTGCGCAGAAATCCACCGCACCTCTTCTTCCTTCCAGAAATTTTCCTCCCGGTATACCCCCGAAAAATCCATAAGAACGACTTTGTTTTTCAATCTTTCCACTCCTCCAGAATTTCTTCCTGCGGTTCTTCTTTCTGCGCTTTTTCTCTCTCTTCTTCCTCATACGCATTTCGTTCTGTTTTTTCCGGCGTTTCTGTCAACGTCATCTCTGTCACAGTGTCGGGCACTTTATTCTCTCTGTAAGAATCTTCCCGCCATTCCGGAATCTCCTCGGCTGTCTCCTTAATTTCTTCCGTTTTCTCAGTATTCTCTTCACTTTCTTGTTCCTGCTTTTCAGCAGCCGCTTTCAGCCCTCTTTTTAACAGGAAGTAAAATATAAAATCTGCTGCTCCGTTTACCATAAGCACCCATCCGTCAAAAAGAATGGTTGTTTTTGTCTTCACAAATGGATTCGCCATCATAATTCCGCCCAGAATAATAAAAATCAGACTGACAAAGAGAAATACCTGCCATTCTGTTCTTTTTCTTTTTTTTAGCTGAAAGCTCCCCTTTAGCTTCCAGATACTGTCCACCAGTACAAATGCTCCCAAAAGAAGCGGCAGAAGTTTTACAACAATCACAGGATTAAAAAACAAAAATCCTCCCAGAACAAAAACAATCACACCTGTAAATAAATCCAGAATTGTAGCGGTATCTTTTCCTCTTATATAAATAGAGAGGTGATACAATCCTGCTGCTGCCAGCACAATGCCAAACACCACTTTACAGATAATATTTACTGTCTGCGCTGGCATAAGAACAAGACAGATTCCAAGCAATACATAAAACCCGGAAGAAATAAGCTCTCCCCTTAAAATACCGGCAATCTTTTTTCCCATATGTCATTCCTCCATCTTTGTTAGTTAAAACAAGTATACCCCCTTTCGCGGCCTTCGTCTATAACATTTTCCCTTGAAGTTTTCCCTTTTACTCCTTATAATAATACCGTTGATATATACAGAAAGAAAAAGAAAGAAGGATAAAAATTGAAAAAGAATTGGAAAAGAATCCTTATTCCTGCAGCCCTCCTTTTGACGGCAGGAATTATTTTTGTGTCTGTCCGCCTTTCTCTTCCAAAAGATGACGCCTGCGCAGAAAATGTAGTGCGCCTTCAGACAATGGAAGACTCTGATATTTCTCAGACGGAAAAGGAACTTCAGGCACTTAAAAATTCTGATAAAGAAGAGGCGCTTTCCAAAATGCAGGAGGAAATCACTTCTGAAGGTACAATTCTCGACGATGTACAAATCCGTCAAGCATTTCAGGGCTGTGTCATACTTGGAGACTCTATTACAGAATCCATTGTAGAATACGGATTCCTTGACACAGATGTTGTTGTCAGCAAGCGGGGTCTTTCCATTGCCCACGCAGACGAACAGATTGAAACGGCTGTCGGCCTTCACCCTTCTGTAATTTTTATGGCATTCGGCTCCAATGACCTGGAAGAATATGCAGAAGACTCTGCCTCCTTTATTGATGCTTACAGACAACAGATACAAAAGCTTCAGAAAGCCCTTCCTGATTCCCCCATTTATATAAACGGAATCCTTCCTATTTTGCAGTCTGCCATTGACGAAATCCCGGCGCTTGGAAATTATCCCCAATATAACGAAGGACTTCAGGCGCTCTGTGAAGAAATGGGCTGCACCTTTATTGACAACTCTTTTATTATAGAAAACAATGAAAGTATGTATGAGCCGGATGGTGAGCACGTTGTTCTTGATTTCTACCCAAAATGGCTTACCTATATGGCGGAAACGGCAGGACTGTAGCTTATGAAATCAAAAAAATATCTTTTTATAAAAATTGCACTGACATCCTTTCTTCTTGTGTATCTCGCTTTTCTTTACACAGCAGACAGGGCAAATGATATTCCCATGGAAGAGATTGCCGCTTCCATGGAACAGGATACAGACATCACAGCACTTCAAAAACGAGAGCGCGCAGATTTAAAACACTTTTACCAGATTTCAGATGGAGACACGAAAGGATACTTTTTTTATAAGGCAGTCTCCCCTATGTCTGTGGAGGAAATCCTCATTGTAAAAGGCAGGGACAAAAATCAGGCTGCTGCTTTCCTTGAAAATATGGAATCCCACCTTGCAAGCCAGAAAAATGTATTTGGCGGTTATGGCACAGACCAGATGGCGCTTCTTGGGGACGCAGTGGTGGAAACCCGTGGAAACTACGCGTTTTATATGTGCGGTCCGAAATCCTCTGTATGGCGGGAAAACCTCCTGTCCCTGATTTCATAGAATGGAGTAAAAAGATTATGGTATTTTCCAGTATATTTTTTATTTTCGGCTTTCTGCCGATTTTCATGCTCCTGTATTATCTTGTCCCCCGGAAATTACAGAATCCGGTACTGATAATCGGAAGCCTTTTCTTCTACGCCTGGGGCGAGCCTGTGTACGTGGTACTCATGCTTTTCTCCGCTGTTTTCAACTATTTTATGGGACTGGATTTGGAAGCATCCGGATTTGACCAAAAAGCCAGGAAACGGAGTCTTATTTTTGCTGTTATTATCAATCTCTTCATACTCTGTTTCTTTAAATATAATAAGGAACTTCCTCTTCCCATTGGAATTTCCTTCTACACCTTTAAAAATCTTTCCTATATTTTTGACGTCTATATGGGAAAAATCCAGGCGCAGAAAAATATTGTGACCTTCGGCGTTTACAGCACCATGTTTCCTCATATGGCAGCAGGTCCTATTGTCCGTTATGCAGATATTGAAAACCAGCTTGTGCGCCGTCCTGTAAGTCTTGCAAAATTTGGAATCGGCGCAGAATATTTTATAAAAGGTCTTGCAAAAAAAGTACTTCTTGCAGACAACCTTGCTGCATTTTACGGAGAAATAAATGCACTGGGAGGAGACGCCTCCATGCTGACTGCATGGCTGGGCATTATTCTTTACACTCTGCAGATTTATCTTGATTTCAGCGGATACTCAGATATGGCTATCGGTCTTGGAAAAATGCTTGGCTTTGATTTCCAGAAAAACTTCGACTATCCTTATACTTCTTTGAGTGTTTCTGAGTTTTGGCGCAGATGGCATATTTCCCTGGGTAGCTGGTTTCGTGACTATATTTACATTCCCCTTGGCGGAAATCGTGTTTCCACCGGAAAGCATATTCGCAATATTCTTATTGTGTGGGCTCTTACAGGTATCTGGCACGGTGCAAGCTGGAACTTTGTGCTGTGGGGACTGTATTACGGACTTCTCCTTCTTCTGGAAAAGTTCCTGTTAAAAGATATTCTGGAACGTGTTCCTCCTTTTATCTGCCGGATTTACACAATACTTGCCGTAATGATTGGCTGGGTATTTTTCAGCCAGACTACTTTTTCCGGTATTGGAAAAACCTTCGGAACACTCCTTGGTTTCGGAGCTTCCGCCATTGCGGACACTGCCTTTTTATATTATCTGAAAACCACTTTTTTCCTTCTTCTTATCAGTATTCTTTGCTGCAGCAGTGGTCTTCAGACAAGATTTAAAAGAATGATGAAGCGAAAACCAAAAACAGCTATTGCCATAAATCTGATTCTTTTCTTTCTGGCAACTGCTTACATGGTTTATAACTCTTACACCCCGTTTTCATATGTACCTCCAAAGACGGAAGGCTGCCGTCTTTGGAGGTACATATGAAAAAACGAAACTATAAATACTTTTTCCACTACATGGGAGTTGCCTTTTTCCTGATTCTGCTTCTGGTTTTTCTCATTAATATTTTGACACCGGACAAAAGCTTTTCCCAAAAAGAAAACCGTGTTCTCTCATCAAAACCGGAGCTTAATCTCTCCCAGATTACATCTGGAAAATTTTCTCCCAAATATGAGACTTACGTAAATGACCAGTTTCCTCTTCGTGATACCTGGGTTACGCTAAAAGCCGGATGTGACCGTCTTATGGGAAAAACAGAAGAAAACGGTGTTTATCTTGGAAAAGACGGCTATCTCATGGAAGCATTCAATCCACCGCCTCAGAAACAGCTTGACTCCACCTTAACGGCAATGACTGATTTTGCCCAAAGCCATTCCAATATCAAACAGTATGCGCTGATTGCCCCAAATGCTGTAAATATATTAGAAGAAAAGCTTCCCTTTGCTGCCCCGGCAATCGACCAGAATCCCTATATAGATACAGTAAAAGATACATTAAATGAGGCAGGGCTCACTTTTATAGATGTACGCGATGCTTTGAGTGAGCACAAAGATGAAGGAATTTATTACCAGACAGACCACCACTGGACAACACAGGGCGCATGGTTTGCTTTTAATGAAACTGCAAAAATCATGGAAATTGACGCTTCCTCTCTGGAATATGAATCTGTCCCTGTATCCGAATCTTTTCAGGGAACACTCTCTGCAAAAAGCGGTTTCCGTTCCGGCAAAAAAGAAGAGCTTTCTGTTTTTCTTCCAACAGGAGACGCCCCTTCCTCTGTTGTAAATTATGTGAACGAACAGAAAAAATCAGGAAGCTTCTATGTCACAGAACAATTAAAGGTCCGTGACAAATATGCGCTTTTCTTTAATGGAAACCACCCACAGGTTAAAATCAGCACACCTGTAAAAGAAAACCGCACACTCCTTATTTTAAAGGATTCCTATGCAAACTGCTTTGTGCCATTTCTTGCTCCCCATTATCGGAATATTATTATGGTTGACCCCAGATATTATTATGGGGATTTGGAGAAACTGATTCAGGTAGAAAACGTACAAGAAATCCTCTATCTCTATAATGCCAACACCTTTTTCAGCGACACCTCTCTTGAGCTTACTCTCTCAACCCAATGAGCCCTGTATAAAAAAACTCCGCGGCAGCACCGCGGAATTTTTTTATTCTTCTTTGTTCTCCGGAAAACAAAGCGTAATCTTTGTTCCCTCTCCTCTCTCGCTTTCTATAAGAATTCCGTAATTCTGCCCGTAGATCAGTTTCATTCTGTCATCTACATTATTCACGCCAATTCCTGTAAAATGCTCCTTCTGCCCCTCGCTTTTATCGAGAAGTGTACGGACTGTCTGATTATCCATACCAATTCCGTCATCTATGATCTCCACTTTAAGCTGTCCTTCACTCATACGGGCAAATATGGAAATCGTTCCCTGCTGCCCCTGAGGAAACGCATGGAAAAACGCATTTTCCACAAAGGGCTGTAAAATCAGTTTCGGAATTTTCTGCTCTTCGCAATCCGGCAATACATAATACTCAACATTAACGGAATTTCCGTATCTTGTCTGATTGATGATCACATAATCTTTCAGGTTTTCAATCTCTTCTTTCAAAGTGATAAACTCTTCCTTATTGCTTATGGTATTTCTCAAAAGCCGGATAAAAGCGTCGATCACCTGGACTGATTTTTCTTTGTTCCCCTGCCAGATGAGCCACTTTACACTTGCAAGCGTATTATAAATGTAATGGGGATTGATCTGCATCTGAAGAGAATGGATTTCTGCCTCCCTCTTTGCTTTTTCTACCTCCATCAGCTTATCAATATACTGCTGCATTTCTCCCAGCATCGTATTATACGTAGAAGAAAGTTCCCGGATTTCCGTACTGCCCTCTACCTTTACAAACTGGTTCAGCCGCCCTTCACGAACACCCCGCATCTTATCCACCAGCTTATAAAGCGGTCTTGTCTGCTGCCTTACCAGAAGAAAAATAACAAGCACGACAATCGTTGTAATAAAGGCTGTCACACCGATAATATAATGAGAATCATATACTCGCGCAAATGCCATATCCGGGTGTATCATGCCGAGCATTGTATAATTTGTACTTTGAAGCCTCTGGGTCATATATCCTGTAAGCTGCCCGTTTTCCTCCCGGCTCATAATTTTTATTCCGGATTTTTCCATCTCTTTTATTATCTTCAAAAGCTTCTCTTTATCTCCCGAATCTTCCAGGTATTCCTCTCTGTTGGAAGAGATGATCTCATTATCCTGATTCAGAATAAAAAGATCGTTTGTGCTCGTTGTAAATCCATCGTAATATCTTCGAAAATCCGATTCTTTAATTGTAAGAAGCGTTACGCCGGATACATTTTTTCCTCCGTCCCTGCTGATCGTTTTTGCCAGAACGATTACAGGACAATCTTTCATAACGTCTGTGTATCCGCCCTTTTCATACTGACAGATAAGCTTTTTCGGATTTTCCAGCGCTTTTTTTACCACGGAATTATGAAGAAGCGTCTCCCCGTCTGTCACAAGACTGGAATCGTTATAATTCAGAGTCTTTCCGTCAATTCCCAGAAGTACAAGATTCATATCGCTGTATTTTTCTATAGGAAGCTGCTTTAAATACTGTTTCAGATCCAGAATATTTTTTGCTTCCTCCGCATATTCCCAGTCTGTCTCTGTAAAATACGCCTGCACTGTGGAAGAACTGCTGATACTGGAAGTAACGGCTGTCATATCCCGGAAAAAATTATAAATATTCTTATCTGTCTGCTTGAAAATCTTATCCTGAGATTCCACAAAATTTTCTACAAATGCCTGCTGAGATGCCCGGAGATTTAAGATGCTTAATCCGATCGTCAGACATACGATCCCTGCCACAACAGCCAGGATAATTTTAAAAAAAAGTGTGTTGCACCGCTTTCTCAATGTCCCGCCTCCATCCTGCTTTTGCGCCTGTACTGACTTGGCGTCTCTCCTTTCAGCTTCTTAAACATTCTGCAGTAATAGCCGTGGTCAGAATATCCCACTTCCATACTGATGTCGGAAATGGGCATGGAGCTTTCCCGTAAAAGCTCACAGGATTTTTCGATACGGACCATATTCAGATACCCGCTGAATCCCTCCTGCATATGCTGATTAAAATAAGAAGAAATATAATGATAATTAAAGGAAAATTCTTCTGCCAGATCTGCAAGCTCCAGCTTTTCCATATAATGCGTCCTTATGTATTCTTTCATTTCTTCTATCCGAAAATCCTCGCTGTGCCGGCTGTCCGGCACCATAGAAGAAAGCTCTTCTGTAATCTCACTGCAGCACAAAAGAAACTCCTTATCGCTTTCCGTTTTATCTATTTTCTTAAAATAAGCCCTTCGAAGCTCCTCGCTTTTTACCCCGCATTTTTCCATTTCCATCAAAAGATTATATAAGAGATTTTTGAAAAGATTCTTGCACTGGTAGGCGTCGTATCTGCACTGACAGAGATATTCCATATACTCTTTCAAAAGCGCCATCGCCTGAGAAAACTGATGGTTTTTTAATAATCCCGCATACTCCTCATAGTGAAAACGCTCAGCTTCTGCAGTCACATATTCACCCTGCTCAATCAAAAATTTCTCTGCAAAATAAAATTTCTGCTCCAGGCTTTGCTTTATTTCTTTTTCGTAAATATCACGGATTCTGGAGAACTGTGTAAATCCATCACTTAACACAAGGAAAAGATTTTCTGCTATTTTCCCCGCCTTATCTGCCCCTTCTTTCAGCTTCTCAATAAGAAACATCTCATCTGGTTTTTTATAATTAATGACACAGAAAAATACTTCCTGCTCCAGATACAGAGTACATAACTTCTCAAATCCGTTTTTACACAGATGCTTTATGAGTATTTCCTGTATCTTATCCCACTGGCGTGTATTATTTCCGCAGGCTTTTTTCATATTTCCTGCAAGAATGCGAAACTGCATATGAGGAAATCTTTCTTTATATTCCACCTCCGAAATGGTATTCTGATACCCTGTCAGATACCGCTCCATCTGTGTTTCCAGCGCCACGCTTTCTCTTCTGTCAAGAGAAAATCCCGGTATGCCTGCCGCAGCCTTCTTAAGCGCCCTGAGCAGGATTTCCGGGTTTAAAGTCGGCTTTAAAACATAGTCCACTGCCCCGTTTAAAAGCGTTGTTCTCACATATTCAAAATTGTCATAGCTGCTTAAAATGATCAGCTTGATATTCGGATATTTCTCCTGTAAGATCATGGAAAACTCAATTCCATTTAATACAGGCATAACAATATCAGCCAGAACAATGTCTGGCTGATACTTTTCTATCATCTCTATTCCTTCCTGTCCGTTAGAGGCTTCCCCAACAAGCTGAAAGCCTTCCTGCTCCCACATGATCATATGGCTGATTCCCTGACGTGTAATAAATTCATCATCTACAATCAGCACTTTACACTCTCTTCCCATTTCATTCCTAACCTTGTACTGTCTTATTTTTCTTTATTTTACAACGGCTTTATGAAAAATTCAACATGGAGATTCTCGTCAGAAGAGATGCGGTACTGCTCATGAACCGGCGCTCCCCAGCTGTCGTCTCCGCCTACGCCCATCTGCTTTGCAAGGACACGCACCCAGGTATAATGAGGAATGGAGAGCTCCTCTTTATGGGACGCTGCATCAAGCTCCCTTGTGCTCCACGGAAGTACGCCTGCCTCAAACGGCTGTCCTGCTGCTTCAAAACGAAGACCTGTGTCTTCTTCATCGCTGAGCTCCAGCCAGCGCACCCCTGTCCTGTTTCCGCATTCCTGAGGCACAAGATAACCGGATACGTTTTTCTCCGCTGTAGTCTCAAAAATCCCAAGACGTGCTCCTTCGCAGCGGTCAATATAATTCTCCTCCGGTCCCATGCCATAGTAGCGCACATTATGATATTTTTCTTTTAAGCGCCACTCAAGGCCAAACGCCGGAAGATCAGGAAGTCCCTTTATTCCTTTATAAGAAGCACGAACCTTTATACTTCCGTCCGCCTTTGCCGTATAAGAAACAGAGGCTTTGATCTCTCTGCTTACAGGAATCGCAAAATCAAAAATAACAGTTACACTGCTTTCTGTTTCATCCACGGAAACCTTTTCTACTTTTCTGTAAGCTCCCGCGTTTGCCCAACAACCGCAGTCATATCCAAGGCTGCATCCTCGGTCGTTATCTGTCAGCGCCCGCCAGAATGTAAGCTCCGGTCTTCTTGTGATAAACTCTCTTCCATTGTAGCAGAGAGAAGCGATCCCTCCTTCTGTCTTTGAAAACATGGCTGAGAAATTTTTTCCCTTTACGCCGATATTTACATCACCGTGAACAACTGTAAGCGGCTCTTTTTCTTCTTTGCATTTCTCCTCTTCCACTGTCCAGGTTGTCTCTCCAAACGCAGTCTCAAAACCTTTTCCCGCCCATATGGTATCTCCGGAAAGGCAGGCGGAAACACGTATGGTATATTCGCCGCTCTCTGTAAAAGAAAGCGCTGGAAGCGGAACACATTCTTCAGAAAGAGGACTTACTTTTGCTTTAAATGTGCCGGATTCCACCTCTTCTCCATCTCTCAGAAGTGTGTAACAGAAATACAGATTTTCTGTTGAAATATAGTTGTTTCTGTTCTGGATTCTTACCCTTTCTTTTTCCGGGAAAATACGCACAGGCGCATACAGATGTTTTACTTCCTGCGCCTTTGGGGAAACCTTCCTGTCGGAATATACAATACCATTTGTGCAGAACTCATAATCTGTGGCTCTGTCATCAAAATCGCCGCCGTAAGAGAGAACTCTCTCTCCCTGATCGTTGATCCTCTCCACAGCCTGATCAATATAATCCCAGATAAAGCCGCCCTGATACTTTTCATAAACATCTTCCAGATCTGTATAAAGCTTCATGCCTCCGCATGAATTTCCCATCGCATGCATATACTCGCAGCTTATGTAAGGCTTCGCAGGATCTTCCTTTAAATACGCCTCAATATCTACCGGTTTTGCATACATTCTTGATTCCATATCTGTAATATCCGGATAATTTCTGTTCCAGAATCCGCCTTCATAGTGAACGAGTCTTGTATCGTCCACACTGTGGAAAAAGTCTGTCATTGCCTGAATATCATCACCCGCATAAGACTCATTTCCGCAGGACCAGATAAGGACAGAAGGGTGGTTTTTGTCTCTCATAAACATGGAATTTGCTCTGTCAATAACAGCTGCCTTCCATTCTTTCAGGCTGCCCGGCACATTCCAGGAAGGCTCACAGGCTCCCATCTTCTGCCAGGAACCGTGGCTTTCCAGATTTGTCTCATCTATGAGATAAATACCGTATTTATCGCACAGGCGATACCATAAAGTCTGATTGGGATAATGAGAAGTACGGACTGCATTGATGTTGTGCTGCTTCATAAAACGTACATCCCAGAGCATCTCCTCTTTTCCGATCGCCCTTCCCTTCTGATAATGAAATTCGTGACGGTTTACCCCGCGGAAAATAATCCGTTTTCCATTTAAGAGCATAAGCCCTTCCTTCATCTCAAAACGACGGAATCCAACCTGCTCTTTTACCACTTCCATCAGCTTTTTGTCCTTATCGTAAAGGCGGATAAACAGTTCATAAAGTACAGGTTCTTCCCCGCTCCACGGTCTGATTTTTTCCATTTCTTTTGCGGAAAAGCTTCCTGTTTCTGCCGGTTTTTCCTCTTTTAAAATAAGCTTTCCCTTCTCATCAAGAAGGCTGATTTCCATGTATGATCCTTCTTTTTTTCCGGAAATCTCCCACTGAAGAGAAAGATTTCCTTTTGTAAAGGAATCGTCAAGACCGGCTTTTACAAACAGATCTCTCACATGAAGCTTTGGCACTGCATAAAGGTACACGTCACGGAAAATCCCGGAAAAACGCCAGAAATCCTGGTCTTCCAGCCAGCTTGCACTGCTTCTTTTATATACTTCCACTGCAAGTCTGTTTTTTCCTTCTTTAACAAAATCTGTGATATTAAATTCAGAAGGAGTAAAAGTATCCTCACTGTATCCCACAAACTTTCCATTCAGCCACACATAAAAGGCAGTTTCCACGCCCTGAAACGAAAGAAATAACGGTTTTCCCTTTAAATTTTCCTTCAAAATAAACTCTTTTACATAACTTCCCACAGGGTTATATTCTCTGGAAATATGTGGGGGACGAAGCTCTTCCTGTCCGTCCCAGGGATACATGGTATTAATATACTGATTCTTATCATATCCCTGCATCTGGATATGTCCCGGTACTGTAATCCTGTTAAAATGGCTGTCATCGTACCCTTCCTCAAAAAAATCCTTCTCTCTTTTCGATGGATTTTCTGCGTAGGAAAACTTCCATATGCCATTCAGGCACTGTGCAAGAGGCATCCTTTCTTCCAGGCAAACCTCTTCTTCTTTTTCATAAAATAAATGGTCGGAATGTGCTTTCTCTCTGTTTACCTGAAATACTTCCGGGTTTTCCAGCCATTCAAGAGATGCTCTTTCTGCTGTCATAATTCTGTCCTCCACAAAAAATTTCTCAGCCTTTTACAGAGCCTGTCATACCTGCTACAAAATGTTTCTGCATCAGGAAGAAAATAAGCGCTGTAGGAATTGTCGCCATAACAACGGCTGCCATCATCATACCATAATCCGGCGTATATGACGAGCCCATTGCGGAAAGAACAAGCGGAAGCGTTCTTTTTTCCGGTGACTGCAGAGCGATCAAAGGCCATAAGTAATTGTTCCAGCTGCTCATAAATGTAACAATGATCGCTGCCGCATACGTAGATTTCATTGTTGGCATAAACACTCTTGTAAAAATTCCAAACTCTCCAAGACCATCGATTCTGGCTGCCTCAATCAGCTCTTTCGGGAAAGATTCCGTATTCTGACGGAAGAAAAAGATCAAAAAAGCTGTGGCAACCGCAATGACAATTACAGCTCCCGGCGTATTGATGGCGATTGTTTTTAACACCGGAATACTGCTGAATTTGCTGAAAAGACGGAACAGTGGAACCATCAAAGCTGCAAACGGAACCATCATAGACAGCAGGATAATATTAAAAACCTTTTCCCGTCCTTTTGATTTATAAATAACAAATGCGTAGCCTGCCGCTGAGGAAACAACCATTGCAAGAAGAGTTGTAACAACAGCAATGACAAGAGAATTTTTAAATGCCGTACCATACTGAAGATCTGAGAAAAATACAGCTTTTAAATTTTCCATAAGATAATTTCCAGGCACCAGAGTTCCCCTTGTTACGTCAACCGATTTGTTTGTTGCCGCAATGATCATCCAGATAAATGGAAAAATCGATATGATGGAACAAATACTTAAAAATACATACTGAAATCCACGAAGAACTTTTTTAGTCATTTTTATCCCCCACTTTCATCTGAATAATTGAAAGAACAACAATCAGCACAACAACTACATAAGACACGGCTGCTGCGTATCCGAAATCCGGTGAATACTTAAAGAGCAGATTATAAATATACTGGGAAATGGTAATGGTTGCATTTGCAGGTCCGCCCTGTGTGATATTCATTGTCTCATCGAAAAGCTGCAGAGTTCCGATTGTAGAGTTGATTGTTGTAAAAAGAATAATCGGTTTTAACATAGGAACTGTAATGCTTTTAAATTTCTGGAAAGCGCCTGCTCCATCGATTTCCGCTGCCTCGTAAATAGAATCATCAATTCCCTGAAGGCCTGCAAGATAGAAAATCATATTGTATCCTGTCCATCTCCAGGTAATGGCAAGAATGATGAGTACCTTTGCCCATACCGGATGCGTGATCCACGCCACCGGCTCACTGATAATATGTAAATTCATTAAAAGTGCATTTACAAATCCATCTGTTGCAAACAGACTTTTAAAAACAATAGAATACGCTACAAGGGAGGTTACGCACGGAAGGAAAATGGCAGTTCTGAAAAATCCTTTTCCCTTTAATCCCTTGGAATTCAGCATGGTTGAAATAATAAGCGCCAGAATGATCATTACGGGAACCTGAACTACAAGATAGATCAATGTGTTAAAAAGCGCTTTACGAAATGTAATATCATTTAATAAGCGCTTATAATTTACAAGTCCGCTGAATGTAAGCTGATTTCCGGCTCCTGTCTGAAACGATGTGATAAATGCCTGAATCATCGGATAAAAAACAAACGCAACGATTAAAATCAGGCTTGGAATGATGAACGCCCAGGCTTTTCTGTTAAGCTTCGGGCTATATCCACTTTTTGACACTTTCTGTCTGTTCATAATCTTCCTCCTGCAAAATCCTCTTTAACCAGTTAGAGGACAGACAAGCCTGTCTGCCCTCCTCACACTACTGAAATCTTTAGTTTGCTACTGCGCCTTCAATCTGTGTCTGGTACATTTCCAGAGTTTCGTCAATATCAGCGCCGCCTACAACAGCCTGTACAACCTCTGTCATAATATCTTCGATTGCATAAGTATCTTCTCCGTAATTTACAGCCGGAACTTCATTTGTCCACTCTGCAAAATCTTTGAATATTTCCTGTCCGCCGTAGAAATCAACACCTTTGTTGTAGTTTTCTGCTTCGCTGGAAGCTTTTAATGTACTTACAAGGTTAATATCAGCTGCAAGCTGATTCATAAGGTCTGTATTGGAAGCAAATGTATCTTTTAAGAAAGCTTTTGCAGCGTCTTCATGACCTACATTTTTCAGAACATACCAGCCAGCTCCACCGATGGAAGAAGCGTTTACAGAGTTTTCATTTTCTGCCATTTTAGGGAATGGAGCAACTGCCCATTTTCCGCTCTGATCTTCTGCATTTAATACAGATGGGGAAATCCAGCAGCCTGTCGGAACACTTGCTACCTCTCCGCTGTTAAATGCGCCTACGAACTGATCCCAGTCAGCGACCTGTTTGGAAATTCCGGAATCTACGATTTTCTTATAAGTAGTGATAGCATCTTTTAATGCCTGATTGTCTTTAATTGTTACGTTTCCTTCTGCATCTGTATACCATGCACCTGCACTCTGAAGCATCATACGAATCTGTCCCAGGTCACTTGGATCAAGAGTCAGCATATATTTTCCTGTTTTTTCCTGTACTGCCTCTCCGATTTCAATGTATTTATCCCATGTTAAGTCCTGCATATCTTCTGCTGTGTAACCGGCTTCTTCAATATAATCTGTGCGGTAGAAAACGGCTGCAACACCGGAGTCAAACGGAATACCGTACATTTTTCCATCCACCTGGTTTACTCCTGTTTTGTACTCTGCGAAATCATCTGGTGATGCAATGTCTGATAAATCAGCAAATTCGTCCGGATATGCTTTTAAGTATCCCTGGATTCTATAGTCCTCAATCAGTACGATGTCCGGAAGTCCTTCATAAGAACCGGAAGCAAGGCTTGTATTTAATTTTGCCACGATGTCGTCCTGTGCCATTGTCACTACATTTACTTTCACGTCCGGATTTGTCTCCGCATACATCTCTTTTGCCACATTTGCAGCTTTGATGTTAAAGGATTCGTCCCACGCCCAGATTGTAATTTCATCTGCGCTTTCTTTTTCTTCTGCACTTACCGGAATCCCCATTCCAAGTACCATTGCTCCTGCCATTAAAAGAGCTGCCATTTTTTTGAATTTCATGTTCGTTCCTCCCTGCGTTTCGTTCTTTTATTTGATAAATTTATATTACCACAGGTTCACGAAAATCCTTAATACAATCTTCATTGGAATTTGGATTATCTTTTGATTTCTGAAAAAAATGGAATTTTTCTTGTACTATTTTGGGATATTTGGATTATTTTAAGAAGTGAATGTCCACCTTTACTGACAAGCTATTTCCATGTCATATCAGGTATTTTACCATGCCAAATTTATGCCGGTTGACACCCTGTATACACATTATAAAGCATTTCATACTTTATATCTTTTTGCCGTCTGTTATTATTCCATTTAACACACTCATTATGTCCTCATAAGAAATATCAGCTGCATAAGAAAATTTCTTCCGATATTTTGTCCACATACTTTTCAAATCTGGATTTGAAGAAATCTGTGCCATAATCCCATTCACATCAGTAATATTTTTTAATGAACCCCTATGTAATGCAGTTGCTTTCAAGGCCTCTTTAAAAACTTCTTTATTATATTTTTGTGTTGTTCCAAGAATATATACATCATAAAAATCTCTTGGTCTTGTAGTAAATATTCCTCTGCTTAGAATAGTTTCAACCTTCTCTGCCATTACTGTTTCAATATTATACCCCCATAAAGTAATTTTGACCTCTTCATCAAAAATACCTGAAAATTCATATTCTATAGCATGGGGTGTAATAACATCTGGCTTTTAAACTCATAACAATACCTCCATATATCTTTTTAGTATCTTATCTATCCCAAATTGTGGTGCGTATAGTGCGAGCAGATTAAGATTCTTGTCTGGTGATGCAGCATAATTTTTTATAGCACTGATAACTATTTCTTCGTCAAGCCTATTTCTAGATCGTAGCAAATCACAAATTGTACGTTCTGCATTGTAACAGCGCACTTCGTTACCTAATGTTGTCTTTCTCATAACAATTCCTAATTGATGTAAATTGGGCTTTATATAATAACATAGACATTCTTCCCTTAACAAAGCAGAAAGCTTTGCATTACTTGGAATTGTTACAGAATGTGCAAAAGGAGTCCTCTCAGATAAACCATTTAAAAATAAAGCGGTATCATGAGAAAATATGATTTTATCAGATCGCAACATAAGTGAATACATATCATCAAATACTGTATTCGAAAGCGTATAAATTCCCTGATGTTCTCTCTCCAGTAATCCTTCTTGTACATATTTGGAAAGAAGCGAACGTGTAAAACCTAATTGTATTACCTGTGCCGTAGTTATCATATTATGATTCTTTTTTATTGCTTCTAGTATAACTGGATTAATATTCATCATATCACCTCATTTTTTTACATTTATATTAATATGCTATCCTATATCGGTATAATTGTCAATTTCATTTTCAACATTTATACCGATATATTTTTTAATATCGATATAAATGTTCAAAAATCAATCTTGCTAAGGATAAAATAAACCCTTTTGTATAGTCTCGTTTTCCTATGTCCTCAGCAGCAATACTCTATATTTTGTGCTGCCATCATATTATATTTAAGTTTTACTAAGTTCCCACACCGGACTTACTGACACATGAAAAGCTTTCCTCTTTAATCGAAAAAAGCCAGCCGAAAAACTCTTAATTTCTGCGGTAAACGTAACAGAAGCGGCTATGCTATTTTCACATACCGCTTCTGTCATATTTTATCTTCTCTGCAAAGTATTACTTGCTACCGGGAGTTTTCACCTTGTTGAAGGAAACATGAAGCAAAAAAAAGCTCAGAAAATACTAATTTTCTGAGCTTTTTCAGAGGTGCCACCCGGATTTGAACCGGGGATAGAGGTGTTGCAGACCTTTGCCTTACCACTTGGCTATGGCACCATATTCACTTTTTATTATATGTAAGAAATCTTACATAATGACTCCAAGGGGATTTGAACCCCTGTTACCGCCGTGAAAGGGCGGTGTCTTAACCGCTTGACCATGGAGCCGTATTATTTTAAAAAAGCTCCCCCTGTTGGACTCGAACCAACGACACTGCGGTTAACAGCCGCATGCTCTACCGACTGAGCTAAGGAGGATTATTGCTGAAAGTATCTTGCACCTTCAAAACTACATACATGTTGACATTTCCTTGAGAATTCGTTTACCTTGCGTTTCTTGGTCAAGCCCTCACCCGATTAGTAACAGTCAGCTCCATACATTACTGTACTT